>VFQN01001524.1_pt1 | contig 38591 bp, 47 predicted proteins | sample 3512371 | NCBI WGS metagenome assembly VFQN01 (sample SAMN10412370, study PRJNA504923) | tailings metagenome | isolation source: Replicate 2 from Balatoc abandoned mine | place: Philippines: Itogon, Benguet | collected 2017-08-28
AATTCGGCATCCATAGTCAGGGTGGGTAGTCCCCACTTATCTTTTATATCTTTGTTGAGAGTCACTTTGTTTTCGTGATAAGGCAAACATTCCCCAAAACCTACCAGCGACATTCCCCAACCTCCGGGCGCAAAAAGGCTATCTTTGAAGTCGGCTCCTACGCCTCCACCACCTACGCCACCGCCCCAATTGCCTCTGCCTCCGCTTCCTTGATAATCATAACCACGAATGAAATCTTTGGTTTGGGAAGCTTCATCCAAGTTGCGATAGCGTGGAATAAAAATCCCGTTAGGGCGGCGACCTTTGTAATATTGGTCTTCAAAGCCGTCGTATCCACCCATGGCACCTACTCGATAATGATGATCCATGAGGTTGTGGCCTAGTTCGCCGCTATCATTTCCCATACCATTTGGGAAACGGCTTGAGGTAGAATTAAGCAAAATTTGGGTTGAACCCAAAGTAGAGGCATTGAGGAAGATAATTTTGGCATAAAACTCCAGCTCTTCTTTGGTTTCGGAATCAATCACTTTGACACCCTTGGCTTTGCCAGATTTTTCGTCATAGATGATAGACGCCACTTGCGAATCAGGACGAAGGGTAAGCTTCCCTGTCGCATCTGCGGCAGGAAGAGTGACGGCATTGCTACTAAAATAAGCCCCAAAAGGACAACCCCGTGAGCAGCGGTTGCGGTTTTGACATTGCCCACGGCCGTTCAAAGGTTCGGTAAGGTGCGCTACTCGTCCAATAGTGAGGTGCCGCCCTTTGTAGTTTTTCTCTAGGCTTGCTTTGAAATGCTTTTCGAGACAATTCAACTCCATAGGGGGCAAAAAATGACCATCGGGCAAATGAGACAGACCGAGTTTTTCGCCGCTGATACCCACAAATTTTTCAACATAGGTGTACCAATTTTCGAGGTCTTTGTACCGAATTGGCCAATCGATGGCAATGCCTTGCTTGGCGTTGGCCTCAAAATCGAGGTCACTCCAGCGATAGCATTGCTTACCCCAAAGCAAAGAGCGGCCTCCTACTTGGTTTCCTCTAATCCAATCAAAACGCTTTGCCTCCGTATAGGGGCTATCGAGGTCGTTGTTGTAAAAATGCTTATTGGTTTCGTTGATAAATCCACTCCGAAGTTGGATATGGTATTTTTGCTGGTCTTCGTAAGAAAGTTTTTCGCGGTGCTCAAAATCCCAGTGGTCGAGATTCATGGTAGGATAATCTTCTACGTGACGGACCATGCGGCCACGCTCCAATACCAACGTTTGTAGCCCTTTTTCACAAAGCTCTTTGGCGGCCCATCCACCGCTAATACCCGAGCCAATCACGATGGCATCGTAGGTATGGGTTTTGTTTACTTTTAAATTAAAACTAGGCATAGGTTAATGTATGATTGAATTGAATAATCTTCAGGTAAAATGTTGCTAATGTAAGAAATTAAATGTCGAGATGACAGTTGACAAAGACTTAATTTATTTCTAGCGGCACATACCCTTTTCTGGGAAGATACGAGATTGATGGTATATGGCTAAATGTATGGTAATCGGCTTTTAGAGAGTGCTGAATGTTTTAATATAAGAACTTTATTGCAAAATTATATGTATATACATATATTTGTCTAGCAATGGAGAATCATATCTTGGAAAAAAACTATGATTTTTTATATGCTTGATAATCAATAAGATGAAAAGGAGTGATTTTCTTAAAAGCGCCCTTGGAGGGGCGATAGCAATGGAATCTTTAAAAGATTTGTATCAATGGAACGAGCAGTTGGCTACCAAAGATAGCCTCATGCCCATGCTGTTTGTAGGGCATGGCTCACCGATGAACGGCATCGAAGACAATGAGTTTAGTCAAGGTTGGCAAAAATTTGGTAAAGAAATTGCCGTACCTACGGCAGTGCTGGTAGTATCGGCGCATTGGTATACGCCGGGTACAAAAGTAACGGCTATGCCAGAGCCGCGCACGATTCACGATTTTGGTGGCTTCCCCAAGGCTTTGTTTGATGTTCAGTACCCTGCCCCTGGAAATCCAGCTTTGGCCAAAGAAACAGCTGCTTTGATTCACAAAACCAACGTGGGGCTCGACCACGAATGGGGCCTCGACCACGGTACTTGGACGGTAGTAAGGCACATGTATCCTCAAGCCAATATCCCGGTATTACAGCTGAGTATTGATTATACCAAGCCGCCACGCTATCATTACGAATTGGCTAAAGAGCTTGCCATATTGCGCAAAAAGGGAGTGCTGATTATAGGAAGTGGCAATATGGTACACAATCTGCGCATACTTAATTGGCAACTTACTGACAAGGGCTACGATTGGGCAATTGAGATGAACGAGACTTTTAAGTCTTTGATTCTAAAAAATCAGCATTCATCGCTTATCAATTACGAAAACTTAGGACAAGCCGCCAAAATGTCAATCCCAACACCGGAGCACTATTTGCCGCTTTTGTATATTTTGGGGTTGAAAGAAGAGAATGAAAAAGTAGGCTTTTTCAACGACAAGACGTTAATGGGTTCTATTTCAATGACCTCTGTCAAGGTAGGTTAGGTATTTTTTGAAAATACCTAACCTATTATGTTTAGACTTCAATCACTGCTTTAATGACGTTGCTTTCGGGTTTTAGCAATTCGTCGAAGGTATTGATGAGTTGGTCAAAAGCAATTCGATGCGAAATCCAAGGACGGGTATCGAGCGTCCCATTTTCCATGGCCGCGATGATGCTTTTGAAATCTTCAGGCAGGGCATTGCGACTTGCCAAAAGAGTTACTTCGCGGCGGTGAAATTCGGGGTCGTTGAAAGTCACATCACCTTGGAATAATCCCACAAAGGTCAATCTCCCGCCGTGAGAAAGATACTTGAAGGCTTGCATCATTGACGTAGGATTGCCAGTGGCATCAAATACTGCCGTCGGCAAATCTCCCATAAAAGCTTGTCGAATGTCATCCAATGGACTCTCGTTTTGAAGTAAAATAGTCGCATCTACGCCGAGTTGTTGCGCACAAAAAGCCAATCGAGAAGCGTTCATATCCAACACCGCTACTTTAGCTCCTTTCAATTTTGCAAATTGAATGACAGATAAGCCAATCGGCCCTGCCCCAATGACAAGCACCAAATCATGGGCTTGTACTTGCGCACGGTTGACGGCGTGAGAGCCTATACCGAGGGTTTCGACCAAAGCAAGTTGTTCGTAAGATAGTATCTTAGAAGGATATACTTTAGACGCTGGTACTTTGATAAGCTCACGCATTCCGCCGTCTGTATGAACTCCCAGTACTTTGATTTGTTCGCAGCAATTGGTCTTTCCGCTTCTGCACGCCTGACATTTGCCGCAATGCAGATAAGGCTCTACAGCTACTTTGTCGCCTACATGCAAGGAAGTTACTTCATCGCCTAAAGCAATGATTTCGGCTCCTAGTTCGTGGCCTAAAATGCGAGGATAAGAGAAAAAAGGCTGCTTGCCTCGATAAGCATGATAATCTGTACCACAAATACCGATACGATGAATCTTAATCAATACTTCGTGAGGTTGGAGTGAAGTATTAATATCGGTGTCTGAATAACTAAACTGCCCGGGGGTGTTGAGGATGAGGGTTTTCACATCAATGATTGGTTGGGAAATCGCAAATATAAAAACATCCTCAACGCAAACTCTCCTGCCTCTTCCTATTACGCTGTTTTATTGGATTTAATAAGTTATTTTTGTTTGGTTCAAACCTAGTTTTGTATGTACAAAGACATTCTTTTTTCGCAAAGCGCAGGGGTAGCGCGTATTACCTTCAACCGTCCCGAGGTATTGAATGCCCTCAGTCCGAATCTTATTGCCGAACTTACCGATGCTACCCAAAAAGTGGCATTGGACGAATCTATCAAAGTTTTGATTGTGACAGGAATGGGGCGCGCTTGGTCGGCAGGGGTAGATTTGCAAAGCCTCAATGATAGTATTCAAGAAGGGTATTTTTCTAATACAGAAGTACTGGAAATGGGGGTAGCGTTCATTTTGGCGCTTCAGTCTATGCCTCAAGTCACTATTGCGCAGGTCAACGGTCATTGTTATACAGGTGCGCTGGAGTTGATGTTGGCGTTTGATTTGGTATATGCGGCCGATGAGGCTCAGATAGGAGATACCCATACCAAATGGGGGATCGCTCCCAAATGGGGCATGACTCAGCGCTTACAGCAAAAAGTGGGGCTGTTGAAAGCCATGGAAATGTCGTTTACGGCAGAGCCTATTAGGGGGCAAGAAGCGGCAAGGATTGGGTTGGTGAATCAATCGGTTCCACTCGAAGAGCTAGAAGAAAAAGTGAGTCAAGTAGCGGAAAAAATCAAAGCAAACTCCGCCCAAACCATCGCCGCTATGAAAAAGATGTACTATTTTGGAGCGCATCAAGGCTTGCATCGGGGCCTTGAGTACGAGTGGCAAGCAGATTTTAAAATCACTGACCGTGAGCAGTTTTTGCGGGATTTTAAGAAAAACAAATAAGCTTTTTATAGCATCTTGGGCATAGTATTGGCTATGCCCAAGACGCGAATTAATTTACTTTTTGAGTTTTTCTAATTCGTCTTTCACAAAGTTCATCAGCTCTGTAATGTATTCTTTCGAAAAATCAAAGGGGATATTGGCTGCCGCATAAATCGCGCTGATAGGTGCAGTATAGCCTAGTTTGAGGGCATTGAGATAGCCTTGTAATCCCTGTTGAGGATTTTGCTTATAGTTCCGCCATACGCCGATAGCTCCCAATTGTGCCATGCCGTATTCGATATAATAAAACGGAACTTCGTAAATGTGCAGTTGTTTTTGCCAAATGTACTTTTTGAACGCTTCCAGTCCACTCCAGTCGGTCAGAGAATCGCTGAACTGCTCATAAATAGTGAGCCAATTTTGCTGACGTTCGGCTACTGAGTGGCTAGGGTTTTCATAAATCCAATGTTGGAATTTATCGATAGTTGCTACCCACGGCAAGGTTTCGATGATAGATTCGAGGTGTTGGATTTTGGCGCGGCGTAGTTCATCTTTATTCTCAAAAAATACATCCCAATAATCCATCGTAAGCAGCTCCATACTCATAGAAGCCAATTCGGCGACTTCGGCTGGGGTGTTTTTGAAAGAATTGAGCAGTAAATCCCGCGTAACAAAATTGTGAACAGCGTGACCACCTTCGTGCAAAAGCGTAACCAAATCGCGGAGATTGGAGGTCGCGTTCATAAAAATGAACGGTACGCCGATTTCTTCTAAAGGATAATTGTAGCCTCCGGGGGCTTTGCCCTTGCGAGATTCGAGGTCGAGGTGTCCCATGGCTTTCATGATGCGCAGGTAGTCTCCCAACTCAGGGTCAAGCAAAGTAAAACAAGTAATGGTTTTTTCGAGCAATTCGTCGCCCGTACTAAAAGGCTTGAGTGGGGGTAAATTTTGGGGATCTACCTTGAAATCCCACGGACGAAGGCTCGAAAGTTGAAGCGCCTCTTTACGTTCGAGAGCCATGGTATTGAGCATTGGCACTACCGCTTCTGCCACTGATTCATGAAAATTGAAGCAGTCTTGGGGAGTATAATCGAAGCGGCCCAAAGCGGCAAACATATAATCGCGGAAATTGTCGAAACCTGCATTGGTAGCTACTTGATGACGCAAATCGCGTAGGGTATTGAGCAGTTCGTCGAGTTTGTCTTTATCTTCTAATCGCCGCGTTTGGATTTTGTTCCAAACTTCTTCTCGAAGGGCGCGGTCGGTCGATTGCAAAAAATCTGACGCTTTTTGGAGGGTTACTTCTTCTCCTTGGATATTGACCATCATGGCGCCTACGGTAGCTCCGTATTTGGCTTGTTCGGTTTGGATTTGGGTTTGAAGAGGGATATTTTCCTCCCTAAAAATCTCAATGGCTTTTTTCATGCTACGAAGCGCAATGTCAAATCCTTGGTCTTTGAGTTCAGTCAAAAAAGGACTTTCCAAGGCTTTTTTGTCGAGTGCATTGCCATAGGCAGAGAGGTGAGGCTGGAAGTTTTCTACAAAATCGCCAAATTCTTGTTGGTATTGCTCACTACTTGTATCGCAAGTCATGCGGATATATCGCCATGCAAAGTTTTCGGAGAGATAAGACTCCAATTCGCTTTTGTCCAAAAACCATTGCCGTAATGCTTCGGCCGATTCAATAGGGCGATTGATGAGGTTTTCATAAAATGGCTGAAGTTGCTCCCAAGTGGTAAGCTCAAAATCTTCTCCTAAAAATTTTCGAGGCGGGCGTTGGGGAATATTAATCGCTGACATAAAGCTGTTTTTTCGATGTTTTGATAATGTTGGCTAACAAAGGAAGGTGAAAAATGGTTTTGTTAAAAACAACATAACTACTAATCATCAGTTTTATCATTAAAACGAGCTATTTGGTTAAAGATTGATAGCAAAAAATTATGTGGCTTAATATTCTCATTGTTTTAGGAACCTTTGTTTTTATGGAAGGTTTTGCGTGGTTTACGCACAAATACATCATGCACGGGCCGATGTGGAATTGGCATGAGTCTCACCATGTTCATCATAAAGGATGGTGGGAAACCAACGATCTCTTCGGGATTATCTTTGGAGCGACAGCCACGGTTTTGATTGTAATGGGGTCGGAGTGGGAATCATTTAGGTGGTTGATGTATGTGGGAATAGGAGTTACCCTTTACGGAATTGCCTATTTTGTATTTCATGATGTAATCGTACACCGTCGAATTAAGGTTAAATTCAAAACAAGTAGCCGGTATCTCAATCGTATCATTTGGGCGCATTATATGCATCATAAAGTTCACCAACGTGATGGGGCTGAGGCATTTGGGTTTTTGTATGCTCCCAAGAAGTATGACAAGCAAAAAATGAAAGAGAAATAAGAACGTATTTTTTTGAGTCAAGCGACGATTTTTCTAAAAGTAGTTTTGTAAGATTGGCTGCTTTAATCAAAAAATACGTACAATAATGACAAAATCGTTTTATCTCCTGGCGCTTCTTTTTGCTATTTCGGTAAGTTCTTTTGCGCAAAAAAAGAAAAAAGCGGCTACGAAAGATGCCATTTTGGTTTTTTCTAAAACAGCGGGCTACCGACATTCGTCTATTCCCAAAGGAAAGCAAGCGTTGATACTTATGGGGCAGCAAAACAGATTTGCGGTAGATACTACAGAAGATGCATCGGTATTTACGCCCGAAAACCTAAAGAAATACAAAGCAGTGGTGTTTTTGAGCACTACTGGAAATATCCTCAACCAAGAGCAAGAACACGCCTTTGAGCAATTTATCCGGGCAGGAGGAGGTTTTGTGGGGATTCATGCCGCTGCCGACACCGAGTACGATTGGCCTTGGTATAATCAACTGGTGGGAGCGTACTTTTTGAGCCATCCCAAACAGCAAAACGTAGATGTAGTAGTTAATGACCACAATCACCCCTCTACCACTATGCTACCCGACCGCTGGAAGCGTTTTGATGAGTTATATAATTATAAAAAAATAGTGCTTGGTATCAAAGTATTGGCGACCCTCGACGAATCCACCTATAAAGGCGGGGCAAACGGGGTCAATCATCCTTTTATTTGGTATCGTGAGTTTGATGGAGGGCGGTCTTTCTACACGGGAGGTGGCCATACTGACGAGTCGTTTGTAGAACCGCTATTTGTACAGCACTTGCTGGGAGGAATAGAATATGCGATTGGTCGTAAATCCGTAAAGAAACCGATGTAAGGGGTTACGTTGGTAATTAGTACAATCATGAACGCAGATAGGCTGCTTTGGTAGCTTGTCTGCGTTTTTTTTTGATTGAAGATGAGGTACGAATTCCACAAAATACCCAAAAAATACGCATGGAATGGTTTTTTGATGAAATATATCAAATCAAAAAACAAACAATTAACATGAAAACGAAAGTATTACTGTTAGCGCTGCTGTTGGTTCAAGGACTAAGCTATGCACAAAGTGAACCCAAATTTTTTAGCTTAGGTTTACGCGCCGGTGCCAACCTATCACAATTTAAAGGCAACGATTTGTCGTTGAATTCAAGCGAAGGTTCTTTTCAGTTGACCGACAATAGCAACCGTGTTTGGGGAGCTACGGGAGGTATTTTTATGAGATTTGGACGCACGTTTTTCATACAGCCTGAAATCATGCTTTCCCAAAAAGGAGGTAGATTTAGTGTATTTGAAGGTACTAGCGGAAAAGCTGAAAAAAGTTTCAAAATGACAAATATTGATTTTCCAGTAATGTTTGGGGTGAAAATTGCCCGTTTTTTGAGAATCAATGCTGGTCCAGTAGCCGCTTTCAACTTAGGCCGTGATGGAGACTTAGAGGAAGCTTTTGAAGACTATACCAACGAAAAAGACTTCGATAGTGCTTTTCGTCGTGCGGCACTTGGGTATCAAGCAGGTATAGGTCTTGATTTTGGCAAGCTTAATTTTGACCTACGTTATGAAGGAAATCTTACAGATGTAGTAAAACTTCAATTGAGCAATCCACAAGCTCAGGCGCAGTTTGACCGTAAGATGAATCTCGTTCAAGCTACTTTGGGTTTTGCTTTTTAGTGCTTATCTTATTCCATCAATCAATAAAAAAAGGGCGATAGTCGCCCTTTTTTTATTGATTGAACTTTACTTTTCAAAAACTTCGTCCTCTTCTCCATTTACGATTTGAGTATCATTTTCGGCGTTTATTTCGTGCTTTTGAGGGTCGGGGGGAGTATGTTTATCAGGTTCTATTTCGGGGGGAGCCGTGGGCTGCTCTATTTCGGGCTTATGAATTTCGGGCTGCGCAGGATGTGGCTCCACTTCGGGTGCTGGCGTAGGTGGCGCAGGCGTGGGATCGGGTGTTTGTGTGTTTTTCATGGTTTGAAATATGTTTGGTTTGGGCATTATTTTGAAAAACTTGTGCCACGATTTTTGGGGAACAATCTCCTCAGGCTGGTACAATATTAAGTTGGAATACATTTTTAGCGTATAGTATTAACGCTAATAATCTAGTGAAGCAAACTTTAGTTTGATTAAGTATTCATAATAAAACCAAAAAAACAGCCGCTATGCCTCCTGTACCTCAAAATATTCAGTTGCCTTATATCGCACGTTTAGCTTTTGGGCTTATTTGTGTCACCATTATTGTATATTGGATGCACGTGCTTGGCTCAATCGTGACTCTGCTATTGTTTTCTATCCTTTTTTCGATAGCGATGTATCCACTTACTGATTGGCTAGAACGAAAAGGTTTAGGCAGAATGTTAGCCATTACTATTTCAATTCTTACGTTTTCGTTGGTAGCGGCGGGGGTATGTATGGTATTGGGGTATCAGGTGAGAGATTTTTCTGAGATGCTTCCCCAATTGATTAATAAAGTAAATGCCTCTCTAAGCAAAGTGCAGCTTTGGGCGTATGAGCGTTTTAAAATTCCCCCAAGCCGTCAGTTAAATGAGTTGCAGAAATACTGGCAAAATATAGCCGAAGGAGGAGGGTCGGTAGTAGGGACCGCCGTTTCTACCACCACTACCATGCTGGGCAATATTTCTATCTTACCAGTGTATATTTTCTTCTTGCTGTACTATCGTGATATGTTCAAACAGTTTTTTTGTAAAGTATTTGCTTCTACCAAAAAAGCCAAAATACATGAAGTACTTAGTAAAATATACGAAGTAGTACACAGCTACCTTTCGGGGCTTTTGATTGTGACTTTGATAGTGGGTACGCTCAATTCGGTAGGGTTATTGATTTTGGGAATTCCATCGGCTATTTTCTTTGGGTTTTTAGCAGCTATTTTATTGATTATTCCTTATATAGGTATTTTGATAGGGTCTATTTTGCCGATTGTGGTAGCCCTCGTTACCAAAGATTCCCCTATGTACGCGGTGGGAGTGGCTGGAATTTTCTTCTTTGTACAGATGCTTGAAGGAAACATTATTACGCCTTATATCGTAGGTTCCAAAATCAGTGTCAATCCCTTGGCGGCCATTGTCATGTTGTTTTTGGGGGGAGCTTTGTGGGGAATTGCAGGATTAGCTTTGGCCTTACCACTTACGGCGATTTTGAAAGTAGTTTTTGATGAAGTAGAAGCACTCAAACCCTACGGGTATTTGCTAGGAGAGCCTGAAACTACCAATAAACAACGAGCTATTCAGAGCAAAAAAGTGCAAAAAATAGAACAAAATGTTGTGGAAAGTATTGCCGAAACTACCAAAGAAGTAAAGTCCCTTTTTGGACGAAAAAAAGCCACAAAATCTGCTTAACGAGTAAAATTGGGTAGAAGATTCCACAAACTTTAAGCTTTGAAAGCAGTAAATTGAAGAGTTGTAAGTGGTATAGTTTTTTGTAAATCTTAAACATCAAAGACTAACACTACAATTTAAAATACCTATGGACATAGCCATTACCCCAGAATATACAAAAAGTAAAGTAGGTGGTATGGGAGCCGTACCGACCGACGAAGGGGTTTCGTTTAGAGTTTGTGCTCCTAATGCAAAAGAAGTATTTGTAACGGGCGACTTCAATGATTGGGAAAAAACAACTATCGCTCTCACTCACGAAGAAAACGGCTTTTGGTCGGTACAAGTACCTGAAGCAGCCACTGGGCATCAATATAAGTATGTCTTGAAAACAGCCCAAGGCGAATTGATGAGAAATGACCCCTACGCTCGCGAAATGACCAATTCGGTAGGCAACAGTGTGGTCGTTAATCATTCGGATTTTGATTGGGAAGATGATCATTTTGAAATGCCCTCGCTCAACAAAATGGTCATATATGAGCTCCACGTAGGAAGTTTTAACGTAAAGGAAGAAGGCAAAGCAGGCGATTTTTATGGTGTAATCGAAAAATTAGATTACCTAAAATCTGTGGGAGTTAATGTCATAGAATTGATGCCAGTGGCCGAGTTTCCGGGTGGTTTTTCATGGGGCTATAATCCCGCTCATCCTTTTGCGGTAGAGTCCGAATATGGGGGGCCCAATGGACTGAAAGAACTCGTAAAAGCGGCTCATCAAAAAGGAATCGCGGTGGTGCTAGATGTAGTCTACAATCACTTTGGTCCTACTGATATGGACTTGTGGCAATTTGACGGCTGGCAAGAAAACGGTTTGGGGGGAATTTATTTTTATAACGATTGGCGCGCCAAAACCCCTTGGGGAGATACACGGCCCGATTATGGAAGATCAGAAGTGCGTCAGTATATCCGTGATAATGCGCTCATGTGGCTTGAAGAATACCACATTGATGGCTTAAGGATGGATATGGTGCCTTATATCAGAAATGTAAATGCCGACGGAAATCCTGCCAACGACCTTGAAGAAGGCTATAAACTCATACAATGGATCAATTCAGAGATTAAGTCTAGATATCCTCAAAAATTTACGGTAGCCGAAGATTTACATACGCTTGATGCCATTACAGCACCTGTCGAAAATGGAGGACTCGGCTATAGTAGTCAGTGGGATAGTCAGTTTGTACATCCTGTGAGAGATATTATTATACAAATGCACGATGAGCATCGTAACATGGATGTAGTGGTGGCGTCTATTCTACACCGTTATAATAATGATGTTTTTGAAAGAGTCATTTATACCGAATCCCATGATGAAGTATCAAACGGCCAAGCCCGTGTAACGCAGGAAATTGCGGGAGAACAGGACGTCGATAATTGGTATGCCAAAAAACGCTCTCTCTTAGGAGCTGCTCTTGTGATGACTGCACCTGGTATCCCGATGTTGTTTCAAGGACAAACCATGCTTGAAGATGGCTGGTTTCAAGATACCGACCCTATCGATTGGTCACGGGTGTCAGAATTCAAAGGCATCACTAAGCTTTATCGGGATTTGATTCATTTGCGCCTTGATTATAAGGGAATTACGAAAGGTATTTCAGGACAAAATATAGAAATTTTACACGTTGACAACCACAATAAGGTGGTGGCTTTTCAGCGTTGGATGGAGGGTGGTCCCAAAGATACTACAGTAGTAGTAATGAATTTTTCGCAGCAACCCATCGAAAACTATGGTATCCGTTTTCCAACCAAAGGGCTTTGGAAAATCAGATTCAACAGTGATTGGGAAGGCTATGATAATGATTTTGATAGTCATTTTAGCCACGATGTAGAAATAAATACCTCCCAAGATGACGATTCTCATTGGATTGCTGGGGTTTCTTTAGGAGCTTACAGTACTGTTATTTATTCACAAGATTAATCAAAATTGTTTCACAATAAAATTACTAATAGAATGAAAAGAGTATTCAAAACCGCCGCGATGTTGTTGGCATTAGGAATGTTTACATTGACTAGCTGCTCACGAGAAGACAAAAGAGAAGTAGCTGATGATGTTCAGAACGCACAAGATAAAGTAGAAAACACCGCTGACAATGTAGCAGAAGATGTAAAAGAAGCAGGCCAAGAAACCGCTGCCGAAATCGAAGCCGAACGTAAAGAAATGGCCGAAAAAATCGAAAAGCGTAAGAAAGAAATCAATGAAGAATTAGACGAATTGGATGCGAAAATCAAAACGGCTAAGGCGAATGAAAAAGAAAAATGGGAAAAACGCCGTGCTAATCTCAAAGAAGATATCAATGAGCTAGATGCTGAAATGGCCGAAGTAAAAAAAGACATCAAACGGGATTGGAAGCAGTTTAAGCGCGATCTAAATGCTAAGATTGATGACATGCAAAAAGATCTAGAAAACTAGTATACAATCCAATTTTGTCCGAAAAGTGAGTAAGCACCAACAAACGTTTGGTGAGAAAAACTTTTCGGACAAAATTTTTTAATAAACGATATGGAAAATCTCTGCACTATTGTCGTAAAGACATTATTTAAGGTCAGTCAATAAAAACAACTTAAGCATATATCCACATAACAATAACACACCTAATTGAAGAGCGTCATGGAAGAAGTGAAAGAGTCAATGGTGGTACAGTTTAGGAAGTTGTGGGCGCTGTACCTACGACGCTTGCAAGTATGCAAGCAGCTCGAAAAACAATCGTTAGCTGAAGATAAAAGTACGTTTATCAAACATTTTCAGGCCGAAACGCAGCTTTTTCTTAACGAAGCAAGCCAGTTTGATTGGATGCTAGGGCAAAAATGCTTGCCTATAGCCGTGAGTTGTAAAAGTCTGTATGAGGTTGATAATCATCTGATTAATGTCTATACTGTCTTGCAAAATGATACTTCTTGGGAGCAAGAATACCCCGAGTTGTCGCGATTTTTGATGCGAAACTTAGGACGTATCAAGGCTTCTTTGAGGTTGACTCGTTATTTATGATAGCTATAACCGTCGGGTTGAGTCAATAATTATTCGTACATTTACTAATGTTCACCTAGCGGTCATTTTTGAAAAACAAACTAGAAAATGGGCGGCTCAAATCACTATAATCTTATCTTTTTAACCCATTTTTATCCATGAAACTAAGAGGCAAAAGTGTCTTCAAGTATCAAGTCAACGAAAACACGCCCGTCCTAATGCTATTACGTCCTCGCCGTCAAGAGGGCCAATCTATCATCAAAGAAGAATTTACGACTGAGCCAACCTTCCCTTTTAACGAATATACCGACGACTATGGAAATCAGTGTCAAAGAGCGGTATTTCCGGTAGGCCCGCTTACTATTACCACTGAGGTGGAGTCATTGGTAGAGCCACACGTTCAGCTGCAAGAGCCTTTTCCTGAGTTTGTACCAGTAGAGGAGTTGCCAAGTGAGACGATTATTTATTTATTACCAAGTCGCTATTGTCAGTCTGAGCTTCCCGAAATCAATGATTTGGCTCAGCAGATTGTGGAAGGAGTACCTATAGGCTATCTTCAAGCAGAGGCTATCCGCAATTGGGTACATCAAAACATTAAATATGAGTACAACACTACCGATTCTTCCACTACTGCTTTAGACATTGTACGGCAAAAAGTAGGTGTATGCCGCGATTTTACCCATTTGAGTATTGCGCTGTGTCGTAGTTTATGCTTACCTGCCCGTATGACTGTAGGGTATTTAGACAAACTAAAATACATGGATTTACATGCGTGGTTTGAGGTTTTTTTGGGAGGACAATGGCACACCTTTGATGCCGTACAACCTCAAACGGAAGGATGCAGGATTGTGATAGGCTACGGGAGAGATGCCGCTGATGTAGCTATGGTGACTCAGTTTGGGGATTCGGAGTTGCTGTCGTTGACCGTAGAAACGGCTGTGATAGAAGACTAAAAAAACTTATGCGCTTAGAGAGCTACCATGTAGGTAGAATACCACGGCATTAGAACCAAAAGAGGGCGTCTGCATCAGACACCCTCTTAGTTTAATGATTGCCGTCCTGATACGAGTCTTGACCGTAGTAAGAGGCAATTGCAGCTTTTTGGCAGTTTCTTCGTGCGTATATCCACCCCAGTATACCATTTCGATGAGTAGTCGATGCTCATATTTTAGAGTAGATACGAGTTCTCGTAGTTCATGGCTGTCCATCAATCCAAATATAGCTTGGTGCTCTTCTATTGAAGGAGCTGCCTTTTCGATTTCAATCATTTCGGGACGTCGGGCTCTCAAAAAATCAATAGCGCAGTTGCGAGCTATGTTGAGCATCCAAGTAAATAGCCGCCCTTTTGAAGAATCATAATGGGATATTTTTTTCCAAATCTTGACGAAAGTATCTTGAAGTAAATCCTGAGCCACTTCTTCTTCTTGCACAATTTTGAGGAGTATTCCATAAAGAGCCTCCGAATAGTTGTCATATAAATAGTTGAATGCTTTCCGATCTTGTTGAGAGAGCATTTCTAGCAGTTCGTTTTCGGCATAAGTTATTCCTTTCATACAAGTCTGGGAGAAATTTAAGGGAGTTAGAGAAATTAAGAAAAGCTTGGTTTGTAATATAAAGTCTTCAAAGAGACCAACTTATTGGATTTTCAAAGTCTCTTGTTCGGCTTTGTTATATTGGGTACTTGTACTGATGCTTTGGATGATTTTGAGCGAGTTTTCGAGGTTTTCGCGTTGACGTTGCAGTACTCCTCGAAGTTCTTCATTGTTATATATTTCTTCGGTGGCCAAAGCTTCATCATAGGTCTGGAGGGCGGAGCTATCACCAAATTCGCAGGATGCTAAGATAGCGGCTCTGTCGTTTCCCATAATCGCTGCTTTCAGATTAAGCCACGCTTGGTGGATATTTCCACCGATTGTTCCTTTGGTGGTGGGTTCGGCACCCATATCCCTAATATAATCTGCCAAATTTTCAGCAAAATTGACGCTTTCATTGAGCATAGTCGAAAATACTATTTGCAGGTCTTCATCTTTGATTTCTTGCGCTGCTAGATGGTACCCTGCTATCCGGTCGTTGTTGATATGCAGCAGTCCATTGAGTATATCAACAACTTTTTCGATGGTGTCTTGATTGAGTTCCATGACTTAGCTTTAATAAATATTAATAGATGCCTATTTTCCAAAAAATCTAATACCACCCGTTTTAGGGTAAAATTGAGGAGAGAAAACGAGGAGTTGGGGTATTTTTTCTACAATAATTTTGATTCCCTCACTGGCATCTGTTTTTCTGATAGATAAGTATCTAAAAGACGCCATACTCAAAACAAGATATTGTTATGAATAACATCGAAAAAGAAAGTGTCAAAGATGACGCAAAATCTCAGAAGATTTCGGCAAGTACTATTCTTTGGGTAGTGCTTGTGGTCGGAATCGTACTCATGGGCTTTGCTTATTATAGCGGATATTTTACAGCCGGTGAAGACGGTGGAGGCCGAATGGGCCCCGTAAACGCCAAGGACTCAGCGATAGTTACTGAAAGTGACACCATACAAGGAAATTAATCCTTAAGTACACAAGCACTGTATATAAACAATGAGATTACCTTCTAAAAATATATTTTTTCTTACCATAACCAAAAATCAATTTCTTATCATGAGCACTAAAGAAGAATTGCTTAAAGAAGCAGCCGAGCATAAAGCCGAAACCATGGAAAAAAAAGCAGATGTAGCCAAAGCTGAACTACAAGAAAAAGTAGACGATGTAAAAATTGGAGCTGCTACATTGGCCGAAAAAGCCCAAGACAAATGGGAAGATTTCAAGGATAAAGCCGAAGATGCTTGGGAAAATACCAAAGAAAAAGTAAAAGACGCTTGGGAAGATACCAAAGACAAAGCCGAAGAAATTCGCGATAAAGTAGCTGACAAAACCCAAGAAACAAAAGAAGAAATTCGGGAAAAAACAAGATAGTAATCCCTTCTTCATGGCCTCGATTCGACTCAATAAGTAGCCGAATCGAGGCTTTTTGTTGATAAAACAGCCTTCATTTATTGAATACATCTAACCTAATCGCTTTATAGCTATGGATTTAAGGACCGATTCGCCTTACTGGCTTATGAAAAACGGCTTTGTTTATTCTTACCCTTTTCTCAATCATTCTCTCAAAACAGAAGTAGCTATCATAGGCGGCGGAATTACCGGTGCTTTGATAGCTTATCATCTTACCCAAGCGGGGATTTCTACGGTGGTACTTGACAAACGTAAAATCGGAATGGGAAGTACTTGTGCGAGTACCGCTTTGCTTCAATACGAAATAGATACTCCTTTGAATCAGCTCCAGTCTTTGGTGGGTGAAAAAAACGCTAATCGTAGCTATCTACTATGTGTAGAAGCCATCAAAAAAATCGAATCTATTACCAAAACCTTACAGAAGGATGTAGGTTTTGAAAACAAACAGAGTTTTTACTACGCATCCCGAAAAAAAGACCTTGACGAACTTGAAAAAGAACTAAAACTAAGGCAAAAAATAGGGATAGAAGTCGATTTTTGGACCCAAGAAAAGATAGAAAAGCATTTTAGTTTTTCAGCGCCTGGCGCCCTCATGTCAAGCTCAGGGGCGCAAATTGACGCCTATCGTTTTACACATGAGCTTTTTCAATGGGCAAAAGCACGCCAATGTCAGGTATTTGATGATACGACCGTGGAGGAGATTGTGCACTATAAAAATGGAGTCACCCTAAAGACCGAGCAAGGCCATACTGTGGATGCCAAAAAATTGATTATTGCGTGTGGATATGAATCTCAAAACTATTTGACAAAAAAAATAGTAGACTTCAACTCTTCATTTGCGGTGGTGAGTGAGCCTGTGCCTATGGAAGATATTTGGTATCACAACTGCTTGATTTGGGAAACGGCCCGCCCTTATTTATATATCCGAACAACCTCCGACAATCGTATATTAATAGGAGGAAAAGATGAGCCTTTTTATAGCCCTACCAAAAGAGACGCTCTCAACAAGCGTAAGGCAGCCCAGCTAGAAGATGCCTTTAAACGAAAATTTCCTAATATCCCGTTTCGGGTAGATTTCAAATGGGCAGGTACCTTTGCCGAAACTGTTGATGGGCTACCCTATATTGGAAAAGTGAAAGAGCGGCCCCATACTTACTTTGCTATGGGATTTGGAGGCAATGGCATCGTTTTTAGCCTTCTAGCAGCGGAGATAATCAGGGATGAGTTGGAAGGGAAGAAAAACGCGGATGCGTCAATATTTAAGTTTGACCGTTAGAGTGTATCGCTAAAAAAATACGGCTATTGAAGGATTTCCTCTATTTTGCTCAAATCGAGGGGTTTTTCGACAAAACCATCCGCACCCGACTGTAGTGCACGCTCCCGTAAGCCACTCATGGCGGTGATCATCACGAGTCTAGAAGTAGGGGCTTTTTCCCGAAACTTTTCGATTTGTTCTACACCGATTCCATCCGGAAGGTTATTGTCCAGAAAAATCAACGAAGGCTGCTCTTCGGCGGCTTTAGCAAGCCCTTCTTCGAGGGTATGCGCTCTGAGCGACATAATCCCAAATCTCTGTAATGCTAACCCTAATAAAAGACAGGTGTCAATCTCATCGTCTATGATCACAGCCTTTCGGTAGGTGTCTGAAAAGGCTCTATTACTCATTTTTACAAATTGGTTAAAATACACATTATTATTATTTTAAATCATGGCTGAACCAATACTACAAAGCAACCTTGCTTTGTAGTATTACTTTATAATATTAGTAAAAAATCGTGCCAGTCTAATGTAGTAGTGGCAGGTTTGATGCTCAATAAACCACAAATTGGGGAAAAAAGGTCACACAATCAACTTTTAGGGAGGTATTCGAGTATGGAATGGTTTTTTTTTGATGATATACGAAAATATATGTCAATCACTAAAACTTAAATGCCATGACTAATAATTCAAAAGTAGTATTGGGTATTGTTACTGCCGCTGCCGCAGGAGCTGTTATAGGAATGTTGTTTGCTCCCGAAAAAGGTAGCGAGCTTCGTGATAAAATGCGTGATACCGCCAACGGCTTCGCTTCTGATTTGTTGGATGCCATTCAACGTGGTCGTCAGCAATATACAGAGTTAGAAGGTGAAGTAGAAGACAAAGCCAATGAGCTCAAGTCAAAAGCAGCGGGTAAAGTTGCCGAAGTAAAAGACCGGGTAGAATCGGAAGTTGAAAATCTGAAAGACAAAGCGCAACGTTATTCGTAAGGGTGAGTCTGACAAAAAGGTATAAAAAACCTGCTAGCTTATAAACCATTATCACAACCTCGAAATTGCGAAGGCATCAGTCTTCGCAATTTCTCAAAATATGATTCAATCCAATGCAAGTACTAGAATCTGCAAACGAAATTAAAGAACGAGCCGGAGACTGGTTTGAACATGCTTCTGATTATTTGGAGGCCCGTTGGAACCTAGGCGTGTTGGATGTTTCTCACAAAACCGCTAGTGCCATTTCAAGCTTGGTTTCGGCGCTTATTTTGGGGGCTATTGGTATGTTGGGGTTGCTGTTTGTGAGTTTAGGAGCTGCATGGCTCATCGGAGAAAAACTCCAAAGCTTGGCGGCGGGATTTTTTATCGTAGCCTTGTTTTATGGAGTTGTGGGGGTGATTTTGTACTTGGTCAAAGACCGATTTATTAAAATTCCAGTAGTCAACACTTTTATAAAAAAGTTTTATTATGAAAACTAAGATTGAAACAGTGGATGACCTGCGAGCTGAAAGAGCACGATTAAAAAACAAGTTGGAATTGTCTAGAATTCATATGCGAAAAGAAATAAATGCCATAAAGACAGAGCTTAGCCCTGCACGACAGGCCGTAGGAGTGGTAAGTGATTTGTTGACTACTCCTCGAAAAGGGCTATTGCCTATTGGGGTAGGAATTGGGGTAGACCTAATCTTGCGACGCACCTTGCTCTCTAAAGCGGGCTGGCTTCCTAGGTTGATAGTCCCTCTCATAGTACGGAACGTCACTACAAATCTTATCCAGAAAAACAAAACGAGTATCGTAGAAAAAGCCCTGATTTGGCTCAAAAAAGCCACCGATAAGCCTCAGCCTAAGACACAGCTTATAGAGGCGGCAGCTCCTCAAAAATTGTTGCCAAGCCCTGCCAAGCTCAATGGCAAGGTTCAGCATCCGTCTTTTACGGATAATTAATAAAAAGCCTTAAAGGATTCGGGTTTTATGGGCAAATGGGTAAGATTAATCCAAAACTTAACCAATGTTAGAATGGTATCATTGAATACATCAAACGAAGAAGGTTTGGAAATGTAGCAGTTGGCACCTAACGCATAACATTGGTTAACGTCTTTTTCTGACTTTGAAGTAGTCAAGACCACTACTGGAATTTTGCGGAGCTTAGGCTCTGTTTTCAACACTTTTAGTACTTCTCTTCCATCCATCCTAGGCATATTGAGATCAAGGATGATAAGCCCTACCGAAGCATCATTGTTGTTGGTACGAATATAGTCCAATAGCTCCAAACCATCTCCTACAAACACAGTCGGGTTGAGTAAATTACAATCGTCAAGGACAGATTGCAGCAAGTACCGGTCGTCGTCGTCGTCGTCGGCTATAAGGATAGTGGCGTTTCTGTTCATAATTTCGGGGCTAAATGATTTGTTACTGGCAAATAGATGTGGAATATGGCTCCTTCTTGATTTGGTTTTGCCTCTGCAACTATAAACCCGTTGTGATTGGATACAATTCGGCGGCATAGTGCTAGACCAATTCCCGTGCCTTCATATTCAGACCGATTATGTAATCGTTGGAAAATTACGAAGATTTTTTCAGCATAAATAGGATCAAAACCTATACCATTATCTATAAACGAAATTCGGTGGTAAATGTTTTCTTTTTGGTTGGTATTTATTCCGTCGATACTTTCCCCAAGCACTTGTGTATACGCAATTTCTATCACGGGCGGAGTATCGGGTTTGCTGTACTTGATGGCATTAGAAATCAGATTGTTGAATAGCTGAATAATCTGAAACTCTATACCACTAATCACCGGTAGCGTTACGCTTTTGATAGTCACTTTTTTCTTTGAGATGGTATCCGAAAACTCTTCTTGTATGCGTTTCAGTAGAGCGTTTAGGTCAATGTCTTGGAATATTTTTTCCCGCATATTTGCCGTTCGTGAAAACAACAGCAAATCATCAATAAGCTGCTGCATCCGATTGGCTGATTGATTGATTTTGCTAAGGTTAGCTTTACCGTCTTCGGTGAGTTGGTCGTACTGTTTTAGGATGAGTCTTTCGCCAAAGGCGCGGATTTTGCGCAGAGGCTCTTGTAAATCGTGAGATGCTACATAAGCAAACTGCTCAAGTTCGGCATTGGCGCGTTCTAAATCCGTGAGCTTTTCTTCCAATGTCTTTTGGAAACTAATGCGCCGCGAAAGCTCTACGTACAATAATCGGAAGAAAATAAGTAAAAATGCCAAAGACACCACCGAAAGCAACAAAAGGTAAAAGTTGGTGTTGCGGTCGGCTATTTTTTGCATTTCGGCCCGCTGATTGAGTAGTTGGAGTTCGTCTTCTTCAAAATGCCGAGAAATGACCCTAATCTTATCCACTTCTTTCCGTCCTTCTTCTAGGGCATTACCATCAAAATGCTGTTTGGCTTTGATACGGCTAATATTTAGTTCAATTAGATTTATGTGGCGCTCTATTAGCATATTAATAGTGTCTAGGCGTCTGAGCTGTAGGGGATTGTCTCGTACAAGCAGGCGGAAGTCACGGGTTACTTTTTTTAGTTTGTTTCGGCCTTCGGCATAAGGATATAAATATTTTTCTTGACCCGACAGTAAGTAGCCCCTATGCCCTATTTCTATAATAGATAGAGTATTGGTCAGGTCTTTGTTTTTGAGACGTACACGGTAGCTGTGATTGACGGATTCTGTGCGTCGGCCGGTTTCTTGTACTCGGTCGTAGGCGAGCCAGCTTAAAAAGATAAGCATAAATAAACTGACGGCCATTGCTAAAAAAATTCCCAACAAATCGTTGCGTAAAATCATAAGGGTGATGAATCTGTGGCTTATTTTCTACAAATATATGTAGAGAAAAATACCCAATTTGGGTAAAAAATCGTTTTAGTATAAAACTATAAAATCATAATACGTGTTGTATATAAAAAGTTTGAAAAGTGTAATGCGTTGATTTTTAGGCTTTTTTGTAAATTTAGACTTGTAAATATAAATTTTAATTGAATGTAATTACTTACTGAGGCATCCAATTTGGTAGATAAAACCAAAAAATGTTGTCCAACAATGGCGGCTACTATGCTAAACCTCGTACAATCTCAAAAGCAAACGCTGAAGATATCTCCGGCGCAAATTCAGTTGCTCAATTTTTTGCAGTTGAATACGCTTGAGCTTGAGCAGCATATTAAAAATGAGCTTGAAGAAAACCCACTACTTGAAGAAGGAACCGAAGAGTCTGATGATAATTTTGGGGATGATTTTAATGCCCCTACCAAGGCCGAAGACCGTACGCAAGATTATATGGATTGGGATGAATTCAAGGATGATGATATGCCCGATTATCGTACTCGAATCAACAATTATTCCGATGACGATACTAATTATACGCCCCTTGTGGTAGAAGCTGTCACTTGGCGTCAAGAGCTCAAGGAGCAATTTCACCTATTGCCCCTGAACGAGCGCCAGCAAATATTGGCTGATTTTGTGATAGATTCTTTGACCGACGAAGGCTACCTTAACTATACGGCGGAGGCATTGGCCGATGACGTATCTTTTACGAGTGGGATTTTTGTAGAAGAGACTGAAGTCCAAGAAATAGTCGAAATCTTACGTAAAATGGACCCGGCAGGTCTGGGGGCGCGTGATTTGCAAGATTGCTTGTTGCTTCAGTTAGAGCGCCGTTCAGATAAAGAAGCCGAATTAGCTTCCTTTATCATAAAAAAATATTTTGACGAACTAGCCGCTCGCAATTATGAAAAACTAATGCGTGCTTGCGGTATTTCGTCAGAAGAGCTTAAAGAAATAATTGCGCTTATTGCGTCGCTCAATCCGCAGCCTGTTATGGGTAGTCAGATTGACAGTTTTGTAATCAAAGACAACATTGTACCCGACTATATTGTCAGAGTGGACGGAGACCTAATCGAAGTAGAGCTCAACAACCGCCGTATTCCACCTTTACGTGTCAATAAGTCATACGCGCAAGAAGTAGGGGGGACGCGGGCTGCCAATACCTACGTCAACTCTAAACTTAATGCTGCCAACTGGCTGATTGATGCCATTCAGCAGCGCGAAAATACCATGCTCAAATCAATGAGAGCTATCGTCAAACTGCAAGAAGAATATTTTCGTACGGGAGATGTTCGTAGGCTAAAACCGATGGTATTGAGAGACGTAGCGGAGCGTATTCAGATGGATGTCTCTACTGTGTCGCGCGTTACGAGTGGCAAATACGCCCAAACTCCCTTTGGAGTCATTCATCTCAAAGACTTGTTTACGGAAGGAATCGTCACTCAAAGTGGGGAGGAAGTATCCAATCGGCAGATACAGCTGGCGTTGGTAGAATTGGTGTCGCAAGAAGATAAGCAAAGCCCGCTCAACGATTTTCAGTTGGCCGAAATGCTCAGTGAAAAAGGATATTCGGTAGCGCGTAGAACAGTCGCCAAATACCGTGAGCAAATGGATATACCGACAGCCTCTTTGCGAAGGATATTATAACCAAAATCGTATTGTGGTCATGAATGTGAAAGCTAAATTTTCGGAAAAATTCGAACAAATGGCCGAAGCGGCTACCCGAGGCGTAGGAAGTAGCTGGGCTTTTTTGTTGGCTTGTGGATTTGTGATAGGATGGCTAGTAAGAGGCATAGCCGTTGGATTTGATGATATGTGGGACTTGGTCATGAACAATATCACGGCTATTGTCACTTTTTTGATCGTTTTTTTGATTCAACAATCTCAAAACAAAGATTCTTTGGCGATTCAGCTCAAACTTGATGAAATCATTTTGGCTTTGGATAAAGCCAACAACCAACTCGTAGATGCTGAAAATCTACCTGAAAAAAAATTGAGACATATGCATGGAGAATACAGTAAGCGGGTAGAAGCACAAACACCTAAGAATAAAAACCGTAAAACAACCTCTTCATCTTGAACTTTTGATTCGTATGGAAAATAGAATATTGGTCATTGATGATGACACCGACATTTGTTTATTATTACGCCGTTTTTTGACCAAAAATGGCTTCGAAGTTGCAATTGCCCACACAGGCGCCACGGGATTGGCGACGCTTGAAGAATTTCGTCCTGATTTGGTTTTGACGGATTTTCGTTTGGGTGACATGGACGGGACGACTATCTTGACCAATATCAAAGAAAAATTCCCTAGTGTGCCAGTACTTATCATTACGGGCTACTCTGACATCAAAATCGCTATCAATGTCATGAAACAAGGCGCTTATGATTATATCACCAAGCCATTGTTTCCGGATGAGATTTTACTTACAATTAAAAAGGCCCTGAAAGCTTCTCAAGAAGCTTCCGAGGGCGATACTGCCGTAGAAGTAACCACTAATACTTCTAGCACCGCAGGTAGTCGCCGCAAAAGCAGCACTCAAGCGCAGTATATTTTTGGGGAAGGTCCCGAATCTGTGTATCTCTACAAACAAGTAGATTTGGTAGCTCCTACCAATTATAGCGTGTTGATTTATGGAGAAAGCGGCTCTGGTAAAGAGGCAGTGGCGCTCGAAATCCATAAACGTAGTAAAAGAGCAAGTGGGCCTTTCATTGCGATGGATTGCGGGGCGATTTCCAAAGAACTAGCCGCTAGTGAGTTGTTTGGACACGAGAAAGGTTCTTTTACGGGGGCAGTAGGACAAAAAATCGGCCATTTTGAAATGGCCAATGGAGGCACTTTGTTTTTGGACGAAGTCGGAAATCTACCCTACGATGTTCAAATGTCGCTTTTGAGGGTAGTGCAAGAACGAAAACTGCGGCGTATCGGCGGAAACCGAGAGATAGACGTAGATGTAAGGCTGATTGTAGCTTCCAACGAGCGCTTGATTGAGGCAGCGCGGAAGGGTAAATTTCGTGAAGATTTATACTATCGTTTCAACGAATTTAGTATTGATGTACCTCCCCTTAGAGACCGACGCTCCGATTTACTAACTTTTGCACAGTTTTTCTTGGATAAGACCAACGCCGAATTGGGCAAACAGGTAAAAGGCTTTACGCCAGAAGTAGAAAGAGCTTTTAAGGAATATCCTTGGCCAGGCAATTTGAGAGAGATGAGAAATATCATTCGTCGGTCAACATTACTTACCGAAGGCGATAAAATATACATCCGTACGCTTCCTTTTGAGCTTATCAATTATGATAGGTTGTTGTTTTTAGAACCAAACAATCCACCCCTGCCCGAACCTTCTCCTTATACTAGCTATGAAGCTCCGGCTCCGTCGATTCCGGCTAAGGTGGTGACTCCCCCCAAAGTAGATTTGAAATCGGCAGCGCTCGAAGCCGAATATGAAATGATTTTGAACGTCTTGAAGCAGGTAAACTTCAACAAAAGTAAGGCAGCCCAAGCCTTAGGAATCGACCGCAAGACATTATACAACAAAATGAAAAATATCAATCTTAGTAACTAATGCTGCCGCCCAATCATCAAGATAATGCCATAAAGCCTTTTGCTTTGAGTTTTTCTCAAAGTCAAATGGAAGCGTTGTTGCAAAACTCTCCTGATTTGGTATATATCGTAGATTTAAAATCAAAAAGATTAATCTTTGTAAATGAGAGAGTGAGTGATATTTTGGGCTATAGCATGGCTGAAGCAGAGACGCTAGTTCAAAAGTTATCATCCATTGTGATTCACTCGGATATAGCCTCTTTGTGGGAAGCATTACTTACTAGATTTAGATTACTTCCTTCCAACGAAACCGCAGAGTTTCATTTAAAATTACGACATAAAGACGGCTCGGTGCGCACTTTACGTCATCGATGTAGAGTGATGACGAAAGAGGGTGAAGAAAATACCCAAATCATGGGAACCGCCGAAGACGTGACCGATAGCTCTAGTCGAGAACTTGCCTATCAAAAAAACCAATATCAGCTCAAAGAAGCAGAGGTAATATTTAAGTGCGGAAGTTGGGAGTGGCAATCTCACGAAACATGCATGAGATGGTCTGATGGGCTATTTAGGGTATTTGAATTGTCGCCAGACCAGTACCCCGACAGATGTATTGAGTATAAGGTCTATGAAAGTTTTATATACCAAGAAGATATTGCTAAGGTACGAAGTTATGTAAGGCAACTATTGTCAGAACGACGCGGCACTTTGGATTTAGAGCATCGTATTGTAGACGCCAAAGGAGTTCTTAAATACATCACTTTACGCGCCAAATGCTATTTTGATGAAAAAGGCCAACTGGCCCGCCTCATGGGGGTCGCCGCAGACCGTACTGAAATCGAAAGCTACCAAAATGAGTTGGAAAGACGCCTCATCGCGCTCAAAAAAAGCAACCAAGAATTGGAACAGTTTGCGTATGTGGCTTCTCATGACTTGCAAGAGCCTCTTCGTAAAATCATTGCTTTTGGAGAGCGATTGGATAAAAAATACAAAGAACAACTCGGTACAGAAGGGCAGTTTTTTATAGCTCGTATGACCAACGCCGCCCACAGAATGCATGGGTTGATTGAAGATTTGTTGGCGTATTCGCGGGCTTCTCGGCAACTAGAATCCCAAGAACCCATTTCGCTCAATGAAGTAGCAAAAGAGGTACTGGAAGATTTAGAAGTCAAAATTCAAGATAAAAAAGCGATTGTTGAAGTAGACGATTTGCCCACTATTGAGGCACAATCCACCCAAATGCACCAGCTTTTTCTGAATCTTATTGAAAATGCCCTGAAATTTACCAAACCTGACCAAGCGGCATTTGTGCAGGTGAAGGTTCGAAAAGCTACCCTGCCCGAAATAAAAGCAATACCACAACTCAATCCCCACCAATCTTATTTTTGTTTTACTGTTAAAGACAATGGCATTGGCTTTGAGCCTCAGTATGCAGAACAAATTTTTGCGATATTTCAACGATTACATGGTAGATCAGAATATGAGGGTACAGGTTTGGGATTGGCGATTTGCCGCAAAATTGTCGACTCCCATCAAGGATATATTGGAGCTCGTGGAAATGTAGGCGAAGGAGCTGAGTTTTATTTTTATTTGCCACACCGTCGGTCCGGCGTTTCGGCTTAGTACATGGTAGAACTCTTAGTTCTACCTTAACCTAAAGCATCTTATGAACAGTACAGACAGTAAGCAAACCAAGGAAAGTGTTTTGATATTAGTCGCTGACGACGATGAAGATGATCGGATGTTTACCAAAGAAGCCTTTGAAGAAAACCATTTACTGAATGATATTCGGTTTGTGAATGATGGTGTAGAGCTGATGGATTATCTCAAACGGCGCGCCAAATACGCTAACCCTGCCGATAGCCCGCGCCCAGGTATTATCTTACTGGATTTGAATATGCCCAAAATGGACGGTCGTGAGGCGTTGAAAGAGATTAAATCTGACCCTACTCTCAAGACCATTCCGGTAGTAGTACTTACCACCTCAAAGACCGAAAAAGATGTATTACAGACCTACGATTTGGGGGTCAATTGTTTTATTACAAAACCTGTCACTTTTTCAAGTTTTATTGAAGTTACCCGCACCTTGGGGCATTATTGGTTCGATATTGTCAAGCTACCCAATTCTCAAGATTGATGTGACAAAAGATATTGTGAATTTGAGATAATGTAAACATCATACGACTTCGCGGTAATAAGTTTTAAGTTGTGGAATATCAGCGTCCTCACGCTTTAAGAATGAGTGCTTATTTTCAAATTGTCATATTTTCGAATTGCTGAATTGTCTTATTTTCAAACTGTTATATTCTCAAACTTTCAAATTGCCTAATGTCGAAAGATATCATTAAGCTTCTCATTGTAGATGATGATGAGGATGATTTTTTCTTAACCTCAGATTATCTGAAAGATATTCGTTCAAAAAAATTTGATATTACATGGGCTAGTTCTTTTAGCAAAGGAGTAGAGCAGCTAGCGCAGTCAAAATTTGACCTCTGTTTTTTTGATTTTTTATTAGGAGCCAAAACGGGGCTGGATTTACTCAAGTCCGCTCTTCAAAATGGGGTGAGCTGCCCTATTGTCTTATTGACTGGCAAGGGAGATCAGCAAGTAGACCTAGAAGCCATGCGCCTAGGGGCGATGGACTACTTGGTAAAGAGTGAGCTTGACTCCGAAAAACTAGAGCGTTGTATCCGATACGCCCTTGAGCGTGCGGAAGTACTGCGACGTCTGCGAGAGAGCGAAACGCGTCTTCGGGGTATTTTTTCTCAACTAAAAGACGCTGTACTGCTCAAATGGCCCAAAGGTGGCTCTATATTTTATTTCAACGATGCCGCGCTTGACCTTCTGGGTTATGAAGAAAACGAAATATTGCAACTCTCCATGCGCCACTTGTGTGCATTGCCTACTCAGCACGATGAATACGTGCATACACTAGAAGAAAAAGGGATATTGGAGAATTTTGAAGTATGGCTCGTCCGAAAAACTGGTGAGCGTGTGCTATGCTCTCTCCATGCTAGCAAACAAAACGATAGCGAAGGGAAGTTGTATTATTTGTTGGTTATTCAAAATATTACAGCTCGCAAAAAAGTCGAAAGAGACCGACTGTTGGCCGAAAAATCGGCTTCGACAGCGCGCTTGATACGTACTTTAGCGCATGAGGTGCGCAATCCGCTCACCAATATTCACTTATCACTCGACCAGCTAGAGTCCGAATTTACGACCGAAGACCAACGTCTTTTTGGAGATATTATTCGTCGTAATGGAAAGCGCATCAATGCCCTCATTTCGGAATTACTAAATTCTTTCAAGCCACAAGAAACAATCCTCAAGCAGGTATCTATTCAAGAAATACTAGATATTACGCTCAATGAGGCCATTGATAGAATCAACCTCAAAAAAATAACCCTCGTAAAAGAATATGGGGAAGATTGCTTTTTACAGCTTGACGAACCCAAAATCAAAATCGCCTTTCTCAATCTCATTATCAATGCCGTAGAAGCAATGGAGGAAAACGTAGGCGTACTCACCATAGCTACGCACGTAGCTGGGCAATCGTGCTTTGTCGAAGTCAAAGACAACGGAACGGGTATTAGCCCCGAAAACCTGAATCGCCTGTTTGAGCCTTATTTTACTTCCAAAAACAACGGCTTAGGCTTGGGACTTGCTTCTACTTTTACGATTCTTCAATCACATAAAGCATCGGTAGAAGTGGAGTCTGAATTAGGCCAAGGTACTACTTTTACCGTCACTTTTCCTTTGGGTGAAAAACTACCTGAAAGCTAAGTTTGTTAATAATCAAATGTTTGTGGGAAGCAAAGGGCTTATAAATACAAATGTTTCTTTGTTTGAATTATTCAAAAAAATTAAGGGGGCGGCATTCGCCCTTTTATTTTTTAAGGTCAAAGATGTCGTAAACACAGCAGGATTCTTTTTGGGTAGGCTCTGCTTGGGAGAAGCGGTAGGAAGTTGGTAGCTACCATACATCAGATAGTGAGCTACCAACGCAAATCCAAATAAGGCATTCGTTTTCATATCTAAAAGGAAGGAAAGTAGGGGAAATATTTATTACTATTCTTGAACGATGACTCGCTCATGGGTGGAAGTAATAACTACCGTTTTAGCAGAATTGCTTCTAAAAAGAGAACGGGTAAACTCAATGATGACCATAGCCGTGAGAAACAACCCTCCAAACACTGCCGACCATGCAATAAAACGGTAATACTCATCCGCATTGATGCGGGCAATCAAAATACCACAGAAGGCCCAAATTACGGACAAACCTAAATAGGCATTTTTGGTTTTAAACAAGGCCCAAGTGGTAATCAAGGCCCCTACCAAAATCATGGTACATGCCCAGAAGGTTTCGGTATTGCCCCAGCCACTCCAGCCACTATCTACGAGTAGGGCGGTTATGTTAGCAATCGTTGCGATACAAATCCACCCTAAGTAAGTACCAAAAGCTGCTTTGACAGTAAAGCGTGAGCCACTCGCCAAAAAAGGAGCAATTTGTTTTACTTTTAGATTGATATGGACCAATTGAGCCAATAACAGCAGCATTACAACGACCGAAAACTGAATGTATCCATAATGCCACGAAAGAATCCAGAGGGCGTTGAGGATAGAGGTAATCATAAAGCCTGCCCCTACGGTAGATACCGTATCTCCAGTAGCTTCGTCTACGGTACTGCTAAAAAGAGATTTGCTCTGCTTAATACAAAATACAAGCAATAAAAGATAAATCACTCCCCAAATGGAAAATGTAATAGGCGCGGGGACGAAAAGGTTGGGATATTGGGCTGAAACCGCCCCCGTTGTTTTTCCATTAAGAGGCAGGGCGTTGGCCAAATAATTAACAAATATCATCACTCCAAAGAAAACCCAATTGAGGACTTGGAGGATTTTGACGGTTGATTTACTCCAAACAGTTTTCATGATATATATATAAGTTTATGTTAAGACTAAGAGGTATGATGCATGTGGGCTTTGGCGGGGAGCGTCACTTCTTCTTTCAGAATACGTACGGCATACGAGCCGGGCTTGATACCTGAGCCGAGGCTGTTGGCGTAGACTTTGGTAAACTCAGCGCCGAAATACAAAATCACTGACGAATAATAGACCCACAATAAAATAATCACGACAGAGCCAGCGGCACCGTAAGCATTGCCGATATTGGACTGGCCCAAGTAAAGCCCAATGGCGTATTTGCCAATCATAAACAAAACGGCTGTCACGCCGGCACCGATGAAGGTGTCTTTCCAGGCTACTTTCCCGTCGGGCAAAACACTAAATATGACGGCGAATAAAACCGTCATTACGCCCCAGATTACAGCTATATTAAGAATCCAAAAAAGATAAGTTGTAGCCTCCGAAAACAACGCCATTATTTTTGCGCTGAATAAATTGAGAAGTGCATTGAGCAACAATGACACAATAAATAGAAAGCCTAAAGAAATAATCAACGAAAACGACAACAAGCGATTTGTGAGGTATTTCAAAAAACCGCTTTTAGGCTTGGGTTTAATCGACCAAATCTGATTGATCGAATCTTGAATCTCGGCAAATACCCCCGTAGCTCCAATAAGTAATGTGACCACACCTACCACAGCGGCAATGCCAGTTTTACCAGAAAGTTGGGCGTTTTTAATAAGCTCTTGTATTTGTGTGGCGGCCTCACTACCAATCAGCCAGCTGATTTGACTGTAAAGTTGCCCTTGTACAGCATCGCGTCCATAAAAAACTCCCACGATAGACATGAATACCAATAACATGGGAGCTAGAGAAAATAATGTATAATAAGATAGAGATGCACTCAGCTTGAGGGCATTATCGTTGGTGAATTCTTGAAAAGCTTCTTTAAGTAGTGAAAAGTATGTTTTCCAAGAGGTCATCATGATAGCAATAGTAAGTTAAGTGCAAGATTAGTAGTTATTTATAATGTATATCACCAACAACCATTCCATGAGGATTGTTCTATGCTTTGGGGAATATTTTCTACGTTATTTGTTGTTTTCTCTACGCAATTTCCCCATTTCTACCTTCTTTTGATACTGGCATAGCTATTTGAAGAATTATAGCATCAAATGAAATTGTTTATCAACTCTAAATCTTTAAAAGTTATGCGCTCTCTCTTGTATATCATCGCCGTTATCCTTATCATAGGTTGGTTAATTGGTGCTTTTGCTTACAGCGCCGGAGGTCTTATTCACATCTTATTGGTACTAGCTGTTATTTCGTTCTTGATAGGTCTTATCCGTCGTGGAACGGTCTAATCTTACCGAGTTATTTTCCTATCATCGTTCATCTCTAACTTACTAAACGTCATGGAAATCTTTTTGTTAATGACTATCACAGGACTGATTGGTTTAGCAACTTCGGTGGGTATGATGTACTTATCACATACCTCTAACTCACACGATACTTCACGATTCAATACAGAAGGACGCGACGAGTTTTATCGACGCGTAAAACTAAATGCTGGTCGTTTAAAGTAACACATGGTTTTTTAAGTTAGAGTTAGCACACCATTATAATCGAATATATTTAAGTAAACAGTCATGCAAGCAGATATCGGAATACCACAAGTTCAGACCAAAAAATTAGTAGATGTGCTTCATCGGTTATTGGCCGATGAGCACATCATACTCACCAAAACGCGCAATTATCATTGGAACATCAGAGGGTCTAGTTTTATGGAACTTCATAAGTTTTATGAGTCACAATACGAGCTACTGACCAATCTAATCGATGAAATCGCCGAACGAGTTACTCAGCTAGGTGATACTGCGATAGGAACCATGAAAGAATTCTTAGAAACCACACGGTTGGAAGAAGGCCCCTATCATCATCAGCAAGACCAACAAATCAAACGTCTATTGGAAGATCATCAAACCTTGTGTAAACATCTGAGAGAAGATATCGACCAAAGTGATAAATATGACGATCCAGTTACAACTGACTTCTTGACAGGAGTACTGGCTCAACACGAAAAAATGGCTTGGATGCTACGTTCGTTTTTAAAGTAGTACTCAAAATATATTGAATTCCTTGGCGCAGCCATGAAAACTTATCAATACATATCGTTGAATCATGCTTGGAGTCTCGTTTTGGGATTCTTGATGATACTCACGCTTTCTGACTGTACTTCCACACCAAAAACGTCGAAACCGAGTACATCCTCCAACTCTAATCGCAAAATAAGCAAGGCTAAAGACCCGGCTGATTATGCGATTAGAGCCTCAGCGGTGGGAGGAGTAGCAGGGAGTATCATCCAAAAATACATGGACAAACAAGCTACCGACTTGCGCCAAACTTTAGGCTGGATTTCGCAGATACAGCAAGTAGGGGAAGGTCTGATAATCACCATGAACTCGGGGATATTGTACAAAGACAATACCGCCGAACTTTCGACCGAACCTCAAACAAATTTGAAAAAACTAGCGGAAACGCTAAATAATTATAAAAATACCGAGATTTTGATAGCCGCTCATACCGACAATGTGGGTGATGCCAAACAGAACCAATTATTGTCGGAAAAAAGAGCTGCCGCTTTTGCTGAATTCCTAACTTCTCAAGGCGTATCGCCATTGCGAATCGTAAGACAAGGCTTTGGCGGTGCTACACCCGAGGTTTCCAATAATACTGATGAAGGGCGGCGTCAAAATCAACGTGTAGAGCTAGCTATTGTAGCGAATGAGTCGCTAAAAAAACAAGCAAAGAAAGAAGCTCGTGAAGCGAGAGTTAGTAAAAACTAAACGATAATTAAGACCGATGCCAGATACTATTGTAACTCCTGATGATTTTGAAAAAAACGCAAAAGGAGAAATTGTAAGAAAAAAAGAGGAAAGTAAGCCGACTTCTAAAAATCTCGCTGAAGCTCCAGACAATGTAGATAAGGAGCTGTATGAGGTGCAAAAAAAGAAAGCAGAAGAAGCTGCTAAATATGATTAAAAACAGAAAATAGCTATGAGTACTCAAGAAAATGGTATAGTTACGACCAATAGTCGGCCTAAAGTTGGAAATACCGAAAACTCAAATGAGGTACTTCAAGATGGAAAAATTCCGGAAGGAGAATCTAACGACGATTCAGAAAAAAAATCAGATATACCACGCACTTCTACGAAAGAAAGTGCTAAGGCATCAGAACAAAAAAATATAAGTGGCAAACGAGGCTATAATGAATTACAGCCAAATCGTAAGCCTAAAAAATAGTAGAATTTTTCATAAGGTTAAGGGTTTAGGAATGGGTCGAGAGTAGGATGGTTTTGCTATCCTACTCTTTTATTTTTAGCCAAAACTAGCTATGTTTGTTAGGGTCTTTACTCCCAAAAACAGTTAAAGAAAGCTAGAAATTGGCTTTTATCACCATATTGTATTTAATCCCCCCAAAACTTATGTTTGTACATCACGTATTCTTTTTTCTCAAAAATCCCGATAATACTGCCGACCGTGACCAACTCGTCGCTGGCCTACAGACCCTGACCTCGATAGAAGGCGTCAAACTTGCTCATATCGGAAAAGTAGCCGACACTCACCGAGGCGTCATAGACCGTTCGTATTCGGTATCATGGCTGATGCTGTTTGACGACAAAGCTGCCCAGGATATTTATCAAGATCACCCAGTACACCATAAGTTTGTGGAAGATTGTGCGCATTTGTGGGAAAAAGTAATCGTTTATGATTCGGATAATGTCTGAAAAAGAGACGATACCTATTCGGCAGGCGTTTCTTCAAGCTCCTTTTGCGTACCGAAGTATGCAAGAGATTGAAGAAAAACGTAGCCAAACGCCCGATTTACCTCATCGCCACGATTATTTTATGGTGATGCTGGTAGAAGCTGCCGAGGGCGTGCATCAAATCGATTTTGTTGATTATGAGCTTCGGGCAAACACCGTTTATTTTGTAGCCCCTGAGCAGATTCATCACGTGACCTTGGCGCAGTCTAAGCCGGAAGGTCACGTGATTTTGTTTCGTCCCGATTTTCTTCAGCAGTATAGTATTTCGCCGGCGCAGCTGTATGATATGGAGCTATTTTTCAACTGTGACGAAGCGCGTCCTTTGGAGCTTTCGGCGGTAGCGTTTGCGTCATTGATTCCTTATGTGAGGGGTATAGTAGCCGAATACACTTCTGATAAGCCCCAAAAATGGGATGCGGTGGGAGCATGGCTAAAATTGCTTTTGCTAGAGTGTAAGCGTTTTAAGATACTCCAAAATGTGACCTATAAAACGTGGGACAAACGCCAAGCCGAGATTGTAAAACAATTTAAGAATGATGTCGAGCATTTTTTTCAGAAGTTGCATAAGGTCAACGAATATGCCGATAGGCAAAATCTCACGAGCAATCACCTCAATGAAGTGATTAAAACAGAAACGGGTACTTCGGCCAAAGATTTTATTCAGAATCGCCTGCTGTTAGAGGCCAAAAGGCTGGCGCGGTATTCCAACCTTTCGGTCAAAGAAATCGCCTATCAGTTGGGATATGAAGATGTGGCTCATTTTAGTAAGTTCTTCAAAAAAAATGTTGGAGTGGCTTTTACGGAATTTCGCGAAACCGTAGAACCATAAAAATGCCAATACCTCCCTTTGTTTTTACATTGCAGCAATCGCCCTAAAATTCCAACTTTGCATTGTTTTTAAATTTGATTCTCATGAATGCTACTCACGTTTTGAAAGGACTCCACCACGTCACCGCCACCGTCAACGATGCCCAAGAAGATTATGATTTTTATACCAAACTTTTGGGCTTAAGATTGGTCAAAAAAACGGTCAATTTTGACAACAATGCAGTATATCATTTTTATTATGGGGATAAAAAAGGAACACCTAGTACGATTTTTACGACCTTTCCCTATAAAAACCAAGGAGTACGACAAGGTGAAGAAGGAACGGGGCTGATTATTTCGACGGCATTTTCGGTACCTTCTACCGCTTTGGCGTTTTGGCAAAATCGTCTTTCCAAAGCAGGTATCGAAACAAAAGCATCCCAACGCTTCGGTCAAGCCGTTTTGTGGTTTCGCGACCCTGCCGGTTTACAGTTGGAATTGGTAGCCAACGATGCTGATTCGCGCATTCCTTTTGAAACCCATGACGTCGCCAAAGAAGTGGCTATTCGAGGAATTCATCATGTCACTTTGTGGGTAGCCTCGCAGGATTGGGACGTATTACGAAGCTTTTTGACCCAAGAGCTGCAAATGACCGAAGTAGCCCAAGAAGAAAATCGTATTCGCTTAAAAATCAATCAAAACAATAACGCAGATTTCCTCGAATTGCTACGCGCCGAGGCCGATGCTCCGCGTGGAAAAAACGGTCTTGGTACTGTGCATCACGTAGCTTTTCGGATTGATTCGGAGGAAGAACAACTCGCTCTACGACACCGCCTTGTCAGCGATTTGAAGATGCAAGTGACGGAAGTAAAAGACCGTAAATATTTCCGTTCTATCTATTTTCGATTGCCTTCGCATCAGCTTTTTGAGGTAGCAACAAGTGGCCCGGGCTTTGATGTCGATGAGTCGGTGGAAGAATTGGGAACGCATCTCATGCTACCCGACGATAAAGAATATAATCGGGCTACGATTGAGGCCGCTTTGCCTGCTATTGTGCAGGGATGATTTTAGAGCCATAATTCCATGGCCACATCGGCCCGCGAATAAGGCGAACTGAAATCTTTGACGGTCTTAAAACCAAGCTTTTGGTATAAATTAAGGGCGGGAAGCAGGCGCGAGTTGGTTTCTAAATAAAGCCTCTTGAGACCTAAACGCTTGCCTTCGTCAATGATAGCTTGTCCTAGCAACTCGCCGATTCCTAGCCCTTTGGCATTGCTATCTACGCCCATTTTCGAGAGTTCCATGCTATCGGCTGTCATGGGTTTGAGCGCTGAGGTACCCACGATAGCGTCTTGGTATTCGGCCAAAAGTACCAAGCCGCCTTTGTTGATGTAAAAAGTATCGGGATTTTCGAGCGACTCCATATCGAGCGGCTCTACTTTGAAGTACTTTTCAATCCATTCGTAATTGATGCGCTTGAAAGCCGCGCGATGTGCGTCATTGGTGGGGTCGAGATGAATAATGTTTACTTTGTTTCTTTCACGGGTTTTGAGACGGGCTTTAATCCGTTCGGGCAGCCCTTTTCGCAAAATGACTTGTTCGTACTCTATCAATGCCCGCAATACGTCCGTTTCACATTCGTTTTTTACTTCAGTCATCGTATCTTGCAAATCTTCCAAAAGTTCGTTCATTCGCAGCTGCATTTGCAGACCTTTAGACGTGAGCTTGACCAGGGTTTCGCGTTTGTCGGTGACGCCTTTTTGGGTCTCTACAAGCCCCGCTTTGCTCATTTCTTTGACCATCAGGCTTACACCTACGTGCGACTGTCCGATGTATTCGGCGATTTTGGAGACAGTTTCAAATTCGTTTTCGGCAATTGCCAAAAATACCGGAAACCATTTTACCTCAAACTCCATTCCATACATTTGATATATTTGGGCAGAAGCCTGTTGACTTATTTCACCCAGCCGCCGCATGTAGCTGCCAAGCGCTACATAGCCCATAGTGCGATAGAAATCCATGTTCGTAACAATTTGCGTAATTAATTACGTAAATTAAAATATTTAGTTTTTTCAAAACAATACCCAAGCCTTATTTCATCAAAAAATAGAAGCCATGATTTTGACAAGGTATTCCTGCTTTTCTACCTTGAACGGCCTTTACTATTGAGCGACCTTTGTATTGTCAATAAAGACAAAAACAACCCAAGGCCAACAAAAGCCTTCTTTTATAAACTACTAAACAGATAAAGCAATGGAAACTAATAATTTGATAAAAGGCATTCACCACGTAACAGCTATCGCTGCTGACCCTCAAGAAAACGTTGATTTTTATGTTGGCTTATTGGGATTACGTTTGGTTAAAAAAACGGTCAATTTTGATGCCCCTGATGTATACCACCTTTATTATGGTGACGAAACAGGCAACGCGGGAAGTATTCTTACTTTTTTTCCTTTCGGAAAAGGTAGCCAAAAAGGTCGTCATGGAAAAGGACAAGCCGCCACTACGTCGTTTTCGATACCTACCGCTGCGTTGGATTATTGGATGAAGCGTTTTGACCAATATGGTATTCTTTACAAAAATCCACAGCAGCGTTTCAACGAAGTGTTTATTTATTTTGAAGACCCTGACGGATTAGGATTGGAACTTGTGGCCAACGACGTAGACACGCGTCCCGGCTTTAGTTATGGGCATATTCCGTTGGAATATTCAATCAGAGGCTTTTGGAATATCGAAATGTGGGAAACTACTTACGAGCGTACCGAGGCATTGTTGGCCAATTCGCTCAACTATGAGTTTGTAGCGGAAGCCGGGGCCCGTCGGAGATATGCAGCCAAAGGTGCTCAAAATGGGCAATTTGTAGACATCGTCTGGGACAACAACAACCGTTGGGGAATGAGTGGCGCGGGTACGGTACACCATATTGCGTTTGACACTCCCACCGACAATACCCAACTCGAAGTCAGAGATGCTGTGCTTTCGGCAGGTTTTATGCCTACGCATGTACTTGATAGACAATATTTCCACTCTATTTATTTCCGTGAGCCGGGCGGGGTATTATTTGAAGTAGCTACCACGCCTCCTGGCTTTTTGCTTGATGAAGAAAAAGCAAAATTGGGAGAAGCGCTTAAACTTCCACCTTGGCAAGAAAGAAATCGGGCGCAAATAGAACAACTCTTGCAACCAATTTCTCTGGAAAAGGTTTATCAGAAATACAATATCACTCATTAAGCAACTATTCTTCCTCTCCTTCCCAAGAGGAGAGGAAGAAAAAACATAAAAATCATGCACAACGTTAAGAATAGTATTTGGGCAGGTGTACCTTTGGCGGAGGCCAAGCGCGTACTTATCATGACCCACGGACGCGGAGCAAGTGCGCAGAGTATATTGAGTTTGGCGGCGGAGCTAGACGTCGATGATTTTGCTTTGGTCGCCCCGCAAGCCACCGGACATACATGGTATCCTTATAGTTTTTTGGCTCCCGAAGCTCAAAATGAACCCGGACTTTCGTCGGGTTTGGCGGTATTAAAACAATTGGTTGACACGGCTAAAGAAGCAGGATTCAAATCTGAACAAATTTATTTGTTAGGGTTTTCGCAAGGTGCTTGTTTGACGGCTGAGTTTGTAGCTCAAAATGCCCAGCCTTTTGGCGGGGTTTTTATATTGAGTGGTGGGGTAATCGGTGATAGTATCAAAACCGAACGCTATAAAGGAGATTTTGGGGGCGCGCCGATTTTTTTAGGATGCTCAGACATAGATTCGCATGTACCCAAGCACCGCGTCAATGACTCCACTGAGGTCTTTAAAAATTTGGGAGCCAATACCGTAGAAAAAATCTATCCTAATGCTCCTCACAGTATTTTTCAGGATGAAATCAACCACATCAATCACATATTGAATCAAAAAAAATGAAAACATTCAAAAGTATTTCATACGTATGGGAAGGCCGCCCGCAGCAAGTAGGCGATGGTTTTGTAGGACAAAGCATGATTCCTTCTCAGCGATTCCAAGATTTTAGTCCTTTTTTGATGCTCGACCATCATGGGCCTATGCAAGTAAAGCCCTCTACTGTACCAAAGGGCGTAGACGAACATCCACATCGCGGTATTGAAACGGTGACGGTGGTGTTTGAAGGCGCACTTCAGCACCGAGATTCGGCCGGCAACAAAGGAACTATCTTCGCGGGAGACGTGCAGTGGATGT
>VFQN01001525.1_pt1 | contig 38584 bp, 61 predicted proteins | sample 3512371 | NCBI WGS metagenome assembly VFQN01 (sample SAMN10412370, study PRJNA504923) | tailings metagenome | isolation source: Replicate 2 from Balatoc abandoned mine | place: Philippines: Itogon, Benguet | collected 2017-08-28
CACCAGCCCTAGACTGCACTTTGGCAGACGGCTGTGCACGGGTTGATAGCCACAAGCACTAGAAAACACCGAATGAAGGCACCAGCCCCTTCCCTTGCATCCTCCAGCGTCAGTTGTGCGCCACCGGCCCCAGACTGACCGTGTCCCGGCCATGTGCATGGGGTTAACATGAGACACACGCGAAGTCTTCCACCAGCTGCTCAGTGTCGTCAGTTGTGCGCCACCGTGAAGCTGCCCTCCAGCCTCCACCACCAGCCCTAGACTGCACTTTGGCAGACGGCTGTGCACGGGTTGATAGCCACAATCACTAGAACCCACCGAATGAAGGCACACATGCTTTCCCTGGCATCCTCTAGCGTCAGTTGTGCGCCACCGTGAAGCTGCCCTCCACCACCGCCCCCGGCTGCTGCCCCTCCGCCCCCTCGGCAGCTGGCAGCAGCTGCAGCCGCACGTCCACCTGCAGGGCCGGAAAGGGGGGAGCGTAAGCAAGTGTGAATAGCTGGATACCGAACCTGCAGGGATTCGGAATGCGGTGCCTTACCGGTACCTACCCCAACGTCCAGCAAGCTGTGACAGGGCAACCCGCGGAGACAATGCGAGGTGCGAGGGCGGGTGGTGTGCGCAGCGGATGCGCAATCCAGCTAACCCCGTAGAATGTGGTTCACTGCTGCGTAAGCTTCATGGTTTGCGGTTTGCAAGTTCCCACCTGCAGGTCCCGTGGGTCGGTGGCCCCCGGCCGCAGCACCACCTGGCCCTCCACCTGGTCGTCAGCCGACACGCGGATGGACCTGCGGGGAAGGCGGAGAACAGGTAACACCGTCGTAAATGTGCATGGCTTCTACTATGCGAGATGCTCGGTCACACCTAGACCACGGCCACAGGCGCGTAATGCAAGGAGCTTTGTGTTTAGACTGGTTAAATTGCAGGGAGCTGCACCATAGTAATTCTCTCGATGCCCCTCACTGCGCCGTGCTACTGATACCCTGCATACGGCAGGAGGTCAATAGTACAGTGTCTGTGAGTTGTGACTTAAAACAGGATGCACTGGTACTCACTTGGGCAGGTCCAGCATCAGCTGCTCGTAGTGTGTGGCTGTGGATAGCGGGTGGGTTGTGAAGCGCACGGGGGGCTTGCCGTCGCCTGCAGCCGGGGGAAGTAGGGCAAGGGCGTGGGCGTGTGTACTACGGAAGTGGCGGACAAGCACATAAACAGCCCAAACAAGCACGAGCGAGTAGGTGCCGCATGTCGCAGTTGCGGCGGCGCGAAAATAGCAACCGGGAATGCGACAGCTCAGGCTGGGATAGGGGCTATGGCCGCGGGACACTTCTATCGGTGTAGCGTATTGGTACCGTTCGGCCCCCCTCACCTGTGAACTTGCCGCCCATCGTCCACTGCGCCTCCCACCAAAGCACCAAGCCGAACAGCCGCTCGTCGCGCACAGCGGTCAAGCTGCAGGTAGACAGCAGGAGGTAACCATACTGTCAATGTGCCGTCCAACCACCGTCATTACCCAAAGTACAGCCTCTTAACCCACACACAAATTCCTCACCTCAGCGGGCACTCGGCGTACGCCCCCGACTCGGGGTCCACCACTGCGTGCCCCTCCGTGCCCAGCTGCGCACACTCCCACTCCGCCAGCAGCTGTGGGGCGGTGACCAGCTGCGACTTGCGCGTCAGCACATCGCGCCGCGGGTGACGGATCACCTGGTCCAGGGAGGGTTGCGGGCGCACAGGGGCAACGATGCCTGGTTAATGGTGGCGCAGGTCTAGCTTCCGCCCAGCTGGGCCGTTCATGTGTTGCACATGGATTTTATGTCGTATTATGAGCACTACCGGTAACCCAAGCATGAATGCTAGCAACCGCTATCGTGGAACCCATCACCGGCGAGCAACCGACCTGCGCAAGGGCCGACGAGAGGTCGAATCCGCCCACCCTGCTCCACGTCTCCTTGGCCTCCTGCGACGCAACGAGGAACAAGCAACAGCAGCAACAGCGACATTGGCGCACGTACGCATAAGTATGGCTGTGCACACACCCAGTAGGTCACGTAAACGCACGTGGCCCATTCCCTGGTCTCCTGCGACACAGCAGCAGCGGCAGGGAAAGCAACAGTGGCGCATGTGCATGCCAATAAATACTGTACGGTCTGCACACGCACCCACTAGGCCGTGTAGGCACACACGGCCCGTCCACAGTACACAGCCGTGACCACACACGGTGCGCCTATGCACACACTTTTGTCAGGCCACCAGCAATGTGGCCGCGTTTACTGCACGTGTCCCGGTGTGCCATACCGTACAGATGTACTGCCGTGCTGCACTGACTGTACGGCACGTGCCATTCCCGCACCTGCAGCGCGTCCCGGTCCTCCAGCCCTGCAGCCCACAGCGACACGCGGTCCGGCAGCACCACGCCCCCGGGCTTGAGCCACTTTCTGTGTCCGCAGTGGCAGCACAACAGGAATGAGAGATGGTTATTCACCAGACAGCGGATGCCAGCACCTCAACTTTGCTATGGCAGACCCTGGCGGGGAATCGGATGTGATCGCTGGCCGAGTGGGTCTTCGACTCAGCTCGGCCGGCGTATTACATGCTCCAGATGCGCCGAGTAGCCCCGGCCCCACGTGCCACGTGTCACATGTCGCCCCCACGCGTGTACCGTACCCACCGTGCCGCGTGCGCCACGCTGTGCGCCATGCCGCCCGCCAGCAGCCCCGCCCCCATCCACTGGCTCAGCACCACGTCCATCGACCCGTGGGCCACTCCGGGCAGCTCCACGTCCTCGATGGCGCCTGCATGCGATCACATTTATATGGTCATTAAATAATTTGCACTTGCTATCCGTCCACTGGCTCAGCACCACATCCACCGTCCCAGGGGCGACACCGGGCAGCTCCACGTCCTCAACGGCGCCTGCGTGCATCAGCATTTACGTTGTCAGTTTACACACTGGTGGTAGATCCCGCCACGACTTGCCCATGTAGCCGTGTACCAACCCAAGGAGCACCCCTAACAACTCCAGCGTCCCCGACTGCCCATGCCGACCGTCGCAGTAGCATCCTTGTTGGCCACGTTGGTTCATCCTTCGCCCCGAAGCACCTCCCTCATCCCTCACCGAGCACTACCGTCACCCAAACCCCAAACCCGGCAGCCAGGCCTCCACTATCATGCCCACCATGCACCATCGTGGCCCAGTCCTCCACCGGTCCACACGTGTTCTTGGCCCCGCACCGGTCCACACGTGTTCTTGGCCCCGCACCGGTCCACACGTGCCCTGGGCCCCGCACCCCGCTAACGCCCTGACCCCACCACCCCCGGCAGCCTACATCCAACCGGAACGCGTGCCAACCCTCACCATGAACGACCTTGGCCTCTGTCCTACAACCCGTTCGCCCGTGGTAGGGGCCTCGCCCCGTGCTGACCTCAACACTGATTCCACTATACCTACGCACTTTAACCCTTAACAGGCACAACGGTGATCCGGTTCCCTAGACCTTTGAAGCGTGCCCGCAACCCATGGATGACCATAACCCTGACCACACCGCTTACCACGCACGACCGTGATATCCAGTATTCAAGCCCCGTGCTTCATCTTGGCCTTGACCCACAACCCCCGTACACCCCGCCCCTCGCCGTGCACGTCCAGCCCGTTGGCACACGCCACGGGCCCAGCGCATGGAGGCCTGGTGTGTGACCTTAACCCCGACCCCACCCCAACCCTCACCATGTAGGACGGTGATCTGGTCCTCCAGCCCGTTGGCCTGCGCAAGGGCCCCATGTCTGACCTTCACCCTGATTCCACCACTCTCCTGCACCTACCCCACCCCTCACCGTGCACGACGGTGATCCGGTCCTCCAGCCCGTTCGCCCGCACGATGCGCCGCGCCGCGTCCACCGCGCCCGCCGACCCGTCCACCGCGTACACGTGGGCGGCGCCCGCCTGATGGGGCGTACGGCGTACGGCGTACGGCGAAGTGGGGAGTGTGACGGTGGAAACGGAATGTGCGGCAGTACGCGCACCACCACGAAGTGAGGTGGTGCAGGGCTGGCCGGCCCAGCCAGGGACACCATTGCGGCCATGAACAACCACAACGCCAGCCTGCAACCCCACCCTGCGCAGTTGGTGTATCGCGCTACGGCCATTGCCTCTGGCGTCGCAGTCGACGCAGAAACCCGTGCCAGCGCCGGGCCCTCTTGGCCCAACCACTTCCCTTCCTCCCTCGGCATGTATCTCGTATCCCTTTGGTTACGTTTCCCAGTACTACCCACCTTTGCGGCCATAAGCGAGAGCAGCCCCACGCCGCAGCCCACATCCAGCACCACCTGCCCCTCCAGCGACCCAGGGGTCAGGGCCTCACGCCACGCGCCCTGCAGCAGCCGGTCCTGCAGGTACGGCAACCACGGCAGTACGGCAAGCAGCAACGGCAGTACGACGTTTAGTGACGACGGTTAGTGGTCACGCGCTACGCTCTCCAGTACTCGCACCGTCCGCCGCAGGCGTGCAGAGGGAAACACGGACTCTTGCCCATTGCCGTGGTGCAACGCAGACAAAGGCCGCGCCTGCGCCTGCAGGCCCCCTTTGCTGCGCCCCTGCATCCCCGCCCAGGCGCAGCGGATCCGCTGGCAACCGCGCGTGCAGACCCCCTTGCTTCCCCCTAGCACCTCCTCGCTCGCAAGCACGGCAGGCCCCCTGCTGCGGCGCTGCCCCTAGTGCTGTAGCCGTCAGCCACCTGCGCCAATGACCGCGCCTGCCGACCCGCTGGCTGTGCCCCTATGTCCCCGTGGATACACAGCACCCCCCCTACCCCTGCAGCGCCGCCACCCCTGCTGTGGCTCGTACACAGCACCACACGCAGTCGAGCCTGCCCCAGTTAGGTCGCCTGCTACCCGCCCTCCAGACCGGCGCTCTTGCGCTCTCCATCTGCCGGCTGCTCCTGCACGCCTGCCAGCAAGCAGCCATGCCGCCCAGCACACCCCCTGCGCTCCGTCAGCACAGCCCTCAGCCTTCAACCATACCGCCGCCCCAGTACCCGCCTGCCCAGCAGCTGCCAGCAGCCAAGGACCAGTATGCTGCATCCGCATCCCCCTCAGCCCTCGCGTACGCCGGGCCGCCCAGTAGCCGCCTGCCCAGCAGCTGCCAGCGGTTACCCAGCCAGCCGCGTAGGCCCCCGCACGTGGCAGCCGACGCCCTCCGACACCCAGCCACTCAAGGAGCTGCCCAGCACTTCCCACCACCCGCCATCAACACCCACATGCCAAGGCACCCACCTGCAGCATGGGCAGGTGGCGCGTGGGGTCGTCCCACCCTTGGACCGCATGTGGAACAGAGTCACCACCCATCATCCACCCGCCCACACCCACACACCCACACGCCCACCTGCAGCATGGGCAGGTGCCGCGTGGGGTCGTCCCACCCTCGGAAGTAGGCCGCGGTCAGGTCCGACTCCCGTAGCCGCTGGGCGAAGCCCTCCTCGCCGGCCTCATCAGTCTGTGCGGGAAGGAATGAGAAGGGCAGTAGGGTGCCTTCGCGTCAGAGCTGGCGGTTTTCGGGTGGTTGACGGTCAGGTCGGACTCCCTCAGCCGCTGGGCAAACCCGTCACCGGCAGCCTTGTCAGTCTGTGCGGGAAGCAGTAAGCAGGGCAGTCAGTGAGCAGGGCAGTCGCGTGAGGGCTGGCGGTTGCCGGGTTGGTTAGCGGTTCGGCCCTGACGCGTGGTGCGGGTTGGCAGGGAGTGCACGAATGGACACGTGTTTTAGGGCACGTGTGGCGTGTGGCTTCGGGGGAGTACGGTACACGGCTGTGTGCGCTGCAGCTCCGCTGTGAAGGGGAGTGCGGCAAGCCCCTGTCCTGTGTGGATGGCATGCACTGGCAAGCCCCTGGCCGCCTGGTGCTGATGTGGCTTAGCGCTCAGGCCCTGGTCAGTCCTGGTCGCCTGGTGCTGGTGCGGCTCAAGCCATGGCCTGCAGCCCTGCCTGCGGACCACCAGCCCATGAGCTTTGCACTTGGTCCTTCCCCACACAGTGACGGCAGCACCAGGCTCTCCTCCCGGCATCATTCGGCCGGTCTCCCACGACAGTGGAAAAGGACGGAATGCAGACGTGCGGCGTGGCCCCCCGGGGGCCGCCGCTGTGCAAGGCTGTAGCACAGCAGCGGGGCTGCAGACGTCCCTGCACACGCGTTGCCCCAGCCACATCGCCCCGCCATCCTCGCCTGCCCCTTCCCCCCAGCTGCCACACGTGCCCTCCCCAACAACTGCCACCAACTGCCACACGTGCCTGGTCTGCGTCCTCGCCCTCCTCTGCGCCGCCTTTAGCCGCCTCCGCCGCCTGCACCCGCTGGTACAGGATCAGCTCGTACCGGTCCCAGTTCACCGCGGACAGCGGCCGGTCAATGTCCAGTCTGAAGCGGAAGTTGCGGTTGCTGGATGGGGTGCTGCTGGCGCTGCTGCTGCTGCTGCTCCCGCTCGTGCTCGCCTCCTCTGCTCCGCGTGACCCGGCCTGAGAGGGCGGTGGGGGATGGCAGGGAAAAGGTGAGGCCACGACATGTTGTTGCTTGGCTCGTATCCCACGGCATGCTTCAGTCTTATGCTGTGTGGACGGGAAGTGCACACAGTTCGCGGTATGTTGAAATAGTGGAGGGGCACGGGGTATTGGGTGCGCAGCGTGACCGCAGGGCCACATAGTGCTCAGGTGGCAGGCGGGTTACCGCGTGTGGAAACTGACGCACCGGCAATGCCGCCACCACCATGCTGCTGCGAGGTTGCTGCAGACTGTGTGCGTCCCGTGGCTGCAATTGTGCAGCATTAAGAGTCGCACGGCGGACGCACTGCCGGGCATGCCCTCCGGGCGGCGCAAACTGCGCCGGGCTGTTGCCGACGCTAAGCTTCATCGTACACTTGTGTATTCAGGTTGATAGCGCAACACCTCTCTGGTTCCAAGGTCGAAAATGAGGACTGGACGCTGGAGAATTCGGGGCTAAGAAAGCAAAACGGAAGTGGAGCGCTATCCCTCTTCTATTATGCTGTCCTACTTCCAAAGGTCTTACAATGTTGCCTGCTACATGAAGGCTTTTGCCAGTCACATGTGCCAAGGCATGGCGGTTGGCGGTAACTGACATTCCGAAGGAGTCCCTTTCTGGGCTCGGTTCCTAGATTCTCCTGCACCTTCCTATGTTTTGTGCAGTGCTCTGTGTTTTAGGAAAACGAATTCGACCGCGCAGCGTGACCCTGTTGAAAGGGGCCTAGATCCAGTACGGCCGCGACAATCGCAGCGATCAGCTCTTAAGACTCTCCTCTGCCCACCAACCGCACACACTGAACCCTTACACAAACATACACAATGGCCTCTTTCGCGCCTTCTCAGGTCAGCTCTAAGGCGGCCACTCGCCAGGCGGCCCAGGCCCGCTTCGCCCCCTTCCGGGCGACCGGTGCCTCTGCCCGCAAGGTCGCTGGTGCCTCCTCCGGCGTCTTCTCGGGCGTGTCCGTGCCTCAGCGTGTGTTTGCTGCGAGCGGTTCTCGCGGTGTGTCCCGGGCTGTCCAGACCGTGTTCGCCGTTCGGGATGGTGCTCTCCTGGAGGGCCGCAAGCTGCGCGTCGCTGTCATCGGCGGTGGCCCGTCCGGCGCTTGCGCTGCCGAGACTCTGGCTAAGGGTGGTGTGGAGACCTTCCTGATTGAGCGCAAGATGGACAACTGCAAGGTGGGTCGAAGCAAATGCAAGTGGGCACTCCGCTGAGCAGCCCGTAGATCTTTTTCGATACATAAGCATATCATTTCTCACTGAGCTGTTTGCAATGTATCCTGGTTGGATCTGTCGCTCATCGGGGTTTGGGTAAGCGACGCGGCGTCATTGCTTGCCACTCCTCTGACCCCGAGGTCCCCCGCGTCGTGATTGCAGCCCTGCGGTGGCGCCATTCCTCTGTGCATGGTTGAGGAGTTCGACCTGCCCATGGAGATCATTGACCGCAAGGTCACCAAGATGAAGGCAAGTCCTAAGGGATTCTGCTGCAGAACTCCTGCTGCCGCTTCTCTGCATTGTATGTTTGCTTCCAGTCAAACATATCAAACAATTCGCGCTTGCATTCTTTCGCGCAGATGATCTCGCCCTCCAACCGTGAGGTCGATGTCGGCAAGACCCTCAGCGAGACTGAGTGGATTGGCATGTGCCGCCGTGAGGTGTTTGACGACTACCTGCGCAAGCGCGCTGAGAAGCTGGGCGCCAAGCTGGTGAACGGCCTGTTCATGCGCTCGGAGCGCCAGGGCTCGGACGGCCCCTTCACCATCCACTACAACAGCTACGAGGATGGCAGCAAGATGGGCAAGCCCGCCTCCATTGAGGTGAGGCCTTAATCTCACACGTTGGTACTGGCCCAGCCTTGCGGGGCTGCGGTTTAAGGGGTCGCCCCTGCGCTACATTTGGAGGTGCATGTGACGGCTGGCATGCCACCACGTGGCTAGGTCGCGCGGCACATGCTGTGGTTCAGCATTGAGGCGTTGCTAGCCCAGTCGGACCAGCCCTGAGCACAACAAGTTGACGTCGTGGGAAGCATCACAGCGTTCACTAGAGTCCCTTGTACAGGTGAAACACGACCCCCCCTGTGGTGCAACCCACGCTGCGCTCTGGTGCTAGGGCACCCAGCTGCACGTGTCCTGCACAAGCGAGAACGCTCACCTGCCCTTGCCACCCTCATGACCACGGGGCCAAAATCTCGCAACATCACTGCCCGCATTTACGGTGTGGCTCGTTCCGCACAACCCCACCTCCACCGAACCTGTGTTGTCCATCTTGCGCATGGCCCCACTCGCGGCCCGACCCAACTCTTCCGGACCCCATGACCCCGCATCGAGATGGACGGTTAGCGCATGGCTCCATTCCTGGTTCCGTTCCCCACACTATGAGCCGAACCCCACGACCCACACAAACTCCCCTGGTCAATAAGCTGCTGCTGTGTTCTCGCGTGTTGCGCGCAGGTGGACATGATCATCGGTGCCGACGGCGCCAACTCCCGCATTGCCAAGGAGATCGACGCCGGCGAGTACGACTACGCCATTGCCTTCCAGGAGCGCATCCGCATCCCCGACGACAAGATGAAGTACTACGAGAACCTGGCGGAGATGTACGTGGGCGACGACGTGTCCCCCGACTTCTACGGCTGGGTGAGTGGAAGCCTGGGCTTTTGGCTGGGGAGACGTGGTGAAACGCGGGTGGACGGGGACGGCGACGGGGACGGGGGCGGGCGACAGGGCGTAATGTGGTGGTGCAGTGCGGTGTGTTGGTACGGCTGGGGTGAGTGGACGGCCGGCATGCTGGCAGGTCGCAGCCCCTGGGTGCAGGGGCTGGGGCGAGCAAGCAGGGCGGCGAACGGTGGGACTGGGTCTGGGAATGGCAGTGGAAGTTGGGCTAGCTGCCGCAATGGGACATACGGCACGGAAATGAAACCTTGCATCATGCGGGGCAAGCGCTGTGCATGCTCCGGTGCTAGGAGCAGAGCATGTATCCGACGTGCTTTGCTCTGCCGCGCACCTGGCACTCATCCCACCTTACGGTAATCCCAACCGCCTGTGTCCCCCCGCGCCAACGCCCTGCAGGTGTTCCCCAAGTACGACCACGTGGCCGTGGGCACCGGCACCGTGGTCAACAAGACCGCCATCAAGCAGTACCAGCAGGCCACCCGCGACCGCTCCAAGGTCAAGACGGAGGGCGGCAAGATCATCCGCGTGGAGGCGCACCCCATCCCCGAGCACCCCCGCCCCCGCCGCTGCAAGGGCCGGGTGGCCCTGGTCGGCGACGCCGCCGGCTACGTGACCAAGTGCTCGGGCGAGGGCATCTACTTTGCCGCCAAGTCGGGCCGCATGTGCGCTGAGGCCATTGTGGAGGGCAGCGCCAACGGCACCCGCATGGCGGGCGAGGACGCCATCCGGGTGTACCTGGACAAGTGGGACCGCAAGTACTGGACCACCTACAAGGTGCTGGACATCCTGCAGAAGGTGTTCTACCGGTGAGGCGGGAGGGGAGTTGTGGAACTGTGTCATTTTGGGCGTGGTGTTGGGGTTGGCAGCTGCTGGACGCGTGGAGGGGTCGGGACGGCACGTGCGGACGTTGGGAGCCGGCTTCAAGAATGTGGCACGTGTCTGGCACATGGTTCAGCACCCCCCTGGATACGCTGAGATCAGTGAGAGAACAGTAGGAGTTTCTGGCTTCTGATACGAGGGTTGGTTGTGCCGGGCTCGACCAGATGTTGCAACCTGTGCAGCTGACTGCGCTATCCCCCGGTTTGCCCCCTGCAGCTCCAACCCCGCCCGCGAGGCCTTCGTGGAGCTGTGCGAGGACAGCTACGTGCAGAAGATGACCTTCGACAGCTACCTGTACAAGACGGTGGTGCCCGGCAACCCCCTGGACGACGTGAAGCTGCTGGTGCGCACCGTCAGCTCGCTGCTGCGCTCGAACGCCCTGCGCTCGGTCAACAGCAAGTCGGTCAACGTGTCGTTCGGCTCCAAGGGCAACGAGGAGCGCGTTGCGGCCGCTTAAATGTGCTTTCCAGCGATAAATGACATCAGCGGCTGTGTCTGTCGTAGCTGTAGAGCGAGGTTCGCGCGGATTGGGTTGTCATGCTCGGACGCGCGACCGGTTGTGCGTTGACTCAGTCAAAGGACTAACTCGTTGTGGCGCTGGTGAGTGATGTACTGTTATCAAGTAGCGCCGGGTCGCGAGCCAAAGGCTGCACTGCGCGTTGGGTGGGGTGGGTAGGATGGGGGCCGGCGACATGCTTGGCGTGAATCCTCCGAAGCCCTCGTGCACGCGGGTTGTGGGCTGGGTCGCGGGTTGGCCCGTCAATTATTTACTGAACTGCATTGCATGGCACCGTTCGAAGGCCATGTTCTGCGTCCATTTTGGTTCGGCTGTGCCACTGAGGGGAGGGAGTGCGGCGGGGCAGTCTGGTCTCCGTGTGGTGGCGCAGGGGCCTGTGTGTGTCCACACGCGGCCCGGTCCGTTCGCAGGACTGCGTTTGCATCCCCGCTGACGAACGGGCGTGGGTCGGTTGCTGCCACTTCGCCAAGGCGGTTGCGCAACCACCCTGCCCGGAAGAGTGACAACTCATCGAAAAGAGAACCCGACTAGTTGACATGTGACTTGACCGTGTTTTGAGCGTTTCTGTAGAGTAGGTATGGCCTGGGACGGCTGTCGTGAGCGGCGGAGGGACGCGTGGGAGTCAGGTCGGGATGTGTGTCTCGGTCGCCCAAGAGCTGCATTGCTCTGTGGACTTTGCCCGCGTCCCATGCGACCTACAGCATGGGTGACCACGTGCCATCAGGGTACGCCCGATGCACGGTGTTGATGCTGCGGATGTGGGGCCTATTGGCCTCCTGTGTGTGGCCCTCGAGCCACACACGCCATGCAATAAAGTAGCAATCACGTTTTATCTGGTACCCTCGGGCATCTCAGCGGCTCCCCCATGGCCCATGCACGCACAACGGGCGACTCTTGGTTCCGCACGATGGCACCAAAGCTGCCACGGCTCTGTTTCCAAGACTCACCACGTACTACAGCGTCTGTCAGCTTGCCTACGCTGCTCCGTGCAGCACCGTGGCAATGCACATGGCCAGTGAAGGAGTGCTGCTACGCACATCCCAGGGGCATTGGAGGCCCTGATAAAGGCATGGGTGGCCTGCAACGGATCTATTATGCTGCGGACCAGCGTGAAACACGTGCGGCTGCACTGCATTACCAAAGGGTCCCAGCACTGACGCAAAGCCGTAAATACTCTGCGTTGACTCTTCTGCTCTCAGCCCTACTGCAGTCACGTGCCGCCACATGCATGCCAAACCTGGACCCAACCTCCTTCAACCACTACCAATGCACTTTCGAGGTCTATAGGCCGCAACGCCGCATCCGGGAAGCAAGGGGTGCCACTGGGACACTAAAGAAAACATTATACCTGAATGGCAGTTGAAGGGTTGTACCTTGCTCAAGCACAGTTGGATTAGGCCCCGCACCCGCGTGCGTTGCGTACAGTGCAAGTCCCCCCGTCATCGTCCGATCTGCTTTTTACCTTACGGCAACGAGCCCTCAGCCTCAACTAGCTTTACCGGCAGGCAGCTACCGCCATGTGCCATCACCGCCCTCAGGCACCCGCCTTCCTACTACTGGCTGCCGCTGCCTGCCTCAGCTGCTCGCTTCCTTGCCGATCCCCCGCCCCCAGCCCTAGTTGCTACGCACGCCACATCCCCCCTCTCCTGTCCGTGTACGGTCGCAGGTCGCAGGACCCATACCCTAAGTGGTGTCGCCACGTGCCTCCGCCGCGCGCTTCTTGGCCAATCCGTACAGCTGTGCCAGGCGCTCAGGGGAGACCCCCAGCGCGTAACCCAGCAGGATCACCTGCGCCCGGGGCAGGGCAGCACAGCGCAGCAGGGTACGTTGGTCGCGCGGCAACACAGTACTTCCTGTGCTGTGGATACACCCCGAGCACCAAAACGCCGGATCCATTATGGCTGTCCCACAATTCCGGCCGCGAATGCTGAGGAGGCTGGGGTACCGACCCAATCCACTACATTCCCCCTCGTCACAGCGTGCAACCAGGATTACTGCCACTAGAGGGTGGGATGATCACATTGCACACACCTGGTTGATGAGCGTGGTCTCCCAAAAGCCCACCGTCTGCCACCTCCGGCCGGAGGTGCGCACAGCACCGTCCACAATTGCACACGGCTGCTCCTGGGGAAGGGTGTGAGGAACGCGGTGTAAGGAACGGTGTAAGGAACGCGATTCAGAAATAGTATGGGGGCTTATAACACTCCAGCTGGTGTGGAGGATGTGCGAGTGCAACACGTCAGTGCTTTGTCGCGCGATTGGTGCCCCAGGGCCCCAAACGCCATGTGCTGCTGCATGCTGGCGCCGCCAGCCCAACCCCCACATGCCCGAGGCTAATCAAGCACACGTGCACAGAAACAGTCTGTGCGTGCCAAGCGTGCCACCTCCCCGCACACGCCCCCTACCTCGGCGAACCTGCATGCTGCTGACCAGGGGAGCCCCCGCTGCGGACTACGAGCGACAACCCCAACCCCAATCCCAACCCCAACCCCAAAACCTGTGCGGGCCCCCTACTCGTGCCAGGCGCTGTACCCGTTGCAGGGGATGCAGGGGAGCCCCATGCTGGAGTCTAAGGCCGTGGCCTCGGCCACCCTACCCTGACCAGGCGCTGCCAAGCACGGCTGCAGAAATTGCCATACCCGGCCACCACCCGGCGACCAGTACCCGGCCACCCTGCAGCCTCCTTACCCGTGCCAGTCACGCAACCTCCCCCAGGGTTCGCCCCCAATTCGCCCCCCTACCCATGCCAGGCGCTGCACCAGCTCCAAGCCCCCCAGTCCAGTGTACACATCCCCAGCCGAACCCGTCCGTGTCCACCCCTGCAACGCTGCAAGCCCCCCGCCACCTCCCCCGCCTCATGTTTCCTCTGTTCGCGCGTTGTGTGCAGGTAGCAGCGTTCCCGGTTACCCCACACTTGTTCATGCTTCCTTGTCCTCCACGCGACAGTCCCCTACCTCTTGCCAGTCGCTGCACCAGTTCCAGGTCCTCCAGCCCACTGCACACACACCCAGCTTCGGTGCCTAGTAACCGTCCATGCCCTCGCTCCCTTGTCACGATGAGATCACTCCCTTCACGCGGAAGTCCCCCGCCCACCTACCCGTGCCAGTCGCTGCACCAGCTCCAGGTCCTCCAGCAGGGGCCACTCCTTGAAGCCGCCGCACGCCTGGGGAAACGGGGCGCGAGGGGGGCGAGGGGGGCGAGGGGGGCGAGGGGGGCGAGAGGGGGTTGAAGGGGGCGAGTGCGCCAGGTGTGACCCACGTCGGCCACCACGTGGCATTTGGTACATGCACGCGGCCACCCTGCATGTTGCCCAGTCGAGCGGTGCGCTTCCCTGCCGGACCACGTCAACTTCAGAGGGCACCCGTACCGACTGCCCCACGACACCGCTTCTGCTGGCTGCCGTACATACCTCCAGTACGTCCCGCCGTACGAACAGCGCCTGGTCGCCGTACGGCCGCATGGTGACACGTGTACGCAGCTCCACGCCCAGGGACAGCAGCCGCCGCAGGAAGGGGCTGCGCAGCTGCGCCGTTCACGCGGAGTGGGAATGGAAGGTTAGCGTTGATGTGTATTAAAAAGCCAAGCGAAGGAGGACGGGGAGAGGTGCCCCACGTCACACGCATGAGTGGCTGGGGCGTCGAGGGGAACAGGTGTGGGTGCCGGTGTATGATGCACAGTGCAGGGTGGGGGCCGGTGTTATACCACTGCTTGGCTTGGGTCGCAGGAAGCAGCAAGGCTCGTAAACCTATGCAAAACGCAACACAAGCACGCGTCACCAGCACGCCGCGGAGAACCCCTGGCTCGTATACGGATCCTTACATGCTGGGTTCCGGATCCTACCATGTAAGAAACAAACAAACAAACAAACAAAGCGGAGAACAAGGCGCTTGAGTCTAACTTGCAAACGGCTCCAGCAGCAGGAGCCTTTCAAGGCGTTTGGGCACAACCGCCTGCATCTTGAACCCCCGGATGGTGCACCCAAGGGGCGCTGCGGCAGCACTCACGTCCGTGTGTATGGTGGCGAACGCCCCCCAGGTCGGGGCAACGGCAGCGCCCCCCGAAGTGCTAGCCACCTGGCACTGACTCTCCAGCTCCTGGTGCTTGCCACCTGCGCCTGCCGTACATCTGTTGCCGCCGCTGACGCCGCCGTCTATGCAACCGACTTGCGCCGCCGCTGCTGCTGCGCTCCTGGCCGCCCACCTCACCCCAACGCTGCTGTTACCGCAGCACCCCACGGCCCCCCTCCGGCCCTCACAGCCGCCGCCACCACAACCGCCGCAACCGCTGTTGCATGCGCTGCAAGCCCCGCACGCGCCTTGATCAGCCCTCCCGCCCCCGCTTCCGCCCCCAACGCTGCGAGTGACCTCACCCCTTGGCACCTCGGTTGCACCCCTGCATGCCCCTTCCCCCGTTCCGTGGTCGGTGCTGCTGCTGCCATCCGCTGACCCACACAGACCCCTTCCAGGTGCCCTGCTACGCATGCCTCCCGACAATTCCCCAGGCGCCTGTGACCCCTGCCCGCCAGCTGCCCCCGTGCCCCCACACCGCAATGGGCCCTTCCCGACTGGCCACCGCCTAGCCCACTGCTGTAACTGCCGCTGCCGGCTTGCCAGCGCCTCTGCTATCTTCTGGTCATAGGCTGGTGGCAGTACGGAGTCCGCGTGCAGGAATAGGCACCAGTCGCCGGAAGAAGCACGCCAGCCTGTGTTCAGCTGCCGCCCTCGGCCACGTGCCGACGGCACCACCTGTACACATTGCGGATTCAAGTTACCCTTAGTACTACTATATCAATAAGCTAGTAAATAGATATCACGGATCCAGGGAAGCACTGGGAGTGCCGTCGTGGGAGTACCGTTGTGGGCAGGGCTTCAGGTGGCGGGTGTGGGTGTGCATCAGACCTTGGCTCCCAGCTTGCGGGCTAGCTCGGGCGTTCCGTCGGTGCTGCCCCCATCCACCACCACCACCTCCACTGGAGGCAATACGGCGGACCGGAGGCTACAATTTGCACGAGGGACGTGGGGGGCAGAGCCACGCGCGTTTGTGATGAGCTGGTGGCGAAAGGGACAGCTTGCGTGGGCCCTCCGGGCCTCCGGCTCGCCCCAACTTGACGCACCTCTGCAAAGCAGTAGCTATGCTGCTGCTTTCATTCTGCGAGTGCATGTACAAAGGTATGGTGTGAGGAGTTGTTCTCTGGATGACTTCGCGCAAGGCCATCGCCGTGCCCACCAGCGCCGGAATGACGACCGAAACTTTCAAAGGGGCCAACTCGTGTCCTGCATATGTAGCGCCGCATTTTGGTGTGCTTGGCGTGTTGAAAGTGGACGTTGATTGCCCCATTTCCTTCAGCGATATGCGACGCCGGAGTCACAAGCTGCAGCATCCAATGCTATTATGTAAAGCAACTTATAAGGACTTCAAAGCCTCACCGCCAAGGTAAAACGGTAGCCGCAGTAGCAGTCGCAGTACTCACCGGTACACAGGGGCGCCGGTGTTGCCGTAACATACAACGTAGCGCGCTAGCGCCCCTACGCGTGAGGCAGGCCACTCCTATACCACAGCCGAGCAGCACAGCCCGGGAGAGGGCGTCTGGGGTACCGTACCAATACAGGCCAACCGCTCGCCAGCAGCACGGGCAGCATCATCGATCTTTACCAGCCGGCGGCATTGCCCCCAAGGAGTCGTACACTTTAACGGGAACGCACAGACACACGGCCAAGGTAAACTGCTAGCCGCAGTAGCAGCTGTAGGTAACCAGTATGACACATCGGGCCACACGCCGTAGCACCCCTGCGCATGTCGGGACCAGTACGGATCGTGTGGCCACACCACCTGGAATGCAAAAAAAAATGTCAAACGTCAAATGCATGCAGCAGGTCGCTCCTACAACACAGGCGGGCAGCACGGTCTGAGAGAGGGCGTCTGCGAGTTAGGGCCGTGCTGTAGGTAGGGTCGTGCTTAAGGGCGGGGGCAAGTGGTACGTAGGGGGGAGAAGCAGGGGCTGGATGGGGTGGGGGGTGGGGGGTGGGGGGTGGGGGGTGGGGGGTGGGGGCTGGATGGGGTGGGGGGTGGGGGGTGGGGGCTGGATGGGGTGGGGGGTGGGGGGTGGGGCGCCGTATGCACGGCAGTGCAGGGCAGTGGCGCAGTGCTGTCCGCCCAGGCTATGCCATATGGTTACAGTGGTTGGACTCGTCAGATGGTCCACGCCCAAGGTCCATGCCGGTCATGGGGCTTCCGGCGAGCAGCAGATACCGGTACCACGTCCAAGCTGTGGCCGTGCCTCAAAGCAAGGCACGCCACAATCATACCGGTGCGCATATGCAGTTTGCGCTACCTCGCAGACCTTGTGAGCGGCGCTGTACGCCACGCCGTCCCTCTTGCCGGGGACGTCGTACTCCACGATGGCACGTACTTAATGGCATACTACAGGCAGTTTCTGGGTTTCACAGACAGCTCATGCAGAGGGTCACCGGCACTGCAGAGGGTTACAGCGACCTAGGCAACCAACAGAGACAAGCCGCCAACTGCCCCATAACTAGCAACACGAGCATCGAGCAACCCCACTACTACGTACTACCGTACTGTCTGCCTTGGAGGCCGCAGTTAAGTTATACAGGGATGCCCTTTATAACGCGTACGGATTGTGTACCGTATGTACTGGTACTTGATTGAGGGACCAAGACAGCTGCAATGAATCGCACCACTCCAGCAACAGGCTACCGTAGACAGCAAGGCACCGGTAATCAGCAGGCAGTCGTGCTGCATTGCGCGGGCACGGCGCACGCTACACGGACAAAACACAAGCGAATGGATGGTACGGTACCATGAAGGAACATAGGGAAGAGGCCACCAATGTCCCAATACCAGACGCACGTCGCACGTGGTGGTAGGTGGTACCTAGTACGGCACGTGTTGTGCACGGTTGGTGTGTGTTGCGAGGCAGGACCGAGCGGCAATGAAGCTCAACTCCCTCTTTGCGAGGGGACGGCGCACGTTCTATGTCCTACACCTTTCAGACGGTCCGCGCGTGGAAGCCCATTCGAGTAATTACGTGGTCTAAGTAAACGAGGCGACGAGCCAAGTACGACGGACACCAGTAGTGCTTTCCTGTGCTCTCCTTCGATAGGACATGAATATAGGCAGCAGCTAGGGACCTTCCACGCTTTCTATCGCAGAAAGCCGCGGAGACACACCTCAGTAAAGAACAGCCTCACGCGGCCATGGGCCCATGCGGCTACGCGCCGGCACTGCGCCACAATGGAACCCATTCCATACAACCCACCCTCGGAGCGAGCCCACTCGTTCTACACGCTCAACAGCATTCGCGCAGCGCGCCACCGCCTTTCCACGGCCGCATCTGAAGGCTATTGGTTGAAGACGAAGCTCCAAGTGGCACCGAGACACAGCACATCCGAACCTACCAGTCGGCCTCCAAGCTCTCCGATGGCTTCCGACCGCCGATCCCCTCGCCCCCCGCGAGCCCAACCCCGCCCACCAGAGCGCCAGGCAGCTCGGTGCTTGCGGCAACTGCCGCAGCCATTGCCGCCGATGGGCTACCCCCACGCGACCCCTGCTGCTGCTGCTGCTGCTGCGCCACCGTTGCAAGCCTGCTGCCGCTGATACGCGTAACGCCGCCCGCTGACGGCTGCCGCGGCGGCAGTCCGACAGTGCCGTTACCAGCTAATGCTTCCGCTGTGGACGAGTTACGACGCGAGGCCGGCTGCTGCTGCTGCTGCGGCTGCTGTCGGAACATGCTGCCGCTGTGGCCCGCGCTTCCAGCGCGGTGCAGGGGACTCCCTGTTACGTACGGCGAGCTGGTGTTGGTGTTGGTGGTAGCGGGCGGCAGCTCGTCATCTCCAAGGAGGCTGGTGTCGCTGAGGGCGGGTGCAGAGCGCGTGGCGGCTGCAGCACGGGGAGATGGTAGCTGCTGCTGCTGCTGCTGCGAGGGCATCACAGGCACCACCTTATTGCTGGCACCAAAGCTGCCGCCGCCGACAGGAGCCGTCCGGATGCGGAGCAGCTGCGGGTCGGTGGGGGGCTGCAGCTTGCCACTGCCGCCGCCAGCGGCGATGGCGGGCGGCGGCGGCGGCGGCGGCCCGCCGGCGGGGCTGCGCCGAATGCGGCGGCCGGCGGCGGTGGCGGCGCGGCGTACGGCGGCTACGGGCTTGGCGATGGCTGCTTGCATGCAGCTGCGTGGGCGTGGCATACGAAGATGGGACGTTAGCAGAGGCTTAACCGTGCGGGATGCAGTAAGCAGCACCAAACAGCGAGGCATGCCGAAAACGGCTACATGCAGGCGGGCAAGAGGTTGAAGGGCTGTGCAAGCACGGCAGCGCGGACCTGATCTTCAGTCGGTATTCTCTCTGTGCAAGTGTAGCACAAGCCAGGCCCTAGTCTGTCGCCACTGCCCCGGCACCGCACCTGGTCGCGCGCTCCAGCCCGCGCAGAGTGGTCATGAGCGCAGGCGTGTACCACCTGCCCGAGTGCTTCTTGTCCACGTAGGCCCACACGTCCGACCACTCCAGCACGCCGTCACCGTTGGACTGGGGACGAGCACGGAGCAAGGTGAGGTGGGGCTCGTCAAGGCGACCTGTGGTGCGGCTCTACCTCTGGGGCCCTGGTTCATACCGACATATTCCCACGACAGACTCGCTTTACCGGTATTGCTATCCCTGGTGTTGTTTCGCTGCTTGCGCTGGCCCTCCGTGAAGGATTGCTGCAGTGCCGACAGGAATATTCCAACCACTGTCCGACATTCGCACACGGCGATGCTCGCCCTCTGCCTGCTGCACGTCCGCCCCCGCCCCCCCCCCACCCCCCACCTGCTCGTCAATCGTCCACGTGACACCCAGCAGGAACTCCTTGACGATCTGCAAGCAGAACACAACAGATAGGATACGTTGCAGCACAGGAAAAGGAGCTGTTCGGACCGTTCTCAAGTCCTGATGCGGCAAAGCAGGGCTGTGAAGCCACACACTGTTGCGTGAGGCTGCCGTACCTGCCAGCCAAAGAGCGCTGACTTGCATACAAACGTGCTGATTGCTTCCTGCCGCCGTACAATTACCCCTCGTTGTGCGTTGCGTGCTGAGGTCCGGGGCCCCATCCACACCACTAACGGTGCACGACCTGAGCAGTACGACTTCTGCTGATGTATACCGATACGGTAGTTGCCATAAGTGGCATGGAGTCATGCAGCATGCAGCTTCTGCATCTGCAGGGATGGGATTGCAGAACTCCTGCTGGACACATCAGCCGCTTCCCGTACCTGCCAGCCGAAGAAGGCCACCACCCCGATGTTGAAGACGAGCAGTACGACACCCAGCACGTCCTTTGCCGTACGCGGTACGTCCGACAGGAAGAAAAGCGCGCAGTACAGCATGGCCAGCGTGGCGTACAGCGACAGCCTGTACGGCACAGAGTCGAAACGAACCGTCGGTGTTAGGGTAAAACGATGGAAGGGGCGGGCCCAGGTACAGTGCGAGGGTAGCAATGTTGCGAGAATATGAAGACTGTAGGTGACAGTACCCAGCCAGCTGGTTTCCTGCATTATAAAATAATAATAATAATGTTACGCGGGCATGACCCTGCGTGGGATTAAGGGGGCAGGGCGTTTGTACGCGTCTGCCACCTGGTTTCCTGCCTTCCAGCCCCTGTACAGCAGTGCTCTTAGCACTATGCCCCCTGGGCCCCTGCCCCATCCGCCCACCCCTCCAGCTCATCCATGAGGCCGTCTTTTTTAGGCGCGACACCATTTGTTACCCGGTGTTCTTAGCTAACCCACCTCTCCAGCTCGTTCATGCGGCTGTTCTTGTACGGCTTGACGGTGATCTGTGCGATCATGGCAAGCAGGACGACGCCGAGGGCTGCCAGCACCTGGGGGAGGAGGACGGACAAGTGGTATTAGCGTCCCTGAGATGCACTGAAAATGGCCACCGTGTGCGTGGTCCAGTAACACAGATACTTGCGTACTGGCACACTTCGCTTCCTGCAGGTGCTTTCTGTGTGTTAAGCAGTGCGCCCACAACCCAACGAACCCGGTACCTGCAGCCGTGCGCTGTCAGGGTCCACGCTTTGACACGCTTTCCTGCAGGCGCTTCCTGTGTATTAAGCTGTTAACCCACATCCAACCCGGTGCCTGCAGCCGCGCGCTGTCGAGGTCCAGGAAACCAGACATCCTCGTTAGGGAAACGCATCCGCAGGTGCTGACTGTGTATTAACCTGGTGTTGCACTGTGGGCACGAGCCACACGCTGTTAACCCACACCCCCTGCCTTGCCTGCAGCTGCGCGCTGTTGGGCTCCAGGAACACGACGACCGTCACCACCGCCAGCTTGCGCAGCATGATGACGCTGTCCCAGTAGTACGACGAGCGGTTGTAGTCCTCGTACCTGTACGGCAATTACGAGATGCGCGGTCAGTAGCCCGAGCAGCATTCAACGTCTGCAGCGGTCGTCCACACGTTTAGCTTGTTGTCGGCATCCTCTGGGTGTTGCGCGACCGCTGCCGTACGGCTAACACTACTCATCACCCGGCGGGACACTCACATGAAGCCGTACGACACTCCCAAGTCGCGGTCCGTGTACAGCTTGTCGTACGAGCGGGTCAGCCACAGCCAGCTGAACACGGGCGCGCCCGCCGCGAACAGCAGCACGCCCGGCAGGCCAATGCCCAGCGCCAGCCACAGGTGCGGGTTGGCGTAGCACTTGAGGTCCAGGTCGGACGCCCAGTACTTGCCGCTGTACGGCAGAGCGGCAGTACGACATGGGGATAGTACGACAGACCGTCAGAACGGCACGCGCGTCAGGGAATCTTGGGGATAGTACTCAGGGAATCGCCAACACTAGTACGGTGGGCGGACACGACCAGGTTGGGCCGTGACACGTGGCAACGGACACGTGGCAGTGTTAGCTGCTCAAAGGTAGCACACAGTACCCATCACCACACTACGGTACGTACCGCGCATCCATCGTTGCCAACATGCTTGAGTGTTGGTTGTACGGCACACGGGGGGTAGGGTCGTGGCACGTGGTAGAGGACACGTGGGGCTGCTTGCCGCTCAGGCACGACTCCGTCGCACTACGGTACGTACCGTGCCTCCATGAGGTAGAATGGGGTTTGACACATGCAACATATGCAGTACGTACCGTGTTCCTCATCACGGCACGACCCCACCGCACTACGTACCGTGCATCCATGAACTCGGTGTAGTCCCCTTCGGTGGGGTCCACCTCGGGGCAGCTGAAGGTGGACAGCAGCGCGTTGGTCAAGTCTGCATGGGGCATGTGTATTAAGTGGGTGTGGGTTAGTGGTTAGGGGCAAACATGGTGTGCGGCAGGGGCAGGTACCGTAGACGGCAGCGCGTTGGTCATGTCTCCTACCGGACACGTGTAAAACAGGTAACACACACTGTTCCCAGGTAACACACACTTAATGTATGGTGTACTCACCTGGATACATGTAGAAGATGATGGCTGCAGATTGTAAAAGGAAGGCGTCGCCGTGCAGATGTGGAGGGGCAGGCAGAGAGGAGGGGAGGGGGGGTGGGTCAGGGACGCTTAGAGACAGGTCCCAAGCACAACAAGGTCCCACATACGAGCGCGGTGCAACACTTGGAGTGTGCGTTATATGTCACATATCGCTGCCCGGCCGAAGTTGGACATTTACGTGCGGTACCACGGTGTGGGGTGTTCCTTGGTTCTTCTGCCCTGGGGTCGCCCCCACGTGCCTCTCAGCCCTGACCCTTGGCAACCCACCGATGGTCGTGATGATGATGCGGGGCAGAAGGTAGCTGTGCGGCGGGACAACAAGGGCGAGGGTAGAGAAGATGTCGTTAAACACAACAAAAAATACGATGCAACACTTAATTCAGGCACGTAGACCTGGCAGGCCGCGCTACCCACCCTCGGCCTGCCTCTCCCAGTAATGCACTTGCTGGCATAGTGGCATAGTGCACGCCGTCAAACATGCGCGAAAATACCCTTCGCTGCTGCCTGCTGGCATAGCTTGCCGCCTAGCCCAGGCCACCCTTACACCTGCCCCTGCCCCGCCCCGGCCCTGCACCGCCCCCGCCCCTGCCCCGCCCCTGGCCCCACCTCTTGACCTCCACGCCCATGGCCTTGGCCCGGTGCCTCAGGAACAGGCAGCACCACAGTACCAGCGCCAGGGACAGGATGGCCAGGGGGGTCACCAGCGTGATCAGCAGCCGCTGCAGGGGGAAAGGGAGGGCGGTAAGGTGATGAGCAGCCGCTGCAGGGGGAAACGGAGGCGGTCCGGCGGTAGGGCGACAACACACGGCGTTATATATGGGGTGCAGCAGGATCATGTGGACATTGTGGATGCGATTGGTGTTGTGGGATTTGGCAGGCGTCCGTCCGTTCGTGTAGGCTAATGGGCAGCTGCCTCGCCGTCAGGGAGCAGTCGCTTTCAAGCACTCAGCAAACCTTGCATTGTATTCCGTCGTGGGTAATGTTTATGTATGACACAGTGCCTTCATGCCGATGGGCAGCGGCCCGGGGCGTAGCCAGCTCTTCATGGACACCACGGTGGTGACGGAGACGGAAGGCTTGACTGAAGCACCCAGCTTTAGAGATTTTACACAAATAAAACCGAAATGTGATCAAATATTTGTATTACCTGTATGCTGATGGGCAGCGGCCCGGGCCTCAGCGAGCAGTCGATGGACACCACGGTGGTGACGGAGTTGGAGATGGACTTGGCGGCCCCCAGCAGGCCGGTGATGAAGGAGGGCCACTTGGCGGTGATGGCGCGGACCATGCTGGTCACCTGGGAGTAGGAGGGGGCGTTCCGTCATCTGTGTGCTAAATATCGTTTACAATGGTGGAAATACAGGACGTGCACCGGGGGTGGCGCGCACGCGAGTGCTGTGGGCACGAGCAAGCAAGGGCAGAGTGTGCCCAGGGACGCGGCCCCGGGGCCATGCGTACCCCAGTGTTCCTCACAGGCATGCCCAAGCAGCTGAGCACCTATCCTCACGCGCCCGGCACCCCTCGTGGCACACACTGCGTGTAACCGCATCCATGACATGCCTAACACAGGTAAGCACCACGCACACACCTGAAGCAGGCGAGCGCATAGCCCCATGCACCCGGTACCCCGTCCCGGCACGCACCTTATGCCGCAGCATCCATCGCATGCCCAAGCAAGCACCCAAGCACCTGGCCCTACCCGGCACGCACCTGCAGGTACGACATGAGGATCTTGATCACGATGCCGTGGTTGCCGCCCTTGTACGGCCCCTCGTCCTCGTCAACAACCACCAGCCCGTCCTTGTCATCCTCCTCCTCCTCTTTGCCCCCATCTCCCTCCTTGCCCTCTTTCTTGCCGTTGCCGCCCTGCTGCCGCTGCTGCTGCTGCTTCTCCTCCAGCTCCCCCGCCTCCTCCCCACGCCCCTCTCCCTGACGGCTGCTGTCGCCCCCGGATGTGTACGCCGTGTCGTGGCTGCGGCGTGCTGCGACGGCAGTTGGCGGCTCAGTGCTGACGTCACCGGAGTACGGCGTCCCCGGCTCCTCCGCCGCCCCAGGGGCTTTCAGGCCCGGCGGCGGCGGTGGCGGCGGCGGCGGCGGCGCAGCTCCCTTGCCCTGCAAAGCAAGGCAGTTGCGGCGCTCTTAGGCGACAAGGCTACGCGTGACAAAGATAAACCAGGCCGAAACCTTGTGGTAATTGCTTTTGCGAAGCGGAGACCCAGCATGTATGAGCGCACAGGGGCTTACATACCAGCCGCGTACGTCTTGGTGGCAACCACCAGGCACCGACCCAACCACACTACTGCACCAACCCCAACCCACGCGCATGCGCCCCAAACAGCACCCCCGGCCCCATGTCCCTTACCTGCATGGCCAGGCGCCGCCCCGCAGCCTGGATGCGCTCCATTCGACGCTGGCTCACCACCGAGCCAGGTAGCTGCCCGTGCACCGTCTGTGGGCAAAGAAGGAAGGGGTAGGAGATGGGATGCAAAGCACGTAAGACGTTTTCCGCCGGAGATGTGCTCCGTGCGCCGGCTGATGACCAGCGAGTCTGGCAGCTGGCCGTGCACCGTCAGCAGATGCATGGGGATGGAATATATGAAGGGCGGCAAAGCCGGGAGGTTCGTGTAGTAGCGATTCGCCGTGCGGGATGCAGACATAACAAGTCGGCATACACACAAGACAGCACACTGCACCCGCCGACAACGCACGGCATGTGCAGCGCCGTAGCATCACTCGCAGGCTCACCAGAAAGATGAAGAATAGGTTGACGAAGGAGCCCAGGATGTAGTACAGAATGTTCAGGGCCCTGCTGGCGCACTTGACGCAGACGTTGTCTCCTCTCCGGCCAAACCCTGGCAAGCACCGGCCGCACTGCACGCCTCCGTAGCCCTCCCCGCACTGCAGGTCGTAGTAGGCGGACTGGTTTGGGGGCGCGCCCGCGTCCAGGGCGCGCAGGTATGTGGCCATCTCGTCCTGCGATTGGTGCAGAAAAGGGGGAAAATTATTTGTAACCAACTGTTTAAAAAATATATAATATATTAACCCGGCTGAACACAAAACCGTCTAATATAATACTGGTAGCTTGGCAGGGCCCGCATATAGGTGGCCATCTCGTCCTGCACAGGAAAGATGGTGAAAGCGCTGATGCCTAATGCCATGCCTCCCTAGAAGCACCAGCAAGTACCGCATGAAGAAGTTGCCTCAGTTGCATCCGTACGTGCAGGCGCCATGCTACCCGTACGCTAGCTAGCCCACCGCAGGGGCCCACGCATACACGCACGCACGCACGTGCCGCGGCCAGTCACCAGGTAGAGCCTGACGCGCACCGGCATTGGCCTGCGAGCCCACAGCCACGCATATGCACGCACCTGCCGCGGCCAGTCCTGGCTGCCCGTGCATGCGTCGGGGTTGGTGCACTCCTTGATATTTGGCGAGCGGGGGCCGCTGTGCCAGTAGCCGGGCGTGGGCAGTGTGGCCCACGGGAGGCCCAGCACCGTGCAGTTGGCGTTGTCGGGGCACTTGTCGCACTGCAGGGGACATGGCGTGCGTGGTTTAAGGGGCGGCCCAACTGTTAACGGTGGTCCGATACAGGGCGCCTGGAGTGCTGGGGTGCTGAACAGTAATATCGGGCATGTGTCACGCCGGACCCACGGGTTGAGGGGAGGGATGCCTTCGCAAAGGGCCACAGGGGTCATTGCGGAAGAGCAAAAGCGCGAGCAGGAGGGCAGGTCAGCTGAGTAGCGGCAGCTGGCACGGTGCCCGTCCCTGCACATGGCTAGGGCGTGCCCCTGCTGTTCCGCACCCCAGATCCCCCTTACCAGCCGCTTGCTTGGGGTCCAGGACGAAGATGCCTTTGCCCCAGTATTCCCTTGTTACCTGAGCTATCCCTGATTTTGTCTTCATATTCCCTTACTACCGTACCTGCAGCCGCTTGGGGTCCAGGGAGAAGGTCCCGGGGTCGCATGGGAAGCACTGGGAGCCGTCCCGGCTGGTCACCTCGCCTTGGACACAGGGGCGGACCTGGGTGCACGCCCGGGATAAGGGTGTACAGGGCGGATTGCGAGAATGACTTTATCTGGTGTTTTGGTGTGATCCCGAGCTCATAGCTTTGGTGCGACCTGGAAAGGAGTGTCAATGCAAGCTGCAGTAGGACAGCCCAGGGCATGGACACCTTGCGTTCTCAGCGTCCTCAGCGCTTGGTCACGCACACACTCGTACACCCACGCAAGAAGCCTTGCACCCACCTGCACGTCCACCTGGACCAGCGAGGGCTACCGAAACAGCCAATATTACATGCACCTACAGAAGCAATGGCTGAGTGGTAGTATGGTGGTTTGATCTCACCTGCACGTCCACCTGGACCGGTGTCAGGTCCTGGACGGAGCGCGGGGCGGTGACCGTGAGGGAGTAGTTGCCAGGGACCGCCTGCGGAGGGGGGAACAAACCAACCGTATTTGGGCCGCGTGTAGGATGGTAAGGGCAGGTAAAACGTGGTCAGGCATGGCGGACCCCTGACGAACGGCAACGGCAGAGGCAAGCGGAGCTCTGCACAGCACCTGGTACGTATTGTTTTCCCTTGCCTGTTCGCATCAAGCTCAGCGCATGTTTCTTATGGACCCGCTATGCGCCAGACACATGCCCACCTGCAGCTTAAGCGTGGCCGTCAGGTTGCCCACGCCCCGCAGTGTGGATATGACGTTGCCCACCAGGGCTGGGGGAGGGGCGACGGTGTTGGTGGGGACGTGCGCGGGGTCGGGGCTGGAGGCGGAGGGCCGGGCGTCGATGGTGGTCGTGGCCTCGCGGGTGGCGTCTGTTGGGGTCATGGGGGTGGTGTACGTCGGTGTGAAGCGTATTGTAATTAGTGATGCAGCTTTTACCAAGACCGCCTTCGCTGTCGCCCGACAGATGGCCCGGCCAGCCCCCATCCGCCAACCACCCTGACCGGCCGGGTAGACACGCTGGCTTCACCCTTCAGCATCCAGTTCACAGCCAAACCGCACACCACTCCCACCTGTGATGAGCTGGCCGTGGTAGTCCCGCATCTCCACCACCACCCGCAGGGGGTCGTTGGAGCGGTAGCCCCCCAGCAGCGCAGGTGTCACCAGCGACAGGTTGTAGGCGATGGTGGCGGTCACGGGGCCGTAGCCCGCACTGTTGCCCAGCCACGTGCTGCGCGGGAAACGAGGATTAGGACAAGAATTCATTGTCCTTCTGTGAAGCTGCAAGCAGCAGGTTGCTGCATTAGGCGATGGTGGCGGTCACGGGGCCGTAGCCCGCACTGTTGCCCAGCCACGTGCTGCGCGGGAAACGAGGATTAGGACAAGAATTCATTGTCCTTCTGTGAAGCTGCAAGCAGCAGGTTGCTGCATTAGGCGATGGTGGCGGTCACGGGGCCGTAGCCCGCACTGTTGCCCAGCCACGTGCTGTACGGAAGGGGTGGGCAGTAAGGAAGCACAGCGCGTGGCATGGAGCACGCCGTCAGGCAAAGCGAACGAAGGTGCAGGAGCACCTGTGGCGCCGTGCAAGGACGGGTGCGTGTCGCAGGGGCCGACACGGATGGCCACGTGCCTAGCTGGCCCGTACAAGGCGGGACGGCTATCAAGCAGCAGGCTTCCTGGTGCGTTCCGGTGCGACCTGGCACACGCCGGTGCTACACAGCTTGCAAAAGAGGTGCGCGATTGCACACCACTCGTATTCCCCACCTGTTGCACGCGTTGTGCAGCTGCTCCACAGCTGTGTAGTTGGTCTCTCCTGGACACGTCGCCACCGTCAGGTTGTGCGTCGTACGGAAGAAAGCGCCGCCGCCGCCGCGGTACGCCGCGTTGTTAGTAAACCAGGTGTCGTACATTACGGCAGGGCCGCAGCCCGTCTCGCCGGGCAGGCAGCGCTGCTGCAAGTGCATGCCGCCGCCGGCGATGGCGGTGTTGTTGATGAAGGTGCAGTTGGCGAAGGTTACGGTACGGCGGAGGTACAGGCACACCGCACCGCCGCCGCCCGTACCGTCGCGTGCACAGTTGGCATCGTCCACCTTGTCGGCATCAACCTGTAAGACATCACGTAAAGGGAAGCGGAAGGCTCATTGGCCAATCAGCACGGAGTGCAGCACAGTGCTACGCGCCGGCAATGCCGGTGCGCGGAGTACCTTGTTGGCGTCGGCCTGTACGGCAGCATTGCCTGATGTACGGCAGTCCAGACCTGTGTACAGCGAGGCTGGGCGCTTGCAGCCACGCTGCATGCGTTGCCAAAAGGCGAGCACGGAGCAAGTCACGCATGGCGGGGCGGGATGTCCTTGCACCAGTGTGACCCACCTGGCCCGCGGGTCTGCCCACGTTGTCCGCAAAGGTGGTGTTCGTGAAGCTGCCGCCCTGCTCCACCTGGGTAAGCGCCGCCGCGCCGCCGCTGCCCGCCACGTTGCCCCGGAAGGACACGCTACGTGGAAGGGGAGCAAGGGCAGAGGCATAGCTATAATTTACAAAACGCAAAGCTACCGGTACCGAAAGGCCGTGTGGACTGCACACATAAGAGTTGTGCCTGCTCCCCTGCACTCCCCTGACAGCTACGAGGCGCACTTTTCCCAGCCCAAAGGCTTTCCCTGGGCGCCATTACCAGTCCTCGGCCCCAACTGTCCGCAGAAGCCATGTACCACTGCAGGCACTTCATGCCGCCCACCTGGCAATCCCTCTTTGGGGCTAACCATCTCCCGTTACCCACCTCACAGCTTACCCACACGACCCTTACCCCACACCCTCCTGCATGCGCACCTGTCGGCGGTGACCATGTAGCACTGCAGGCACTCCATGCCCCTCTTCCCTGACCGTGCCGACAGTTAACCCACCTGGTCCTTAACCCACACCCCCAGGTGCTCACCTGTCGGCGGTGACCATGTAGCACTGCAGGCACTCCATGCCCCTCTTCCCTGACCGTGCCGACAGTTAACCCACCTGGTCCTTAACCCACACCCCCAGGTGCTCACCTGTCGGCGGTGACCATGTAGCACTGCAGGCACTCCATGCCCCTCTTCCCTGACCGTGCCGACAGTTAACCCACCTGGTCCTTAACCCACACCCCCAGGTGCTCACCTGTCGGCGGTGACCATGTAGCACTGCAGGCACTCCATGCCGCCCGCGTGCTTGTCAGCCACATTGCCCACAAGCTCGCTGCCCGCCGCCAGCCGCACGTCCAGGTCCTGGGACAAGCCCAGCCCGCCGCCGTACACCGCGTGGTTGTACGACACGGAGCTGCGCAGCAGGCTCAGCACGCCCTGGCGCGACTGCGCCAGGCCACCGCCCTGTGGTCCAGATGCAGCGGGGGTCAACCAGAAAGGCCGCGCAAATGTAAATTGAGTTTACACTGAGCGCAGACGTGCCATTGCACACAAAGGTACTATGTACTCCATGATGCAGCACTACTGCTGCTCACCACGCCGGTGGTCGCCCATAGGTGCGTCTCGCGGCTGCCGTACAACAGCGCCGCGTGGACATGGTGACACGGTGCGCGTGCAAGACTGCAAACACGTTGCGTCGCACTCGACGACCAAGCATGCGGCATTGCGCTCACCACGCCGGTGGTCGCCCTGTTGTTGGTCACGCGGCTCCCGTCCAGCAGTGCCGCAATGACCCCCTCCAGCGTGGCGCCGCCGCCGCGCTCGCCCGCCACGTTGCCGTCCAGAAGCGAGCTGTTGAGCTGCACATTGCCCAGCACGTTGGACAGGTGCAGCGCGCCGCCGGACTTGAGGGCCTGGTGGTTGGTGGTTACGAGGGGATTAGTTGTTGGTGGTTGGCAACATAACGTTGTGGGTGGTCTATGAGCTGCACAGTGCCCAGCACGTTGGACAGGTGCAGCGCGCCGCCAGACTTGAGGGCCTGTACGGTAGAAGCGGTTGATGGGTGGTTATCCATGGCAGACTGCAAGCGGTACATGAGCTGCACGGTGCCCAGCACGTAGGACGGGTGCCGCGCGCCGCCGGACGGGGACGGTCAGCGGTTGGTGGTTGGTGGGAGGGCGGTATGAGAGCTGTGCGCGTTGGACAGGTGCAGCACGCCATGGGACTTGGTTAAGGGTATGCTGGATTTGCCGCGGGGGTGCCGCAAACAGTCGTTAGGCAAACCGGGAAAACCACAAACACGGGCGGGCACACCACACAATGTTGCTCCAGGGGTCTGAGCCAGGTGGCTCCGCACGCGCCCGCCGTGACATTTCTTAGGGACTGCACCACCGCCAGTCCGACATCACACGCACACGCGCCCACCGTGTTGCTCCAAAAGTTGCTCCTGCTGATGGCGATGTTGCGCGCCCCCGTTGAGGACAACGACATGGCCCCGCCCTGCAGGCCTCCGGCGTTGAGGGTGAAATTGGTGGCAACCACCTGCATGGGGCGTGAGGGACGGAGATTCGGGCGGGAACGCGCGCGTAGGCAGACTCGACCAGGGTATTACGAATTTGAGGATTATTTATTTACTGCCCCGGCATAGCATCCTGGCATCCACATTGCGCTGCGACCCCCTGTTACGCCACGTGCCTGCCGTACACCCCGCACCCACCCGGATGTCGCATCCGTCCATAGTGACGCCGCCGATGGCGCCGCCGTACCGGAATCCCGCATCCGCTCGTCCATTACTAATGAACGCGCTGTTGAATACGTACGACAGGCAGGCGCCGGGGCCCGACAGCGCGATGGCGCCGCCGGCCGTCGTACCGGAGCCGTATCCGTTCCACTTGAACACGGTGCTGCTGATCTCTGTGATGCTACCACGTGGCTGTACGAGTACGGCAGAGCCGGCGCCGCCGTACGACGTGGTTACGTTGAGGTTGGGTGAGGGGCTGCCGGTGTAGGTGTTGTTGAAGAAGACGCATGCACGGATGGCGACACTGCCGCTGGCCTGGACCACGATGGCGGGTCGGTCGAAGGTCTCCCGGAACACGCAGTTGACTGCGGCAGGACCATAAACAACGACGCGAAGGGCAGGGGTTACATGTCTGATACAGTAATGTAGCGCGTTGTATGCTTCGTCGGCCCTTGCACAATCTTGACCGTGGAGTGGCCTTTAGCGACAATCCAATTGATGCGCACAGAAGCGGTGTTGGCCCGCAGCAGAGGCGGCAGCCCGTCCAAGGGAAGCTTGCATGGGTTGACCGCTATGTGTTTGAGACATGCAAAAAGCCGCTAGCTTCCAGGGCGCCACCTCACCAAAGGACGCCGGTTGGCTGCCCGGTGGGTTGGCGATGAGGAAGTGGCAGCCCACAAAGTCCATGTTGACGAAGCTGGGTGAGGCCCTGTGTCACAGTTCGGTCGGCGGGGGAAGCGAAAGGATAAAGGCTAGGGTGGCCAACAGCTGCGTGTGAGCCAAGCGCCATAGCCCACAGGGCACACATTATGCGCCACCCGGCCCAGCGCGATAGCATGCAGCATTTCTTTGCCACCGCAGTGCAAAACGATGCAAATGGAAACACTTACTCCACGATCCACATGCTGCTTGCGTTGCACTTGACGAGCGTGCGGTTGATGGCCAGCAGGCGAGTAATGTCCAGGTCGCCGGGCATGCCCGAGGAGAGGGGAGACACCAATCTCAGTACCTGGGGAGGACACGTCCCAAAGGGATGTAAGTTGTGCATTAAGAGCAGAGCCACTGTTAAGAACTGCAAACTAAGCTGGACGGCAAGCCAGCATGGAAGGGTATTTTTCGTCACAGGAAAGAGTTGCGCAACCACGGACGCACCCTAGCGAGCAAGGCACCACTTAACCCACCTGCTGCAGCTCGCGGCGCTCGGCGTGGCGCGTGTCTCCCACGGTGGCGTGGTGGGCATTCAGGGAGGCCTGGGGTGGGGTAGATGTCAACAGCTCACATAAACAGCGAAAGAGTGAATGGTACGCACGCAGATCTCCCTCGTGGTGGGCATCCAGGGAGGCCTGGGGGTAGGGCAGGGAAGCGTCAGCGGCCCTAAAAGGATCTCTGGTAATAGGCGTTGGTCGCGCGGGCACTCCCGTGGCCTAGGGGTGTGACACCTGCTGGCAAGAACATGCATACATTGGTATGGTGGCGAGCAACAGACGCACGCAACACGCCTACCTGGAGCTCCCGGGTGAACAGCGACAGCGCCTCCGCGGCCGCCGCCGAGGAGGTCTCCCTTGCCTCGGGGCCGGAGGTCAGCACCAGCCTTACGGAGCGGCCCTGGGTGATGAGGTCACGGGGAGCGGGGAGGGGGGCGCCGGTTGACGAGCAGGCGCCGTGGTGACAACGGGAGACGCCATGCATGTGCCCCACGGATGTGAATGACCAAAATTGCCAGCGTGAAGTACCGCCACCCCGAAGCGCCCGAACAGCGAGCCGTAAAGCGGGGCACATGAGGTGCGGGTAGTCATTGTGCTGCAAAGCCTCGAACCGCCAGCATGGGACAACCAGCAAGAGATATGACTCTGCACCACCACCCCTGTTCAGGAAATATCGACTCAACCAGACCCTTACCTCGAGTGCCGCCTGCAGCTCGTCTTGGGCAAGCAGCTCCCGCCTCTCCGCACCCACACCGCCACCCCCAACATCCACAGGACCCTCGACCCCCATACCCTCCACCCCCACCGCCCCTTTTGCCGCCTCCTCGTCCTCCTCGTCACCATCTGCCGACCCCTCGGCACCATCGCCCTGCAAGGTCCGACGCCGGCGTCCAAAGAAGGTGAACGGCGGCGCATTTGGCGACGAAGACGGGGCGGCGGGGGACAGCCCGCCGGTCGGCGGCGTCAGGAGCTGCGGCAGCGACGTCGGCCCGTTGGGCTGCGGGGACGCAGGAGGCGGCGGCACATCGGGTGTATTCGGCCCCGATCCACCTTGGAAGGAGGGAAAGACGAACGGTGCATTTGGTGCGTCTGGCGAGGGCGGCGGAGGGGCGTCGGGGGCGTCGAAGGTGAAGTTGCCGTCGCTGCCGCCGCCGCCAATGGTGTTAATGCCGATGCCCAGGGGACCTCCCCTGCAGGGAGTGGAATCGCACAGGTTACAAGCGAGTAGGATATGACGAGTTCGTTATCTGTGTGCCGGGTGTAAACTGCAGAGGGTGTCTGAAGCCAGCAATGCAAGCCGAGCTGTGAAACAGCTACGGTATTTGAAGCTTTCCTGGAGCTAAGGGTCGTGTCCGACTCACTTGTATATCTTGCCGAAGAAAACGACTGAGGCACCGATGGTCAGGTTGGAGTTGATCTGGACCTCCTTGGTCTGCGGAGCGGCAAGGAGCGGGTGGTATGTGGTTCAGGCGCATGTGAAAAGACAGGTGCTTGCGGAGTTTGGAGCTTTGGGCAGTTGGTAAGGCAGGCGCTTCAAGGCGCGTTGCTGTATCCGTTCCTAGATTGAGCCAAGCAAGGAGGCAGCAGTGCAGGACAAGCGCCGTTCCAACCGGGGCTGAAAGTGCTGCTCACCTCTGGCAGCACCAGCAGATCGCCTGCGGTGGGCATGGAAGAGGGAAAGGGCCAGGCTGTCGGTATAGAAGAATCGCGCGTATATGGTACACCAAGCGCTCTCGCATGGCACACACGAAGTACAGCACGGGTCACCACCTAATGTCGTATGCTAATTGCACATTGTGCAGCGGCCTGGCAAACGCAACTGCATTTGCACTCACCGTCATACATGCGCTCCATATACACTGCAATGTCTTCGGCCGTGACGGAGGTGTTGGACGTCTCGTTGCCCTGGTTGAGGTTGGTGGAGATGGGCAGGGGCACGAACACGATGCCCTGCGGGAAGACAGCGAGCGTGTGCAAGGGATGTGAGTTCCACGCGTACGCGCAGAGCACGAGGGGATGCCGAGGGACGCACCTGCCCTAAAGCAGGGGAGTGGCCCCGCTCCGGAGCGAGCCGGAAGCGTTGGGAAGGGGACACCTTCCCTCCCGAGGACCAGGACTGATCGCTTACCTCTGTGTAGCGATGCAGTTGCGGGCGTTGGTATACTGTAAAGCAGGTACTAGTGGAGGGCGAAGCAAGTGGCATGTCCAGCGATAAGAGAAAAGCAACGAGGCAGGCTGCGGCTTACCTCTGTGTTTGGTGCCACCAGGTGCGACCTTTGCCTGCTGACGCCCAGGCCTTCCGTGAGGGGTGTGGGCGCGGAGTTCTTGTGTAGCACCGCGCTGTCGCCATCGATCTGGAGGACAATCAGTGCCACGCACATATTCGATTAGATGGCGCACGTACAGATAGGCCAGACCGCATCCTGCGGCGGTCTTGCCCTCCTGCACCTACAGTCAGCGGGCAGGGCATGCAACGCCCACCTGCATCCATACCGCCTCGTAGCCCACCGTCGTAGCCCATTAAAGACTAACCTATCGGCATGTTAGAACTACGCAACCATCACCACCACCAACCACCAACCGCCAACCGCCATCACCTAGGTTGTAGTACCCACCTGCGTCCATATAGCCCAGCTGCGCTAAGCACCGTCAACAGCGGAGAACCACCCACCACCACCCACCACTCACCACCCACCACCAGTCAACCCACCTGCGTCCACACCGCGTCGTAGCCCAGCTGTAGGTCGATGTAAAAGACGTCCGTGGTGTACAGGAACAGCTTGTTCTCGGGGTCCCACGTGTAGCCGCCCGTAAGGTACACCTGGAAGCGTTGCAATAACAATACATTCTTTACACACTATGATCTTTACATATTATACTCTTTGCGTTTGTGCAGTTGCGACGTGTGCCAGCGTGGGTACAGCGATAGATTGCAAAGCTCCTTGTCGGGGTCCCACGTGTAGCCGCCCGTCAGGTACACCTGATGGAGATGAAGGAACAGAAACATCAACCCCATGCAAGTATTCAGTTGGTGCGTGTGTCTTCAGGAGGATACGAACCTCTACTGAGCTTCTTGTCAGAGCTCCACGTGTATGCCGCCCGAAATGAGCATTGTCCACGCCAGAATTGCGCTCGCACTACCGTACCGTACATGCAACGCACGTGTTGCAGAAACCTGACACATGCCCGTAGACCGTACGGCACGTACCACGGATCCGTGCGCCTTCATGCTGTGCCGCATGCGGCGGCCGGGGGCGGCCCCGCTGCCCGTCATCTGGGTCCAGCTGCGCCGCTCCAGGTCGAAAGCCCACAGGTCGTCAAGCTGCGGGGCAGGGCAAGGGAAGGACCACAAAGGATGAGGCCCTCGGAATGGCCGTGCGGAATGAAATGCCGGGGAGCGTGTAGTTATGTGCCCGCCTACGTTCAACGAACTCCTCCAGTGTTATCAGCTCACCATGGCCTCGGGGTCGGTGGACTTCCAGTCGGTGGTCCCGCCGTACACGATCAGCAGGCCCTGGCTGCCGTACCCCAGCGAGGCAGACAGGTTGCGCGTCTCCACAAAGGCGGCCGCGTGCCTGTGGAGGGGAACAGTGTGTAGGTGGGTTGCGGTGGTAGGTGGGGAACAGGACCAGCAGTATCAAGGGAGCAGTTTAGGGTGAGGAGCAGTGCAACCGAGAGCGAACTGCAGGGTCTGATCGTGATGCAGTGAGTGCCCAATGGTGTAGACGTGTCTGCACCGGTGTGGTCAGTCCAAACCCCAAAGAGGCAGGCAGGTTGCGCGTCTCCACAAAGGCGGCGGCGTGCCTGTGGAGGCGGGAGCGTTGGTCAACCATGGGAGTGGGGCTGGACCACCAAGGCGTTGGCACCGGTGAGGGAATGCAACGGGCGCACAAGGATGCATGTTTAGACTACAGCACCACACTTGGGCGTGTGCGATGAGCACAGTTAAGGGTGTGATCGCTGCAGTGTTTTGGTACCGAGCATTACGGAGTGACCCATGGGTCAGGCAGGCGCCGAGGACAGCGGTGACCCATGGGTTTGGTGACCCACGGGTCAGGCACGTGTCAAGGACAGTGGTGACCCACAGCCGAGTTGGGTCTGGTGACCCGCGGGTCAGGGCAGGTGCACGGGCAGGCAGGACCCACCTCATGCGCGGCACAGGCACCTTGGTGCTGTTGGCGGCCACCTGCACGCGGGGATCACAGGAGTGCATGGGCCTCGGCCTGGCAGCAGCAAACCAGCAGGCGCACACACACGGACAGCAGAAGCCGAACGGTGCGCATCGTGGGTTGAACTAGCGCGGATGTGGTGGCCACTGCAACCCACCCACCCGCAGCTCGCGGCTTCGCACAGCCAGTAGCAACAACAGCAGCAGCGGGGCAAGCAAGCCTACCCAGGGACATGGTACGACAATACGACTGTGTATGACACAACGCTGTGGCTATTGCAATGCAATGCACTCACCTGCAGCTCGTGGCTCCGCATCAGGTTCGGTGACCCCGGCACGTGGAAGGGGTAGGGGTTGGCCACATAGGGGCGCACATCGTCGGGCGGGGGCGGCGGCGGCGGGGGCGAGATGGTGCGCACGCTGAGCCCGGGGCACAGCGACAGCGTGATGTAACGCCAGTAGGACATGGTGAAGGGCTTGGGTTCCTCCACTGCGGGCGGTGGGCAGCGGGAAGGTTGCGGTGTGGATTTGAGGGTACCACTTACCACTTACCGGTACTAAGCGGAGGCGAACTCGGTATCCCGGGGGCCCTACAAAGGACAGGTCTAGGCGCTCCTTCCTACCGAGTAATCGCCACGATGGCAGCAGTGTGCACGCGGTGCCAGGCAGCCCCACGCAAGGCGCCGTGCGACGGTACGAGATTCTTACCCCACGTGGCGTGCGACCCGTTGCCTCCGAAACCGTTGATCAGCCGCCCGCTGTTGACGTTGTACAGCTCCACGCGCGGGCAGCGCTGCGGCGCGCTCGTGACGTCGCACGAGAACTGCATGTACGACAGCGTACGGCAGGATGGAGCCGGGTGTTGACGCCGATGTGCCTTAGGCAACGATTGGTCACGCGCACGCCTGCCCGATGATACACGTGCGCCACAAACATCCCTCACCGGCTCTGCCAGATCCTCTGGCGCGGTCCGTCCCAGGCCGCCGGACCACATGTACACGTCCAGCCATGTAGGCACGCTAAGACACATGCACCCGTGCACGCTAAGACACATGCAGCACGCCCTCACCGGCTCCACCAGGTCCTCCGGTGCGGTCCAGCCCAGGCCGCCGGACCACATGTACACGTCCAGCCATGTAGGCACGCTAAGACACATGCACCCGTGCACGCTAAGACACATGCAGCACGCCCTCACCGGCTCCACCAGGTCCTCCGGTGCGGTCCAGCCCAGGCCGCCGGACCACATGTACACGTCCAGCCATGTAGGCACGCTAAGACACATGCACCCGTGCACGCTAAGACACATGCAGCACGCCCTCACCGGCTCCACCAGGTCCTCCGGTGCAGTCCAGCCCTGGCCGTCGGACCACAAGTAGACGTCCAGCGGCTCGGTGGGCAGCCACAGGTGGTAATACACGTAGGCGTCGCGACTGTGGGGTAAGGGGGAGCAGGGAGTGTGTAAGAGCTGCGTGTGGGTTACGTCCGGTGGGCAGCCACAGGTGGTAATACACGTTCGCGTCGCGACTGTGGGGTGCGGTTGTAGGGTAAGCCGCAGGGGGTGTGTGAGAGCTGTGTATGGGTTGGGTTAGCACGGGAGGTGGGACCGTTGGGGAAGCACAGGTCCACAGCAGGTGCCTCGGCGCAAAGGTCCTGTCTGCCCCTCAACCGCCCGTACCTCCCCTCCCAAGCACCCGCCCCCACAGCGAAGAAACAAAAAGCACGCTTTGCGCGTACACCCTTCGACGGCACCCATGCTACCCGGCCAAAGGACCTCCCCCCTTGCCTGTAATCATAGCAGGGTGCGTTGGCCTCCGACCCCCCGGCTGATCCGTGACAAGGCAACTCCTTCATCCGGAATCAGGCCGCCCGAAGGGCATTGGCCACGGGCGCGAAACACAGCACGCCGCGGTGACGCCCTTGCGTCCCCCGCCCCCGTTCCCGCCCCCGTTCCCGGCCCCATTCCCAACCCTGTCGCCGCCCCCGTTCCTACCCCACCCCGGCAGCTGGTCCATGGTGAGGGTCTAAGTGCAGAGGTGCGCCGCAGCGTGCCACGGTGGCGCCTTTGCATCCCCCGCCCCTGTTTTCCCGCAGCTACCCCGTACACGGCCCCGTTCCACCTGTTTTCGTAGTCTGGCGCGTTCCTCCGCAACGCCAACCCCACAGTCAAGGCGGTAATCGTGCCACGTGCCGCCCTTCAACCCAATCCCTTACCTGTTTTCGTAGTCTGGCGCATTCTCCTCCAGCCACCCCGGCAGCTGGTCAATGGTGAGTGTGGCGTCCGTGACGTTGGGCGGCCACGACCAGGTGCTGCTGTTGCCCGCGCAGCAGGGCCCCCGCATCAGGTCGCGGCCTGGGGGCAAGGGGAGCAGTAAGAGGCAGTTAAGGCCGTAGTTAGTGGGTGCTGTCTCATGCCCAGGTGCTGCTGTTGCCCGCGCAGCAGGGCCCCCGCATCAGGTCGCGGCCTGGGGGCAAGGGGAGCAGTAAGAGGCAGTTAAGGCCGTAGTTAGCGGGTGCTGTTTCATGCCCAGGTGCTGCTGTTGCCCGCGCAGCAGGGCCCCTTCATGAGGCCGCGGCCTGGGGGCA
>VFQN01001526.1_pt1 | contig 38578 bp, 77 predicted proteins | sample 3512371 | NCBI WGS metagenome assembly VFQN01 (sample SAMN10412370, study PRJNA504923) | tailings metagenome | isolation source: Replicate 2 from Balatoc abandoned mine | place: Philippines: Itogon, Benguet | collected 2017-08-28
GGTTGGGGGTGGGGGGCGGCAAGGGAGGGGTTGGCGGTCCAGCTTGTGGCCCTGGCAACGGTTGGGGGTGGGGGGCGGCAAGGGATGGGTTGGCGGTCCAGCTTGTGGCCCTGGCAACGGTTGGGGGTGGGGGGCGGCAAGGGAGGGGTTGGCGGTCCAGCTTGTGGCCCTGGTGATGGTCGGGGGTGGGGGGCGGCAAGGGACAGCTTGCATGGCCTGTCCAACGTGTTTTGATGCCAGTCTAAAGCCGTGCCGGTGCCGTGCCGACGTGTTTCGTCCACCTTTTGCCGCCACGACACCGGAGCACTGGCGGTCCGGCCCAAGCCGCCAAGCACAGCGCATGCCGTATGCATATCTACGACGGTCTAGTACTGTGCGGTGGGCAGACGTGTGGGTGTCGAACAGGGTTCGGCGTGCGGGCGGTTGCCAGTTCTCCGCTTGCTCACCCCTGCTAGCCCCGCCGGCGGCGGCGGCTCTGCCCCCGAGCGGACGCTCACGGCGTCCAGCTGCTCCTGCTCCTGCCCCTGCGTGGGCCCCTCGTCTGCGCTGGTGCTGCTGGAGCTCGCCTCGCTGGGGCTTGACTGGCTGCTGCTGCCATCCGCGTCTGCATGCAAAAGGGCACAGAGGACACGACGACATCATGTTAGAGGCATGCGTGCAGGCGGCACGGAGACGACGGTGAACACACATACACACGAGCTTTTGAGTGTTGGGCATGGCCAAAACACGTGAGTGGCAGTGCGAGTAGGAAACAAACACAGGAAATAATCAAACATGTAGCATACGATACCCACCGCTGTCCTCGCGGGCATCCGACGGCGGCGGCTGCTTAGCCGCCATCGCAGTGGCCACCGCCGTCGCCAGGGGAGACGCAGCCGGGGCCTTGCCGCTGCCGCCGCACGCCTTCGGCATCGGCATCTCGCCCTTGCCCAGGCTGACCAGCGTCGCCATCCCGCGGCGAGGCGCCGCCACCGCCGCCACCGCTGCCGACGGGGCGGCTGACACTTCGCTGACATCAGCAGCCAGCTGCGCCCTAGGCGTGTCGAGCTGCTCCCCTGACCCCATCTGCGGCACCGCGGCAGCGGCTTTCCCGTGGTCGGGCGTGGAGGGTCCCGCAAGGTGGACGGAGCGCCTGCTGACCTGCGGCTGCACAGCCATCCCGCCAGGCTCGGTGCTTCGCTCCGCCTCTCCATCCACGGTTCCGGGGATCTGCGCAGGGTCCTGGTCGGGGCGTTGCTGCGGCCGGCGGGTGTGCAGCGGACGGCTGGTGGCGGCACCGCTGGGAGGTTGCTGCTGTGGCTCCCGGGGGCTGTCAACGCGGCCTTGCCCAGCTGCCGCTGTCGCACCATTGCCACCGTTGCGCCCCATGCCGGCCGACACACGACTAGCCATGCTACCCTGGCGGTTCATGCCGCGCTCGGGGTTGGGAGCAAACGACGGCTTGTTGTGTAGGCCCCGGACAGGGCCGGTGGCGGCGGCGGCGGCGGCAGGGACGTCCTTTGGCGGCGGCGCAGGCGGCGGCGGTGCGGGCGGCGGGCCCCCGCTGGCGTCCAGGCGCAGGATTGCGGTGACGGGCTGGTTGGGCCCGGGGCGGCCCACAACCTGCACCGCCAGCGCCAGTGTGCGGCCGTCGCGGTGGCGGCCCTGCAGCTGGTGCACGGGGCCGACCTGAGGGGGAGGGGAAATGACAGGGCGTTGGGCGTGACGATCAGGACGTTGAGGGAGCGCGGGACGTCGTCCCAGCAGCTCCCGACCTGAGGGCAAGGGGCATACAGGGTGTGGGGCGTGGTGATCAGGAGGTTCACGGGGCACGGGACGTCGGCGCAGCAGCTGCTGCTGGTGCACGGGACCGACCTGCAGGGAGGAGAAGAGACAGGGTGCGGTGCGTGACGAGAACGAGCTGATGAGTCCACCTTCACAGGACCACTGATACACTGGCGCACTTGCTCCGTTTGCCGCGTCTATAACTATAGCGGCCGACACCCCACACCAAGTAACGAACGATGCAAGGCGTGTACTGTGCCGTGCAGGTTGTCTTATGGCACCACGTACGTACCTTGATGTGCTCCTTGGCGCCTGTCTTCGCCCCCATCTTGAGCGAGCTCTTCTTGGCGATGCCGCTCTCCGTGAGCAGCCCCGCCGCGGTCTGGCCCGGCCCCAGCAGCAGCAGCTGGTCCAGGGGCCGGTTCAGGAGCGCCTCCCGCGGCTGGCCCCACAGCAGACCCGCGGGTCGGAGGTCCTCCTCCATCAGCCGGGACACGCGCCCGGAGCCGTCCAGCTCCAGCACGCCTGCATTGGGCCATGCGTAAAACGCGTGGAGCTTGTGTTAGCAAGGGAGTTAAGAAAGCGCCACTGCATGCACGCGAAGAGAATGCTTCAGTAGATCAGTACACCTGCGAGGGGTCACAAGGACGTATGCAGGCCAGAGTGGCACGGATGACTGCCATTCTTCAGTCAGCAAACATTCGGCACGCTTCCCGACCCTCCCACCCGTCAGTGCGTCCGACACCCACAGGTCCACGTACACCTCGAGCTGGATGCGCGCGGGAGCGCCGTCGCGTACGGCCGTCACCGGGGGCAGGTTCACCTCGACCTGCATGCAGGGGCGCCAGCAAAATGACAAGGGAGAAGCTTCAGCAAGTTCCCGTGGAGTCTTGGGACTAGCCATGGACCATTCATTGTACGGAACCTGTACGACCCCATGCCCAGGACGCCGCAACCTGCGGTCAACACCGATACTGCACCTGCATGTAAATCACCATACTGCTACTGAATCTTGGGACTAGCCATGGACCATTATACGAAAGCTGCACCACCCCAACCCGCAGGGCTAACACCGATACCGTACCTGCATGGCCGCGTGCCGCGTGCGCCTGGCCAGCAGCGCCGCCGCACGCGCCGGGTTGCGCAGCGCCGCCGCCTCCGCCGCCGCGCCGGGGGGCAGCACCGACACGCGTCACGACACGCCAGGGCGCTCCATGGCACTGAGAGGGCAACATGCAGATTGGTGCAGAATTTGTGGAAAAAAAGACTTATGCACGCTATGATTGGAACCAGGGGCACATGAGCGCTGACAACAAGGGCATGATGCGGAAGCCATGCATTTTTTCATGATGTCATACGTCTCCCAGCACAGGCCGAACCCACAGGCAAGCCAGGAGCCCCTCGTGCCACAACACAGCCCAACTCACCCGGTAAGCATGTCAGCAAACGCCCTCGCCTCCACGCTGTCCTCCAGCTCCTCCCCCTCCTCCTCCTCCTGCTCCTCCTCCTGCTCCTGCTGGGGCCAGCCGTCCTCCAGGATGAAAGCCTCACCCCGCAGCGACCTGCTGCCCACGCCACCCAGGCCCGAAGGCCCCTTAGACCCCTTGGCTCGCTGCTGCTGCTGCTGCTGCTGCTGCTGCTGCTGCTGCGCCTGTCGCCCCGCACTCATCACGGACGCCAGCCTGGACGGGCCCTCGCCGCGGGGCGTCGTCATGGACCTGGTCCCCTGCCGGCTGGTCAGCAGCTCCCGAGCCGCGATGACGCTCGCAGGTAGCGGCGGGGACGCCGCCCTACCCCCTGCCCCCTCACCCCCGCGCCCACCCTCTGCTGCTGCTGCTGCTGCTGTTGCTGCATCCGTGTCCATCTCCGCCAGAAGCATCAGCTCCTTCTCCATTTCGTCGTCGCCCGCGTCCTGCTCTCCCTCGCGCGCCGCGCCGCAGGCCGCCTCCCCATCCTCCACCCCGTTCTTCCTGCCTCCGTTTGAGTTTGGGTTGCCTGCAGCACCAGCTGCTGCTGCCCCGCCGTCCTGTTCCACACCCTCGACACGCGAAGACACGCGCTTTGCGGATGGGCCCACACCCCGCGCCGACGCCTCCGCATCGTCAGGTAGCAGAGCAGCCCTCGACCTCGCGGACTTTTGTGCGCTAGGCAGAGGCAGTGAGGGAACGGGACCGGCGGAGGTAGCACCGTAGGGCCGCAGGAGCGGGTCGCTTGCGCTGTCGTCGGGATTCGGCAGCCGCACGAACTCCCACACCTTCCGGCCCACCAGCTGCGAGCAGGGACGGGCACAATCACGGCACACAAGCTGTTTAGCCATTGCGCGCAACGCCTTTTACACACCCTGCATGAACCCTGCACGCACATATCTGTCAGCGGCGTGCAGTGCGCAGGATTGTGAGGTGGGGCATCCAATTCCATGCCGCCTAATTGCCCAAGGACGCGCCCACAGCGCTCAGCCCTTCCCTCACCTGCTCCGGCGGGAAACCGAACATGAACGCGCCACCAGCGCCTCCCACTGCCTCCTCGCTCGCCCGGCTGCTCTGCAGACCCAGGACGGTTCCTGCCTCCGAAACCCGCAGCCGCAGCCGCCTCTCCGCCACCGCCTGCGCCTGTGAGGACTGCGCCATGCGTACCACCTGCAGCTGCTCGTTGCCCTGCTGCCGGCTGTACACCTGCACGTGTCCAAATTGAGCAAGTGCACAAGTCAGCAGCTTGGCCTACAGCAGCTTCCGCCTCGGTCGCTAGCCTCCGCCTAACAACCGCACATGCCATCGCGGTCTGGTCCTCTTAGCTTTGCTCTGGAACATGCGTTGTAACGCCCCTCAACGCATCCTGCTACACACCTGCACGTGCACAAACACCGGCTGACCGCGCGGGCCGCACAACTGCAGCGTGGGGCCCTTGGGCGACAGGCCGAGGATGAGTTCTGCTTTGGCGCCGGGGGTAGGTGCGAGCTGGGAGGCGCAGGCGGCGCGGCAGCCCCAGGCGTTGGCGAGGGCAGCGCCGGGCTCCTTCGAGTGGTCGCGAATGTGCTGTACATAGGGGGCGCAAGGGGCACGTGGGCCAGAGATGTTGTTGCGGTGGCAATGGCATTGTGGGTCGGTGCTGAAGTGAAAAAAGGTAGAACGCAGTTGTGGAGGACAGGCGGGGCGTTTCGTGCTGTGAGCTCGATCTCACCTTGATGTACTTGTGGTGCAGGTGCTTCCAGGGCGAGGGCAGGAACTCTTCCAGGGTGCGCTGTGGGGCCTCGGACGTAAGCTCCAGCATCACCTGCACCCGAGAGGATCACCACCGGGAGGAAATGGGAGCGAGGAAGCGGGACGCGGGACCACTGTGAGCAGACGCGGCTGTGCGGGTAGGGGCTTGTCAGCAGGCGCGGACCCAGATAGATGGCTTAAGCAGCCCGTTGTCAGACGCTGCACTCAGGCAAGCAATGCAGGGCTTGCAGCAAGGTGAGACCGTGGCGCTGCAATACGGAGCCCCCTGAAAAGACAGCAACTCTACAGCAGCTTGCCAACAGGGTGTCCGGGAGCTCGTCCCGCAACCTAAGGCCACTGTCCTCTTGCTCGTACCTGTTCCTCTGCGAACAGGTCGGGCGATTGCACGGCTCGCGGCACCTTGCCGACGCCAGCTCCCCGGCCGCCGTTGCCGACCCCACCGCTGGCGCGCCTGCCGCCTACTCCTGCTGCGGCGCCCTGCTCCGGCCCCACGCCCAGCACCTTGGCCAGGTGCCCCGACATGTGTTTTACCACACCAGAGCGCTGCATCACCATGAGCAGCTGCGGCTCTTGCGATTTGAGCTTGATGGTCACCTCGAAGATAGTGTACTTGGTCAGGTCTGGTCGGGAAAGGATCACAGGGCATGTTACGGTACAACGGCATGTTTCACGACGCAATCGGGAAAAGGTGTTGAGCCGTTGGACACCCCGTGGGGGGCCAGAAGGAGCGGTGCTAAACGCAAAGCACCGTCCTCCTACCGGCTGTGCGTCACGTGCCCTGTGCACGGCCCCGTGCGCGTTCCCTTGTTGCATAAAGCAAAACCAGAAGGGTTCGCGTTTATGGCGTGCAGGAAGCTATGACTCACCGACCCTCATGCCGATGTCGCACTCCTTCGCCTCGTCGTACTTGTGCAGTACACGGCAGCTGGAGGCCGCGCGCGTGGCGCTGGTAAAGGATCCGCCGCTTTGAGCAGCGATGGCGGCATTGCAGTCGTTTGTGGCTTCGGTGATCATTCTGCGGGTTGGGATTATTGAGTGCCAGCCAGGGAATGAGTTGGGGGAGGAAAGCTGCTTGGTACCGCACGCGTACCGACTGAAACGGTGTGCAGCAGGCATCCGTGGAATGCGTTTTGGTATGTGTAGTGTTTAGGTTTAGCGCACGCCAGCACCAACTAACCCAGATCAGAGCGCCCATTTGTGCGGTAAGGACATGTACGTGCGAACCCCACTATTGGGGCCGACATGGGGTAGGCTCAGATACTGCCTCGCCTCTGTACAATGGCATGGTTGGTCTCCTTCATGTGGTACACTGCCCACACGTCGGTGCCGGACGGGCCCCCGAGGTTGTCCGCGGCGCCCGTCCCGCCCCCGGCCCGCAGCAGGTTGTCGAGCTGGGTACCGATGATGTCATCCGGGCGGTAGCTACAACACGACACGTGGGGTGCAGGGGGGCAAGGCATGGCCACAGTTCATCAGGCAGGTCGCGTAAACACAATAAAGCAAAATCAACGCAACAGCGCCATGGTTTTGGGGCTCGGCGGCAACGAGTTGTTGGCGTCAGTGAGGGCGGGGCCCCTTTCCTGGCTTCTTTGCTGTGACCTCATCCACTTCACGCCTTTTCGGCGCATACGCCCCCCTGCCGGCTTCCTATGTCGCCCTGGCCCCTACGTGAGAACGCCCTGGGCCGTACTTGATAACTCCGGCAGCACTTACCGGAAGTGCGTGACGAAGCCCGGGTCGCAGCACACGATGACGCCGTCCTACATCATTTAAAACGAGAGAGAAAATATGTATATATATATATATATATATTTAAAACAAAAAGCGGCACCCACCCGAAGTGCGTGACGAAGCCCGGGTCGCAGCACACGATGACGCCTTCCTGCGTAACCCACAGCCGCCCAGTGCCGGGCTCGCTGGGCAGCTGCTCCAGCATGCCGATAAACACGCTGTCCTCCCCCAGGCCTGGAAGCAAGGTGACAGACACGGAAGCCAAGCGTCAATATATACAGCAGCGCGAGCCGTACAGCAACCGCAGTCACCGCACCTGCACAGACAGCAGATCCACCCGTGCGCTCAAGAAGACAACTGCCAAAATGTCCCTTCCTGCTACGTGCTACCCTCCCTCGGCTGCCAACGCACCCGACGCCCGGCTGATGGACAGCCGGATCGTGAAGACCACACGCTCTCTGTGCAGGCCCATCACAGGGTGCCGGAAGTACGGAGCCGCCTTCTCCCCGCTGTCGATGTATCGCCGCAGCAGCGCCGGGTGACGCTTGGCCGCGTGCTGCGGCATGATGAGCATCACGTTCTTGCCGTCCAGCTCGCCTGCGGGCACAGTCAGTGCGGTGGACTTTGTGAGCTTATCAGCGATTCAAAACAGCCAAGGAGGGAAGGGAGGTCGCCTGTGGGGTAAAGGGCACCCTGTTATCTCCAGGCCAAGGCCGTCGCATGGGCGGGGTCCTGCCGTACGCCCATTTGCAACGGCGATGACAATCGTATTGTTGCAAATGGGCGACAATGGCGGCGGGGGCTGAGAGAGCCTGTTCATTATTGGTCCGTCGTTCCGCTCACCCTTCCGGTACCCGAACATGGAATGGAAGAAGGTGTTGCCCATCTGGATCTCCCCGAACGCGTTCACCACCAGCACGCCCTTCTCCACGTCGTCCATGCGGCTCAGCGGCGTGCCTGCGGGGCGCGGACACGCATCTTTTTACACCCTTAATAAATATTACATAACTAAGCAGGGGAGCCTTCGGTGGGCAAGAGCGCACTGGCTGAGGGGCGGACGCCCACGAAACCCACACGGGCACGCCGGGGCACTCCAGAACAAACATCCTCTTTTGCTGCCAAGCTGTGCACCATTATCCTTTGCCCTTGATTGCTCCGCCGTACGCATACGTGTCAACACGAATGCGTGTAAGTGTTTGTGTTGCCATGCGTACACGTGTCGCCGTGACGTGTCCTGCAGGCAAGCCCCAAAAAGGCGAGCCGCATGGACGACAGCCCCCACAGCTTCCAACCGCCCCGCCGTACCGTCCGGCAGCATGGGCCCCTGTCCGTCATCGTCCTTGGTCTCTTCCAGCCGGTCGGCGGCGGCATAGTACCTGGGGACGCCACAGCAGGGCGAAGATGGCGTTGGTTACTCAGTGCGTGTGCAGCAACCCCACTTATTAGACAGTATCCCAGCAAGCAAGGACACCGCGCATGATGCCGTGGAGTGGGCAGGCAGGGCAGGACCGAAAACACTTTCCCGCCTACTGCCGCCGCCTAGCCCTGTCTACTGCCAGCGCAGGGACACGTGCCGGCAAGCATGACACGGGTTCCGCAGCGTTGCTTACTCTGCTGCGCCCCACGGGTCGTGCTTGATGGTCTCCAGGAAACGGCCGTACAGCCGTACCAGCCGGGGCGAGTTGCTGTAGTGCTCCAGCGCGATGCGGTAGGCGGACTCGGCCTGCACACATCAATAAGGGGAGGTGGGGCTTGAGGGTAAATTGGCCCAGGCCAATGCATGGGCACGTGCAGGTCCTTGCTCCCCCCTTTCCGACGTGTGAATGCGCCGGCGTCTGCCACACGCCGTGCATGGGATGTACCATGGGCGTTGCCCCATGCCTTCCTCTCTACACCGGCCTTTGCTCCCTTTAACCATCCCCAACCCCATCCTCCAGGGACATTCACACGTACGACAATGGTGCATGCCACGTGCTGCTCCTAATTCAGCCCTCCCCTCTCTAGCCTTAACCCACCCCCATCCCTCACCAGCGACACGGACGTGTCGATGTTTTGTCTCCAGGGGCTGCCGCACATGTACGACAATCAGGCATGCCACGTGCTGCCCCCCCCCCTTCCCTCCCTAGCCTCCCTTTTTTTCTGCCCTCTCCTCCCTAGCCTTAACCCAACCCACCAGCGACACGGACGTGTCGATGTTCTCCAGGGACTTGCTGAGGCTGGTGAAGGACACGGAGCTGGAGCCCAGGCTCTTCCTGCATGGCATGGGGGGAGACATGGCACAAGTGGATGCTTACCGGTACGAAATCGCGAACTTGGGTGCCCCAGTCATGCGCCCAACGACCACAACGAGCCTCCAAAGCACTCGGCTAGGTACCAGAAACGGACAATGACTTGCAGGCAGCCCTGCACTTCCTGCGCCTTTGTGCTGACACACCCCACCCGCCCCCTCGCCCGCCCTGCGGCCCCTTCCCACCAGAACTGCGCCATGGCCTGAAGCGCCTCCTTGTGGTGCCGCAGCACCATGCGCTGCTTGCGCTGGTACTCCACGTAGCTGTATGTGTATTAGCGCACAAGCAAGAGGGGATCAGACGTTATGCGTGGGCCTGGGTTGCTTGCGGTGCTACTTCACGCAGTTGCGTGGGTTAGCAGCGTGGATGTGGGTCAGCAAGCAGGCGGTGAGTGTGCGGGGCGGCGTTGAGGAACCAGCCCGAGCACACAGTGAAAGACCAAGGTATGGCGCATCTCGATGGAATTGGGGGACGCGGGAGCGGCGAGCCACTGGCACTTGCCAGGGGCCTCGGTCGACCACAATTTCCTCACCCCAGCAGGTCCGTGGTGCCCCCGTCCCCCACGTCTGTGTATTAGCAGTTGTGTGTTGACCAACCAAACTCACCCGAGCAGGTCCATGGTGCCCCCATCCCCCACGCCCGCGCTGGCAGCCTTCTGCGTGGCCTGCTGCTGCCGCACAAACATCATAAATCGGCACATGAGGCCGGGGGACAGCTTGCGGGCGGCCTGGAGGAGGCGGGAGGGCAAGGGGCATGCGTTTGAATACGAGGCACACGGCCCGGTCAAAGGAGTTCAGGCACAGGCACAGATCCTTAGCTAGGCACAGCGTGAGGCGGCACATGAGGCCCCGGGACAGCTTGCGGGCGGCCTGGGGGGCGAGAAGGGAGCGGGACATGCGGTGGGATGAGGGGGGGCAGCAGGCACAGCCGGTCCTTGGTTAACGCACTGAGAGGGGCCCGGAGGCACCCGGAGAGCACAACGGGCAATGCACCTGAGACGCTGCCGTCGCTGCAAGACTTGACCAGCTGGAGGCGCTGGTGTAGCGCCCCGTCCCTTCAGGAAGTGATTGCGTCCTTTCCCCAGCAGCCACTAATGCCTTGTGTTACACGCCGGCAACCCACCTCCATCTGCCTCCTGCCCGTCTGGCTGAACCCCAGGTTATCCAGCAGGAAGTTGGCGTACAGCACTGACACGAAGGCGTTGTCTGGGAACAACAGCGTGCCGGCCTGGAGGGAGGGCGGGGGACAGGTGCATGAGACGCCGCCCTTGCGAGGACCCGACAGCGGATAATGTATAATTGGCTGCTCAGGTGCGTGAGACACCGCTTTCATTAGGTGCGGGGGCGCGTGTGAGTCGCACGAGTCCAAGCAGACGGCTACATGTTAGGCCCAAGCATGGTTGGTTGCACCCATGCCGCCTGGGTGGCGGATGGGTCTTTTATGTTCGGCAAGAGGGGAGCTGCAATAGCGGCCATGGTGACCTGCCTGCTCGTTGCACAAGCGCTGTTGTTGGCGACATTTTCATCCTATGCACCGTGACCTCGGCGCTCGGCCGCTTACCTTGACAACCTCCTCCGCCCTGTGTACCGCCTCCTTGTCAAGGGTGTACAGGTCAGCCCATACACGTGCGCTCCTGCGTGCGCAGTACGGCGGTACGGCAGTACGGCGGGAAGCGGTTTTGGTGTGCGCGCAGGGTAGGTACATCATGTGGCAGCAGGACTCCACTACAGAGCACCATACGTGCCGTCTATGGGAGGAACTGCATGCAAGGGCCACCTTTAAAAGCAGAATCAGCTTTATAACCTGTGTTACTACCACCACGGGCGGCTTATTCCGTTGCAGAGCACACGCACCTTGCTGCGATCTCGACATCCCTAGGATCAGCGAAGTGGTACACGTCCTGAGGAAGGATCTCTTCCGTGTTCGTGTTCCTGCAAAACGCACGGCGGGTGTATCAAGCGAGGAAGCAGGATACGCCGTGATCAGCATACCCTCGCCCAGCGCCCCTGCAGATAATGTTGCGCCCCAAGGCCCCAACGCCCGAAGTCCCATGCTTGCATTTGCAATTCCACGACGTTCCCACGTCGTCACAACACAGACTCACTTGAACGCCCACAGCACCGCCTTTGTGAACAACCGCACGTGCAGCCACGATGCCGCCGCGCCCGCCAGGAAGGCCGGCCCCGCCCCCGCGCCCATGGCCAACGTGATCGCCCTGGCCAGTGCACGGGGCACGGGTCTGGACCCGTGGAACGCCAGCACCAGCTGCAGCAGCGTCACGTAGGCGATGGACACGGCCACGCCGGACTTGAGGTGGTTAACCCACATCACCAGGTGTGGGGCCTGCAACGAATTGGGGAAACAGCGCACAGCCAGGCAGAGCCGCCGGCGTTAGCGTACCCGGTATAGGCACGCCACACAATGAAAGCAGAGGGGCGCACTCTTGCCTGCACGTGGAGCACCTTCACGTTCCGGCAGCTGACCCGTTGAGACCCGCCCAGGAACGACGCGGCTTTCCGTTTCAGGTGATGAGCCACATACCGGTAGCTTCCTCGCTGTTGAGCCCTCGTGCAAGGTACGTATCCCGCTCACCCATCTGTGTACTGGTACGCCAGCAGCAGCAGCTCCAGTGCTAATAATTCTTCAACATTGTTGATTTTTTTACGTTAATTTATTGCATCATACTGCACCCTCACCCATCTGAGGTACTGGTACGCCAGCAGCAGCGCCAGAGCTGCGTACGCCACGGCCGCCACCTTGGGCCATCCCAGGAACACGTTGGTCAGGGTCATGAGCGCCTGCGGAGTTGCAAACAAAAGCGAGCTTGTCATGGTGGCGAGAGAGCTGGTTAGGAAGTCGTAGACAAGTCTCCGTGCTTGCAGCCTAGAGAGCAGCAGTGTTTCCATTGGAGAATTCTAGTGCCAGGGGTTGCGTCGCTGTCGCGATTAGTCGTGGGCTCGTGCCAAACCAGAAGGCTTGCTCTTTCCCAGCAACAAGACGACATATGTAAGCTGCTCTACGTTGTAGGACCCCAACCCCGCATGCATCGCACCGCACCTTGATCCCGAACGCCATGCACTCTGCCCCGCTGTGCCCCAGCGCCTGGGGCGACTTGGACTTGGGGTCCACCTCCACCTGCGCAATTACAGGAGCCCCCATGACGCAAGTACACTGTAAGGGTACGATGCACGGCCGTCAGTGGGGGGTCCACTTCCCACCTCTTTCGCTCCTCATGTGGGTTAGGCAGTTAGGCAGTTAGGCAGGTGGAGCCCACTGTCAGTACCAGTACCGGTGTTGTGTTGCCCCACAGCATTTGCACCTCCGACATGTTCGGCAGCCCGCTGTGCGTCATATGTATGCGTCTACCAGCCGGCAGCCAACAATTGCACAGCACCCGATTTACTTGGCCATCGTGGCACAACTTCACGCTAACCCACAGCCGTCGCACCTCCGACATGTTGAGCAGCAGCGCCACCGCCACGAACAGTAGCAGCACCATGTGTATTAACTTCAAGTTCAGTGCACGACCTTACGCTAACCCACAGCATTCGCACCTCCGACACGTTGAGCAACAGCGCCACCGCCACGAACAGCAGCAGCACCATGTGTATTAACTTCAAGTTCAGTGCACGACCTTACGCTAACCCACAGCATTCGCACCTCCGACACGTTGAGCAACAGCGCCACCGCCACGAACAGCAGCAGCACCATGTGTATTAACTTCAAGTTCAGTGCACGACCTTACGCTAACCCACAGCATTCGCACCTCCGACATGTTGAGCAACAGCGCCACCGCCACGAACAGCAGCAGCACCAGCCCCGAAACCACGGCGTTGGCAAGGTGCGGCATGTACGAGCAGCCTGCGAAGAAACGGGGTGCGTGGCAGTGTGTTGAAATGGACGAGCATGGACGAGCATGGACGAGCAGCCTGCACGGGTGCAGGCGTGGCTGTGAGTGGAAGCACAGACAGTGCAGCCGTGTGGGGGTGACCTGAGCGTTGGCCAGGTAGGACAGGGGCGAGCAGCCTGCGGACCAACGAGGTGCGTTCGCGGGAGAGTGTGCACGCGCGCGTGTGGATGCCGTGCAGAGGATCAGCACGTAAGCTAGCCCAAGGGACAACGCACACGTTTTATGTCTTAGTGGAAGCTTGCAAACGACACGCTGCCGGACTCACTGTACTTTGGCATGATGGACATGTGGAGGTGGGGCTGCGCGGGCCCGGCGTAGTTGCACGAGATACCCAGCTGCAGGGCGGGGGGGGGGAGGCGGGGGGGAGGGGTCAGCAGGAGGCTGCAGAGGCGCCCTTTAGTTGGGGATGGACAGATTCAAAAGGCTTGGGGGCGCGGCGGGGAATTGAGAGCTAGCAGAGCTGAGGCGTGGGCTGGTGGGAACGGCGGCGCAACACACGTGATCGGGACTATGGAGTACGCAGAATGCAGCCGTCGTCACATACCTGGAGGAAGTTAAGAGAGGTGATGTCGAAGACCTGGAAGAAGACGTACGAGAAGCCGCGGACCACCTGCATGTACGGCAGCACGTGCACGGGAGTTGTGTTGTGGCCTGGGAAGTGCCAGGAGGGCACTGCCCTAGCGGTACAGGCAGCCGCACACCTTTCACCGGTAACGGTCTTCACCCGTAACGCTTTTGTACGGTGCAATATCGAGACCGGCGATGCATTCCCAGCCCGGCCACACGCTGTCATGACTGGCACAGTAATGCCTGACGCGTGATGGCGGTAAGTGCTCACCCGCCGTTCACGCTTTACCTAAAGGCGCACGCCGCCGCACGCCCGCCACTGCCCCTCCATCCCTGCGCCTAACCGCTCACCCACCTTGATGGGCCACACGTAGTCAAACTTCTGCACCTTGAAGCTGTACGCCACCCACACGCACAGCGCCAGGTTGGCCGCCAGCAGCCCCACCACACTGTACAGCAGGCCCACGTACAGCCCGTAGCCCTGGAGCAGTACATGGGAGCAGTGCAGGGGGGCAGTACAGGGGCAGGGTGCACGCGCACAGCGGTTAGGGTTGCCGTACAGGCACTATACAAGCTCTCGCATCGCAACTGCCATACTGCATCCTCTACACGGTCATGGGCGTATTACTGCCGGCCAGACCGTAGCCACTCCTCCTCGCATTGCCACGCCGTGGGCCCCACAGACCCTCCCACCCCCGCACTGGCCGCCAACCGCCCACCATGCCCACCAGCCATTCCGCCATCCGTCCCAACCCCATACGGCAACCCACCATGTCCCCCGGGCCCCTGCCGTACCCCACCACGCCCGCCAGCCATCCTGCCTCCTCCCTGTACCCATTATGTCCACCAGCCACCCACCAGGGTACCGCTTTCCTCCCCCTGACCCACCACATCCGCCAGCCACCCACCAGGGGCGTACCCTTTCCCTGCCTTAACCCACCACATCAGCCAGCCACTCACCAGGGGAGCTCCCTGGCCCCTCCTTCTCAACCCACCATGCCCACCAGCCACCCATCGTGCCTGGCGCATTCCCTCCCCCTGAGGCCCTGACCCACCATGTCCGCCTCAGACCCTCCATCCCCACACTCGCCGCCGCCCACCCACCATATCCACCAGGCACCTACCAGGGGAATACCCTTCTCCTCCCCGTAACCCATCATGCCCGCCGGCCACCCACTGCGCCCACTGCACCCCTCCCCCTAACCCACCATGTCGGCTAGCCACCCGAAGCCCAGCACCGACACGACTTTCCACGCCGTGCCGTTGCCGTTGATGGTCCACCCCATGTCGGGCTGGAGGACCGTGCTGAACAGCTGCCACGCGTCGAGCGCAATCTGGGGGACCAGGAGGGATGCATGACAGTCGGAGGCAGGGGAACGCTCTGTACGGCGCTGCTACGGTATGTGGGGCAGAGCGCGGTGGGGTGTGGACGGAGACTGCGTGCACTGCGTTCCGTTCCTGGCTGCCTGGTCCTGCAGCTGCTGTAGACAGTAAAAGCAGTGCACACATATAGCCAATCTCATCACATGCTTGCTAGTGGCATCCTTAAATCTTTCACCCCACCTTGAGCAGTATCCACCGGTACTGGATATGCCGCTGGTTCTTCTCCTGGCTGAGCGTGAAGAGCACGCCAAACACCCCCGACTCCAAAGAGGACCTCTGCAAGCCATGAGAGCAAGGGGGTTTCGGCATGAAGGGAGTGATTGACACCCATACAGGCTGCCGGTCCTAGGCCGTGCCGCACCCGGGGGCTGCGGTGCGAAACCGCGTTGCACACGGGTGCCCCGGTCTTGGCACGGGTCACGCCATGCACCACCCCAACCCTGTGCCTGGTGCCCACATCCTGGATGTGCCACCAGGAGACGCCGGAGAGCCGCCGGGCGTTGCTGTATGCATGCCCAATCATACTCCTCATGTCCTCAGGCGTGTGTGAGGGCTAGCAGCTGCTGGCTGCACAACCCAGTGCGCCGGAGTCTGCCAGAGCACTGTCAGGCTGGCTGCCACCGCTGGAAACCGACGGACCTGCACCATTTCTTCATCGCCACCTTCGCCTTCTGTCTTGAGCACACCGATCCTGTGTTTGACAGGCTTGCAACCCGTTAGCAAGGTGGCGCGTAAGCCGCTTACACTGTGACATCAACAAGCGCGCGTTAGTAAGCGAGCGTGGCCTTACAGCGCTCCTCAGCGCGGTAAAGCGTTAAGCAGTACTAATTGTTTCCGTATGCCACAGACATCAGCTCCGGGTGCAGCCCGTTGTCAGTTCGCTTTCGCGCTGACAAGGCGCCGCGGGGAAAAGTCTCGGGTCGCTTGGCCAAGGAACGCAAAAGGCATTGACGTGTCGCTTACCGAGGGCGGCTTACTCCCCCAGAAGAGCCCTCTGCGCCTCCTGTCCCAACGCTGCTGGCCATGGACGCCGTGCGCGACAACGCCATGGTAGTTCTACAGCTCCTTTCACCCTTTTCGAAGCATTCCTTTCACGCCTAATATTATCGATGCTGGCTATAAGTTGTGGGTAAAGGAAAAAGAGTATACGTGGAGCAAACAATGTTAGTCGTCTCGGCACTACAAGGTACGGCAGGCACACCAGTTCTGGCTTTTGTCTGGCGTTTTAACATGTATGTGGTCGAGAGCAATGTCCGGTAACGCCCAGTCCCAAATCCATAGCCCGGCATCCCCGTCATCGCTCATGCCAGCGACCGCAGCTCCGAGTTTCCGCAACGCCAGACGATGCAAAATTGGTGGACAAGGCGAATCAACTTAGTGTGTTGTTGGACCAGTGAATTCCGCAACACGCGGTCATCTCCTGTCACCTGCTGCCCGCCTCGGAAAATATCACGGTACGGCACGGCAAATCAGACATGCCAGATCCACCACATGCGGCCAAGGCAGTGCAATACATGTGAAAGCCACTTGCTGCATACAGTGTCCTACTCGTGCGGTACCTCTACTGTCAAACATGCATCCCCAACATGTTACCTGCATCCCCGCTCCCTGGCCACCACCAGGACACTAGACCGCCAGCAAACACATCGCACCACCGTCTGCAGCCAACAAGCGCCCCAATATATGTGCCACCATGCCAGTAAAACTGAGACGGAGCCGCCAATACGGTACCTGTCCACCGTGTAAAGCAGCGGGGGGATAAGATGATGTCCGTCGTGGGGACGTGGTGCACGAGATGCACTGAAGCCTGGGACACGGGAGAGCCTTTGCGCGCAGCTAGCAGCGCGCAAAGGCGCGCACCACACACCCTTGCTACACGCAGCGATCGTGAATGGACCCGTTGTTAACACCTTTGTACAACCGTTCACCAACGAACATCTCAAACAGCCTCGAACCACGCAACAGATGCCAATTATGTTTCTGGACACGCTACGGTACCGCGGACAGCACACCACGGCGTCGCAGCACCTCTGACCGTCCTCCTTCGCCTGGAATTCCATGCATGCCTACTCCATGCTCGGACTACGGTACGGGTGGAACCCAAACGTGCGGGTGGCGCAAGCTTCGCACCACAACCACAGGAGGCCTACAAATTTGTGGCAGTGAAGGTACAACGCCTGTGCAGTGTGTATGTGCCTCACGCTCGAAGCAAAGAATTCAGGACTGACGAACGCAGAACGAAGTATGAGCCTACATCCAAATGCACACAGGTGAAGGAATATAACTATGTAACGGTAGGTGCAGTGCCACACGCAAAACCCATTCTCGCTCATGACGCAGGGACATGGAGATCCACTCCAAGAAGGCAAGGCCACAATGCATCCAGCACCAGCCACATGCAATTCATATCAATAGTAAAGGCCAGTAACACATAGCATCGCATACCTCTCAATGCGCTCGCACCCGCTCTCGCTCCTGCACTTCCCACCACCATTCCATGGAAGGGCCCCACGCTCCCAACTCCACGTTCCCAGCCTAAGATATCCACCGGCCTCTACCCATTCCCCCTTAAGCTCCCTCCACTCTCACCCGCACTCCCTGACACTCCCAACATCCCTTCCAACCCCATCCCCACGCCCACCTAGAACACTCCCACCTCACACGGTTCCCTCGCGTTCCAAAGGTACCTCCACCCCACCCCGCCCCACAGTTTCTCGCGTTTTACGCGTACCCCACCCCGCCCCACCCCACACCTCCCCGCCTCCACTCCTCCGCACCCTAGCACCCGTACGGGCTTCCCACCGTCCTCACGCCATCCCTGCACACGGGGCAGGGCATGGGCATGGCTGCCGCCCTCCGCAGCACCAGCCGGCAGCACCCCGCACACAGCCGGTGGTGGCACGGCTCCAGAACCAGGCAGGGTGCCTCATCCTCAAGACACACGCAGCACTGAGCCAGAGGCGCCACGGGGGCCATGGCATAGGCGGTGGGGGTGGGGGCGTTGCTGGCCAAGCTGTCGCGCGCAAAAGGGTTGTTGTTGGTGCTATTGCTGATGTTTTTATTGTTGAGGTGGGTACTGTTGTGGTTGTAGTTGTGGCAGGCGCCGGCGCTCGTGCGGTGGAAGGGCGGGGGGTTGGTGGTGGTGGTGGTGGTAGCGATGGGAGATGGGCATGGAGGGGCGAGACTGGTTGGTGGTAACGAGGTGGGGCTGTGGCCGGGTAGGGGAGTCAGGAGGGCGGAGGAGGAGAAAAGTGGGATGGGGAGGGCTGGGGGAGGGCAGGAGGGGGCAGCAGCTGTGCAGGGGTGGGGTGGGAGGGCGTGGCCGGGATGTGTTGTGTGGTAGTTGGTTCCGGTGGAGGAGCAGGAGGGGAGGAGGGAGGGCGGCGGCGGGGGGCCTTGCTGCGCTGTTGCTGCTGCTGCTGCCGCTCCTGCTGCATCCTTCTGCCCTGGGAGCTGGCGGTGGATGTGTTGGTGCTGAAGGCTGGTGTCTGTGTCACGGTCATGCCCGCAGTCGGGGCCCTGGCGCTGATGCGGCTGTTGCTCATGGTAGTGATCGATGGCCTGTGTGCGCGGGGGATACGGTGCGGGCAACACGACGGTCAACGACTAGACAGCCGGGGGACATGTAGCCCAAGGTCATAGTATCCGCCTCATTGCAACTGGTGTGGAAAAGGGCACAGAATGGCCTCGCAAGGAACTCCCCAACCACCCCAAAGCTAACCCACAGACACCCGCCAGCACCCGCCCTTGCACACAACCTCGTTCAAGATGCCAAAACACCCTCCCCCTTGCTTAACGGCCCGTTCCCAGCAAAGCGCCCCTCCCCTCCCCCGCCCCGCACAGCCCCTCCCACGGCCGGCCCCCACCCGCCCCCAAACCCACCTTCTCCGCCAGATCGATGTCATCCATCATCTGCCTCCTCACCGCCGCCTCCGCAATCTTCGCCAGCCGGGGAACCCCCACCACCCGCCTCCCCGCCCGCATTCCCATCCCAATCCCCATCGCGCCCTCATGCCCGGCCCCTGACCCTCCGGCAGCGTGCTGCTGCTGCTGCTGGTGGTGGTGCTGGTGGTGCTGGTCTTGCTGCTGCTGCTCCCTCCACGCCACCGACCCGGCTGCTGCATGTGTATTAGCTGCCACGCCCATGACCAGCTGCTCCTGCAGCAGCGTGTCGTCCGAGTCGCGGCCGAACATGGCCCTCAGGTCGCCACCGGTGTGCAGCAGGTCAGCTAACCCGTAGTACCGCCGGCATATGGCAACCTGAGAGGGTGCCATCGGGGCGTGTGTAAACAATGTGTGGGTTAGCGTTGATATCCCTCGAGGTGTGCAGCAGGTCGGCCACCGGAAATGAATCCGGAGAGTCCGATACGACGGTGTGTTCAAGTGGCTGTGGGGAGTGCGGCCGGGCCTGGGAGTGGGTGAAGCTTTGAAGTGGACCGGGAAGGGCATGCGTGGAGTGGGGCGTGGTCGGGTCCGTTGGTGCTGCAACCCGTTAACACCACTGCAGGGAGCGTGGCCACGGGGCGGAGTCGGGGGTACCGTACGCTCACCTGGTGGGGCGTGCGCCCTAGGCCGTCCCGCCGCAGCCGTGGGTCGGGCGTGGCGGTGCCGGACAGCTCGTAATCCTGCGTCGCGCAGGGACGCACAAACAGCAGGCTGGGTATGGCAATGCCGGTAGTGGTGTCACTGCAAAAAGGCGGTGCACCGGCATTTTTGCGACGGGCCAAACAAACCGCTTCGCTGCATCGGCGCGCATGCACGGCGAGCAGCACGGGCGAGCAGCCGCATTTGGCCTTCTGTTTGGTATACTTCCCAGTGCCACGCTGGCTCATGAGCGCACGCGTATCCATGGCCCAGGCCCCTCCTCTCCCTGCCCTGCCCCTGCCTCTGTCCCTCTGACGAGCTCTGACGATGCCCACGAACCGCCCCACAACCGTCCCACACGCACGGCATATCTCCACGGTGGTGCACTGTAATGCTTAACCAAATGCGCCAAGGCGCATACTCGCTGCTTACGACAGCCCAGACCACGTTCCTCTCCCCAGCTGTGCATCCCGGTACCCACGTAGTGCTTCAGCATATGCGCCTTGGCGCATTCTTGCTGCCTACGAAAGCCCAGATCACGTCCCGTTAATCCAATGTTGCATCATAATACCCACGTAGTGTCTCAGTATCTCCACCGCTGCGTCCAGGTGGCCGAAAAAGGAAGCGGCGTGGAGAGGTGTGGAGCCGGCGGGCAGGTCCACGTAATCGTATGCGTCGCCCACCTGCAGGGCGTGGGGTGTGTGTATTAAGCGCTAAGACACAGGGAGGCGGCTGCGTGCAGCGGGGTGGAGCCGGCGGGCAGGTCCACGTAGCCATTAGTGTTGCCCAACTGTGTGGGCTTAAGGGGCAGTGTGCCTTACCGACGATTAGGTGCTAAGACACATTTGAATGCGCTGGGAAGCGGAGTAGGACAAGGAGCAGGCGGGGGGCAGGTTACATAGTCGTACATGTGAACTGTATCCCAAATTCAGATGCCCTCGTCGTGCCCTCACCCTGTTTACGGCCAGGATGTTCGCCCCGTGCTGCAGCAGGAAGGACACCGCCGCCGCCTGGTTGCGGGAGGCGGCGAAATGCAGGGGAGTCCAGCCGCTAATGGTGGCGGCCTCAAGGTACCTGCCCCGAGGGCGCACAAGGGTGGCAATTGTCATCATTATGAGACACCAGCAGCGGTGCACAGTATCATATGCGTTTGTTAATCCCATGGTGCAGGGGAGTCCAGCCGCGGATGGTGGCGGCCTCTAGGTACCTGCACGGCGCACACGGCAGGCCCCGCAAGGACAAGGCGACTGTCACCGAACTGTTCACAGCAAATGCGACTGACTCTTCAGCCCGCTATTGGTACTCGCGTCCAGGTATCTGCCCGACAGGCGCCAAAGAGCATGCAGTGCGAGTATGTCGCAAGGTACATAACGTCAGCACCCACTTCACCCCGCACCATGCGCAACTTCGTGCGCTGTGTGGTGGCGGTAACCAGGCGCCGGCATGGCGGACAGGGACCGGTAGGCTGCCATGTGCAGCAGCAGCCACCCTCCTGCCTTTCCCTTGGTCCCCAAGCTCCCCTCCCAACCATCCCCACCCCCCGGTCTCCTCGCGTTTCACGCGTATCCCTAGTACGCCTGTAACCCACCACTCGTGGTCCCCCGGACCCCTAGCATCCCCCGCCACCCACCTCTCGTGGTCCCCCGGGCTCCCCAGCCCCGCCATTAGCTCCGCGATGCAGCCCAGCCGTCCCCGCATGGCGGCGTAGTGCAGCGCGGTGCGCTTACCGCAGCGGTCGGCGACCCACGGGTCGGCGCCCTGGGCACACGGGAGTAAACGGCATGTGTATTAAGGCATGGTGCAGCGGTCGGCGACCCATGGGTCGGTGCCCTAGGGGATGGGGGTGGACTGTTGGTCAAACTTGCCTACAGAGTGGCCAGGCGAACAAGCATGGGGGCCGCGGGTCGGCGGCCTACGGGTCGGCGCCCTAGGGGAAGTAGGGGCAGGAGGGATATCGAGCATAGTGGAATAGTACAGAGTACTTTCCTGGCAAGGCGGTTAAGGAGTTCCAGAAGTAGTGTGGATGGCGCGAGAGCAAGCGCTGGTCAGCTGCATGGTAATGTGGCCCACGGGTCAGCGCCCTCGTAGGACTCCATCTGGCCAGGACGGCCCGTGGCCCTCACGTGGCATTGCGCCACGGTGGCTTGCCCACATGCTTACCAGAGTTGCCCACCCGCACCACGAACATAAACAACACACTGCAACCATACCCACGCCCAGCCGCAGCCCCCAGTCCAACACCCATACACCCACACATGCTCCTAAAACCTGCTGTACAGTGTGCCGTTGTCACCCCGCAACCGGCATCGCTACACACCCGCACCTGCGCCAGAAGCCACCGGACGGCGTCTACATGCCCCGCAATGACGGCGTGCATGAGGGGGGTCTGGTTGGGGCGGGGCGTTGCAAGGAAGAGGTGGGAGGACCCATTTTGCAACGAGGAAACGCTGTTGCCCTCATGGGTCCATTGATGGCTCCCAAGGAACAGCGCAACGCTGCAATCGCCGACCCAAATGCTGGCCCACGGCGCTCAAAGCCCTGTCAACCGTAGCCCATCACCGGTACCAGCAGCTTACCTGGCCCTTGTGGTTCACTGAGTTCAGCGCCCTCCGCCGAATGTCCTCCAGCGGAAAGCCTGCAGCTGCTGCTCCACCTCCGCCCCCTCCCTCGCGCCCCACACCCCCGCCCTCCGCCTCACTGAGCCCTCCGCTGCTCGTTCCCAGCTCCAGAAGCAACGATAGTACCTCCACGCTGCCAATGCCGGCGGCAACATGCCACACCTGCAATGGGATTGCGCGAATTCTGTATGTGCTCAAGCATGCTTGCTAGCCTAGTACCGGTACGGAAACACAGCGCTGCTGCACCCAGGGCGCTCAGCACCCAGGGAAGCGTGGCATGCACCTCAACCGTCATTTGCTCTGCGCGGACCAGACATAGGAGGTTTGGCTGCCAGCGGCGAAATGGCTGCGCTATTCCACGTGGTGGCTCAACCAACTGACGCGTCGTGCACTGTGGGCCTGCGGAGCCTACGAGCCTTACCGTATTTCCATGCTTAATGCCATGGTACAAGAGGAGCTCTTTGTTGAGCCCCAACCGGAGCCGGACAGCCTCCAGGTCGCCACGCCGGATGGCCTGGTGACCAGCATGAGCAAGGACGCGTTTCAACAGATGACAGATACTTACAATTGTTCTTTGGCGTCAGATGTTGCTGTCATACGAGTAGCGCATCGCAGCCTGGATACCGCTGCACCTGACTAATGGGCAGGACAGAGCCGATTGCGCGTTGTTTGTAGCGGTCCAGCTTACGCGTTTCAGCAAGAAGAAAGGGCCCGACTCCACGCAGCGGGAAACGGCGGTGCCCATGACCGCCCGAACCGTTCCCACTGATCTATAGAACCGATGGACTGTATAGACACACAAAAACAACGCGAATTGAGTCGCCTGCAGCTGGATTGTGGGTAGCCAGCTTCAAATCGGAGGTGCCTAAGATTGGTTGCGTGCCGTTTTCTCGGCCCTTTTATCACCTTGCGCGTAGCTCCCTAGTTCAAACGCAGTTTTTAAAAGCTTGCAGACTTTGCCTGAAGATACTGTATGCTCTGGAGCTGATGTGAAGCGCTAGTGTGAGCGTTGATCCACTCGTCTGACTGACCGGCGTTCCGCCATCGTGACCATGACCACTCATCCCTAATGGACCTGGCTTGGTTTGACATTATATTGTGCTGTGGTGACCGCGGGGCTGCGGCGTGCGGGTCTAGGGTCTTGCTGGCCGCCGACTGGGCAAGGGAGACCCCGCGAGACTTGGGTGCCGCTGACCGTTGCCCACACGTGCCAACTGGGATGTGCTGGGAGAGCGTAAAAGCATGACACTTCCAGCAAGCAGGGCTTACGAGCAGTCCGCCCGCGTCCAGAGTGTCAGGCGTCAAGCTACAGACTTTCATATGTACGCCCAATTGCCCGACCTCCAGGCTGGAGTGAGGAGTCCAGGCCAGTCCAGGCTGTTGGCCTTGGTCCTGGCCCACTCCCCACCTGGCGGGCTCAACGCCAAGTTCCTGATCCCGCAGGCTCCACCGCCCATCCCTTCCAGGCGTTCAGGCCCGTAACGCATGGCCTGCCTTGCTTCAAACGTGAACATCACAAACGCAACCACATCACACCCGCCCGCGTACTGCCCGCACCACCTACCATGCGCCGCGCGAATGGGCATTTCGGCCCCGTGCGCACGATTGCCAGGCCACCACACACCAGGCCTTCAGGGCTCCACAGATCCACCGCCCTGGTGCCAACCCCCACAAGTATCCACACCTGAACCGGTACGCCCAGGAGAGGCTCGTCCACACGGGTGACATATGCTGCACCCCCACCTTGTCCGTGACTTTCATATGTACATCCTCACAGCTCGTAGTACCACATCCGTACCGCCGCCTATCACGGCGGCCGCCGTACCGCGCACGTGCCCTGCTGAGGCTCACACCCGCGACCCCCCTGCCCTTGACATGTCAGCGGCTCTGCCACCCCACCTCCTCCCGGCTCCCCAGGCTTCCACACGCGTCCAGCTCACAGCTTGGCCCCGTTGCTTTTGGCCCACTTGCACCTTATCCGCTTTTGCACGACTCCAAATCACAGCTGGACCCCGCTAAACTTCGCCCATTTGTCCGCTTCCACTTGTGCATGCGGACCTCGGCCGCTCACAGCTTGACCCCGTTGCTCTTGGCCCACTTGCGCATGACCGCCACGATGGGCTCGCACTGGTCGGCGCTGTTGTTGCCGCGCAGCAGCGTCACGATGTCGCGCAGCGTGTCCTGGGGGGGAGAGGAAACGTGCAGGGACAGGGGGAGAGCGTGAGGCTCCTAAGTGTGCACACATGAAGGGATTCTGCTTGTAGGAACCTGCATGTAGGACAAGGCAGGAGTCAACAGGGAGTCAAAGGGACATCTGTGCGGCGCAACGATCCACTGGGAGGCCCCCCCCGCCCCCATCTCTTTGGCCCCGCTTGCCGCACCTTGTGCTCCTTGCCCGCCACTGCGACCGCACTGTGGCAGTGCGCCCATGCCTTATATTACCTTCCCTCCCCTCCGCCCCTGCCCCACCTTGAGCTCCTTGCCCGCCCCTGCGACGGCACTGTGGCACGGGCGCCCGGGCCGTGCACGCACCCATGCCTCCTATCAGCCCCCCGCCCCCAGCCTCCTTTCTTTGCCGCTCCGCGGTCTTACCCCCCTCCCCTCCGCCCCTGCCCCACCTTGGGCTCCTTGCCGGCCACGATCATCTGGAAGGCGCCGCACGCCGCGCCCTTCTTGCCCTCCAGGTACTCGGGCGCGGGGTCCAGCCGCTCAAGCACGTCGAACGCCTGGGAGGACAAGACGGAAAGAGAGGGGCAGGTAAGGGCAGGCCGGGAGCACATCCGGCGAGGCTCGTGGACGGGTGTCGCATTGCAGGCACCTTGCACGTGAGGTAGAAGGCGCCCATCTGGAAGCAGGTCAGGCAAGGCAAGGCCGCACGCAGGCTGCTGCCGCAGTCAAGGAAACGGACGCAGCGTGTGTGTTGACACTTGCCGCACCCCGCACGCAAAGTAGGTCAGGCACGAGTGCCAAGTGGGCAAGGCTGCCGTGTCTTTCTTACTGCACGCACCTTGCACGCGAAGTAGAATGCGCCCATCTTGTAGCAGTCGTTGGCGATGAGCTGCAGCAGCTGGTAGGACTCGTCGTTGGTCTCCAGCCCCAGGTACAGCTCCCACGCCAGGCGGCTCTTGCCGTTCATGATGTAGCACCGCGCCAGCCACGCGCGGTAGCAGTACTCGTTCCTGCGGGTGTACGGCAGGGCGTACGGCAGGGTGTACGGCACCGCATGGCGAACAGGCGGCGCGTGCGGCAGGGCGCGCTATGGCAGTTGATGTGTACGTGTCCGGGAACTCCATGCCATTGTGCGTCGGGCGGGACCCCACATCCCGGCTTGCTGCTTACGACATAAGAGCCGCCAGTGCCCGAGCTTTGGGGGGGACCATTTGACGGTCAACAAGTGTCCTTGTAAGCGCGCCCCACACGGTTTTGCGAAACATGGCAAGCCGCCAGTCGTCGTACACGGTACTGAATGCGCGCGGCCCCCACCTGTACTTCTCGTTCTGCAGCTGCAGCAGCGTCTCCTCCGCCTCCTTGTACTTGCCGGTGGCCGCCTTGGCCACGCCCAGGTTCCAGTTGAAGTCGTCGTCGTTGAGGAAGTACGTCTTGATGGACTGCGACCATGAAGAACAAGGACAGTTTGAGAGACGTTTTCGGTAATCAACGGGACGTTTCGCTAATCTGCAATAAAGGATGACGGACCAAGGACAGGTTTCGGTAAGACCTGCATCGTCGTTGAGGAAGTACGTCTTGTTGGACTGCAAGGACAAGAGTACCGTAGTCACAAAGGGACAGGCCAAGGACGCTCGCGTACGAATAGCTTATTGTTGTAATTATTTCTGGAAAGGGGCACCGGCCATCGTGCACCAAAGGCCACGGCTCGCACCTCCCAGCACCTTGCGCCTCCCAGCATCCAGCGGCTGCCACGCGCCCCCAAACGCCACACGCAGACCCAGTTGCCCAGAACCACGGCAGCATGTCCGCGAACAGGATAGAAGCAAACCGTAAGGGAAATCGCACCCTCCCCGCTTAGCACTCGCCGCCGATACACACCCACACTGCTCCCATCCCCCACCCACCGACAGGAACACCAGCACGTCCTCGAACTGCTTGAGCAGGAAGAAGCAGTGTATTACGACTTAACACACACGCCCATCCCCCACCCACCGACAGGAACACCAGCACGTCCTCGAACTGCTTGAGCAGGAAGAAGCAGTGTATTACGACTTAACACACACGCCCATCCCCCACCCACCGACAGGAACACCAGCACGTCCTCGAACTGCTTGAGCAGGAAGAAGCAGTGTATTACGACTTAACACACACGCCCATCCCCCACCCACCGACAGGAACACCAGCACGTCCTCGAACTGCTTGAGCAGGAAGAAGCAGGACGCCATGCACTGGCGGCCGGGGATGGTGTCGCACTCGGAGGCAGAGGCGCCCACCAGCTGGTAGTACTGCTGCGACTTCTTGAGGTGCTCGGGGTCGCCCTTGACCTGGCCCAGCATCGCGTGCACCACAGCCTGGGGGGGAGGAGCACGTGGGGTGTGGGGGCCGGGGGCGGAAGTTTGTGGGGCAGAGGTGACGTGGGTATGGATAGCAACGGCGTATGCCTTGAGGCGGACCGTGAGGCAGGTGCACGGCGGAAAGTGCACCTCTAGGTGAGTGACACACAGGGATGATCACGTTACCTATGCTCCAGACCCCAGCCGGGCAGCCGTGTGAAGTAACCCATGATACTTGCCATGCGCCACAGTGTACTGTACTGCCCCTGCCCCACACACACTGTCGTGGTAACACGCCCCACCTTGAGGATGAACTCTGGCGGCGTGGACGGCTCCATGTCCTTGATCAGCGCGTAGGCCTCCCCGATCTCGTGGTGGCGCAGGTGGTGGATCACCAGGTTGAGCCGCGCCTCAGGGGGGATGTCGCCCAGGGGGGGAAGCACCTGGGGGTGGGGGTGGGGGGAAAGGAGTATGCGTGAAAGCGAGCGAGCAATAGTAAGAAGGCGCCAGGGAGTCAGGGGCACGGCAGGGAAGGGATATCGCCCAAGGGGGGGAAGCACCTGGGGGTGGGGGAGGGGGCTTGGCGGTAGGAAGGCAAAGCAGCCGGTCGCACTGGGTTAGGCGAAGGCGCGGGGTGGGTGTGCGATGGGGTCGTGGGAGGGCCCGGATGTGCCGAGATGTTCTGTTCAGCAGTGGAAGCTGGGAAACGATGGGCGCCATGGCCATTCTGTGAGGACCAACGCGTGTAGGATGATGTGGGGGTTGCCGGATGCTTTGTAGCCTTCAACGCGCACGCAAGCGGTTGCAGCGCTTGTGCGCTTTCGTTGCCTTCCCCCCACACCAGCCCACCTACTGCCCTTGCCCCTGCCCTCCCCGCCCCGCCCCTCCCATCCCGCCTCCCCGTCCACCTGCTGCGCGGTGCCTTCCCACCCTGAACACCACCCACCCCATGTCCCTATCTACCCACCTGCAGCGCGTTCCCGCCCTCCCCGCCCACACTCCCCGCCCACCCCATCCCACCCTCCACCGACCTGCAGCGCGTTCTCTAACCCTCAACCTCTTCCCTACCCCTGCCCCACCCACCCACCCCCCACGCCCCCCTCCCCGCCCACCTGCGGCTAGCTCCCCGCCCAGCCCTGTCCCCTCCCTTTCCACTCCTCCCCACCTGCAGTGCGTTCTCTCCGCCCCTGAACACCACCAGGTTGTGCCTGATGAGGTCGTGGTCCAGGTGCTGCCCGCCGGACAGCTCAGCCAGGGACTTGAGCTCCGCCTCGGCGGCCTTGCCGTTGTACATGCGGAAGTGGTTGCACGCCTGGGGGCCAGGAGGACGGACAAGGGGTCCTGGTTTGATCAGGGAGATCCCAGCGAGCGGGGCAGTGCCTTGCCATTGTACATGCGGCAATGGTTGGACCAAGATCCGCTCTACAACGTCACGGCTTTGCATTTAAAAGGGTAAAAATGCGGAAGTGGTTGCACGCCTGGGGAGGAACATAGGGAGGAGGTCGCCACGGAGCAAGGGGGAGCGGGGAGCGTCAGTGACCCAGGGAGGGTTGGTCGTGGTCAAAGTGCTGCACAGCCATTCCGCATTCACGCTGCCTTTCCATTGCAACAACATGCCGCACACGTACACCCCAAACCCGCGCCCCTCCCAGGCGCACACACGCCCTAGCGCCCTGTTTGCCCCCTCCCGCGGCCGTTCCCCCGCCGCAGCAGCAGCAGCGGCCCGCAATAACTGCCCCACCCCACGGCGCTGTGCCCCCGCCACCCATCCCCCACCTTGAGGTTGACCGCTATGGAGCTGTCCGGGAAGGCGTTGAGGTACACCCCCAGGATCTCCAGCGACACGTCGTAGTAGTCCAGCTTGCAGTAGCACAGCGCAACGTACACCTAGGGGGCAAAGGCACATGGAAGTATGCAAAGTACAGAAGTCAAATACTCTATCAATAGTAACAAGGTTTATGCGAAACCGTGCCTGAACCCCGTTGCAGTAGTCTAGCTTGCAGAAGCACAGCGCAACGTACACCTGGGGGATGGCGGGATGGAGTACACGTGAAGCGCGAGGAAAGGGAGCGGGACCGGCGAGGCAATGAGGAGCTTTCGCGAGCACCGGTACGTCTAGGGAATAGCGAGAGGGTGAGGGGTAAAAAGTTCAGTCCCCACCCCATCTTCCTTATGTAATCCCCACGCCGCCTCTCCAACCCAAAAAGCGTTGCGAACCCGACTCTCTTCCCAACCAGCAATGACCCCCCACCCAACCCCAACCCGCCCAACCCCCATCCCACTAGTCCACCCCTCCCCCTCACCCCTGGCAGCATCCTCACCCCACCTATCCCCCTCCCCCCTGACCCCTACCCCCCCCCCCCCACACACACACACACACGTTGAGCGCCAGGTAGTCCCTGCTGTCAATGAACCCCCCAACCCAACCCAACCCAACCCAACCCGACCCATTCAACCCCCCTCCCCCTCCCCCTCCCCCGTAACCCCCAGCACCCCCCTCACGTTGAGCGCCAGGTAATCCCTGTGCTCCAGCAGCAGCCGCTTGTAGATGTCCGTGGCCTGGGGAGGGACGGGGGAGAGGGGCGAAGGGAGGGGTTACGTTGCAGGCAGGGGGGCAAAAGGGGAGGGGACAGCAGGCAGCAGGGACGGCAGGGTCAGCAGGGTTCTCGTTGACACGCAGCGCTACACACATAGCCCAGGGTTGCCCCTTAGGTAGAGGCGTATGCAGCATCCCATGTACAGTAACAAGGCAAACCATCCCAACCAGCTTCGAGAGCCGCCATGGACGGGGATGGGTCAAGGCGGCGCCGGGCACCGCCTTCCTTCCCCACCACACCCCTCAGCGGTTTACCCCACCACACCCCTTACGTCGACGGCTGTGCTCTGCGCCGGCATGCCTTGCCCTCAGCCCGCCATGCGCCATGCCCCATGGCCTGTGCATCTCCCCTGGCTCCCCCACCCTAACATCTCCCTCCTGCTGGCACCCTCGCCGCGCGACAGAGCCGACCTTTCACCCTCTACCGTCCCAGCAGGTACCTCTTCCATCCCTTTCGCCCCTTCCCGTACCCATCCCAGCTCCCCGTCTCCCGCCGCCCGCCCTCGTCGCCCCCTGCCGCCCACCTCCTGGAAGTGCGAGCGCTGGCAGTGCATAGAGGCCAGTGTGAGCTGGTCCTCGATGCTGTCCTCTGCTCCTCGCCTGTTCCGCGCCCCTCCCCCACTCCCCCACTGAATTCCCTCCCTCCCACCGACGTCTTTGCAACACCGCGACCTCAATACGGTAAGCGGCCGCCCTCCCCACCCCCCGCTGTCCTTCCCAGCTGCCCCCCACCCCCACCCCCACCCCCACCCCGCCTCTTCCTTGCTCCCCTCCCTTCCCACTTCGCTCCCCCTTCCTGCCCACCTCCTGGAAGTGCGAGCGCTGGTAGTGTATGGATGCCAGCGTGAGCTGGTCCTCGATGCTGTCCGTGAGCTGCCCGTGGTAGGCCATCAGCTTCTCGTCGTTGCTCTGCCGCTGGGCGGCGTGGAACAGGATGCGCGTCTGCAGCGCGCACTTGGGGCCCTGGGGGAAGGCGGAGGAGGGGGGGGGCGGCGTTTACGATAGCGGGAACAGCGTAGGGATGGGGGGTTGTAGGGTAGAGGGCATTGTGTTGGAAAGGGAACAGGACGCGCGTCTGCAGCGCGCACTCGGGGCCCTGGGGGTGAGGAGGGGGCGTTAGGGGGGTGGGGACGGGGAAGGCGCTTCCTCCCCCCCCCGCCGTCCACGACCCAGGGGTTGATGCTGCAGGCTGCCGCCTCACCACCCCACCGCCGTACCGCTGCGCTGGTCTCTCAGCTCCTCTGGTCAGCGGTGTTGTACCGGTGCGTCCGCTGAGCTGCGGTAAAGCAGCAGCATGTGCACGCAGCTGGCAGCCGCCACCCTCACCTCTGTTCCAGGCCCCAGTGCCCAGTCACGCTGCACTGCGCCTGCAGCTGGATGGTACCGTACAGCACGGAGAGCCGCTTGTCATTAAGTACCACGCTGCCACACAGCTGGCGCGGCCCCTGCCCAATCACGCCTAAAGCAGCAGCTGTGCCATGGCCTCTAATCGTGTGGGCCTTCATGCTGCGCCCACTGTTGCTCCTGCTCCCGCTCCTGCTACCTCTGGAGCCCACTGTTGCTCCTGCTCCCGCTCCTGCTACCCCTGGCAGTATGACTGCAACCAGTCTTTCCTCGACCTTCGCCTTGCTCTCTTGTGACCCATCCTTCAAGCACCACGCTTCCACACAGATGGCCCGGCCCGGTCTAATCACGCCTGCAGCAGCTACGCCATTGCCTCCAACCGTGTGGACCTTCACCCACCGTGGCTCTTGCTCCCGGGCCGCTACCTCAGGCAGTGTGGCTGCAACACTGGCTCTTGCTGTTTGCCCTCCACCTGGTTACTTTGTGCCCCGGCCCCCGTACGGTACACACCTGCTGCGCCATCTCCTCCGCCTCTTTGAACATTCCCATGTAGTAGTGGCAGGCGGCCGCAAAGATGAAATGCATCGGGTCGTAGTCATCGTGCGTCAGCAGCTCCTTGTAGATTGCAAGGGCCTGTGTTGAGTATGGTGAGGCGGGGTTGCAGGATAGTGTTGGCTGGTGGTGTTGGCACTGGGGTGCACGGAGGATGGGGACATGCCCGGGGGCCCCACCTTGTCGTGCTCGCCGAAGTGGAAGTAGCAGTACGCCAGCCACTCCAAGTTCTTCACGTCATTGCGATTCGCATGTCTTCGGAATGAAAGCAGCGCGATAGCTCCAAGGTAGTCGCGCTTGGAGAGGAAGTCTTCAAGGTCGGGCACCTTCGGCTTTTCATTTTGCTGAGCCTATGCAAATTATACATTGAGTGACTTCAGTCGAGGTGTTGCAACGCTATCATGTGTTAGTATGGGCGAGCATGCTGCACGCGGCCTTCGTTTACCGACCTGCGCTGCGTTTGAGCGGGCCGCATGCTGAGGTCTAGACTTGCTGTAAAACATGCTGTCCTAAACCTCAAGCAAGCGGCCGCACAGTGTGTTCCGTGGACAGTCTTGGCGTCAATGTCTTCGAGACAGGGTGCTATTCGAGGAGCATAACACCAGCAGCAGTAGGTAGTTAAAACTATGCTGATACTTTTGTTTTTCCTTCACCACGACAGCGGGACTTGCCTCTGAGACCCAAAGAAGTTCATCGGTGAACGTGTCGCCCCCGAAGTCACTCTGCACTCTGCCGCAGCGGAGGCAGTGACTTGACAGCACCTTTCAAAGCCAATACATTGTGACGCTATAACCTGCGCCCTACGGGCACTGTAGACCCAGTATGAGCGACCCACGGGCCCTTGCGGGTTTGGCAGACACGGGGCGCCCGTGACAACACGACACCTGTCAGCCTTTTGGAAAGGACAACGCATGGTAATGGATGCCTGTAGGTGAGAGCAAGTGCCCTTGCATGTCAGTGTGCCCGTACTGGCATCGTGGGATGGAAGGAGTAAGGGGCCCGGGGAGCTCACCGACAGATCACTCACGTACTCAGCTGCAGTGACACCTTACTTCATGCTTTTGCTACGTCTTGGCAACATTCTATGAAGTGTACCGTATGGCAGGTTGGCAGCCTTGGGCAGTGGGCAGCCTGGAGCAGCCCCCGGCTTTCTACCATCTCTCTCAAAAAAAAATCTCTCCTTAAGAGACCCTGGCTTGGAAGTTGGCAAGGCCACGGCGCTGGGTCACTAACGGTAGTCCTTGCCTGCAAGGTTCCTCGTAGGTTCCTTGGTGGAAGTGATATAAATAGCGGTTGTTTGCAGTGCACAGCCCGTTGCTGAGTTATACTATGAATGTGCACGGGTGCTTCAGATTGCTTCCTAGGCGGCAAGTTGGGCGGCGTGTCCAGGCGTGTCCATGGGTCTGGAAGGGACCGTGTGAAGTACCAAGGGTGAGTAGTAGCCAATGAATCGGTGGTGACACTCTGCGCTTTGGGCGTGCTGCAATAAACGGAGTCTCTGTCGTGGGCAGCGTGGGAGGCCGAACGGCCAGCACCTGTCCCCTGTCCTGCGCAGAGGCAGAAGCGCTGGACTGGTGTTCCCCGCATTACACGCCTTCTCTGCCGGGATGCATGAATCAGTGGAACCTATAATGCCTTCAAGCCATGCGAAAAAATTCCAAGAGCAGAGCGTCATTGCGCGTGCGTCACTGTTTGCCGCCACTTGCACGGCATTTGCATCACATGACAACCGTAATGCTGCGCTTTTCTACACCACCTTTACAACAGACCCCCTAGGAAGTCCACTTACTCTTGTTGCGCTACACGGACCCTCCTACATCCTTGCAAGCAGACGCGTGAAAATGGCCGATTCCACAAACAACAAGCTGGCTGTGGGCTTCCTCGGGCTGGGCATCATGGGCGAGGCGATGGCCCGGAACTTGCTCAAATCGGGTCTTTTCGAGTCCGTTACCGTATGGAATCGCACCCTCGCCAAATGCCAGACGCTGGTGTCCGAGGGTGCTCACATGGCCGAGACGCCCGCGGCCGTTGTTAGCAAGTGCCACGTCACTTTTGCTATGCTAGCGGATCCAGAGGCCGCTCTGGCCGCGGTGTTCGGCGAGAACGGCGTCCTAGCGGGCCTGTCGCCCGGCAAGGGGTGGGTGGATTGCCGTCGGGTGGTTGCCTTTTCCTTGACGCCAACACCCACGACGCAACTGGCATCAACCTACATCTGATCTTTGCTACCCCAATTATGCACATCCGTGCAGCTACGTCGATATGAGTACGGTCGACGAGGCGACATCAACGAGGATCGGCGAGGCGGTGGCTGCCAAGGGCGCCACCTTCCTGGAGGGCCCCGTGTCCGGCAGCAAGAAGCCAGCCATCGATGGACAGCTCATCATCATGGGCGCGGGAGACAAGGGGCTGTATGAGCTGGTGCAGGTGGGTGCGGGCCACACGGAGGGGCGCACGGCCGCACGTGCGGCAGCGGACACCAAGTAGGTCCGACCTTGCTCCCCGCCCCCTTCCCTACTGCATCCCTACCCGCCGGCTCCGTCTCTCATCACCCTCTACCTCCCACCTGCCCCTGCCCCTTGCCACGCTTCCATTACCCAGCACGCTTCCAGCTTTCACCCTTGATTTCCCTTTCTCAACACGATCGTATGCCCGCATGTGCACGTGCCGGCCCTGACTGCCCGGTGCCCCTAACTGCCCCCAATGATCCCTAGCTACCCCTAACTGCCCCCAATGGCCCCTAGCTAACCCTAACTGCCCCGCACCCGCCCGTCCCATCCTGCCAACCCCCAGCCAGCGTTCGGCGTGATGGGCAAGAAGTCGTTCTACCTGGGCGCAACGGGGGCGGCAGCGCGCATGAAGCTGGTGGTCAACATGATCATGGGGGCCATGATGGGCGCCTTCTGCGAGGTGCGTGGGTTAGCATGTGCGTGTGTTAGGGACGTGCAGCATGAGGGGTGGATCACGAAGCTGGTGGTCAACATGATCATGGGGGCCATGATGGGCGCCTTCTGCGAGGTGCGTGGGTTAGCATGTGCGTGTGCTAGGGTCGTGGTGCACATGCTGACTTTAGGGGGGTGGGACATGAAGCTGGTGGTCAGGGGGCGCCTTACGCGAAATGCGTGGGTGAGAATGTGTGGATTCGCATCTGGGTCAACGCGCATCACCACCTGATTTGATATGGGTCACATGCATCACCACCGGAGTTGTTGATCTGGGTCGCGTGTGGAACCACTAAGCAATAGCAATGCTCCGTCTCTGCTATGTGTTACGCCATGTTGTGTCCCAGCCCTCGGGGTCGTCGCCTAAACCGGTGCCGAGCGGTCAGGCGCCGATTGGCCCTGTGCTGGGCAGCCGAGGTGTTATACTGTCCGTAGCTGTGCTGCCTGTGCTGCGCTGCCGGCAGCGCGTGCATAGCCCGCTCATCGTACACTCAATGCCCCCTGCCCCACGCGCTATAACACGCAGCTCTCTGCCTCCCCCACGTAGACCAACCAGCGCCGGTCGCAAGCTGCCCCGCTCGTCGTCCCCCCTCCCACCTTACTCCCAGCCACTCGCACTCCTGCAACCCCCTTTCCCTCCTCCCTCGCCCCCCCTTGCCCAGGGCATGACGCTCGCGGACAAGGCTGGCCTGGAGCCATCCGCTCTGCCAAGTGTTACGCTGCCGACAACGGACGCATTTCAGGCTGCCACCTAACCCCGCCCTAGGCTGCACCGGGCGGCACTGCCTCGCGCACACAGACCAACCATCACCTCCTTCCCTTACCTCCTCCCGCCGCCCCTTCACACTCCTGTAACCCCCTTGCCCTCCTCCCCTGCCCCTCCCTCCAGGGCATGGCCCTCGCGGACAAGGCGGGCCTGGAGCAGTCCGCGCTGCTGGAGGTCCTGTCCCTGGGCGCCATGGCCAACCCCATGTTCGCGCTCAAGGGCCCCGCGCTCATGCAGCGCGCATACCCGCCCGCCTTCCCGCTCAAGCATCAGCAGAAGGTTGGTGCTTGAAGGTTGGGCTAGCTAGATAAATTGTACATGTAAATACGCTTTCTTGGGCTGCCTTCGTTCAGTACGGTACCCCTAATGAATATCCCATGAGCTACGCCTAGGTGCCGCTTTGTTGTCCATCAATCAGTTTGTTTGTCGTCGATAGTACGAACGTTGGTGATATGAGGTAACACACACATACTCCACATACAGGACCTGCGCCTAGCTCTGGCGCTGGGCGACGCGCTGGACCAGCCGCTGCCTGTGGCTGCCGCCGCCAACGAGGCGTACAAGGAGGCCAAGGCGCTGGGCAGGGGGGACCAGGACTTCGCGGCGGTGTACGAGGCCACACAGAAGGGGGGGAAGAAGTGAGGGGCGGGTACATATATGGCGCAGTGGCACGAGCTCTGCTTGCCCTGCCCCTGGAGCCGACGCCGGACATGTCAGCCACTCCCCCATGACCAAGTCCCCCATGCGACGATATGCTTGCTGAGGCGGTGAGAAGTCAAAAGAGCGAGGAGTCAGGGTTATGGGCTGTGAGCGCCGGGTGATGATGCGGTTCGCAAGTGATCGTGCGCTTGTTGGTTTGCACCGCTTTTGCCTGGCAAGGATGGGGAGTGATATAGAGGGCCTGGTTGGCGAACAAGGGAGGCTGTGGAGGGAAGGAGGAGAACGTGGTGAAAGACGGGCGAGGAGAGCACTAGTGACGGGGTGGAGGGATTGGCAGCCCCCGGGTTGGGGGATAGAGACTCGGGGATTCATCACATGGATGAGACGAGTGTGGTTAACCTATTGTTGGTGTGCGCAAGGGTGGGGACCGTGAGAGCTGACGCATGGTAAGGGCAGGGACACGTGCCGACTGGTGCAAGCTCATGCATGTTGTGAGCGCATGGTATGGTATGGGCGCGTTTGTGTTGGGGGTTCTGCGTGCAGCTGCACGAGCGGCTAATCTTTCACACAGTGATGTTTGAGTTAGAATTGCTCGGACTGTGAGCCTGAGCGTGACACGGACATGAGCATGTGACATATACCGTATGAGTTTGTGCCGAGGGCCCGAAGGAAGCGCAAGTGAGCTGCCCCCGGGGACGCTGCCGGTGCTTACGTTTCGGGTCCGCAGGCGGCTATTTTGACATTGGTTGACATGTGCTTTTGGAGTGCGGACCGTATCTGCCGTCTGCTATGTGGAAGGAAGCGTTGGGGTTAGGGCCTTGGGGAGAAGACCTCACGTGCCAAACCGCTGCGTTCTGATGGACAAGGCAGCGGTTTGCGCCCTACTGAGCTGTTAGCACGGTGCGTGCCCTGCGGCGAGGTGTGCCGACGGTGGTTCGTCGACGGCGCCTGGTCCTGGTGTGCTAGCTGTCTGATACCGGTTGGCGGTTGTCGACATGGGGCCGTCGACATGGGGCCATACCGGTTGCAGCAACCTGTTGTAACGTACTGTGCACACAGTACAGCATACACACCTGGTGGGCGGGTTGCATATGCAGTACGGTACGGTACCGAGTCTGTGGTAGTACGGCAGGATTTTGCAGGCAAGGGTCAAACCACGCACGCCAAACCGGCATACGCCGTTTTTGAGCTGGCCGCTGACCTAGGCGACGCACTACCTGGAGCTGGCACACAAGCACACACTGACGGCCTGCGAGAGCATACCCATGCACTGCGCAACAGTGTGCGGGACTGGGGAGGGCTTGTTGCATATCGGAATTGCTGGTACCGGTATGTTGTGTCCTCTTGCGTTCCTTGCTTGCCGTGGGGTTGCTTTCGACGGATGTGTGTAAGCTGCCTGTACACATGCTCAGCCGACGTCTCCTGGTCCTTGGGTGAGCACCTGAGCTGGGACCGTACGTGAGCCACAGGGGAGACCAGCGTGACCGAAGGGCGCCACAGGTAGGCTGGGGGACAGCGGAAACGCGGGATCCAGGCTGACCCGACTAAGCGATGCCTCTCCAGCAGTCCACTACTACATCAAAGCGCCACAGATCTTGCCCTTCTCCTCGGGCCCACCATTTCACCGATTTCAGCTCCAATACCGTACTGATGCCTCTAGATGCGATGCCATCGCTGCAGGGGTGCGACGGCTACCCACTCAAGCACCTCAATACGGTATTGATGAGCGGTGACGAGCAGTAGACAACGGCTCCATGGGCATTTACAAGAACACAGGCAGGAGCCCCCACAAAGAAACGCTTGCTTGAATGCGGTCTACATGCGCTCTTTAGGACTCGTCCACACGACACCGTCTCAATGCTGAGGCGCCCCGTTCCACCTGGTTCCACCCGTTGCCCCCCATCCTGCCCCATCCCACTGCAGACATGAGGCGGCAGCTGTGTTCACACTATACGAACCCGTACAGGTGCCTACAGCTGCTCCTCTGCCTCCTCCTCCACCGCCTCCCCCTCCGACTCTTCCTCCGCCTCCTCCTCCAGGCACTCCGGCTGAACCTCTACTGTATCCCACGAAACCTCAACACCCACGTCAGACAATCCCTCCCACGTGCGCAGCAGCTGCTCGGCCGCACCCTGGTCCAGGGGGTCGGGAACCTCCTTCGCCGCCTCCACCAGGTGCTGCAGGCCGAGCGCCAAGATGTACTTGGCGTCCCGCAGAGCCTCTTCCTTCGTGGCGCCCATCCCGATCCCGGAGGGGATTTGCGGGAAGATAGCCGTGACGTGGCTGGGTGACGTGGCCTTGGACGGGTGCGAGCGCAGGCAGACAGGGTATGACCTGCCGCGAAGGCCCTCTATGGAGGAGCCGCCGCTGCGCGGCTTTTGGGACATGATTCAGCTCAGGCGTATTCCTGTCCAGAGAGGAAAGCGCGGGTAAACGAGCACACGCGTCGCGTGTAATGAGCGAATGTCCAATCGCAAGCACGCCGTGAGCTGGTGAATTGCAGCCTGCTGACAACCGAACGAAGTATCTAACCTCAAATGGCACACTGTGTACGACCGCGGCAGCGAACGCGACGGCAATTTGCCGCAGACAACAGCGGACAGGAGAAGCGAACCCGGTACTTATGCTTTCAATATGGGACGCGACACAATCTGACACGTATATTACGTATATCGTGCGAGTATATCACATAGCATCGTGCACCCGCCCACCCCCTGGCTCAATACGCCTACCTCTGGATCTCCCCTGCGCACAAGTGCTTGTGAATATCTCCCCTGCTGTTCCACTGGGCCTCCTTTGGCCCTTCCCCCTAAACGCATCAGCACGTGCACGGTAAAGGCGCTTACAAGTGACTATCTACCTCTACTTAACAGTACCGGCTCGTACCGGTAATCAACCACTGCACAGGCTGTACGCTCCGGCCTGCTCCGGCTATGCCCCTCCTACCGCGCCCACCAGCAGCAGTGCGTCAGTACGTACCGGTACCAGGGCTGGTATCTTATTTTATTTTCACAAAATACCGCCGCTTTCAGGCCGCGCAGCGGCGCCAAAATCAGAGGATTTTATCGAATCTGATAAAAGAAACCGGGGCTGGACAGGGATATTTTATTTTATTTCCAAATTTTCAGGTGCTACACTGCATGGCATAGACCCTTT
>VFQN01001528.1_pt1 | contig 38510 bp, 37 predicted proteins | sample 3512371 | NCBI WGS metagenome assembly VFQN01 (sample SAMN10412370, study PRJNA504923) | tailings metagenome | isolation source: Replicate 2 from Balatoc abandoned mine | place: Philippines: Itogon, Benguet | collected 2017-08-28
GGATCAGCGGCCGATCGACGACCGGCAGCATCTCCTTGGGGATCGCCTTGGTCGCAGGCAAAAAGCGCGTGCCAAGACCGGCAACGGGAAAAACGGCTTTGCGGATCGGTTTCATGGGCCGGAGCCTAACCATCCGGGCTTGCGGGGAGAAGAGGCTTTCGGATCGTGCTCGTCGCCAATATGTCCGATATTGGCGCTTGATTGAGCACCACGTCCGACGTCGGCGCGTTGCGGACTGTCCCGGTTCGGGTGAAAATCCTGTCTATCCGCCCGCATGTCCACCTGCTAGACTCCTCCTTCAACAAGCCCGCAACAGGAACTTGTGGCCGATAGGGCCGTATGACTGGCGAAGGAGGGGGCAGGCGGTGGAAACATTTTGGGACTGGATTACCGTATTTGCATTTGCCGGGCTTGTAACCTTGCTCTTGCAGCGCTCTGCTGAAGAAGAACCGCGCGATCATCTTTGGCAATATGCGCCGCCGGCGGTGGGCTGCGCGCTCGTCAACTATATCGGCAATGAAGGTTATCATGCGCCGGCGGCGGTTCTGTTCGTCGCGGTCATCTTCTATATTTTCAAGGTTCTCAAAGTCCCTGTGCCGTTCCTGAAATAGGGGCAACGGCGGTCGCAGACCGTCCCGTTCCGGGCCACGGTCCGAACTTAACAATGTTGTTTCAATCCTGTAAAGTCCGCGTCATGCCCAAAGCTGGTGATGCGCTCGTTGCGAGCGCATGGCCTGGGCAAGAGGGGGTGACGGTGACAACTGCATTGGATAACGACCTTCCGTTCGCGGCGATGGCATCGTCCTATCGGGTCGCGGCGGCGGGCGAACAAGCATGATACTACGGGCTGTCCCGTTGTCGGCGTCGACCGACGCGTCGACGATCAGCGCCCGGGTGGCATTGCGCGCACGGTGCCGCAACGCGATGTCCATCTTTTGCGGCTAGGCGTGCCAATGGCGGCGGACAAGGGCGTAGATAATTTGCAACAAGATTTGTTCCAGGAACAGCGCGTGCGCATCGTCGATCCGTCGGCGCATGAGCGCGGAATCCTGTCGAGCGCGCGCGACAAGCGGAGCTTCCTCTATTGCCTGTCGCTGCTGCTCGACATTGTCTCGCTGATCGGCGGCTATTTCGTTGCGCTGCAATGGCGCGACGAACGCTGGCTCGCCGCCGACGGTAACTCCATCATATATATCGCCTTGCCGCTGTTTATCATGTTCGAAATCGCGCGCGAGGCGCAGGACAGTGATGCCCTCGCCAACCGGCTGACCGCGATCCAGCGCTCGCTAGGTGCGCTCGGCGCGACCGCCGTTGTTATCATCGGCATGGGGTTCCTGTTCAAGGCCGAAGAGATTTCGCGGCTCGGCCTCGCGATAACCTTCGGCACCGCTGCCGGCTTCATCGTCGCGTCGAAATTCCTGATCGATGCCATTGCCAAAAAAATGGTGGGGGAAGCGGTACTCTCGACCATCATTTTGATCGACGGGCTCAGCGTGCGCGCGGATGCGCACGCGGCGGTCGTCGATGTGGGCGCCGACGGTCTCTGGCCCGATCTCGACCGTCCTGACATGATCGACGCTTTGTCGCGCATGATCGCCCCCTACGACCGCGTTGTCGTGGCGTGCCAGTTCGACCACCGTCCCGCCTGGGCTACGTTCCTCAAAGGCCATGACGTCGGCGGCGAAATTCTGCTCGATCGCGATCATCTTCACGGTGCTGTCGCGATCGGACAATATGATGATCGCGACACGATCATTCTATCGCGCGGTCCGCTCAACCTCATGAACCGCATCCAGAAGCGCGCGCTCGACCTTGTGGTCGCCAGTCTGGCGCTGGTGATCCTTTCGCCGATCCTGCTGCTCGTCGCCGTGGCCATAAAGCTTGAAAGCCCCGGACCGGTGATCTTTCGACAGATGCGCGTCGGTCAGGGCAACCGGCAGTTCCGGATCTTCAAATTCCGGTCTATGCGCGTGGAATACAGCGATGCCGAGGGCCGACAGTCGACCGGACGTGTCGATGACAGAATTACCCGGGTCGGGCGGCTCATACGCCGCACCAGCATCGATGAACTGCCCCAGCTGCTGAACGTCATGCGCGGCGAGATGAGCATGGTCGGCCCGCGGCCACACGCCCTTGGGTCGACGGCTGGCGATGCCTTGTTCTGGCGCGCCTCGCGGCAATATTGGCTCCGGCATGCGCTGAAGCCGGGCATCACCGGCCTCGCTCAAATACGCGGGTTTCGCGGCGCTACCGAACATGTCGATGATCTGGCCCGGCGGGTACGCTGCGACCTTGAATATCTCTCCAACTGGTCCTTGTGGTTCGACGTGATGATCATGCTCAAGACCATCCGCGTCGTGATGCACAAAAATGCTTATTGACCCAACCCGACCTATGCATCCTTCGTCTCGGGCCGGAGCGAATATTTTCCCCGCATATGCTGGTTGGCGCAGCGAGGGAGGGCGCAAAACGCCTTGCTTGCGGCATGGATAAACGTCCTGGCATCGGTGTGATTGCGATTGGTCGCAACGAAGGCGAACGCCTCAAACAATGCCTGCGCTCGGTGCCCGCCGGCATTCCCATCGTGTATGTCGATAGCGCGTCGAGCGACGGTAGTGCGGACTTCGCCCGCTCGATAGGAGCTGTGGTGATCGAACTCGACCTCGCAATTCCCTTTACCGCGGCGCGTGCGCGTAACGCAGGACGCGATCATATGCTGCGCGACTGGCCTATGCTCAAATATGTCCAGTTCGTCGATGGCGACTGCGAACTCGAGCCAGGTTGGCTGGACGCAGCGGCGCGCTTTCTCGACGCCGAACCTGCGGTGGCAGCGGTTTGCGGGCGTCGGCGCGAACGCTATCCCGAGCGCAGCTTTTACAACCAGATGTGCGACGATGAGTGGAATACGGCGATCGGGGCTGCGGAAAGCTGCGGCGGTGATGCGATGATCCGCGCTTCGGCTCTGGCGCAAGTGCGCGGCTATGACCCTGCGATCATCGCAGGCGAGGAACCCGAGCTTTGTCATCGCTTGCGCGACATGGGCTGGCGAGTCTGGCGTATCGATTGTCCGATGACGATCCATGACGCCGATATGCATCGTCCGCGCCAATGGTGGCTACGCACGGTCCGAAGCGGCTTCGGATATGCGCAGGTCTGGCAAACGACGCGCACCGGCATGAATCCCCCCCTCTACGGCCGCCAGATAGCGAGTGCCCTGCTTTGGACGGTGGGGATCGTGGTGCTGAGTTTGGCGACCGCACTGATCGTCGGACCGGCAGGCTTGGTCGCGGGTCCGCTGCTGTGGCTGCTCCAGTTGGCGCGTCTGGCAAGGCGCAGCGGAGTGCGCCGCGGCGGCCATCTGCTGGTCGGCAAGATGGCAGAGACCATCGGCATCCTGCGCTATGCCCTCAGTCGGCTGGCGCGCCGCAAACAGGGCGCGATTTTCTACAAATGAGCCGGATCGCCTATCTGGTCAGCGACTATGATGCGCCGTCGCACACCTTCGTGCGGCGTGAGGTGGCGGCGCTGCGCGCAAACGGTATCGACGTCCTGCCGTTCAGCGTCCGGCGCGGCGTCGCCGACAGCGGCGCCGCGTCGGCACTGCTCGGTCGCTCGCCTTTCGTCTATATCGCGGCGCTTGGCTGGGCCATGGCAAACAGCCCGCGCCGTTTCGTCTCGACTTGGTGGCTTGCGCTCCGCCATCGGGCACCGGGCTGGAAAGCACTGCTGTGGGCCCAGTTTCACTTTGTCGAAGCCCTGCTGCTGGCGAGCCTCCTCCGCGCCGCGGGCGCGACGCAGTTGCATAGTCATTTCGCCAACAGCGGCGCGACTGTCGGGATGATTGCCGCACATTTCGCAAGATTGCCCTGGAGTCTGACGCTGCACGGCATATCCGAAACCGATTATCCTGCCGGGCTCCTCCTCGCTGACAAGCTCGAGCGGGCAAGCTTTGTCGCCTGCGCGAGCTATTTCATGCGGGCGCAGGCCATGCGGCATGTGGCGCCCGCGCACTGGTCCAAAATGACTGTCGTTCGCTGCGGGATCGACGTCGCCGCTTTGCCGACCCCTACCGTGCACAGCGCCAGCGGTCCGGCGCGCCTTGTCTGTGTCGGTCGCCTGTCGCCCGAGAAAGGCCTATTTGGCTTGCTCGATGCCCTGGTCTCGCTCGCTGCATCGGGGACGGACTTCGAGCTCGTCGTCGTCGGCGACGGCCCTTTGCGTGAAAGTATCGGCAAGCGCGTTGGCGAACTGGAGCTTGGCACGCGCGTTCGCCTTGTTGGAGGCTTGTCCGAAGCGGCCACCCTCACCGAAATCGCGCGGGCCGACATTCTCGTCTTGCCCAGCCTGATGGAAGGCCTGCCCGTCGTGCTCATCGAGGCGCTCGCGCTTGGTCGTCCGGTCGTCGCCAGTCGCGTCGCCGGGATCCCTGAATTGATCGACGAGGGTCAGTCGGGCTTTATGTTTGCGCCCTCCGATTGGGAGGAACTTGCAGCGGTGCTCCAGCGGGCGTTTGCCGGTCGCGACCACTGGGCCGCGATGGGGGCCGTGGGACGTCGGCGCGTCAGCGCCGAATTTCTCTCCGATCATGCAGCGGAGCGTCTGGCGCAGCTATTTTCCGGCGTTCTGCTGCCCTGACGGGCTCTTTCTTCCTGCGCAGGGGCGACATACGCAACGGTCTAACTTTAGAACCTCGATCTCCCTGCCTCGCAGCCGCTGGACGCCGTTTCGCATGGAGCGGTTCGGCAAATGCAAATATCGTCAGCCCTCGCTCGCCGCGCGCTCGTAATATTTGCCGTAATCGGGCCCGCCATAACCATAGCCATAGCTGTCCCCCAGTCCGCCTTGATAGCGGTTGAGGATCGTGCCGATGCAAGGCGTCGGATACAGCATCGCCATGACGTCCTGAACATGGCGTCGCGTTGTCTTGCCCGCGTCGACCACCAGCACGAAGCCGTCGAGCTGCGCGAGGCTGATCATCGCATCGTCGTTAGCGAAGGCGGGCGGCAGGTCGAACAGGATGATCGACGCCTCGCTGCGATCGCGCAGCGTCGTTATCATTTGCGCGAAGCGTTCGCCGGCGAGCAGCTCTGCCGTGTTGCGGGTGCGGCGTATCGTCGGGAATATCCCGAGCCGGGTTCCATCGATGCGGCGACCGATCGCGGTGAGGCTGTCGAGCGTGCCTTCGAGATAGCTCTCAATGCCATATTCGGGTTCGAGCCCGATCTCTTCGCCGAGCGATGCGCGCCGAATGTCGAGGTCGACCAGAAAAACCGGTTCCTCGACGACCCGGGCCAGGGAACTGGCAAGGTTCATCGACAGAAAGGACTTGCCCGCTGCCGGGGTCGCCGACGTGATGCCGATCAAGCGGTGCCCGTCTTCCTTGAGTTTCTTGGCAAAGCTTGTGCGTAACAGATTGAACGGTCGCGCACGGGCGTCGCGACTGTCGAAACCGACGATCCGATGCTTTTTGATCTGGGTGACCGGTGGCGTGAATTCCGCCAGGTTGGCCAAGGTCAAGAATTCAGAGCCTGTTGCGGGAGGCAGTTCTGCGTCAGCCATGGGAGAACCTTCGGGCGTTTGGGATCAGCGCTTGGCGCGCGATGGAATGAAGCGACGCCAGCCGAGGCGAGGGGCCGTCGTGACTTCGATGATCGGGATGATACCGAGCGGCGGCGCGCCAAAGATCGACTTCAGCGCCGAGGGATGGCGGATCGGGCGGAGCAGCAACTCGACGGCGAGCGCGAGAACCAGACCGAGCCCGAGACCGCCGACGATCCCGACGGCTGCGATAAGCCAGCGGTTGGGCCAGCTCGGCTGGTCCGGAATGACCGGCGGTTCGACCACCGAAAGCCGTTCGGCCATTTGTTCGTCTTCGGCGCGTACCCCCGCGCGGGCCGCCATCAGGCGATTTTGAACCTCGTCATATTGCGAATTCAGGGCATTCAGCCGCTGCTGCAATTCGCCGATCTGTTGCTGGACGAGGGGAGCTCGCGCTTGCGCCGCGCGCTGCGAATTGATCTGCGCCGTCTCGCCGAGTTTTGCGGCGCGCAACGCGGCAATCTGTTCATTGTTGAAGCGGATCTGTTCGTCGATCGTGTCGAGGGGGAGCTTTTCGCTATTCGTCTTGGCCAGCTTTCGCGCCTCTGCGAGAGCCTGCTTCGCAATCACCACGTCGGGATGCGTTTCGGCGTAAACCGAGCGGGCGCCGGCCAGACGTTGTTCCGCCGCCGCGACGACCGGATCGCGCTGGTCGCTCGATTGTGCGATATTGCGCTGCTGGATGAGTAGCTGGTTGTCCCGCTGCAATGCCGCGATCTGGACATCATAACTGCCGGTGCCGCCGCTCATGACGATACCGCCGCCGGACAGCGCCGTGCCATTGCGCGCATTGATCTGGGCAATCTGCGACTGCAACGCCGCCATTTGCGTTTCAAGACCCGCCGACTGGTCGGTGAGAAACTGGACGGTGTTGGTGGCCTGCTCGGCATTGCCCCGCGCATCAAGCTGGAGCACCCGGTCCATGAGATCCTGCGTGACCGCCTGTGTTTGCGCTGGCTGCGAATACTCGAACGCCAGTTCGAACGAGATGGTTCGATTGTCATTGCCGTTCCCGGGCAGGGTGGCCTCGGAAGGCGTCAGCGTAATCGCGGAACGCATGTCGGTCAGCACTTCCGACAGCGGCTTGCGCTGGCGCTCGCTCACATAAAGGCCGTGGCGCTCGATCAGCTGGATAAGATCAGGGCGTGCGGTGATTTGCTGGCGGATGGCCGCAACGCGGCGGTCGATCATGTCACCGCCGTCGAGTCCGAGCACTTCTTTGGGAAGCTGCGGCGATTCCACGAGCATGATCGCATTCGACCTATAGGTCGGCGGGATCAGCAGTGCGCCTGCGATGGCCGCCACAATGCCGATGACCGCAGGAATGACGATGAACCAGCGGCGCTGCCAGAGGATGACTGGTAGTTGCTCAAGGAAATTGCCGCCCGCTGCTTCGTCGTCCAGCGGGGGATCGTACAGGGTTTCGTCCACTAGCGCCGCTTCCCGAACTTCATCGTCAGCCCAAACATGAGCGCGTAATTTGCACGGCGCGGCTGCAGGTCGTCAAAAAACTTTGCGTAGCTCGGCGTGACGGTCAAGGCGACGCGTTCGCTTATATCGCGGCTATAGGTGGCTGACGCGCCAATGAAGTCGGTGACACGAAGCAGAGGTAGCCCCGCACCATCCTCATTGGTTCGACCATAACGTGCCCCCAGCGACAGCCGATCCACCCGGCTGAGCCGCGCATCATAGTCCAGCGCGGCGGTGGTAACTGTTGACACTCCCCCCAGTGCGGTTGGTTGTGCGCTGCGGCTGGCTGACAGGCAAAGCGAGCGGTTCGGACTACGATCGCAAAGAGCGAAGCTGCCCGCAAAGGAGACGCGCTCGCTATGGCCACCGATCACCGCCGTCCTCACAAAGGAAATACCCACGTCTGCCAGCAGGTTCATGCGGTCGCTCAGTTGCTGCTGGATTCCGGCGCGCGGCGATACGATCAGGCTGTCGCCCGTGCGCCGACCGAGATAATCGACGACCCCGACCTGCGTCCCCGCCGTTACGCTGGTGCGCGGTGAAAGTTTGCGCTGATATCCAAGAAAGGCTGAGAAACTGCGGTAGTCGAAGCCCGCATTCTTGTCGATATAGGTTCCGTTGAGGTCGATGCCCGCGTTGAGTCCGCTGACTGCATCGAGTTGATGGGCGACGCTGATCGTCGTGCCGATATTGGTCGTGCGCGCGCGCGTCCCGGCAATCGTGGTATCGAGGACCGGACTCAGCGGCGGCACCAGCGGGCCGGGCGTATCGCCCGGCGTCGATGCAAATATCAGCCCGTCGCGAAGCGCCGAGCGCGAGGTGCGCGCTGACGCCGCGATCTGCAACTGCGTCCGCTCGTCGAGCTTGCGTGTCGTCGCTGCTTCGAGCGCGCCCGAAATGTCGCTGCCATAGCGCTGCAAATATCGGGTTAGCCGCAGATCGCCGCTAAGTCGCGTCTCTCCCAGATCATCCTCGACAACGACCGTTGGGGTGATGGCGACGGTTGCCGAACCCGAAGTCTTGCCGTTGCTGTCCAGATAGGGGTTGGTTGCCACGCCGCCCCCGACTGAAACGTCGAGCGTCATCTCCGGAGGCGATTGGGCGAAAGCGACCGAAGCGCCACAGGCACAAACCCCGGCCATCAAGGAAGAAGCCACATTCTTCAACAGGCGAATCCTTTGCAACATCAGCGAACGATTACCGTATCGCCTGTTTCGATTTGTAAAATATTACCGCCAGCTACGTCGCGGGCATCGGTTCCGACCTTGAATAACGACGCAAGCCGCGCATTGAACGTCCGCAGCTGGTTACCCGACTTGCGGATGATCAGCACATTGTCGAGATTTGCAAATTCGCCGGGTCCACCCGCCAGGCTCAGCGCCTCGAGGACGTTGACATATCGGCCAGGGCTGAAGGTTCCGGGTGACTTTACGCGTCCCATCACCGAAAACTGCATGCCCGAGGGGACCACGACGGAAACCGTGACCTGCGGCACCGCACCGACATATTGCGCGCTCAGTCCGGTGGTAATCAGCGCTTCAACTTCCGAGGGGAGATAGCCTTGAACGACGACCTGACCGACCAGCGGAAACGCGATTGTCCCGTCGGGGAGCACCTTGACCTTGCGCTGCAGGCGCTCTTCGCCCCACACATATATTTCGAGTTCGTCGCCGGCGTTGATGCGATAGGTCGATGCCGCCGTCGGCGCCGCGACCGCCGATCCCGTTGCTGCAGTCCGCGGTCCACTCGGCTTCGTTTCGACTGGCTGTGCGTGCGCTGTCGATACCATCGCCGCGGCGATTGCAATAACAAGCGGGCGTTTAAACATTCGAGAATACCTCACTGAGCGGTCGACAGTTTATCAGTCGAGTCTATAAGACGCTCTTTAGTTTTTTGCTAGCTTGTTAACCCTAGGAAATCCGCCCTTTGACCCAGTTTGGGAAGCTGACATCGCGCTTGTTTCACGTCGCGGTCGCGATGTTGCTCCTGGCGGCAGCCGCATCGCTTGCCGGCTGCGGAGGGTCCACCGTTGCAGCCCAGAACGACGCGTTGCAGGCGCAGACGCTGCTTCAGCAGGGTCGCATCAACGAAGCGCGCATTGCGATAAAAGAGGCCATCGCGCAGCGCGACGACGAGCCGCAATATCATATCTTGCGCGGTCGCATCGAAATGGCAGCCGGCTCCGTGTCGAGCGCATTCAGCGCCTATAGCGATGCGATGTCGCTTGATCCCACCAACGTGGAGGCGCTGCAGGCCGTGTCGCAGCTGGGGCTCCAGACCGGGAATTTTCGTGAATCGATCGAGGCAACCGATGCCATTCTCTCGCTCACGCCCGACGAGCCGGGCGCGCTCTTGGTGCGCGGACTTCATGCTGTCATTCGCAAGCGATTTGCCGAGGCCGATGACATAGCTGACCGCATTCTGGCGCGCGACGCCAACGACGAAGGTGGGGTAATCCTCAAGGCGCGGATCGCGGTTCGCAAGGGGGAAGAGCAACAGGCGCTGCAAGTGCTTTCCGGCTTCGGTGATACCAAACCCAATACATTGGGGGTCGTGATGACGCGGCTCGAGGTCTTCCGCGTCATGCGGGATGCCGCTGGAATGCGCAGCCAGTTCGCGCTGCTGCGTAACCTCGCCGCAGGCGACCCAGATTTGCGGCTCGATGAAGCAAATTTTGCGTTCAAGGACGGTCGCGCCAGTGATGGCGGCGGCTTGATCATTGCATCGCTGGCCGACCCCAAGGTCAACGCCGAGCGGATCGCGCAAAGTCTCGCCCTCTGGCGCGAATATGATGATGTCGGACCCGCTGATGCGAGCCTTGCTCCCATCGCTGCCACGGGAACGGCGCCCGCTCGGCTTGCTGTCGCCGAATTCCTCGCAGAACGCAACCGCTTGGCGGCCGCGCGGCAGTTGCTCGCCGGCATGGGGGCTGGCGAGCGCATGGCGCTTGATGCCCTCATCGCGGCGCGCGGCGGGCGCTGGTCCGAAGCCGAACGGCTTGCCAACCAGGTCATTGCTGCTGACAATACCCATTGTCTGGCCTTGATCGTGCGGGCCGAAGCCGCGCTTCAAAAAGGCGCCGTCGCCAACGCGCAGCGTTCGGCGCAACTGGCCGCCAGCCAATGTTCCGCGCAGACACGTGGGTGGATACTGGCCGCAGAGGCCTATACGCGCCGCGAGGATCCGGAAAATGCACGTCGTATGTGGCGGCAGGGGATCGCAGCGAATTCGCAGCATGCGGAGCTGGCGCGCGCCTACATCGATTGGCTCGCACGCTCGGGTCAGGAGCGCGAGGCGCTTTCGGTGGCCCGCCGCTTGACCCATGCTGCTCCCGCGCTGCTCAGCGGCTGGCGTCTCTATCGTGACAGCTGCCAGCGGTTCGACCCGTCCTGCGAGCGGGCCGCCGAGGCTGGCTTGGCCGACGCTGCGACGCGGTACTTCATTGACTTTGCACCCGGTCAGGCGGCACCGAACGGCCTTTTTGGTCGGATCGTGATGCGATGACCCCCGATGCCGCGCGGCGCCGCGCGTTTCTCGGGGTGGATTTCGATCGCCTCTCACGGGCAGCGGCGGTCGCGCGCGTCGGAGCGCTCGCGGGTGACGGGGCATTTGCCTATGTCGTGACTCCCAATGTCGATCATATTGTCCAACTGCACCGCGCCGGGGATCAGGAACTTGCCGCCAGCTATCAGGCCGCCACCCTGTGTCTGTGCGACAGCCGGATATTGGCGCGTCTCGCACGCTGGTCCGGGCTGGCACTGCCAGTGGTCGCGGGAAGCGATCTGACGCGGGATTTGCTCGAGGCGGCGCTGCCGTCCTGCAAGATCGCGGTTGTCGGCGGCGACGCCGCGCTCCACCAAGCGCTTGAGGCGCGCTTTCCCCGCTTTCGCTGGTCCTTTCACCACCCGCCCATGGGAGTCCGGCGGAACGCTGCGGCGCGCGCGGCGATCGCCGACTTTGTGGAAACCACGGCCGCCGATGTCGTGTTTCTGGCAATTGGCGCTCCGCAAAGCGAGATTGTCTGTGCCGAGATCGGCGCGCGAGGCCAAGCGCGCGGAGTGGCATTGTGCATCGGCGCGTCGCTGGAGTTCCTGACCGGGGCCAAGAGCCGCGCTCCTCATTGGATGCAGCGCGCTAGTCTCGAATGGTTGTACCGGCTGCTCAGTGAGCCACGGCGATTATGGCGACGTTATCTGGTCGATGGACCGCGCATCTTTTGGATCTGGTGGCAGTGGCACAGGGTCATGGGCGATCGCCGTCGCGCGCCGTCCGGTTCCAGTCCTTCTGATACCGAGTGAAGAGGCCGATATAGATTGGGACTTTCCATGCGACGTAGAAAGGCACGCGCAGTAGTGCGAAAAATGGCAAGATTTCCCGCCCGAACTGCCACCAAGATATCAGCAGCATCGCGCCGCAACCTGCGAGCGCTGTGCTGACGAGCAGGACCGGACCCCATAATCCGGTCGCGGCGGTCATTGCGGCGAGCAACATCAGGCCGAGCAGCGACAAAAGCATGAGCAGCGCGAGCGGCGGGATCAACAGATGCGCGCCGAGGACGGCGCGCAGCCGCGACGCCGACGTGAGACCGCGTAGCAGCATCGGCACACCCTGTTTGGCCGCCGTGCGCAAGAAACCATGTTCCCAGCGGCTGCGCTGGGCGCGGCTGCTCTCGACGGCAGCGGCAGCGCTCGTGACGAGCGATGCATCGTCGAGATCGATGGCGACGCCCTCGCGGGCGAGCCACAAGCCGAGGTTAAGATCCTCGACCGCATCGCCGGTGGCGAGCGGAAGCCGGGCGAACAGCGGCCAGGCAAAGGCCATGCCGGTGCCGAACAGCAGCGCCCCGCCGCCAAGACGCATCAGGCCGCGCGCGCGGACCAAGTTCTTGACCAGCATCGCGAAGTTCGAGACCGCGACCAGCGGCGACGCCGTCTGCGCGGCGGTCAGCAGGTTGGCCGCCTGAACGGGCCTGCCAGTCGCTACGGCCCGTGCGGTCAGCCGGTCGGCGCTTCCGGGAGCAAGCTGGCAATCGGCATCGACAACGATCACCGCATCGGGAGGATCGCCGACGAGTTGCTCGCGGCCGAAAGCTAAAGCATAGCCCTTGCCGCGACGGTCGCGATCGGTCCGTACCGCGACGTGCGCTCCGGCCGCCTGCGCGGCGCGCGACGTGTCGTCGCTGCAATTGTCAGCGACGACCAGGATGGCAGCGTCAGGGGCCGCGCTGGCGAGTGCCGCGACCGTCGCGGCAATTCCCGCCTCTTCATTATGTGCGGGAACAAGAAGCACGACACGCGCTGACGGAGCGCCTCCAGCGCGGACGTGGTCCGGGAGACGCCGCAGCCCGCACAGCAATTCGATCGCGAGATAGCTGAGCGTCGCCGCAAGTGGCAGCGCGACAAGCCAGGCTAGGAAAACAATCATTGCCGATCTGCCTCTACCCGATCTGGCGCGGACAGCAAGATTGGCGCGCTCGCCTGTGTCATATTGCCACGATCAGCAAAGGCCGCTTTGCAACGCGTCCGGCGCTCCTTAGAAGGAGCCGACGAGCAAGGGGGATTAAACGTCTATGGCGCGTGAATATTTTTCGGCCCGCAGGGTATTGGTGACCGGGGGCGCGGGCTTCGTCGGTTCGCATCTGATCGATCGTTTGATTGCTGCCGGCGACGAAGTGCTGTGCGTCGATAATCTTTTTACAGGCGCCAAGGCCAATATCGCGCATCTTCTCGGGCATCCGCGTTTCGAGTTCATGCGCCACGATATCTGCTGGCCGTTGTTCGTTGAGGTCGATGCGATCTTCAATCTCGCATGCCCCGCCTCGCCGATTCATTATCAGCATGACCCGGTGCAAACCACCAAGGTGTCGGTAATCGGTTCGATCAACATGCTCGGCCTTGCCAAGCGGATCAAGATTCCGATCCTTCAAGCCTCCACCAGCGAAGTTTACGGCGACCCCACCCAGCATCCTCAGACCGAAAGCTATTGGGGTAACGTCAATCCAATCGGCCTGCGTAGCTGCTACGACGAGGGTAAGCGCTGCGCCGAAACGCTGTTTTTCGATTATCATCGCCAGCACGGCATCGACATCAAAGTGGCGCGCATCTTCAATACCTACGGGCCGCGCATGCATCCAGCCGACGGGCGCGTTGTCTCCAACTTCATCATGCAGGCGCTGCGCGGCGACGATATAACAATTTTTGGCAACGGCTCGCAGACACGCAGTTTCTGCTATGTCGACGATCTCGTTGAAGGCTTGCTCCGCCTGATGGATTCGCGGGAGGGTTTCACCGGCCCGGTCAACATCGGCAACCCGGTCGAATTCACCATTCGCGAGCTTGCCGAACTGGTTATCGACATGACCGGCTCGCGCTCGAAGCTTATCCAGTTGCCACTGCCATCCGACGACCCAACCCAGCGCAAGCCCGACATCGCGCTCGCGCGCGCCGAACTTGGCTGGGAACCGAGCGTTGCGCTACGCGACGGTCTCGTCAAGACAATCGACTATTTTCGCGGGCTAGCCAATTGATCGTCGATCGGCGAGCAGACCGGCGATAAAACCGCGGTACTGCTCGGCGATCCTTGCCCATGAGAAGCGCTCAATGCCCTGGGGCTGCCCGTGGCGCAGTCGCCCGCGGGCAAGGCCGGCCCGTAACATCGCAACCAACGCCGACTGATCTTCGGTATCGCAAAGATATTGCTCGCTGTCGGCGAAGATCCAGCGCAGGCGGTCGCTGTCATGGCCAATGACCGGGAGTCCGCTGGCCCAAGCTTCGATAAAGACGTTGCCGAAGGATTCGAGCAGCGACAGGTGAAGAAATGCATCCGCCGACCGGTAGAGCGCCGGCATGTCGCTCGCGGCAAGGCTGAGCCGCTTGAACCGCCCGGGCAGCAGTTCGGCGGCGAGCGTCTCGCCTTGATCGCGCAGCGGGCCATCGCCGGCGACGACGAGATAGGCATCGTCGAGTTGGCTGGTCGCACGAATTCCGTCGAGCACGCGTTTGGTTTCGATGAATGCGCTGACCATCAGGACGATCGGTTTGTCAGCGGGCAGCCCGAAGCGCTCGCGCTCCGCGGCTCCGGGGAAAAAGCGTTCGAGATCGACCCCGTTGGGAACGAGCGCGCAGGGCCATTGTGACCGGTTGCGCTCCAGATAATCGGGATTGGTGCATACCAGGCCGTCGCAGCGAAAGCTGCGATATTCGGAATTGGAGGCATAAGCGGGCCAGTCGCCATTCTGGGTGACGAAAATCTGCAGCGGTCTTGCCGCGGCGGGACGGCGCAAGGCCCAGTGGGTGAAAGGAAAGGAGCAGGTGACCACCGCGTCATAGTCGCCGGGGCGGTAGGCAGCGAGCAGCCCGGGGGCGAAGCTTGCATCTTCCCACGCCGTCTCGCTGCGCAGCGGCGGAAAAAAAGGAAAGCGCTCGAACCGCTCGCGCCGGATCGCGCCGATGGTACGAAAGTCATAAGCGGTGTCCGCACGCGCCGGACCCGCGCCCATCACCATGACATCATCGCCGGAGCGGGCGAGCGCATCGGCGACAGCAAGCAGCGCCACCTCGGCGCCGCGCTCATAGCGATGAAATCCGGGGAGGGCGAACAATAGTCTCATCGCATCTTGGCTCCTGAACGCCGGGCTGCGGACAATGCGGCCACAACCGTCGCTGCTCCGAGCAAGAGCCACAGCCAGCCGATCACGGCCAGACCGTTAACCTCGCGGTACAGCAAGGCATCGATACCGCCGAGTGACGCCGTGTCGACCAGAAAAAGCAAGGCGGTCAGCAAGGTAGTCGTCGCTGCGCCTGTGCCCCTGGCCCCTGCGGGAGGCCGGCGGAGTTTGGCTAGGACGAACAGGCCGGCCGTGATGACGAGCAAAAGTGTCGCCAGATGCAGCATGCCGAGCGACCCCGTGGCTTCGTGAAGCCCCTCCCTGATCGTTGCGGGGAGGCTGCGCCGCCAGCCGAGCGCCGCTTCGACCGCGAAGCAGGCGTTGACGACGCCGAGTAGCGGCCAAGGCCGGGTTCCGGCAACAAGACAGGATGCGGCCGCCGCGCCAAATGTCCAGACGCCGATCCATTGCACCGTGTCCATACCGCTCTCCTCGCGCTCCGCGGTCTCTTTGCGCTGTCGCCCCTGCACAAATCCCGGCAGGAAACGGACGCTGTTTGCGCTGAGATAGCGCAATTAGCGGTGCGATGCGAATGCGGCGCGCACGGATGGCCGTCGCGACGATAGCCTCGGGAGGATGTTCGTTCTTCAGGACCGGCGCAAGGCCGGCGCAGCGCGCGGCGGCTATTTCTTTTCGGTCGCAGTCTTGGGCTTGTCGGCAGCCGGCGCAAATCCTGCCTGATACTCGATTTCGGCCGTCGCTCGGCCCTGCTTGAGCCGCTGTTGCACGGTTTCGGCGAGTTTTTGCTTGCGGAGCGCTTGCACCGCCAGCGGCCGCGCGTCACTCGTCGACACAGGTTCGGGGCGTTCGCTGAGAATCACGCCAACCGTCACGACACCATTTTCGGGAACGACAAAAGGTTCACCGGTCGGCAGAGCCCGAATCTGGGCCATGCGCTGCTGCCCGAGCGAGGCGGCGTCAACCTGTGGTCGGTCGCGCCGGAACTGGATGCCCATCTGCTGCAACCTTGCGGCGACCGCGTCCATCGAATGATCATTTTCGAGCGCCTTGAGTTGATCGATCTTTTCAGGGAGGGCGAACTGGATTCGGTCGACGGTCAGGATCTTGCGTTCCGCGAACATGAGCGGATTATCGCTGATAAATTTGTCGATTTCCTGCTGGTCTGGAACTTTCAGCGCGCGTTCGGCGCGCTGTCCCATGAGCTGGACGAGTAGTGCATCGCGCAGCTGGCGCTCGCGCAGCAAATAATCGGGCGTCTTGTCGAGACCATCCTCGCGAGCAGCCTGCGCGAGCAAGCGCCGCTCGACGATTTTCTGCAGCGCCGCCTGCTGAATGACCTTTTTGTCGACGCCGTCAGGGATCGGCGTGTTGCCGAGCTCGGCATTAATCTCCTGGAGCGTGATTTCCTCGCCATTGACAACGGCGGCGACCTGACCGGTCGCTTCCTTGTCACAGCCAGCGAGGGACAAGCTTGCGAGAGCGATGGCGATACTAGCAGTGCGGTACATGATTTATCCTCTTGCCTCTGGACCGAGCAACAAACGCTGCATCTTCGGATTGGAATTCTCGATAAACTCGCGTGCGAAACCCGCGAGCAAGCCTTGCGCCTCGCGCGGCTCGACGCCAAGGGCAGAGACGCGCATCATCATGCCGTCCGGAATCTCGCCGGCGAGATTCGCGCGCATAACGGCGAGGCGCTGCTCGCTCCATCTTCGTGGGTAGGCAGATCCGAGGCGCGTGAAATAGGCGACCTGCTCCAAACGGTTGGGCGCGCTGGCTGTGAAAAAATTGGCAGGAACCGAACGGCCGCTGGCCTCGATCAGGATATCGCGCGTCGGACTGAGCTCGAAGCCCCCGACCGGGTAGCAAAACTCCGGCCGATGCACCTGCAGCACGCCGTCCTGTGCATTGTTGTATGCCAGCAGCAACATGACCGGTGGGAGGTCGGGTGCGACAAATACGCGCGTGACGAGATTGTCGTAAAGCCGGTCGCTGAGCGCGTCGGGCGGCGGCAGCACGACCCCACTTTTTGATACCGTATCCCAAGCCCCGAAGCTTGTCGGCACCCATGCTTCGAACTGCTTTTTGGATACCTTGGGGTTAGCGATCGCAGGCTGGCGGGCAAAGGCGATCGCCGACGCGCCGCCGAGAACGACGCCAAGCAGCATGTTGCGGCGCGAGAGGTTGAGATTGGCGGATGGCTTGGTTGGCTCAGCCACGGACGGCCTCCTCTTCGGGCGTCTCGACATATCGATCCCACAACGGCTTCAACAGCACGTCGAGCGCAAAGATCGTCGCGAGGGCGATCGCGAACATCACAATGCCGGCAAAATTGTGGAGGAACCCCTGCGCGGCGGCTTCGCCTACATGATAGGTCAGCAAGATCAGGATCAGCACGCGGAAAAAATTGGCGATGAGCGCCACGGGTACGATGAGCAACACAAGAAAGAGTGCATAACGCCACCGCGCCTGATGGCGCATGTAGATGTAGAAGAGCGAGATGGCCGATAGCGAGATGATCGAATTGATCCCCGAACAGGCCGCTGCCACCAGCAATTCATATTGGCCGATATAAATGCGCACGCCCTCGCCGCCGATCGGATAGCCGAACAGGGTGAGAAACCAGATCGCGGCCTCGGAAAGCCAGATCTTCATCGGGACGGTCACGAAAGCGACGAGCGTTTCGGGCGGCGGGAATATAAATGCGAGATAGAAGAGCGGGAACCACAGCCGCTTCATCACCTCGAAACCGACGATGCTGTAAAGAATTACCAGCACCGCAGCATACATCAGATAACCTTCGATCTCGACGATCTGGGTAATCCGCGCGAAGATTTGCAAAGGGATCACGATAGCGAGCAGCAACCAGACGATCCGAGAGGGCGCGGGCGCGGCATGGGCCGAGACTTCCCGCCAGCGTCGGTGGAGAAGCCACAATCCTGTCATTAGAACGATCGGTCCGTGCGCGCCTTCTTCGCCGGACCACGACTGTTCGACGACAAACATCATGGTGGGGACGCTGAACAAAAGCAATCCGACCAGCAACGCGATCGTGCTGGCCGATATCCGCTCGGGCATGAGGCTTGGCCGTCCCCCGGTAACATTTACGTTGGCGACACTGGCCATTCTTTACTCGATTATGAAAGGTTTGGCCGACGAATATAGCAAAGCACGCGCCCTGCCAATCTTTCCATCGCACCGCTCCGTGTCGCACTGGTACAGATTTGACTGTGCATGTCCCGCGCTTGGACCCGCTTCGTCAATAACAGGCGCGCATTAGAGGAAAATCTGGTGTAATCGGCGAGCCGATGAACGCGAACCCCCATTTTGCCGCAGCCTGGCGTCGGCGCCGCGCCGTCGGCGTGACGCTGCTGATTGCCGGGATCGGCGTAGCCCTGGCTGCTGCATTATTCATGGCGTTTTTCGGGTTTGATCGATCGCCGACGCCCTCGCCCCGAGCGAGCGCAGACATCGCAAGACCCGCACCGCCGCTGCCGCTGCCGCAAGCCTATAAGCCATTGACTGCCGAAGATGCGCTTGCCGAGAATGAACAACTGCCCTTTTCGACCGCGCCGATCGAGCGAGCGCCGCCGCTCGTCGTACCGCTAAACGTCACCGCATTTGCCGGACGTCGCTCGGCGATGGATTGCCTGACCGCTGCCGTCTATTATGAGGCGGCGCAGGAATCGGTCACCGGCAAGCGCGGCGTCGCGCAGGTGGTCCTGAACCGGGCGCGACATCCGGCCTTTCCCAACAGCATTTGCGGTGTCGTCTATCAGGGGTCCGAACGACGTACCGGCTGCCAGTTTACCTTCACCTGCGATGGCAGTCTTGCCCGCCGACCGTCGCGCGCCGGCTGGGATGCGGCGCGACAGGTCGCGCTTGCGGCACTGTCAGGCTATGTCGAGCCGAGCGTCGGCATGGCGACCCATTATCATGCTGATTATGTCGTGCCTTATTGGGCGTCGTCGCTCGCCAAGCTGGCGAAGATCGATCGCCATATCTTCTACCGCTGGGCGGGAGGATGGGGACGCCGGGCCGCGTTCCGTCAGTCGGTGAGCCAGGAGCAGTTCTTCGACATCCAGCCACAAGTGGAAGGTCTGGCCGAATTGGACAGCGAAGTAACGCTGGCTTCGCCATATGTCGGCGCGGTACCGCGCGGACCTCGGCTCGTCGCCGACGACACGGCAGGATCGCTAACAGGCGGCAATGCGTCGGCGCTGCCGCGCAGCGAGGCTGCGCCCTCGATCAGAGCCGACGAGACGCCCGCGAAACTGGCGGTCGATATGGCGAAGGGCAATCTCAAGGTCGATTGACCCGGGGCAGAGGGCGAGAAGGCACGCTGCCAGTCATGCGCAAACGGATCGCGCCCGCGCACATTGCCAGGTTCACTGTAGCGGCAGACCAGAATTTCTTCCCGTTCGCTCTGAGCCAGGCCGCAACCGACTTCCGCCGAGCGGCCCCAGATAAGCTGGGTGTAATGCGACACGTCCTGTGGCCGGCCGGTGCGGCTGTTGCCGGGGAAGACGCCGGGGATGAAATGTTCTTTCTCGGCAATCCATAGTTCGACCATCGATTCCGGGCGGAACGCCCCTGGAGTGCCGCCCCAGATATTTTCACCCTCAAGGGGCCGTCCGGGGACATTGGGCGAATGCTCGAAACGGCCGGTCGCGGCAAGATGATCGGCCCAGGCTTGCGCGCGCTTTGCAAGGTCGCCGTTCCAGCGCAGCGCTGGCACCCCGGCGAGCGCACGCTCGCGGTTATGACTGTCGAGTAGCCGATCGTTAATGGCGCCGAGGCGCGGCTGAGCGCCAGTGAGCAAGGTCGCAGCCAGCGCGAGAAAAGCGATCTTTCCTGTCGTTTCGACACAACGTGGCATAAGGAACCCCCAAGAAGCAGGGATTCCCTACTTCCGAACGGACTAAGACCACGTGGCAGGATTTGGTTAATTTCTGCTTAGCTGTGATCGCTGGTGGGCGATCTGGCGGGGATGTTGGCCGACCTTATGATTTCGACGCTATCGCCGATGCTGGCGGCGTCGAAGAGGAGCTGAGCAAATTTGTCGGGGAGGCCGATACAGCCATGGGTGGCGCGGCGGCTCGACATCGGGCTGCCATGCAGGGCAACCCCGGTATTCGTAATGAACAGTGAATGCGGCATGGGCGCGTCATAGGTGCGCGAATGATAGTCGCGATGCTTGGACAGGATCGAGAAACGACCGAGCGGCGATTCCATCGTGTCGTCGCCATAGACAATCACCGCGGTGCCGATTTCATGCCCATCCCGAAATACCGAAATCAGCTGGCTTCGCAGATCGACCCAGATAGTGAGCGGTCCAGCCGCGACGCCCTCATCATTCCACCGAAAATCGCCATGCCGCATCACGCCGTCTGTGCGCAGCAGCGAGCGGACGCCAGCGGGCAGCAATCCGCTCCGCCGCGCGGAGACTTGTTGCGCAGGCGAGAGGGTATCGCGCTTCTGATCTTCAGCTTGACGAGGCACCTCCGTGGGCCGCACTGATGGGTCGGCCGCGCCCGCCACCAGTGGCACCGTGACGAGGCTGTTGGCAATCAGCAAGCCCGCCCCGATCGCGATGACCATCAGCAGCGCCGCCAGCAAGCCGCGACTTATCATGCGGGGTGCAGCGTGCTTTCAGCCGGGTTTTTGCGCCGCCGCCGCATCGCCGCCGCGCACAGGCCGAAACCGATCAGCATCATCGCCCAGGTTGCCGGTTCGGGCACAGGAGCGACCGGCGTCTCTGTTCCGGGCGGAACCGGCTCGCCGGGCGTGGTCGCCGTCGGCGGCGGCAAAATCGTGTCGATCCCACCAGGCGTTCCAGGTGCCCCTACACTAGTCGGAGTTCCGCCGACCGACCCCAAGGGAAGCAGATCGGAGGCAGGAGGCGCGTCGAGATCGAGCGGGCCAGGGGTTTCTGCCAGCTCGCCGAGCGATGCCTCGGGGGTTGTGTCGAAAATCTTGCCGAGCGCACGCTGCTCGGGATCGCCGCCGCCATTGGCGCGGCGACCCAGCAACCGTTCGGCCAGCGATGGCCCCTTGCTCACCTTGCCTTTAAGAAGGTCTGTTTCGGATCGTTCACCCGGTGAGCGGCCGAGATATCGGTCAAGGGCATCGCTCGTCTGAGCCATCAGGCTGCCCCCGTCGCCGGTCAGCGCCGGGATCGTCACCGACATCAGCGCGAGCACCAGCATGGCGAGCGCCATCGCGGCGACGCGACGCTTTTCACCAAAAAATGCGATCAACCGAGCCATATCAGCGAGCTAGCGCAAATATGACATCGCGTGAAGATACTTGTTTCGTCGCGCGCTTGGCATGTCCCGATCGGGCACAGCGCCGGACACACTCTTAAACGGCTTGGTAGCCACAGCTATCCCTAATTCTGTCTCTGAATGGCGCGGTATATAATACTGATATATAAATCTTAATCTTTCAAATCGGCAATTATCTGGGTGGCCGCGTTGACACCAAATGCCGAGCGCGCGCGGGCAAAGGGTTGGCGGTCCCGGCCGACATTTCAAGCGGCGGCTGCAGTCGCCAGCATCACATATTTGTTAAAATCATTACATTGCCACCGCCAAGGCGACCGATCTGAGTGAGTCGATTCGGTCGAGCGACCTTGACGCCGGACACGGGGCGCGTCACCGACATCCGGGAGCCCGTACGTCTTGCGCGGCGATCGTAGCCGCCAGCTTCGTTGTGGGGCGGAGCGCTAGTATTTTGTTAACCGCGTACACCGACAATAAGGCTATGGCCATTTCAGCATATCTTCGATCACCGGCAGCCGATCCCGGCAGTCGCCGCAAGCCGCGCCGCAAGCTCCAGCTCGATGTGGCGGGCGCTCATGCAGGCGGTGATGGGCTGGTTGTTACGATACACAATATCTCGCAGAGCGGCATGCTGATCGAATGTGACGCCGCCCTGGCTGTCGGTGACAAGATCGATGTCGAGCTCCCGCACGCCGGATTGGTAACCGCGCGGCTCCTCTGGGCGAGCGGTATCCTGTTTGGCTGCGAATTCAAATCACCAATCTCGACCGCTGCGGTGAGCGCGGCTGAGTTGCGCGGCCTGGCCGCACCGGTACGGACACCTGAAACTCCGGCACGGTCGGATATCAGCGAGGTTCACGATCCAGCCTACCGCTTTGGCGCCAATCTCAAGCGCCTCCGCATCGCTCGCGGCCTCAGTCAGGCCGATGTTGCGGCCGAGCTTGACGTCAGCGCACCATCGATTTCAGGCTGGGAAAAGGGAAGGGCGCGCCCCAAGCCCGACCGCTTGACCGCGCTCGCCGCGTTGCTTGGCGTTCCGGTCACCCAGTTGCTCGTCGATCTTGCTTCCGAGCCCTATGACGATCTTATCGCTCAGGGGCGCGACCGCATTGCCCGCGCAACTGGGGCGAGCCCCGACAAGATCAGGATATTCATCGAAGTTTGACTGCGGCGCGCGGTCGACGCCTGGTTCGCGCGCGACTTAAGAGCAAAGCGGGTCGTTGGGAGCGCCCGACCCCGTATTTTGAACAATTTTGTCCGTTGGCACCATTCGCAGCGGTGATCGCGTTGTCATTTGGGACCAATCCCGGCGGTCTTGACATTCACCAATATAATCTCGGTTTCGGTTCCGGTTTGGGAGCGGGACGGGGCGCGTGGGCCAAGGCACCCAAGAAAATGCAACCGCGCCGGTCGGCGGCGACTGTCCCGCCGCTGATCACGCCCGCGGCGGCTTGGGCATGGTCGGGTCTCCTGCCAATTCGTCGGTGCGGGCGCCCGCGGGATGACTGGCCAGGCGCTTAGCGAAGCGGTTCCAGCGCCGCTCGTAGTGGAACGTCGAAAGATGTGCGCATGCAAAGGTGGCTGCGAAGAGAAGCGGGCGCTTGGCATATTTGACCAAAGTGTCGCCCGAGCCGAGCCAGCTATTCGCGAAAATACCGTGGAAAACATAAAGCGCATATGATGTTTGCGCGACATATACGACGCTGCGCCATTCGCAAACGGCGCGGAGCCAGCGCGGCGCGTTGTAGAGCGAGGCGCCGATCATAAGCGCGCAGATATAAGGCCGCAGGTAGGGCAAAAATCCGGTCCGCAGATCGGCGCTTGCGAACAATATGGGGAGCAGCAGAAAGATGCTCGGGCGCGCAATCAGTTTGCGGGCACGGTCGCCGAGCCAATTCTCATAGACCAGCGCTAGTGTCGCCCCGGCCAGGATTTCGTCGGCCCGAAACCATGTAACAATCGACATGGGCTCATGCGCGAAAATGCGCGCACAGGTGATCGCCAGACTGGCGAACGGAATGATCACCAGCGCGCGTCTGCCGCCGACCGCAACCAGCAAGGCAATCGACAGATAAAATTGTACCTCGAGGCAAAGGCTCCAGAAATGCGCGCCCGGTGCGACCAGCGAATCGGGCGGCAAATTGGCGACGAACAGAAAATTGCCGAAGATCTCGCCCGTGCTGGCGCCACCCGCCACAACGAAGGCAAGGAGCATGCCGAGCCAGCCGAGCGGCACAATCCGGAAGAGCCGTCGGATAAGGAACCGCCGGATATCGCCGTCTTCGATCAGGAAGCGGGTGATCAGGAAGCCTGACAAGGTGAAGAACATCACCATGCCTGTCGCCGCCACCGGCGCGTTCAACTGCCAGTGGCCCGGACCGATCGGCAAGAGATGGCCGGCAAGCACAAGGGCGATGCTCAAGGCCCGCCAACCATCCAGCAGCGGCAAATGCTTTAGCGGCGCTACCGCCCCCGGTGAACCCATTACGCCTTCCCACTTTCCCTGCCGGGTCGATGCTAGGCGGTTTTCGCCGCCTGTCCAGTTCGACGTCTACGCAGCGGTTCAGTAGGGCATCCTGCTTGTACCGAGCGGCGCCGCCGAAACGCTGACGGCAAGCGCTTTGGCAAGCTGGTCCGGGGTAATGCCGCGCTGCCGGCGAAGCCGCAAAAGATGCGATGCAAAGCCGTTACCGTGCGTCGCATCGGTTTCAATTGTGAATATGAGCCCATCGGATGGCAGTCTGGAGCCGCGCCTGGACCTGCGCAGCCGCTCAACAATTTTTTGTAAACTGGGCCTCACAATTGGTAATCGCGTCGCCTGGGATAAAGCGATGCAGCCCATGCAATGATCGCAATACCCGTCACCTCCGGCATAGAACCCCAATTGACGTCCGCCGTTTCCCGACCGATCAGTTCGTCCAGATGATGAAAGGAGCTCGCGCGAAGAAGGACGAACAGGCCAATGAAAACAAGGCCGCTCAATGCCATATGGACGGTGAAATCGGCGCATCTGGTTAGCCAGATCGTCGCAAGACCCGTCGCTCCGGTAAAACCGGTCAGCCCCAGAACAAATATATATTGTACCGCCCGGTGGGCGCCATACCAGCCAGCCGACTTGGCATATTCCCGGCCCGCAATCGTGAGCAGCGTCTGCAGATCGAGGAGCTCATTGATTCCGAGAAAGACCATTAGTCCGGCGAGAATATGCCAGAATAGACGGCCGCGCTTGTCGCGCCCGAGCTTGGCGCGGGCGGCGGCGCGCGCCGATAGTGCGGCTGCAAAGAGATAGGCGGTGACCGTCGCCCAATCCGCCATACTCGTCTGCGCGATAGAGGCTTGCCACGCTGCGATCAACGAGGTGCCATTTCGTTCATGAAACGAGCCGTCGACGTTACCGTTCTCCTGCGAAGGCCCAGTGTCGCGAGCCCAAGAAGTTTACGGTCAAGGCAAACCCCGACGCTATCGCAAGAGCAATGAGCGGAAAGCGCTCGAAGACCGCTGGACCTTGAGCGATGCAAAGTGCGTAGACGAACAAGTTGAACATAGCGCCAACGAGCTGCACGAGCACGTAGCGAAAAGATTGCCGAAGGCGAGCCTGATCGGTGCGTTGAAAGGTCCAGATCCGATTGAGATACCAGGTAACGCAAAGTGCGGCCGGGAAGCTGACGGCTCTAGAGAAATATGGCCCCAGATCCGTGCAAGCCAATAGGAGCGAGAGCATCGCGGCATCAACGGCGAAACCAGTCGCGCCGGTTGCGGCAAATTTAAGGAATGAGCGCACAAGCCCACCCCGTGGCTGCCGCCCAACGGGGAGCATTTCAGGCATTCCGCCTCGGCGGGCGCGGGCGTTGGGCGATGCATAGGCAGCGTTGCCGACCTCGGCTACGATTTGAACCTTTGCTCATTATTGAGTGTCCACCGGCGGGTGCGTTGCGCCCAGATTCCCGGAATGCCAACTCTGAAATTCAGGGGCTGCTGCTGCCAGGTACGCCATTCGCAAGATCTCGCGCCGACTGCGGACTACCGTATCCAGAATCAAGCCTGCGAGTGCGAAAAGAAATGCCACGATCATGAGCGCCGAACTAAGAATTGCCGTTGGGAACCGCGGTACTTCACCCGTTTGAAGATAGGTGCCGACCAGCGGTATGGCCAAAATGATAGACACCAGCGCCAGAGCCAATGCTATGCTCGTAAAGAAAAACAAAGGCCGTTCCTGCCGCACCAAGTCAAAAATGGTGGAAAGAATCCTCCCGCCATCGCGATAGGTAGAGAGCTTTGACATCGACCCCTCGGGTCGCGAGAAATACGTCGTCGTCAGCTCTCCTGTGGGCATCTGCATTCGCAGAGCATGAACGCTAATCTCCGTCTCAATTTCGAATCCGTTCGAGAATGCGGGGAAGGACTTCACAAATCGTCGAGAGAAAACGCGGTATCCAGATAGAATATCGCTAAAGCTGCGGCCAAAGAAGGTGCTGAGCGTGCGCGTCAGAACCTGGTTCCCGAAGCGGTGCCCTTGACGGTAGGCGTCCGCATCTTGCTCCTCGCGGCAACCTACGACCATGTCGAGACGCTCGGAGATCGCCTTTTTCAAGAGAAGAGGTGCGGCACTTGCGTCGTACGTGGCGTCACCGTCAGCCATTATGTAATAGTCCGCCTCGATGTCAGCGAACATCCGACGAACAACACATCCTTTACCCTTTGCTCGTTCTGTGAGGAGCACAGATCCTTCGGCAAGAGCGATTTCTGCCGTTCGATCCGTACTGTTGTTGTCGCAGACGTAGATTTCCGCTTCGGGAACCGCCGCGCGAAAGGACCTGATGGTTTGAGCCACCGAGGCTTCCTCGTTGTAGCAGGGGAGCAGGACGGCAATTTTCGGACTAGTCGTTTTCATTACGGCACCTCACGCCAGAGCCACGCCTTGAAGAGATTACAATAGCGCCTGCCGCGAGCGGCAGCACCCAGAGCAAGCGAGCGTTGTACCGGTTGTGGGGTTTGGACAGCGCGCCGGTGATCAACGCATTAGCGAAAACGGCGCCGAATAGCAGAGCCGCCACAATCCGATACTCGCGACTTCGGCCGCGCGCCAACACGAACAACAAGAGTCCTGTCGCCATCAATGTCGACAAGCAGATGCCGATGTTGGAGAATCGCATCGGCATCTCGCCGGCTGCCGAGCGGCTTCGTAATAGCTCTTGTGTATAACGAGGAGGCAGTTCGCCAATCTCCGATGGATGGAGATTGAATATGTCCGCTTTGACCATGACTAGCTGTCGCAGGCTCGCGGCGGCGCTGTGGCCAACGACCTCAAGCGGATAGGTGCGAAGCGCTTCCCACGCCACGCTGCTATCCTGTTCGGCCAGTCGGCGCTGTACGGCGTGTGACTCGACTGAGAAAACGCCCTCGGTAGCCTGATTGCTCCAGAGAAATGTGTCGCTGTCTTGGGGCATCCGCTCACGAAAATGGCAGGCCTCGAAACCAATTTGCGGGCATTTCTCGTTCAGGAGGCGCAGCGCAGGCCCTTCGTTAATCAGACGAGCGGTCAAAAAGGGAGGGCGGATCGGCGGTTCCCCGAGTTGGACCTCAACGGCTTTGACAAAAATGCGTTCGCTGACAACGCCGGTTATTGCGGCGACCGCGATAATCAAGATTCCGATGGTTTGAACGCTGCGGCAAAAGAGCCAGACCACTAGCCCCAGCACAAACATTGCGCCCAAGATAAGAATGTTCGAACTGTGTGACATGGCCGCGAAGCCCGCGATCGAAACCAGAGCCAGTTTCTCGAACGGGTTGAGCCGCTTCCAGCCAACCAAGGCGGAAATTGCCATCGCGACTGCGAACCCGGTGAAAACATCGGGCATTAAGAGCGAGACGAAAAAGGGGAGGGAGGTGAAGATTGCGAGCGCCAAGGCTGCGGCCAATACGTGCAACGCGAGGTACCTGCTTTCGCCAAGACCCAGCGCACGCAGCGTGATCCAAAGCACAAGCACAGCCATGCCTGCCTGAACAAGCACGCCGCCGAGACTTCCAAAAACGACGACGAACGGCAAGATCAGGAGCCCGTAATAGACGGACCGGCCAAGCAGCACTGGGTGGGCAAGCTGTTGCGAGGGGTCTGCATTGGACTCCGCTCCGCTATCGCCAGTGTCCTCGGGGTTTGCAGCCGCTTCAAGAAGCAGGCGGTGTCGGTCTGACCAATCGGTCTCCCAGCCAGTCAATTCATAAATGGAGGTACCAGCCCCCCGCAAATATGTTTGTGTGTCCGGAAAGAAAAAGGCTGCGCCGTTATAAAGGGCGGGCCAGCTCATGAGAATGAGAGCAAGGACCAGCGCGACGGTCTGCGTCGCTCCGGTTAAAATACGCGATCGCGTCAGCAGCTTTGCCATCGAGAGGTCAGCCGGCGAGGAGCGAGGCGAGAGCGCTAAATCTGGCGGGTATAGAAAACGACATGCCGCCCACTCAATCGATCCCAGTGCCTGTGCAGGCGATTGAGCGCGTTACCGGCCCCCACGGCGAAGAAATCTCATGTCGAATCATGGATTCGCTCTTAACGAACAAGCGTAACATATAGAAGTTGCCCCTTCTTCGGTCGCCCTTCTGTCCCATTCTAGCACTCTGCGATGATGACGTTAGCAGGATCATCATCCAGGGCGCCTGACAGTTTAACCGCAGTTGATCTGGCGAAGGCGCGTGGGGAGTGCGCACAGCCTGCAATCCGAGCGGCGGCGCGCAGCGGCCCGCAGCGCATTGCCCGCGGGCGTTTCCATGATGTTCGCCGCGCAAGCGGATCAAACGCACGCTGCGCGCTTCTGGACGCTCAGCGCACGACGCGGCGCCGGTTGAAAAAGAATGAGGCGCGGTGATTGCGCCAGCCGCCGTCCAGAGTTCGTGCGACCAACCGAATCAGTCTTGCGGCGATGGCGTGACAGCGACGGGACAGCCTCACGTGCCAGCGATACGAAAACCATCTTGGGCTCTGCAAACCAACACCGCATCACCCTGGGACTAATTTTTAACTTAATGACAAAAGCGACCGTCGCGCTGGTTGAGGCTTGGCGATACGAGCGCTTTGCCAGAAAACCGCCAAATTTCCAGCACGTAAGGCTCGGCAGCCGTTTCTACGATGTGCCAAATCAGGACATTCGCCAAATGCGGCGATTGATTTTCGCTTAAAGTTAAGTACCCAATTTAATTGGCTAATCGATTGCAGAGTCGATCCGTGAGCGAAACAGGGGATATGGGACAATGAACAAGGCGCTTCTTTTGGCTGTGACGGCGCTCGGCGCCTTCGCGTCGCTTCCTGCGAATGCAGCAACGATCTTTGTCGGCAGCTGGACGGTCGATCAGGGGCCAAGCTGGTTCGGTTCGCCGCCAAACGGGCCTTTGGCATACACGGGTCAGGAAGCAGCCGCGCTGCTATTCGGTGGTAGCGCCTCCGATTATGCTATTTCGACGGTCGATGATCTGGTGGCCAATATCAACAATATGGCCTGGTACTCGGTTATCGGATATGGCGGAAATCAAGGCAATGGCGGCTCGTTGCTCGCCGAAGATTATTCGAGCAAATATCTTGGCCAGTTCTACGGACCGACGTCAGGATATCCTTCGCAGGATCCAAATGCTGCGGCCTCCGCCTATGTCACGGACAATGCGCGCGGCGTTCAGTTCAGAAATTACGCTTTCCGGATCGATAACGTCCCCGCCGTTCCCGAACCGGGCACCTGGATGATGATGCTGATCGGTTTCGGCGCCTTGGGTGCCTCGATGCGCCGCCGCAGGGCGCAACCGCGTGTGGCGGTCTCGTTCGGCTAATCGAACTGCTCGCACCATAGCAACGCCCGGGTATCGCCCGGGCGTTTCTTTTTGGCGTTGGGAAAGGCTCGCGCGTCATCTCTGACTGGCCAATCGCTACCAGGTTTGTGGTCGGCGATATTATCGGGAACGAATGCGATATCTCCGATGGCGGGCTTATTGCCGCCTCCAGCAAATAGGATCTGGTGTCGGCATCGCGGCGCAAGTGCTGGTCATCGTCGGGCGTCGCGAGGCAACGCTGCATCTAATATGAAGAGCTTTGTTTTGACAAAGTTGTCGAGCGCATGACAAAAGCGGACGGACTTCGACCCCTGCCTTGCGTGGGTAGCGGGGCGTCAGAATATCGACGGTCGCAGCACTGGCGCGCGTGACGCGCGTAACGGATGGATGAACGAACCGAAACCAGATGAGCGACGACATGTCTTTCATTGACTACTACGCCATTTTGCAAGTCGCGCCGGACTGCGACGAGAAGACCCTCGAAGCAGCCTATCGCTTGCTGGCCAAATTATTTCATCCCGATCGCCATGAAACGGCTGATATCGAGAAGTTCAACCAAGTGGTGGAGGCATATCGGGTGCTGCGTCACGCCGATCAGCGGGCCGACTACGACATCCTTTATGCTGCCAACGTCAAAGGCGAAAATTTTCGTCCTTACGCGGCGGACGCGGCGCCCAGCGGCGATCGTTCTGCGCTGAGCGATGGGGCGGCGCATTCGAGAATCCTTGAATATCTCTACGACAGCAGGAGAAAAAATGCTCGAAACGCCGGCGTCGCGGGCTTTTACGTGCAGGAAATGCTGGGTTGTTCGGATGAGGAGTTCGATTTTTATCGCTGGTATCTCTTGGCCAAGGGCTTCATCGAAACTAATGAGCAGGGCGGGCTGGCGATCACAGTCGACGGGGTCGATCAGGTGATTTCGGTGTCGCGAACGGTGGCTGAGAAGCAGCGGCTGATCTCGCAGTCAAATGCCCGGCCTCAATAGCGACAATGATGGTCAATCTATTGCGATAATAGTCCTGTCGGCACTGCGATCGTGGTGCGTGATGGGGCTGACAAAAAGTCGCGTAGCGAGCAGGTGCGACATCGCCAGCGCGGCTGTATTGCCCCGCGTTGAGCGAGCGCTCCTATGGGTCGGCCTCGACCGGCGCGCGCTTCCGGGGTGCATTGCCAATCCTTCAGTCTGCGTTAGCTTGATGTTTCCCGCTTCTCCGTACCGCCCCGGCGGTGCGGGAGGGGCGGTCCCTGGTCGGTTGACGCTGACGTGAGGCCGGACCGGTTCTGCCACCGGCCGCAGAGCCTTTCCGGCGATAGCCCCTTCCCCCGATAGTATCGGCTGCTGCCGCTTGGCGCTCTACCGTGCGCTTTTCATAGTCTGGCACACGCCTTCATCACTGTCCGCAGCACCGCCGATGCATTTGCCAGCGATGCCTCACCTTCGCCGCGGCCATCGATGCGAAGCATCGCCGTGCCGCGCTGCTGGACCAACTGCCCGAGGAGCGGTGATCCGGCGAGGCTGCCCTGCCAGAAGGTGCCTTCGGCATTGGCGCGCTGAACGGGTATGTTGACCAGCCTCCCGGCAAAGTTCCACGTCAGCGTCAGGCCTGGTCTGGCGAGAGGTTTGGTTAGCAGCATCGCGATTGTCGGCCGACCCATGTCGCAGAACAGGGAAAAGGATTCGATCCCAGGCGAGGCCGCAGCAGCGACATGTGCGACCGGGGCGCGGCCCGCGACCGGCAGCAGTTCCCATGGTGTACCCGGCAATGCGGTTGCCGTTTCGGGCGGGCTGCGATCGACCAGCGCTTGGATATCCGCGGGTAAGGGAAGGCGCCCGCCGGTTGTTGAAGCGAGCACGCGGAGCTTGCCTTTTTCCCACAGTCCGACTTGTACCGCCCGCCGCACAGGATCTATGAGAACATAGGCTTGCTCGATACCCCCCTGGTGCGGCGCATTGCCCGACAGGTAGTACAGACCGCCTTGCCGCTGCAGCGGGGAGGCGACCGCTAGATTGCTGCGCAACGCCGCCATTTTCGAGCCGAGCAGCGCCCTCAGCGCTCCTGCCACCGCGCCGCGGTCGAAAAGGTCGATTGCATCCGCTCCCTCGCCGCCCGGATAGCGACCGGTCATGGCGGGTAGGTTCGTCCATTCGAGCGGCGTACCCGGGCGGATTGCGGCGCCGGGGGTTGATGTCGGCGCTACCGCCGCCTTGGTCGGCGGCGCGCCGCCGCAGCGCAGGAAGGGCGAAGCCTTGGTGAATGCAGCGTGCAGAGGGTCTGCGGCCTGGCCCGGGGCGAGGTCGGCCTCGAAACGAACGACCCCCGGCTTCTCGTCGTCATCGACAAACATGAGGAGGCCGCCGAAATCCTGGTCGCTACGCGGGAAGGGGAAGAAGACGGTGGTGATGCCGTCATACGCCTGACCCATGTAGCTCGCAGCATATTCGACCTTGGCCGAGCGCACGGTGCGGCCCCCGGTGTGAAAGGCAAATCCGGCAGCGTCGATCGTCAGGCGCGGTGTAGCCGCACAATCACCGCGCGGCGCATAGTCGCCGTAAATCCTGTCGAAGCCCTGACCCTTGAGGCTGGTCAGCGGCGCGGCGCTGACGGGCGCGCCAACGCCAAGCGCGAGCAGGCTTGCGATGGACAACAAGCTCGATACCACCTTGGTCATCGGTCGCACACCCCTCCTGTTTGCGGTTCCGAACGGTCTTCTCGCCCGGCGTTCGATACCCCGAACTGGTCGAGCGAGCCGCGATGATCGAAAATGGCCACGAGAACGACCGTAAGGACGCCGACAGCTGCCATTGGCAACATCTGATGGTAACGCGGAGCGCTTGCTGTTTCAATGGCGCCGCTTGCGGTGGACATTTCGCCCCGCGACGAAAGCCGTTGGCCGTTTATCGGCGCCGTAGCGCCAATCGGTACCGCCGGACACGCCTCCCCGCCCGCCATCCAGTCGGTACCCCTCTCTGCTACCGAGCGGGAGCACCAGGATGATCGTGGTCGGTGCCGTGAATGCCGTTCGCCGGTATCGCAACGAGGCGCGGCGAAACCTGTCGCTGCGGATAATGTTCACCGCGCGACATAATCTGTCCGTCGCCCAGGTTGCCGTCGGAACAATTGAGCATTTTGTCGAGACACGCCGCTTCCCACCTCAGGCGTATATCATCCTCCCAGGCCTCGAAATAATCGCTGTGAAAACTGGCACCGGGACGACGCAGCGAAGGGGGCAGCATCATGTCGCTCGAGAGATGCCAGAGCTCGGGTTTGTCGCCTGCCTGAATGCTGTAGGCCACGCCCATCGTGAACTGCGGGATGATATAGGGGTGGCTTCGCGGGCAGGCGCTCTGCCCCGTGTTGACGTTGCGCACCATATCCGCGAGGTGGCTGCGGTGATTGGAGGTGTCCAGATCGATGCCGTTCCAGCACTCGGGCGTGCTGATCACCGCATTGAGCCATTGCCCCGGCTTGCAGATTTTCATCGTCTCGACCATGTCGGGGGTGGCGTTGTTGACCGGATTCCACCCTTGGACGCACTTGAAATTGAACAGCTTGGCGTTTTGAGGCTGCGGTTCGCTCGGACGGGTCTGATCCCAGCCAAAGACGAAGCGCAGACCGCGTGGGATGCCGACGCAGGTCTTGCCCGCCGTCGTGCAGAACGGGTCGCTTTTCGGCCGGCGCTTGTAATAGATCGAAACCCAGTCGGGGCGAACCACATGACCCCTGCCGTCGAGCATGGCGGGCATCCAATAGGCCGAACGGTTCAAGCCATTTTGGCATGTGCTGTCGCCGTTCTTGCGCAAGCTCGCGTAGGTTGAATGCGCATTGGCGCCGAGGTTGCCGAAAAACTGGTGCAGGTGAGCTGCCCCGGGTTGTCCCGGATAAACGATCGGATCGTCATAGCTTATCTGTCCGGGACCGCACAGGAACCGGAACGCGCCGACAACGTCGGGCGCGGCGCTTGGCGGAATGGGATGGGAACCAAGTAAGCTCGCCACCGACAATCCCGATGACACTTCGCTTACCTCACTGGTTTTGGCGGAGGGGTCTCCGCCGCCCGAATGTCCGAGCAGCGCAGCCGAAACGAGCATCCACGCCATCGGCAGAATTTTCATCGCGCGACGGCTTTTGATCGCATGAGGACGCTTGCCGCTTTCCAGCGGACGGGCCGGTCGTCATGTTTTTCGCTGCATTCAGCCATTGGTGCAGTGTAGCGCAGCTTCCCGGCAGGTGTCGACAGGATGCGACGACGTCCTCGGCGCGGCGCGTGAAGCGTTGTGCGGGCCTTCACCCGGCGTTGGACCCGTGGTCGGCGATGGCAGCTGACCGGATGGGCCAGATCGACGAATCAGCGGGCTGCGGCCCCCATGGTTTTTCGCGCGAATGGCGTGGGTTCAGCTGCCCGAAAGGCTCACAAGACGGGGGCTCGCGGTCCAGCTGGCTTCCCAGCTCTGCTTCAGCCGCTGTCCGTTGCCGAGGTCACCGCTCGAGCAGTTCAGCATCTTGTCGAGGCAGTTCTTTTCCCAAAGATCGTGCACCATCGGATCCCACGCCATGAAGAAATCGGCATGGAAGGTGTCGCCGCGCTTGTGCGCTGGCGATGTGTCGAGTTCGTCCGAGACAAATGCATAAATTTCGCCGGGCGCCTGCGTGTACCAGACCCCCATGGTGAAAGCCGGGATCACATAGGGATGGGTCACCGGGCATTTCAAATAGCCCCAGCTGCCATAGGAACCGTAGGCTACATGGCTGCGGTGATCGCTGCTGTCGAGGTTCTTCCCATCCCAGCAATCGGGTGCGGTCATCTGCACCCCGATCCGGTTCCCGACGGGGCAGCCGGCCTGCGCCTCTTCGAAGTTCTTCCAGTCCTTCGGCGTGAAGGAAACCGGTCCATCGCAGGCAAAATGCAGCTGGCCGGTCGGGGCGTCGGCCAGATTCAGCATGTCGCGCCCGAAGATGAACCGCAAGCCATTGGGCAGGCTGGTTGCCTTGCCTTGATATTGTGGGTGGTTCGGATCGGAAACCACGGGATCGGAAGACGGGCGCCGCTTGTAGTAGATCGACACATAGTCGGGGCGGACGACCTGGCCCTTGCCGTTGAGCAGGGCAGGCATCCAATAGGCCGACCGATTCACCGGGGACATGCAGGTCGAGTTGCCACCCGCCCGTAGCGAAGCGTAAGTCGAATAAGCATCGGCGGTGTCATTGCCGAAGAACTGGTGAAGGTGGCTGCGGCCTGGTTGCCCGGGATACACGATCGGGTCGTCCTTCTTGAGCTGTCCCGGCATACAGATGAAGCGGAACGCGCCCACCACGTCGGGCGCGGCCGACGGCGGCAGCGCCGTCGCCACGAGTTCTCGCATGGGGTCGAAATTGCTGGCAATCGCGGCAACGAGCTGCGTCGCCATGTTGTCCGGAACTGTAGAACCGGCGGGCGCGGGTGTGGGGGTGGGAGTCGGTGTCGGCGCGGGGGCAGGAACCGGTGTCGGCGGCAGCGCTACCGTATGGATAGCGCTATTGCTGTCTGAACCCCCGCCGCCGCATGAGGCAGTCAGGAAAGCAAGGGCGGATACGAGACCAAGACGGCGCATAAGATTTCCTCTGATGGCAAACATCAAGTCGCGACTGCAGGCTCTGCCGCACAGGCGGTGGCGTACGCCGCGACAGATTTGGGTTGCTCGGCGCCGAGCCAACGGCAGCGCTGGCAACGACAAAGTTTCCGGTTCAGCGACTCTGCGTACAACATGGTGATCGTCCCACGGCCCTGCGGCGGTGGTGGCACGCAATCGCTAATTTGAGGTAAAGGTCGCCATCGGTCTGCGTGATCTGGGAACCCGTTTTCCGGGGCCAATCAGCCTCAATGCCGGTCATTCGCTTGCGCCAGGGGTAGGCGCCGCGTAACCATAAGGTCAGGGGAACAAGAGTAGCTGGAGGATGCAATTCGGCAATCGAGGTGAGGCGCAGGAGCGGCTGACTGCCGGTCGTCATCGGTGGCCCGGGGCGCCTGTCGTGGCCAAATGCTCGGACTATTTTCGGGGCGAACGATGGGCATAAAAGCTTCGCAACCATGCCACGGCTCGGTTCTCTGAGCCACCGAGCTGCACCTTGAATTTACATTCTGCCTATGGCCCGTGCCCTCGCCGGGAACATGGAGCATTGTCGCAGGCCCGTGAACGGAGGCACATTTTGGAGAAGCGCGCGATGCAATCGGTTACCAGAGTTTCGCGGCCATGGTGGTATCGGCTATGACCGAGGTCGTTGTTGGCATCACGTCGCTTCCCAGCCGGATCGGTCTTATCCGCCCAACGATAGAATCGCTTCTGGAGGGCGCGCGCAAGCCGGATCGCATCATCGTGGCGCTACCGCTTCGGTCGCAGCGCGAGCAGTGCGGTTATGATGTCCCGAGCTGGCTCGCTGACCTCGGCGCCCTCGTCACGCGACCGGAGAGCGATGCTGGACCGGGTACAAAACTTCTCGGAACCTTGCCCGAGGTTGCAAGCGACAGCATTTTGATCCTTGCCGATGACGATGTTCGCTATCGCCATGATTTTGTCGAGAAGCTCGCGCAGGCTCAAGCCGGTGACCACAGGGCTTCGTTCAGTTTCTACACCTATTCATTGCATGGCCTGCCGGTGGGGCAAGGCTGCGACGGCTTCAGTTTCTGGACATCGAACCTTGCCGGAATTCATAAATTTGCTGAAAAACATGTGCTGAACACCCCGCTGCGCCTCCACGACGATCTTTGGATTTCCTATTTTCTAGCGTCGAAGGGGATTGCGGTGAGAAGCCTGCAGCATCTCCTCGGCGATTCGCTTATCTACGAGCAGGTGCACGATCTTGCGGCGTTGAGGCACTTGGAAGGCGACGCATCGCGTGAAAACCTCAACGAGAGGGGATTGCGTTCTTTGCTTGGCGAGGTGAAACTGCCGACAGCGCTAATGGTTCGGGTGCGGACGTCCTTGATGAAAGCGTGGGGCGTCGCATCGATAAAGCGGGTCATCGGTCGGAAGTAGGCCCAATGGCGCGCTGCGTCCGCGCTGATCGCCGACATTCGATGAAGTTCGTTGAGGCTGTTGACGGTCGGCGCGCGATCACAGCGCGGCCGGGAGCGATATGCAGATTTGTTAACCCTGATCGGTTAATCCGATAGGTCAGAAGGGTTGATCATGATGCGTGCAATTTTGCTTTTCCTTGTGCTGCTGGGTGGCTGCGCGCCAGGCGCGCGAGATATCGCCCTGTCTGACCTCAACCTTAGCGACATGCAGCAAATTCAGTCGATCCGAAATCAGCTCGGACCGCAGGACGGACGCGCCTTCGCCAACTATATAGTGAGGCACCACGTCGCTTCGGTAAATTATTGCGGACGACCGCTGCTGGGCGCGCACGGCAAGCCCCCCGAAACGGTGGGCGAAGCTATCGACCTGGCGATGCGTCGCGACGCGCTCGAATTAGGGGCTGCGCTGGCCGCCTCGGCTCCGAAGCACCCCCGTCAGCTGGCCCGCGATGAATGGGACAGCCTGATCCGCGATCGCGACATAAAGGTCGACGCCCGCGCCCGGCTGCATGACCAGTTCGGCGATAAGGCCAGCCGCCGACCCGAATGGGCATCACTCGAAGCCCAGTTGTCCGAAATCGACCGAAAACTGGTTGCGATGAAGCCGGTGGTGTTTGGGGCCGATCGTTAGCGCCCGCATTGGCCCGCGCCTCGGGCGACGCTTCTGACCCGGTTATCGCTGGCGCGGATGCGATTGGCTCTCGCCGAATGCTGTTGCGTCGGTTAGCGGTTGCGGGTCGGGACGACGTCAATCCCGCCAAACAGGAATTTGCGATGCTCACGTGCCCTTCCGTGGCGAAACCGACCCATCCAGCGCGCGCTATTCGTAGCGGAGCGTCCCGGTTCGTTCTGGCTTGGCACCATCAACAGCGCGTGCCCTTTGGATTAAATCATGGTGGGTGCGCCACGCTCGCTGGTTTTGCGGCTGACAATCGCAGCTAAGAAATAATCGCCATGCGCTTCATTGCACTCATCATCATATTATTGGCCATACCATTGGCGCTTGCATGGCTCCGAGCAAAACCTGCGCAGCGCAAATGGGCCTATTTTGCGGTGGGCGTGCTGCCGTTTACGATCAGCGTATTCAATCTCGATGCATCGCTGATCACGTGGCCGACCTGGTCCGGCTACGCCAAGGGCCTGATCATCACATTGCTCGACTCACTCGCGTTGGCGCTGATCATCGTAGCACGCGCGCCTGCCCGTCGGCTGCCGTTTCTGGGGCTGCTGATTGCCTATCTGCTCGCTGCGGCGCTATCCATGGGTTTCTCCACCCTGCCGATGAGCACCAGCTTTTATGTGTTCCAGCTGATGCGCGTTGTCACCCTGTTCGTGGCGGTGGCGTCCTTCGCCGGGCAGATTGGCGCGCTGCGCTGGCTTGCCATGGGCTTGGCCGCGGGGGCGATATTTCAGGCGATTGTCACGATCGGGCAAAAATTCTCAGGCGCTGCACAGGCCGCCGGGACAATGGGCCACCAAAACCTGTTGGGGTTCATGCTGCACTTTGTGACCTTGCCCTTGCTAGCGTTCTTGCTGGCAGGAGAGCGCGGTAAAATCTTCATGCTGGGGGTGCTTGCCGCACTGATCGCCGTTGCATTTGGCGCCTCGCGCGGGTCGGTTGGCTTCGCTGGACTCGGTATCGCGATCCTGTTTTTCCTGTCGATGGTGCGCAAGCCGACCGCACATAAATGGAAAATGGCGGGGCTCGGCGTTCTTGCGTTGGCCATCGTCACCCCCGTCGTGATTTCCAGCTTCGCTGACCGCTACGAAGTCCGTCCGGATTCGCAGAGTTCGAATGACGAGCGGCTGGCTTTCGAAGCGGCAGCCAAGGCGATGTGGTCCGACCATCCCATGGGCGTCGGGGCGAACCAATATGTCGTGACGGCGAATGTCGGGGGCTATTCCGCTCGGGCCGGGGTGGCGTGGAACTGGGGGATCCGCTCGGCGCAGGTTCATAATATGTATCTGCTGATCGCGGCGGAAACCGGCTGGATCGGGCTGATTACCTTTGTGATGCTGATTGTCTGGCCGATCCTGCGCGGAATTGCCTTTGCCTTTGGTAACCGATCCGACCCGCGCGGGGAAATTGTCCTGGGCGCGAGCGTGGCGCTGCTGGCCGCGGCGCTGCACGGCTTTTACGAATGGGTGTTCGTCACCTCGAACGGACAATATGTTTTTGCCATTTCGCTCGGCATGATCGCCGGGATCATCCGGGCGGCCGAACGCGAGAAAAAGGAACGCAAGCAATCGCTCCGGCGCTTGACGCGGCAGGCCGCCGCCCCGGCTGCAACCGATCGGCCCGCCTCCGCGGCGCGGGCAGCTTCCGCTGCCGAGTGACGCAACGCGAGATGCGCTTGTTGACGCGATGCTGCGGAAATTTCGTACCCCGCAACGCGGCCGCTCGAACAAGGCCATTCGTCCCCCGTCTCCCGGATACCCCGAAATCGGTTTGCCATTTGCCTTGATCGGCCGCGCTGCTAATGGCCGGGCGTTGATGGGGAGTGCCTGCTGCACGTGGCGACGGGTTTGAAGAAGGCAATAGTATCGCGTGGATGACCGCCTGCCACAGGATGCGCTCGGCCTGAGTGCTCGCGCTCGGTGGCTGGCCATCGCGCGCGGCATCCTCCACCCGCGTCAGGCAATTTTTGGCGCGGCAGGGTGGGTTACCG
>VFQN01001529.1_pt1 | contig 38493 bp, 38 predicted proteins | sample 3512371 | NCBI WGS metagenome assembly VFQN01 (sample SAMN10412370, study PRJNA504923) | tailings metagenome | isolation source: Replicate 2 from Balatoc abandoned mine | place: Philippines: Itogon, Benguet | collected 2017-08-28
TCAGCGCCACCGAGACAAGAATTATCGCATAGCTGTGGGCGAATGCGAGACTCACGAGCCCGGAAAGGGTGAACATCATGCCCACGACAGGCGAATAGGGTGCGGGGTGCTTGTCGGTCACCATGCCGATGACCGGCTGCAGCAGCGATCCGGCAATCTGGAAGGTCATGGTGATCAGGCCGATCTGCACGAAATCGAGCGCGTACGCATCCTTCAGGATTGGATAGGCAGCCGGAATCAGCGACTGCATCAGATCGTTGAGGAGATGGGTAAGCCCCAAAACCACAAGAACTGCGAGGTGCGTCCTCGGCTGCGTCGTGGGCGTGCGGATGGCGACGGTCATATCTGTATTCGAGACCGTTCGGATGCGGTGGTCGAACGCCGTGGCGACGTCCATGAACCATACGCATCCGAGGTCGTCATCGAATAGCGCGCGCTCTTAGAGCGTTTGAACGTTTTCAGCCTTCGATTTGCCGGTCTTGCGATCCTGGCCGATGTCGTAGCTGACCTTTGCGCCATCCCGCAGCGGGCCGCCGGACTGTACCGCAGATATGTGAACAAACACGTCTGCTCCGCCATTGTCGGGGGTGATGAAGCCGAAGCCCTTGTCCTGATTGAAAAACTTAACCGTTCCGGTAGCCATGGTATCCTCAGTGATCGAGCGGCACCTTGCCGCAGCAGGAGCTTATTCGTCGTACGCTGGTCCGGCAACCGCTTATTCACGCTGGAATGGTGTCTGTGGAAATCTAGGCCTGGAAAAGTGCTCGCGACGAAGGGCTTTCGCCATCCACCATGGGGATAACTTGCGTTTCGCAACCGAGCGATCGAGCTAACTGTTGACGGTGAAATTGCGTCCTATACCATATCTAGTGTTCGAGGTTCCTCCGATTCGAAAGAGTCGGAGGCTAAGACGGGAATCCGGTGTGGCCATGATGGCTGCGTCAATCCGGAGCTGCCCCCGCAACTGTAAGCGGCGAGCATACGTTCGACAAAGCCACTGAGGCGCAAATGCCTTGGGAAGGCGGACGGATGCCGCGACCCGCAAGCCAGGAGACCTGCCTCGTTCATGAACGTCCACGGGCGGGGTGTCCGGCAGGCGAGCGATGGGTTGTGGAATGATGCCGCCCCGCCGTCTCCCCAGATGCTCCGTATGAATAGCTTCGGGGTGAAGTCATGTCGAATTTGTTTCCAGTGCCTCCGCGCGAGTAAGCGGCGCCCCGCGTCCGGCCGTCCTTGAGGGCCGCCGTCTATCTATTTTCAGTTCACGAACGGTCATCGACGGATGACCGAACGCCCCTCCATGCCCAATCGCCAGAATATGAGGAAACCATGCCGATCACCGTTTACTCCAAGCCCGCCTGCGTTCAATGCTCAGCGACCACCCGCGCACTCGACCGCCACGGCATCGATTACAGTGTCGTCGATATCTCCGAGAATGCAGATGCCTTCGCGCTCGTGCAGGGCCTCGGCTACCGTCAGGTTCCCGTCGTCGTTGCCGGTGAGCAGCATTGGGCCGGTTTCCGCCCTGATATGATCAGCGCACTGGCCTGAGGGCGGGGCGATGGGTGAGCTCGTCTATTTCTCCTCCCGGTCGGAAAACACCCATTGCTTCGTGCAAAAGCTCGGCCTTCCGGCCTCCCGCATTCCCCTTCGCGCCGACGAGGCGCTGAGGGCGCGCGCGCCCTTCGTCCTCGTCGTGCCGACCTATTGCGGCCAGGATGGCAAAGGCGCCGTTCCCAAGCAGGTGATCCGCTTCCTCAATGATGCGGAAAACCGCGCGAACCTTCGCGGCGTGATTGCCGCGGGCAACAGCAATTTCGGGGCGACCTTCGGGCTCGCCGGCGACGTCATCTCCGCCAAGTGCGGTGTGCCGTATCTCTACCGCTTCGAGCTTCTCGGCATGGATGAGGACGTCGACAACGTCAGACAGGGACTGGAACGATTTTGGACACGATGACGCTCGAGAAACCGGCGAAGACGCCGGAAATCACCGCGCTGGACTATCATGCGCTGAACGCGATGCTGAACCTTTACGATGAGGATGGAAAAATCCAGCTCGACAAGGACCGGCAGGCGGCAAAGCAATACTTCCTCCAGCACGTCAACCAGAACACGGTCTTCTTCCACAATCTCAGGGAAAAGCTCGATTATCTGGTGACCGAAGGGTACTACGAGCAGGAGGTGCTCGACCAGTATTCCTTCAACTTCGTACGCGATCTCTTCGACCACGCCTATGACAAGAAGTTCCGATTCCCGACCTTCCTCGGCGCGTTCAAGTACTACACGTCCTATACGCTGAAGACCTTCGACGGAAAGCGCTACCTTGAGCGCTACGAGGACCGCGTCTGCATGGTGGCGATGACGCTGGCGCGCGGCAGCGAGCAGCTTGCCCGCGATCTCGTCGATGAGATCATTTCTGGCCGTTTCCAGCCGGCAACGCCGACCTTCCTCAATGCCGGCAAGAAACGGCGCGGCGAGCTCGTCTCGTGCTTCCTGTTGCGCATCGAGGACAACATGGAGAGCATCGGCCGCTCGATCAATTCGGCGCTCCAGCTTTCCAAGCGGGGCGGCGGTGTCGCGCTCTCCCTCACCAACCTTCGCGAGATGGGCGCGCCGATCAAGCAGATCGAGAACCAGTCGTCGGGCGTCATCCCTGTCATGAAGCTGCTGGAGGACAGTTTCTCCTATGCCAACCAGCTCGGTGCGCGGCAGGGGGCGGGGGCGGTCTATCTCCATGCCCATCATCCCGACATCCTGCGTTTCCTCGACACCAAGCGCGAGAATGCCGATGAGAAGATCCGCATCAAGACCCTGTCGCTCGGCGTCGTTATCCCCGACATCACCTTCGAGCTCGCTCGCAACAACGATGACATGTATCTGTTCTCGCCGCATGACATCGAACGCGTTTACGGCGTGGCCTTCACCGAGATTTCGGTGACGGAGAAGTACCGCGAGATGGTCGAGGACGGCCGCATCCGCAAGAAGAAGATCAAGGCCCGCGACTTTTTCCAGATCCTTGCCGAGATCCAGTTCGAGAGCGGCTATCCCTACATCATGTTCGAGGACACGGTGAACCGCGCGAACCCCATCGCCGGCCGCATCACCATGAGCAATCTTTGCTCGGAGATCCTGCAGGTGAGTGAGGCGAGCGAATTTAACGACGACCTCTTCTATGCCAGGATGGGCAAGGACATTTCGTGCAATCTCGGCTCGCTCAACATTGCTGCTGCGATGGACTCGCCGGATTTCGGACGAACGATCGAAACCTCGATCCGTGCGCTGACCGCCGTCTCCGAGATGAGCCACATCTCCTCGGTCCCCTCGGTCGAGAAGGGCAACGACGATAGCCACGCCATCGGCCTCGGCCAGATGAACCTCCATGGCTACCTCGCCCGCGAACGCATCTTCTACGGATCCGAGGAAGGTATCGATTTCACCAATCTCTATTTCTACACGGTGACCTACCATGCCATCCGCGCCTCAAATCGGCTCGCGGTGGAAAACAGCGCCAGCTTCAAGGGTTTTGAGAGCTCGAGATACGCCTCGGGCGACTATTTCGACAAATACATCGAGCAGGTGTGGCTGCCGGCGACGGAGAAGGTGAAGGGTCTCTTCGAAGAGGCCGGGATCCATGTCCCCTCGCAGCAAGACTGGCGAGAGCTGAAGGAGGCCGTCATGAAGGGCGGGCTCTACAACCAGAACCTCCAGGCCGTGCCGCCGACGGGCTCGATCTCCTACATCAATCACTCGACGTCCTCGATCCACCCGATCGTCTCGAAGATCGAGATCCGCAAGGAAGGCAAGATCGGCCGCGTCTATTACCCGGCCGCCTTCATGACCAACGACAATCTCGACTATTACCAGGACGCCTACGAGATCGGCCCGGAGAAGATCATCGACACCTATGCGGCGGCGACCCAGCATGTCGACCAGGGCCTGTCGCTGACGCTGTTCTTCCGCGACACGGCGACGACCCGCGATATCAACCGGGCGCAGATCTACGCCTGGAAGAAGGGCATCAAGACCATCTACTACATCCGCCTTCGCCAGATGGCGCTGTCCGGCACGGAAGTGCAGGGCTGCGTTTCCTGCGCGCTGTGAGATCGGGGAAGCAAATGAACATCCAAGTGAAGACCAAGGCGCCGAAGGCCGCCGCCGCCATCCGCGCGATCAACTGGAACCGCATCGAGGATGACAAGGACCTCGAGGTCTGGAACCGCCTGACCGGTAATTTCTGGCTGCCGGAAAAGGTGCCGCTCTCCAACGACATTCCCTCCTGGGCGACGCTGAAGCCGCAAGAGCAGAAACTCACCATCCGCGTCTTTACCGGTCTGACGCTGCTCGACACAATCCAGAACGGGGTCGGTTCGGTAAAGCTCATGGAGGATGCTGCCACGCCGCAAGAGGAGGCGGTGCTTTCCAACATTTCCTTCATGGAGGCTGTGCATGCACGCTCCTATTCCTCCATCTTCTCCACGCTCTGCCTGACGCCCGACGTCGATGACGCCTATCGCTGGTCGGAGGAAAACGAGTTCCTGCAACGCAAATCCGCATTGATCATGGAACAATATACGACGAGCGACCCCTTGAAGAAGAAGGTCGCCAGTGTCTTGCTCGAAAGTTTCCTGTTCTATTCCGGCTTCTATCTTCCGATGTACTGGTCGAGCCGCGCCAAGCTCACCAACACGGCGGACATGATCCGCCTCATCATCCGTGACGAGGCCGTACACGGTTACTACATCGGCTACAAATTCCAGCGCGGACTGGAGCGCCTGAGCATGGAAAAGCAGCAGGAGATCAAGGATTTCGCCTTTGATCTTCTCCTGGAACTTTATGACAATGAGGCGCGATATACCGAGGATCTCTATGACGACGTCGGCCTTACCGAGGATGTGAAGAAGTTCCTGCACTACAACGCCAACAAGGCCCTGATGAACCTCGGATACGAGGCACTTTTCCCGCCGGAAGCCTGCAAGGTAAACCCGGCCATCCTCTCAGCGCTGTCACCGAATGCCGATGAGAACCACGACTTCTTTTCCGGCTCCGGATCGTCCTACGTCATCGGCAAGGCGGTCGCCACCGAAGATGAGGACTGGGATTTCTAAAGGAGGATCCGGCAGGGTTTTCCCGCCAAGCCGCTCAAGGCCCCGATACCCAGACCTCTCAGGCTATCTTCCCCGGTTCGACGTTCAGTTGCTCGAGCAGGGCTCCGTGGTATTCCCAGAACCCTGCGATAAAGCGCTCCGCAAGCTGGTTGTCTGTTGCGTCGCTGCGGCGGATCGCCAGGAAGCCGGCATCGATGAAGTCGGTGAAGGGGCGGACCACGACGCCTCTGCCTCGATAGTCCGTGGCGGAGGAGGGGTCGATGATGGTGATGCCGACGCCTTCCGACACCAGCGTCAGCGCGGTGTGGGAGAGGCGTGTCTCGATCGTTGAAGCCCTTGGAATGCCCGCCAGCGCGACCTCCACGCGCATGGCAAACAACGTCCCCGGTTCCAGCGTGATCATGTGCTCGCCTTCGAGGTCTGCCGGCCCGATCCGGGATCGGGCGGTAAGTCTGTGGCCCTGCGGCATGGCGACCACGGCCGCGACGGGGCGGGATTCCGTCAGGAAACCGGGGCGGTCGAGCGGGCCGTCGGCGAAGCCGATATCGGCCTGGCCGGAAGCGACGGCTTCGATGACCATGGTCGAGGGGATGCCGCTCAGGGAGACATGGATGTTCGGGCGCTCGCGCAGGAAGCGCGCGAGGTAGCGCGGCATAATGCCATTGGCGAGCGCGGGCATCACGGCGATGCGCAGCATGCCGGCATTCTGGCGGCCGATCTCCTCGGCGAAAGCCTTGATGCGGTTGAGCCCGACATAGGCACGCTCCACCTCCCTCAGAAGCGTGGTGGCCTCGGGCGTCGGGACGAGTTGGTTGCCGCGCCGCTCGAACAGCCGCAGCTTCAGGTCGAGCTCGAAGTCGCGGATCAGCCGGCTCACCGCGGGCTGGGTAATCGCCATGAGCTCCGCCGCCGCGGTCATTTTGCCGGTGAGCATGACCAGGCGAAACGCCTCGACCTGCCGCAGATTCATGAGCTTCTCCATAATATTTGGTTATTCTCTACCCGTAATTTCGAATTTGACGGTATGGAGCGTCACCTGCCAAAGTCAAGCCCATAACGCGCCGACACGCTATCGGCGCAAGGGAACGGACCAGGTGGACGCGTGGGCGCTTACTTCGATTTGATGGGATTTGCCGATGGTGGCTGGGGCTTCGATATGCTTCGCGCCACCGCTATCACGCTTGCCGTGGCCCTTTGCGGTTTTGGGCTGGGAGCGCTTTTCGGCATGCTCTCGGCGGCCGCGTCGCTCTCGCCGGTTTCCTCGCTACGTTATCTTGCCGACGGGTATACGACCGTGCTGCGCGGCGTGCCCGATCTCCTCGTCATCTATCTGTTCTATTTCGGCGGCAGCGCCGTCATAACGCAGCTTGGCCACCTGTTCGGTGCGGAAGGCTTCGTAAGCGCGCCGGTGTTCCTGACGGGGGCCGTGGCGATCGGCGTCGTGTCCGGCGCCTATCAGGCGGAAGTCTTTCGCGGTGCGGTGCTCGCGCTGTCGCGCGGCGAGATCGAGGCGGCCAAGGCCTATGGGATGGGTGCATTCCTCCGCTTCCAGCGCATCATCCTGCCGCAGGCAGCCCGGTTTGCGATCCCCGGACTTGGCAATGTCTGGCAGCTGGTTTTGAAGGAATCGGCCCTTATTTCCGTCGTCGGTCTGGTCGAGCTCATGCGTCAGGCGCAGATCGGCGCCGGCTCGACCCGCAAGCCGTTCACCTTCTTCCTGACCGCCGGCGTGCTCTACCTGCTGATCAGCCTTGTTTCCGGTGCTGTCTTCCGGCGCGCCGAAGCCCGTGCGATGCGCGGCATCCGGAGGGCATCATGAACCTCCTTGACATTCCCTTCCTCGTCGAGAGTTTCCTTGCCCTGTGCCGCGGCATTCCGCTCACGCTGCAACTGACCGCGCTCTCGGTCGCCTCGGGCGCGCTTCTTGCCATGCTTCTGGCGGGCTTCCGCCTCTCCGGCAACCGGGTGCTCGATGGTCTCGCGCGGGGCTATATCTTCGTCTTCCGCGGCACGCCACTCCTCGTCCAGCTCTACATCATCTATTACGGGCTTAGCCAGTTTCCGGAGCTGCGCAAGAGTGTCGCCTGGCCGTTCCTGCGCGAACCCTACTGGTGTGCCGCGCTGGCGCTCTGTCTGAATACGGCCGCCTATAGCGCCGAGATCATTCGCGGGGGCGTCATCGCCGTGCCGCTCGGGCAGATCGAGGCCGCGAAGGCCTATGGCATGGGCCGGCTCACGCTCTTGCGCCGGATCATCGCGCCGCAGGCTCTTCGCCTGATGCTGCCAGCCTATTCGAACGAACTGATCCTCGTCGTGAAGTCGACGGCGCTCGCCTCGACCATCACGATGATGGAAGTCACCGGCATCGCCGCCAAGCTGATCTCGGCCAGCTACCGGCCCGTCGAGATCTTCGTCTGCGCCGGCGCGATCTACCTTCTTCTGAACTTTTCCATCACGCGGTTGCTCCGGTTTGTCGAGCACCGGCTTTCCCGTGACCAGCGTCCCTTTGTCGTCGCGACCGGAGAACAGGCATGACAGATCAAACCCGCATCCCGGCCGTGGAAATCGCACGCCTGGAGAAGTGCTACGGCCCGCTCAAGGTCCTGCATGACATTTCCCTCACCGCGCAGCCCGGGGAGGTCGTTTCCATCCTCGGCGCGTCCGGTTCCGGAAAATCGACGCTGCTGCGCTGCGTCAACATGCTGGAAGTACCGAATGCCGGCACGGTCTCGATCTTTGGCGAGGCCTACAGACTGGATCAGCGCCCCAACCAGTCGGCACGCGTGATCGACCGGCGCCAGCTTCAAAGGCTCCGCTCCCAGGCAACGATGGTGTTCCAGTCCTTCAATCTCTGGTCCCACCTGACAATCCTTGAAAACCTGATCGAAGCTCCCGTCCACGTCCAGGGGCGGGATCGCAAGGCATGCATCGCCGAGGCAGAGGCGCTTCTGGAGCGCGTCGGCATCGCGGACAAGCGCCATGCCTATCCGGCCCATCTTTCCGGTGGCCAGCAGCAGCGGGCGGCCATCGGCCGGGCACTCGCGATGCACCCGAAAATCATGCTGTTCGACGAGCCGACCTCCGCGCTCGATCCCGAACTGGTCGCAGAGGTCCTCAAGGTCATGCGGGACCTGGCCGCAGAGGGCCGCACGATGCTCGTCGTCACCCATGAGATGGGCTTTGCCCGCGACGTCTCCAGCCGAGTCGTCTTTCTTCACAAGGGTTACATCGAGGAGGACGGCACGCCTGCGGACGTCTTCACCCATCCTCGCAGTGAACGTTTCCGGCAGTTCATTTCGACGCACGCCCATTGAGACCGGAGAACAACAAGAGGTGAACCCATGAAACTGACCCTTCTTCTCTCGGCGGTGGCCTTCGCCGTGTCGCTGCAGCCCGTCCATGCGGCGGACAAGATCCGCATTGCGACCGAGGGGGCCTACGCGCCCTGGAACTTCTCCGGCCCGAACGGCACGCTGGAAGGTTTCGAGATCGACCTGGCCAATGACCTGTGCAAGCGGATGAGCCGTGAATGCGAGATCGTCGCCCAGAACTGGGACGGGATCATCCCTTCGCTGACCGCCGGCAAGTACGATGCGATCATGGCCGGCATGAGCGTCACGCCGAAGCGCGAGGAGGTTATCGCGTTTTCGACCCCCTATGCGGCAGCGATCAACTCCTTCGCCGTGCTCGGTGACAGTGATCTCGCCAACCTGCCGATGGCCGGCAAGCCGCTTTCGGTGGATTCGGACGCCGCCAAGCCCGTTCTCGAGGAGATCGCCAAGCTGATCGAGGGCAAGACGGTCGGCGTGCAAGGCTCAACGACCGCCTCCTCCTTCATGGAACAATACTTCAAGGGCGCCGATGTCCGGGAATACAAGACGACGGAAGAGCACAATTTCGACCTCGTCAGCAGCCGCCTCGATGCCGTGGTCGCCAATGCGACGGTGCTCGCTGCGGCGATGGAGAAGGAAGACATGGCAGGCACGAAGCTCGCCGGCCCGCTGCTCTCCGGCAAGGTCTTCGGCATGATCGGGATTGGCCTGCGCAAGGAAGATACTGCGCTGAAGGCGGATTTCGACGCTGCGATCATGGCCGCCCGCGCAGACGGTACGATCAAGACCCTGTCCGAAAAGTGGTTCAAGCTCGACGTCAGCCCGCAGGACTGACGTCGCAGCGCAATTCCAGCAAAAGCGCGAAGCGGTTTTGCTGTGAAAAAACAGGCGCATTTTCGCAAATCGAAAAAAGCGAAAATGTTCTGGCGCCCATTCCGCCTTGCGGGCGGGCGCTCTCCTTTCCCTTTCAACAGCACAGACTGCGGGTATGCGGACCTTACCGGATCAGGAAATCGTCGTCGTCGGAGGCGGCCTTGTCGGCGCGGCCATCGCATGGGGGCTGGCGCGCAGAGGGCTGGCGCCGCTTGTTCTCGACGGAGAGGCTCTGTCGCACCGTGCGTCACGAGCGAATTTCGCGCTGGTCTGGGTTCAGGGCAAGGGTGTGGGCGCTCCGCACTATGCTCGCTGGACGATTGCGGCCGCCCGCCGATGGTCGGCGTTCTCGGCCGATCTGATGGAGACGTCAGGGATCGATGTCAGCCTTCGGCAAAGGGGCGGCTTCACTTTCGCGCTTACCGAAAGCGAGATGGCGACGTGGACGGAGGAGGTCCGTTGCGTGGCCGAAGCGCTAGGCACGGATGCACCCGACCACGCCGTGCTCGACCATGTCGAGACCGCGCGCATGCTGCCTGCGATCGGCAGGGATGTCATCGGTGCCATCTACTCGCCGCTCGACGGGGACGTGAACTCCCTTCGCCTCCTGCAAGCGCTGCATGTCGGCATGCTCAATCTCGGCGCAGGTTACCGAGCGCACTGCGATGTGACCGAGATCGTTCCTGATGCAGGCGGGTTCCTCCTCAAGGGAACCTGGGGCGAGGCCCGTGCCGGCCGGGTTGTGCTCGCGGCCGGAAACGGCAACACGCGGCTTGCGCCGATGGTAGGGCTTTCGGCCCCAACCCTCCAGAGCAAGGGGCAGATCCTGGTGACCGAGAAATGCGCACCCTTCTTTCCTTATACATCGACCACCCTGCGACAGGCCGATGAGGGTGGGGTGATGATCGGCGACAGCCAGGAGGCCGACACCCGCTCGATCGCCACCGACCAGGATATCAGCAGCGTGCTTGCCGACAGGGCGATCCGCACCTTTCCGCAGCTGGCGGCGGTGAATGTTCTGCGCAGTTGGTCCGGCTTCCGGGTGAAGACGCCTGACGGATTGCCGATCTACGAGTGCTCGCCCACCCATCCTGGGGCCTGTCTGGTCATGTGCCATTCCGGCGTGACGCTGGCCCCGAACCACGCCCATCTTGTCGCCGATGCGATCGCTTCCCGAAACCCCGTGCTGGCCGATGGCCTCTTTCCCGGCGGGAGGTTTCATGTTCCGGCGCATTGAACCCCCGAAGGACCACGTGACCATCGTCATCGATGGCAGCAAAATCGAGGTCGATGCCACGGCAAGCGTCGCGGTCGCGCTTCTTGGCGCAGGCATGACCACGCTGCGGCGTAGCGTGGTCAACGACCAGCCGCGTGCACCCTATTGCCTGATGGGCGTCTGCTTCGAATGCCTGGTGACGATCGATGGCGTGCAGAACCGCCAAGCCTGCATGGTTCCCGTCCGTGATGGAATGACGGTTGCCTTGCAACGCGGTGCGCGGACGACAGAAGGAAGCGATCGATGACGCTGACGACACTCCGCAATGCCGACGCCCTTGCCGTCCGCTACGACATCGCGATCGTCGGCGCCGGCCCCGCTGGTATGACGGCGGCGAGCGAATGCGCAAGGCTGGGCCTTGCGGTTGTGGTGTTCGACGAGAATGCCGAGGCGGGTGGGCAGATCTATCGCGCCATCGAAAGAAACACGCGTACCAAGCGCCCGTATCTCGGAAGTGATTATGCGCACGGGGCCGCCCTTTGGGAGGCCTTTTCCACGGCGACAGCCACCTATGTGCCTTCCGCCATGGTCTGGAGCCTGGAGCAACAGGAAGAGGGTGGGGAAGCGATGGCCGAGCTGCGGGTTTCCGTGGCCGGCCGCAGCCGGATCGTTTTCGCAAGGCGCGTGATCCTTGCAACGGGCGCAACGGAACGGCCTATGCCGGTCCGGGGCTGGACATTGCCGGGCGTCATGTCCGTCGGCGCCGCGCAGATCGCCCTCAAAGCCTCCGCTCTTCTGCCGCAAGGGCCGGTCGTTCTCGCCGGCAGCGGCCCGCTGCTTTATCTCTATGCGGACCAGGTGCTTGCGGCCGGCGGCGCAATCGATGCGATCCTCGAAACCACGCCGCGCCGCAACTGGCTTCGCGCCGCCCCGCATGTTCTCTCCTTTTTTGCATCCCCCTATGCGTGGAAGGGCCTTGGTCTGATGCTTCGGGTAAGACGGGCGCTCCAGGTGTTCCGTGCCGTGACGGCGCTGGAAATCACCGGCACCGACCGGGCAGACGGTGTGACCTTCGTGACCGGCGGCAAGACGGTGTCGCTGCGGGCAGGGAGCATTTTTCTCCATCAGGGCGTCATTCCCCATACCAATCTGGCGAATACCGCGGGCTGTGCGCTGGTCTGGAAGGATCGGCAGATGTGTTTTGCGCCGGTCGTGGACGAGGAAGGGCGCAGCAGTAAATCTGCGATTTTCATCGCGGGGGACGGCAGCGGCATCGGAGGCGCCGTCGTTGCGGCGCTTGACGGCCGGATCGCTGGGATCGCAGCAGCACAGGAGGTTCTGGGCAGGCAATCGTCCGAGGCGTTGAGCCACATTGTTCGGTCGCGAAAAAAGGCGCTGCGCGGACGGGACTTTATCGACCTTGCCTATCAACCGGCCCTGGCATTTCGGGCGCCGCAAGCCGACGACATCGTCGCCTGCCGATGTGAAGAGATTTCCGTCGGGGCCGTCCGAGAGGCCGCTGCGCGCGGCGTCGCAGGGCCGAACCAGCTGAAGACGATGCTGCGCTGTGGCATGGGGCCGTGTCAGGGCCGCATGTGTGCTGCGACCGTCACGGAGCTGCTCGCCGATGCACAGCAGCGCCCCCCTGCCGATGTCGGCACCTATCGCCTTCGCCCGCCGGTCAAGCCCGTGCCGCTCTGCGAGATCGCCGCACTCCCCCATACATCCGAAGCGGTTTACGCCGTGACGGGTGGTCATTCCGGACACTGAACCACGAAAGGTATCGAAAATGGTCCAACGATTTCTGCGAACGCCGATCATGCACAGAGTAGTCGAGCACAACGGTATCGTCCACGTCGGTGGCACGACCTGCGACGACGAGAGCCTTGATATGGCCGGCCAGACCCGTGAGATCCTCGCGAAGCTGGACCGCTACCTGGCCGAGGCGGGTACCGACAAGACAAGGCTGCTCTCAGCCAGCATCTTCGTCACCGATCTCGGCAAGAAGCCGGAAATGGATGCAGTCTGGAAGGAATGGCTGTCGCCGGAAACCTTGCCGACCCGCGCAACGGTCGGTGTTGCTGACCTTGGCGGCGATACGATGATCGAAATCGTGGTTTCTGCGTATAAGTAGAAATACAGACCTCTCAGTCCAGATGAAACCGTCTGCCAGCGCTGTCAGACGGTTTCATCGATGCGCTCGGCGGGACCGGGGTGTTGACCTTCCCCTTGCTGGAACCTTTAGGATCGGGTGACGTGAAGTGCGGAGCCTGCGACATGAGCAACGATCATATCCACCACGATCACGAGCGCCACACACCGCTCGCGCCGGCAGCCGAGGCGCATGCGGATAGCGGGACGGCTCTGCGCGACCCGGTCTGCGGCATGATCGTCGATCCCGCTGCGGGCAAGCCGATGCTCGACCATGCCGGCCACCGCTATCATTTCTGCAGCAGCGCCTGCCGCGACAAGTTCAAGGCGGCGCCCGACATCTACGTCAGTGCCAAGGATCCCGTTTGCGGCATGGATGTCGCCCGCGACACGGCCCGACATTTCCTCAAACATGAGGGGCGTGGCTATTACTTCTGTTCGCCAGCCTGTGAGGGCAAGTTCACTGCCGAGCCGGCACGATATCTGTCCGGTACGCCCGCGGCGCAGGCCATGCCAAAGGGCACGCAATATACCTGCCCGATGCATCCCGAGATCGTCAGGGACACGCCTGGTTCCTGCCCGATCTGCGGCATGGCACTCGAACCGGTTATGCCGGGCGCCGATGACGGTCCTAATCCCGAGCTGATCGACTTCACCCGCCGCTTCCGCGTCAGTGCAATCCTCTCCATCCCGCTTCTTGTTATCGCCATGGGGCCGATGGTCGGCCTGCCGGTTCGCGACTGGATCGGCGAGCCGCTGGCCGCCTGGCTTGAGCTTGCCCTGGCGACACCGGTCGTACTGTGGGCGGCATTGCCGTTCTTCCACAGGGGGCTGGATTCGTTCCGCAACCGCAGCCCCAATATGTGGACGCTGATTGCGCTGGGCGTCGGCGCGGCCTATCTCTATTCTGTGGTCGCAACCCTCTTTCCCGACCTGTTCCCCCACCAGTTCCGTGGCCATGGCGGTTCGGTACCGGTCTATTTCGAGGCGGCCAGCGTCATCGTCGCTCTGGTCTTCCTCGGCCAGGTGCTCGAACTTCGGGCACGCGAGCGCACCGGCTCGGCGATCCGCGCGCTGCTCGATCTTGCGCCAAAGACTGCCCGTCGCATTGCCGATGACGGTTCCGAAAGCGAAGTGCCACTTGATGCCGTTGTCGGTGGCGACCGCCTGCGCATCCGTCCGGGCGACAGCATTCCGGTTGACGGTCTGGTGCTGGAGGGACGTTCCTCCGTCGATGAATCGATGATCACCGGCGAGCCCGTTCCTGTCGAGAAGACCGAGGGTGACAGGCTCACGGGCGGCACACTCAACAAGAACGGATCGCTTGTCATGCGCGCGGAGCGCGTCGGCAGCGAGACCGTTCTGTCGCAGATCGTCGACATGGTCGCAAAGGCCCAGCGCAGCCGTGCGCCCATCCAGGGGCTGGCTGACCGGGTCTCTTTCTATTTCGTCCCGGCCGTGGTGCTCATCGCCGTCGCTGCCTTCATCGTCTGGGCGCTTGTCGGACCCGAGCCGAGCATGGTGTTCGCCATCGTCTCGGCGGTCTCTGTGCTCATTATCGCCTGCCCCTGCGCCCTCGGCCTCGCCACACCCATGTCGGTGATGACCGCCACCGGGCGCGGTGCCCAGGCCGGGGTGCTCATCAAGGACGCCGAGGCGCTGGAGCGCTTCGCCCGCGTCGACACGCTCATCGTCGACAAGACCGGTACGCTGACGGAAGGGCGGCCGACGCTCACCGATGTGATCACCGCTGTAGGCGTCGAGGAGGCCGACCTGCTGTCGCTCGCTGCCGGGCTTGAAAAAGGCTCCGAGCACCCGCTGGCCGAGGCCATTGTCGAGGGCGCGGCAGCGCGCGGCGTTTCAGCCCCTGACGTCCATCATTTCCAATCGATTACCGGCAAGGGTGTTACAGGTGCCGTCAGCGACCGCAGGGTTGCGCTCGGCAACGCGGCCCTCATGGCCGACCTCGGCATCGATTTCGGCGATCTTACCGCCCGTGCCGATGCGTTGCGTGAGGAGGGAAAGACAGCGATGTTCGTTGCTCTCGATGGCCGGCCGGCTGGTCTGGTCGCCGTTGCCGACCCCATCAAGGCCTCGGCTGCCGCCGCCATCCGCGAGCTGCACGCCCTTGGCCTGCGCATCATCATGGCCACGGGCGACAATGTCCGCACCGCCAGGGCAGTTGCTCAAAAGCTTGGCATCGATGAGGTCCGGGCCGACATGCTCCCCGAAAGCAAGAAGGCGCTGGTCGACGAGCTTTGCGCCAAGGGGCAGGGTGTCGCCATGGCCGGCGACGGTGTCAACGATGCGCCGGCCCTTGCCGCGGCCGATGTCGGTATCGCCATGGGAACCGGCGCCGATGTTGCCATGGAAAGCGCCGGCATCACGCTGGTCAAAGGGGACCTTGGCGGGATCGTGCGCGCCCGCAAGCTCGCCCAGGGTACCATTCGCAACATCAAGGAAAACCTGTTCTTCGCCTTCGTCTACAATGTGCTGGGCGTTCCTGTTGCCGCTGGCGTCCTCTACCCCGTGCTGGGCACACTTCTCTCGCCGATGCTCGCAGCCGCTGCGATGAGCCTGTCCTCGGTATCGGTCATCGGCAACGCGCTGCGGCTGCGGGCGATCAAGCTGTGAACCATGGCTTTCCCCGTGCCGGACGACAGAGCGGGGAGGAGGGCCGCGGCACACAAGCATGCCGCGACCGATCCATGGTTCATGCGGCGCGGACTGTGACGCCGTAGCCTTCCAGACGCTTGACGAGATGAGCCGGATCCACGAGCGTCTCGGGCAGGAACAGGCCCTTTTCAGGGCGATCCCGGCCTGCAAGGCCAAGCAGGGTTTCGATTGCGACGGCCGCGCCGCGTGCACTCATGGCCGCGTAGCCTTCGGGATCGATCAGTTCATAGCGGAAGCGGCCGGATGAGCCGTTCTTCTGCGTGCCCGTAATCTCGATGATCACCTCGTTGGACGGTCCGCGGCCCTCCTTGCTCGACGCGACCAGTCCCATCGCAAGGTCGATCCGGACACGGGCTGCGCGCGTCGCAGTGCCAAGGCTGAGAACATCCTGCAGGCCCGCGGCCTGCGCAGCGTGCGGAGAACCATCGACGCTTGTGATGAACCGCCCGGACAGCGGTGCACGCGCCCATTGCCACTGCCCGTCTTCCTTGACCAGCGGCAGCGGACCGATCTTCTCGATCCGCTCCAGATCCTTGCCCGATACCGCACCGAAGGGATCGCCGGGGTCGAAGAGGATCGCGATTTCCACGGCCTCGACGGTTTCGAAATCACGAGCGAAATGCAGCGCCGCCAGGGTTGGAGAGCCGCCGTTGCTGTGTCCGAGCAGGAGGATGGGGGAGGCCTGCGGATGGTAGGCGTGGTGGGCGACGATCGGGCCGAGCTCGAACACGCCGTCCGAAAGGGCGATATAGGGAATGCCTCGGGCCTGAGCGTAGCGCAATGTGTTGAGCGAGTGGTCCCTCAGCGCTGTCACGACGATGCTGTAGCGGGCGCTGGGATCAAGACCGAGATCGGATGCGGTGATGTCCAGTCTGGCGATCGTGGCGTTCCCGACCTCGAAAGCGAGCGCTGCCGCCTTTTCCATGTCGCGAGCGCCAATCGTGATGGATAGATCCGGATGGAGCTTGCGCAGCATCCTGGTGGTGCGGGAGCCGAGGCTTCCCGTCGCGCCGAGGATCAGGACGGAGGAATTGATTGTATCGGTCACGTCGATCCTCCTTAGCGGGCCACGTCGAAGCGGGCGCCGATTGCCATCATTTCACCGACGAAGTAGCTCGGATCGATCAGCAGTTCCGGCAGGTACAGCCCCGCAGCCGGTGCATTCGCGCGCAGGCCGAGCAAGGCCTCGAGGCCCAGAACGACACCCAGCGCGGTCAGCGGTGCCTGGCCGCGTGGATGCACGATCTCGATGTGCGAGGATGTTTCCGTGCCGTCCTTGGCGCGCCCGGCAATGTCGATGATGATTTCGGTCGAGTAACTCTCTCCGCGACGGCGGCTGGCCGACTGGCCGTAGGCGAAGTCGAAACGGATCGATTCGGCGTTCGTAGCGGCCCGCAGGCTCAGGACGTCGAACGGAGAATAGGCCCGAGCGTCGAGGGGCACGCCGTCGACGCTCGTCACCGTGGTTCGTCCCTGCTCTGCTGTCAGCCAGAGATCCTTGCCCTGGTGAACGGTCAACGAGGCCGGAGCGGCCGAGGTCAGACGATCGTAGTCGGCTGCTGCCGCCGGGCCGCCCATATCCTGTTCGTCGAAGACTGCGCCGATGCGGATCGAGGTGATGCTTTCGTATCGGGATGCGGCCTGCAAGGTCGGAAAAACAGCGGCGCCGGCCAGCCACTGGCTTGCCAGAAGGACGGGTGCACGGTCGGGATGATGGATGAAGAGAGCCGCTTCAGGGCCGATCTCGAAGGCCCCGGTGGAAATATCGATATACGGGATCTTGTGGTCGAGAGCGTATCGCAGGGAATTGAGGGTTTGGTCCTTCACGAAGATCGCGATCGCGCCGAAGGTGGCATGGGCAAGGCCGAGGTCTGAACGCGAAAGATCTACGGCCGTCGCGGTGGCGTTGCCGATCTCGGCGGCGGCCTTCTGCGCCCGGCCGATATCGCGGCCACCGATGGTGATGGGCAGGTCCGGATATCGGCGGCGCAGTTCTCTGGCAGCCTCGAGGCCGACGATGCCGGATCCTCCGATCAGAAGCACGGGTCGTTGTGTCTGTGGCATGTTTCCTATCCTCTTTGACGATATCTTGCAGGTGGATGCTGTACCTGATAAGCTACTACTCGTAACTTACGATTGGTAAGTTGGGTATGCGCCATTGGGTCCGTCAAGGGGGCGTTCTGAAAAAGATGATCGGCGTGACAGCAAACGAGAAGAGCGAGGCGAAGCGCCGCCTCACGAAGGAAGCGCGCCGCGAGCAACTGATTGAAAACGCGTTCGATATCGTGCGCGAATTGGGAGCTGATGCCCTGACACTGAGCGTTCTTGCCGAGAGGGCGGGGGTCAGCAAGCCGATAACCTACGAGCATTTCGAGACCCGGTCAGGTCTGCTTGTCGCGTTGTACCGGCGGATCGACCAGCAACAGGTCAAGGTGCTGCAGGAAAGTCTGTCGAGGGCGGGCGGGCAGCTAACCGAAACTGTACGCCTTATCGCGAACGCTTACATGACCTGCCATTCGGCTTCGGGGTCGGAAGGCCATGCGATTTCGGCGGCCTTGATGGGGGACCCGCAGATGGGGGCAGTCCAGCAGGAACTGATGGACAACTGCGTCGGCATTTTTGCAGACGCTCTGGCCCCGTTCTCGCGACTTTCCCACGAGGCGCTCCAGCAGCGCTGTATCGGTATTGTCGGCGCTGCGGAGGCGCTGTCTCTCGCGATGACGCGCGGCCGGATGAGCCAGGCCGCGGCCATCGAAAACCTGTCTGCCTTGCTGCTGATCGGTATCGAACCGGGTTGATATGCCGGAAAGGCCCTCTGCACGTGCGACAGGGCTTGTCGGGCGGATGTTAGTGTGCGTTGACCTTCAGCTTGGCCTGTTCGAGCGACCAGTATTCCATGTCGAAGAGATCCGCCTCGCCGATGGGTGTGAAGCGACCGTAGGCTTCTGCGGCATTGATTGCCCGGGTTGCCTGCTCGCAGAGATCTCCGCCGATCTTGGCGGCCTTGTTGCTGGCGCCGAGGGCGTAGATTCCCTGTCCACGCACCAGCACGACGCGGGGATAGACGTCGAGCATCTGCTTCGGCTCGCTGGAGCGCGTCGCATTTCGCGCGAAGTAGACCCGGTAGCGGTCGGCATAGGCGGCAAGCGCCGCCTCGATCGCGGCTTCGCCTGCATCCGGCTCGATGATGAGCGGCCAAGGTTTGATGCGGATGACGTGATCCGGCGTGACGGTCCCGCGCAGGCTGATTGCCTCCACATTGTCTTTGGCGGCATGTTCGCGGATCGCAGCGGTGGAGCGGTAGTCGAGGAACGCACCTTTGGCGAAGGGCGATCCTTCACGGACGAGGGCTTTCTCCAGCCGCGCCCGCAGCGCCATGTCCTCGGTGCCATCACTTAGCTGCGGGCCGGAGAGCGCAACGCCCTTACGGGCAAGCTCGCTCTCGGCCATGGTGACGAATTCGATCATCAGCTCATAGGAAAGGCGGGTATCATCGGCGAAGGTGAAGAGGCCGTGATTTTCCAGCCAGAGACCCTGGCAGCCTGGATGCTCACGGTAAATGCGGTCGGCAACGATGGAAAGATCGAAACCGGGCATGACATAGGGCACGTAGGCGAGGCGATCTCCATAGATACGCCTGACGGTCTCGCGCATGTCAGGCTGGTCGGCAAGCGCCAGGATCGCCGTGGCATGTGTGTGGTCCACGAAGGCGAACGGCAGGAAGGCGTGCAGCAGCGCCTCGACGGAAGGATTGGGCGCGTCCGCTTCGATCAGGCTGGCGCGCAGCAGCGAGACCATGTCCGGATCCGAGAGCTTCGGGCCGTCGCGGGTCTCCAGAAGCGGCACAAGGCGCACCGCTGGCAGGCCCGGCGCTTCGATTGTGTCGAGATCCCAGCCGCTGCCCTTGATGTGCATGAGCGTTTCGCCGCCAGCGGACGTCACCTTGACGGACGTATTGCCGCCGCCATGCAGCACGAGGTCGGGATCGCCACCGATGATGCGGGAGGTGTAGATGCGAAGGCCGAGGGCCTCGCTTTGTCCTGCCGCGCGCGCGGCCTCTACGTAGCGGGCTGCATCCCCGTCGTTCCAGCGGCTTTTCATGCGTGTCGTCCTGTCCTTGAAAAAAGAATTCGGCGGGCAGCCGGAGCCGCCCGCCGTCCATGCGTGATCAGAAGTCGAAGTTTGCGATGTTGTCCTTCGTGAAGACGGTGCGTTCCGGCAGGAGGATGATTCCGTTGCCGTCGGCTTCGTAATCGTAGCCCTGCACCTTGTTGGCCGAGACCTCAACGGTGCCGATGCCGGGCACTTCCAGCTTGTCGCCGACCTTCATCGGGCCGTTCTTCAGGACGTGATCGGCAACGAAGACCGAAATCTTGCCCTGCTGGGTGACGTCCCACAGGCCGAAGCGCTGGATCGTGCCGCGTTCGATATAAGGGCGCATGACGTTCGGCGTGGAGAAGCCGACGATGGTGACGCCTTCTGCGCGCTTCAGGTTTTCCGCAGCCTGGGCGGCGGCCGGCAGGGCATTGGCGTCGGGCGCGATGATCGCGTCGAGATCCGGATAGGTCTGGAGGATGCTTTCTGCCGTCTGCAGCGACTTCTGCGCGTCATTGTAACCGTACTGGGTGGTGACAATTTCCCAGCCCGGGTGCTCCTTGGCGATCTTCGCCTTGGCCGCTTCCGCCCAGGCGTTCTGGTCGGTCACGGTGGGGCTCGAATAGAAGAAGGCGACCTTGGCCTTTTCCTTCGTCACGCCCTCCGCCGCCATGTCGACCAGAAGGCCGCCGAGCTGCTCGGGCGTACCCTGGTTGATGTAATAGCTCCGGCAATCCGGGTTGACGTCGCTGTCCCAGGTCATGACGAGCACGCCGCGGTCCATGGCGCGCTTCAGTGCCGGGCACAGGCCGTCCGGAGAGACGGAGGAGACGATGAGCGCGTTGTAACCCTGGTTGACGAAGTTGTTGATGAACTGAACCTGGCCGGAAACGCTGGGCTCGGTCGGGCCGTCATAGGTGACCTTCGCGCCGACTTCTTCGCCGGCCTTCACGGCGCCGGCGCCGCCGGACGTGAAGAAGCCGACACCCACCAGCTTGGGGATGAAGGCGATCTGGTTTTCGGCATGTGCCGTGCCCGAAGCGAGCATGGTGCCGGCAACAAGGGCCGCGGCGAGGGCGCTGGATTTCAGTACAGTCTTGATCATTCTCATTCTCCTCCTGAAGTGACTGCCGCCCGGGCTTGTTTTTTTTGCCGGGCGACGGCGATGAAATCGGTCAGCATTGCGCTTCCGTGGCGCAATGCGACCGCGACAACCAGCAACCCTCCCGAAAGTGCGCTGGAAATCTGGCTGGGCACGCCGGCTGCCTGCAGGCCTTGCTGCAGGTAGCCGATGACGAAGGTGGCGATGAGCGTGCCGAGGATGGATCCCTGGCCGCCATAGATGGAGGCACCGCCGAGCACGGCCGCGGTAACGGCCGGCAGGAGCGTCGCCGAGCCGAGATCGACACGCGCGGAGCCGAAATAGGCTGACATGACGAGGCCGGCGATGGCGGCAGAGACACCCGTGATGACGTAGGTGATCGTCTGCACGCGGCCGACCGGGATGCCGGCGAAGCGCGCCGCGCTTTCCGACTGGCCCGAGAGGAAGACGGCACGGCCGAAGCGCGTGAAGTGCAGCAGCACGACCAGCACGAGGGAAAGGGCAAGGAAGAGGGCGAGAGGTGCCGGCAGGCCGAGAATTTCGGCATAGCCGAAGGCATTGAAGGCCTCCGGGAAGTTGCCGATACCCTCATAGCCGCCCGCACCCACGAGGCCGGAGGCGACCGTCGCCGTGCCCTGGAAGAGATAGAGGCTGCCGAGCGTGACGACGAGCGGCTGGATCTTCGACAGATGGATGACGGTGGCGTTGAGAAGGCCGCAGAGCGCGCCGGAGACGAGCGCAAGCGCAATCGAGAGCGGCAGGGGCACGCCATAGAAAGTGGCGACGCCGAAGACGATGGCGGCAAGACCAATCACGGAGGCGAAGGAGACGTCGATGCCGCCGGCGATGATGACGAGGGTCAGCGGCAGGGCGACGAGGCCTATCTGCACGAAATCCGACGTGCCGTAGATGAGGTTCGCGACATTGAGGAAGCGCGGATTGACGAGGCCGAAGATGACGAGCTCGGCGACAAGCATGGCGAGGAGGGCGGTTTCCCAGCGGAAAATCAGCTTCTTCATCGGCCTGTCTCCACAGTGCGCGCCGTCGTCGTTTCGGTGGATGGGACAGGGCTGCGCTCGTGCACGGCGTAGCGGCGGGCGCGGATGCGGCGGTCGATGATCTGGCGGATGCGCCCGTCGAGCAGCAGCACCGAAAGCAGGATCGCGCCGGCGATGAAGTCGTTCCAGTAGGCGGGAATCTTCAGGAAAACGAGGGCGCTGTCGATCGAGGTGATGAAGATGACGGCGGAAAAGACACCGGCGACAGAGCCCGTGCCGCCGAGCAGACTTACTCCGCCGAGCACGTTGACGGCGATTGCCTTCAGTTCGATACCACTGCCGGCCTGATTGGGAATGAAGCCGATCTGGGCGGCGAAGACGAGGCCGGCGAGCGCCGCGCAGAGGCCCGTCGCAATGAAGGCGGTAAACTGCACGCGCCTGACGGGTACGCCAAGATGGTGCGCGGCCGCACGATTGTCGCCGACGGCATAGAAGTAGCGACCAAAGCGCGTCTTGCGCAGCACCAGCCAGGCAAGCACGACGAGAACGAGAACGACGATCGTCAGCGCCGAAAAGCCGAGGCCGAGATTGGCAGCGAGCCCCTTCAGGTCTTGCGGCAAATCCTCGATCCAGCGACCACCGGTCAGGACCAGCATGATGCCGCGATAGAGGCCGAGCGTGCCGAGGGTGGCGACGATGGAGGGGATGCCGAGATAGGCGACCATCAACCCGTTGAAGGCACCGGCGAGCGCGCCGGTCGCAAGGCAGAAGGCGATGGCGAGTGGCAGGCCGATGCCCGCATTGAGCGAGAGGCCGAGCACGGCGGCGCTGAGGCCGAGCACCGAGCCGCTCGACACGTCAATGTTCCGTGTCAGGATGACGATCATCGTGCCGAGGGAGATCAGCATCAGGACGAGGCTGTTGGAGAGGACGACCGAGGCGGTGGCGCCGGAGAGGTAGCCGGGTGCCGCAGCGCCGATGGCGACATAGGCAATGGCAAGGACGACGATGAGCGTTGCGACGCGGTTGCGCGCGAAAAGGTCAAGCATGGCGGACCTCCGAGGCGCCGAAGGCGAGGCGGGCGATGGCATCGACCGAGATGTTTTCCGTGAGCTCCCCGCCGGATTGGCCAAACGCCATGACCTCGACGCGGTCGGCGAGCTGCTCGATCTCATCGAAATCGGACGAAATGAGAATGATGGCCACACCGTCGGCGGCGAGCTGGTGAATGAGGGCGTAGATGTCGTTGCGGGCCGCAACGTCGACACCGCGCGTCGGCTCGTCGAGGATCAGCACCTTCGGCCGGGCCGAGAGGCACTTCGCCAGCAGCACCTTCTGCTGGTTGCCGCCGGAAAGGCCACGGGCCTCCTGGCTGGCGCCGCTGCATTTGATGCCCATGCGGCTGCGGAATTCGTCGAACACTTTCCGCTCCGCGCCGGGTCTCAGGAAAAAGGGCAGGCGGTGAACGAGATAGGATGAGACGTTCCAGAAGAGCGGCGCCTCCAGGAACAGCCCGTGCTGCTGGCGGTCCTCCGGCAGATAGACGAGGCCGCGGTCGATGCACAGTCGCGGCGACCGCTTCTTCAGCTCCGCGCCGTCGTAAACGACGCTGCCGGCCGTCTGGGGGCGCAGGCCAAAGAGCGTCTCGGCGAACTCCGTGCGCCCGGCGCCCACAACGCCGGCAAGACCAAGGATCTCACCGGCCCGCACGTCAAGGCTGATATCGCGAAACCCTTCGCCGCTGAGCCGGCGCACGCTGAGGCGCGGCTTGCCAATTTGCGCGACCTTGCGGTCGGCGCGGTCCTTCCCGGAAGCGTCAGTGATCTGCACACGGCTCATCGCGTCGATGATCTCCGCGTCGGTGTAGCCATCGAGCGGGCCGGAAAGCACGATGACGCCGTCGCGCAGCACACTGATTGTTCCGCAAATCTCGCGGATCTCGCGCAGCTTATGCGAGATGAAGAAGATGCCGACGCCCTGCGCCTGCAATTTGCGCACGCGCTGGAAGAGGGCGCTCGTTTCGAACGGGGTGAGGGCGGAGGTGGGCTCATCGAGAATCAGCACGCGCGCATCACGCACGAGGCCGCGCAGGATCTCGACGATCTGCCGCTCGGCAATTTCCAAGGCGGCGGCCTGCGCATCCAGATCGAGCGATACCGAAAGTTCGGCGACCAGCTGTTCGACGCGCGGACGCAGCGCCCGAGGCGAGGCGGCAAGGCCAAGGCAGATGTTTTCCAGAACGCTCTGATTGGGCAGGATATGCGCTTCCTGCGGCACAAGGTAGAGGCCGAGTTCCTGGGCATGGGCTGGCGATGCATGGGAAAGCGGCCGGCCATTGATCTCGATCGCACCGGAATTGGCTGGAATCACGCCGGACATGATCTTCATGAGGCTCGACTTGCCGGCACCGTTGCCGCCGAGAAGCGCATGCACCTCTCCAGCCTGCAAGGCGAGGGAAACGCCCTTCAGCACCGGAACGGCGCCGTAGGACTTCCAGATGTCCGTCAGCTTCGCGACCCTCCCGGCCGCCGGGCTCCCAGTCATTCTGCACCTGTTCATATGTAATTCACTGCAATCATGTGATCATAGTGATTGGTAGCCGTCAATATGCTCAGAACATAAACCGAGGCGATGGAGTGCCGATATTGCGCTGCAAAATATGATTTATCAGCGGAAATCAATGAATTGCGGCCGATAAGAATTTTTCACCGCGTTGACGCGTTGACGTATCAAAAGTTTTTTTGCTATTCAAATGATCACAAATGGACCGAGGGAGCCGCTTGCATGGCGTCGGACAACGGGGAATGGAGCTACGCCGATACGGACGAGGAGATCCTCACCCGCATCGCCTGGTATTACTACAACGACGGCCTCACGCAGAACGAGATCGGCGAGAAGCTCAACATGTCTCGCATCAAGGTGTCGCGCCTGCTGGAGAGTGGCCGTCGCTCGGGCATCATTCAGGTGCGCATCAATTCGCGCTATCAGGGATGCCTTGCGTTGGAGCGGCAGATCAAGGAGCGCTACGGGCTGCTCGAAGCCTATGTGGTGCCCCAGCTCCCCGATCAGGACCCGAGCGACCGGCTCGGCCAGGCGGCCGCGCAATTCCTCATGCAGCGGTTGCAGACGAACGATCTTCTTGCTGTCGGCTGGGGCGCGACGGTCTCGAACACCATTCAGCGGCTGGGTCATCTCGCCAACGAGCGTAATATCGGCCTCGTCAGCCTTACCGGCGGTGTCGGCACCTACGTCGACGGCATGCGCACGGCCAATTGGGGCAGCGGCGTGCATCTCGTGCCCGCGCCGCTTGTCGTGCGCGACCCGGATGTGGCGCGTAATCTTTCTTCCGAGCCGGCGGTCGCAAACCTCCTCGACATGGCGCTAAACGCCACCTACCAGCTCGTCGGCATCGGCGAACTTTCCTCCGCTTCGACGGTGGTCCGATCCGGCTATGTCAGCCCCGACGAGGTGGAGCCGCTGCGCCGCAAGGGTGCGGTTGGCGACATTCTCTGCCAGTTCTACAACGAGCGCGGCGAGCCGCTTGACCTGCCCCTGCACGACCGGGTGATCGGCGTGAAGCTAGCGGCGCTGTCGCGCGCGGAAAAGGTCGTGGCGGCGGCAGGCGGCGTCCAGAAGGTGCAGGCCATCCACGCGGCGCTGCGCGGAAAGTTCGTCGGCATCCTCATCACCGACGAGACAACGGCCGCCGGCCTCATCGAGATCAAGGACTGAACCATGACGACTTCCTATCTGCTGGCCGTCGATGCCGGCACCGGCAGCGGCCGTGCCGTGATCTTCGACGAAAACGGCAACCAGATCGTCAGCGCCCAACACGAATGGTGGCACAAGACCGACCCGCGTTTTCCCGGCTCGATGGATTTCGATGTAGAGGGCAACTGGTCGCTCCTGTCGCGCGCCATCCGGCAGGCGATCGCCGAGGCAGGCATTTTGGCCGCCGATATCCGCGCCGTCAGTGCCACCAGCATGCGCGAGGCCTTCGTCGCCTATGATCGCAACGGGCGTGAGATCTGGGCCTGTGCCAACGTCGACAGCCGTGCCGTCAGCGAAGTGCGCGACCTCAAGCGCGATTTTCCCGGCCTCGAGCGCGACCTCTACGTTGAGACCGGCCAGACCTTCGCACTTGGCGCGCTGCCGCGCCTTCTCTGGCTCAAACGCAACCTTCCGGATGTCTATGCGCGTATCGACCGGATCAGCATGCTCTCCGACTGGGTGCTCGCGCGGCTTTCCGGGGTCATCGCCAGCGATCCCTCCAATGCCGGCACCACCGGCCTCTACAGCCTGACAAAGCGTGGCTGGCTGCCAGAGGCGATGGCAAAGGCCGGCATGCGTGACGACATCTTCCCCGAGAGCGTCGAACCCGGCACGGTTATCGGCCGGGTGACGGAAAGGGCGGCGGATGAGACCGGCCTCACAGCCGGCACGCCTGTTGTCATGGGAGGCGGCGACTGCCAAAGTGGCGCGGCGGCGATCGGCGTCGTCAATGAAGGCGATTGCGCCGTACTCGGCGGCACTTTCTGGCAGCAAGTCGTGAATGTCGGCCCGTCCGTCTCCGACCCGTCGATGGATTTGCGCATCAATCCGCATGTTGTGACCGGTCTCAACCAGGCCGAAGCGATCAGCTTCTTCGTCGGCATCGTCATGCGCTGGTTCCGCGACAGTTTTGGCGCGGAGGAGGTGGCCGCGGCTGGCCCAGGCGGCGATGCCTACCGGTTGCTGGAAGAAAAGGCGGCCGGTGTGCCCGTCGGCGCCTATGGCATCATTCCCGTCTTCTCCGACGTCATGCGCTACGGCAACTGGTACCATGCCGCGCCGTCGCTGCTGAACCTTTCCATCGATCCGCAAAAGTCTGGCAAGGCCGCGATTTTCCGCGCATTGCAGGAGAATGCAGCCATCGTGGCGGCCCGCAACCTTTCGGCCATCTTCAAGCTCTCCGGCAAGACGCCCGACAAGATCGTCTTCGCTGCAGGTGCATCGAAATCTGCCCACTGGTCGCAGATCCTGTCGAGCGCCACCGGGCTTCCGGTCGTCACGCCCGTCGTCAAAGAAGCGACTGCGCTCGGCTGTGCGGCGGCGGCAGCGATCGGCATCGGCCTGCGCCGGGATTTCGTCGAGGCGGCAGAAAGCTGGGTGCGCTGGGACAAGCGCTTCGAGCCGGATTTTGCGCACAAGGCCATCTATGACGAGGCGGGGGAACGCTGGGCGCGAGCCTATGCGCTGCAGCGCCAGCTCGTCGACGAAGGTGTCACCACGGCCATGTGGAAGGCGCCGGGCCTCTGATCGATTAACCGAAGATTCAACACAGCAGGGATTAAGACATGCTCATCCAGATGGTCAGCATCAACGTCAAGCAGGGCCATGCCGCAGAATTTCTGGAGGCATTCCGCATCAACTACGAAGGAACCCGCCGGGAGCCCGGCAACTTGCGCTTCGACGTGCTGCGCAACCCGGAAGACGACCACAGCTTCACGATCTATGAGGTCTTCACGTCCTCCGAAGCGCTCGACGAGCACCGCAAGACCCCGCATTATCAGGAATGCGTGCGCCGGATCGACCCGATCCTCGCCGGCCCGCGCACCAAGACGTTTTATGAGGTCGAGATGGCGGATTTTCTCGGCACCTGATGCTGGCAGCCGTCCCGGCGGCGTGCCGACCTATCCGCGAATGCGGGCAAGGACACGATCGAGCGCCCCCAGTGTCGCCCGACTGCCGCCGTTCGCTTCGAAATCGCGGAAGACCTGCTCGTTCAGGCCGCCCTTGGTGGCAAACTCGTGGCTCATCTCGATGAAGGCAATGTCCTTGCCGGCAAGGAGGGCCGTATCGGACAGGCCGGCAAAAAGCGGAGCGAGATAGGCTCGCCCTTTTTCTTCCGGCAGGCCGTTCCGCGCAAGCCATTCCGTCGTGCGGTGCATGATGCCGAAATAGGTAGCCATGAGGGCGCTGGCGGCAGCGAGGAGGTCGTATTCCTCCTTCGTCTCGCATTCCACGGCATTGCCGAGCACATTGAAGAGGGCAGCGGTGCCTGCATCCGGTGGATAGATGGCGGTGACGCCCTTGCGGCGGGCGACGAAAGGCAGGGGGATTGCCTGCGAGAGCTTCACATCGCCGCCGATCCAGCGAAGGAGAGCGGAGCGGCTGGTTGCAGCGACGACGCTGACTACGGCTTGGCCATCCCGGAATTTCAGCGGACGGACAACTTCCTCGGCGATTTGCGGGCGGATGGCGAGCACCACGGTGTCGCACGCATCGACAATCGCCTGATTGTCAATGGAAACAGATACCTGCGGGAAGTCGACTGCAAGTTTCGCCGAAATCTCGGCACTGCGCTGGGAGACCACGACATGCGGTACCGCCGCGGGGTCGCTGAGCAATCCACGCACCATGGCGTCGGTGATGGCGCCGGTTCCGATGAATCCAATTTTCTGGGACAGGGGCATGATCATTCCGCAGCAGCAAGAGGGCCGAAGGAGACGTCGGTCGTATAATTCTCGCGCAGGAACGCGATGAAATTGTCCTGAAACTGCCGGGTGTGTGCATGGGCCAGCTCGTCGGCAAGTTCGACGTTCTTTGTACGGATTGCCTCCAGCATCAACTCGTGCTCGTCCGTCAGCAGATATCCGTCACCGGTACGCTCCAGATACTCGAAATGCAGGTGCAGCATACGCTGGCCCTGATTGAGAAGCCGCTCGTAGAAGGACGCGAGATAGGCATTCTTGCCGGCATAGGCGACGGCCATGTGAAACTGTTTGTTGGCTTCCGACATCTTCAGGTGCTGGCCGGTCTTCACTGCCGCTTCGAATTCCTTCTGGCGCTTGGCGATGATCTTGAGGTCCGCCTCCGTACGCAGCGCCGCGGCCAGGCGCGTGTTCATGCGCTGGGCGACGTCGAGCGCCTCGACATATTTCGGAAAACTCGCGACCTCGATCGGCGCGACGATGGTGCTGCGGTTGGAGAGCGTTACCACCAGCTCCTCCCCGGCCAACCGGATCAGCGCCTCGCGGATCGGTGAGCGCGACATGTCGAAGCGCTCGGCCAGCGTGGTTTCGTCGAGCAACTGGCCGGGCGGCAGGGTGAGTGCCAGGATTTCATTGCGCAGCGTGTCGTAGACGCTTTTCGAGCCCGTGCCGCGCACGCGTTTCGATTCAATTTCCTCAGACACTTACATCCCTTTCCGCATTTCGCGGCCATTGGGCCAGAAAAACCGGCATGCAGCAATCGTAAATTTTCCGCTTGACTTTGTCGACATGGAAACGACATAAATTATCCAGTCGACACGGAGCCGACAAAAGAAGACGTAAGAAACGGCCAAAGCCGACGGGTGGAACCGCGCTTTCAGCGCTCAAAAATGGGGAAATGCACATGCTTTCGAATGTGATGACGTCCGCTCTGCGGGCGACGGCGGCGCTCACGCTGATGGCCGGGCTTTCGACCGCGGCGGTGGCGGAGACGGCAGAGGGCTATTGGCAAGGTGTTCAAAAGAGCGGCACGTTGCGGTGCGGCGCCGCGGTTGCACCGCCCTATGTGATGCGCGATCCGGCAAGTGGCGAGTATTCCGGCTTCTATGCAGACCTCTGCCGTGAGTTTGCCGAGGTGCTGCAGGTAAAGCCTGAATTCGTCGATACGACCTGGGACAACATCGTGGCAGGCCTTCAGGCCGGCAAATGGGATGTCTCGCTGGCGCTGAACCGAACGCCCGCCCGGGCCATGGCGGTTCAGTTCTCCATTCCGGCGATGGAGTACCAGATCTCGCTCGCCTACAACAAGGACAACCCGAAGGTCCCCGCAGGAGCCACGTCTGTCACCGATATCGACAAGGCCGATGTGACGCTCGCCGTCATGTCCGGCACAGCGCAGGACAAGGCGATCTCCGCCGCGGTCAAAACCGCGACGATCCTGCGCCTGCCGACCAATGACGAGACGCGCCTCGCGCTCGTCTCCCGCCGTGCGGATATCCTTGTCGATGCCTCCGACACCAACCAGCTTTTCACCCAGTCGAACCCGGATTGGGCAGTTGCGCTGAACCCGACGCCGGCACTTGCCAAACAGGGCGTTTCCTTCGGTCTGCCACACCAGCTTTCCGCGGCCGATGTCGAAGTGGTCGATATCTTCCTTGAGGAGCGGGTCGCCACCGGACATGTCGAGGGCCTGATCAGGAAGGCGGTCGACGAAGTCCTCAAAGCCAGCAACTGAGCCGAGCCGGAGCCGCTCCACAGCGGCTCCGCTTGCCTGTCTGAAGGAGGAGAGTTCGCATGATGTCGGCTACTGCACCGCTGGTTCGGATCGAAGGACTGCACAAGACTTACGGCGGCGTCGTCAAGGTGCTGCAGGGTCTCGATATCGAGATGAAGGCCGGCGATCGCGTTGTCGTCATCGGTCCGTCCGGCGGCGGGAAGTCCACCCTCCTGCGGGTGCTGATGGGGCTTGAGCAGATCGACAGAGGCTCCGTCGTCTTTGGCGGCAAGCCGTACATTTCCGCCGACGGCAGCGGCAAGACCACGATCGATCCCAAGGTCCGCCGCTCGATCGGCATGGTGTTCCAGCACTATACGCTGTTCCCACATCTCGACGTGATCGGAAACCTGGTCCTGGCCCCGATGAAGGTGCGGGGCGAAGGGAAGGCCGATGCAGCAGCGCGTGCCATGGGGCTCCTCACGCGCTTCGGCCTTGCACAGAAGGCGAACGCCTATCCCGCCCAGCTTTCCGGAGGCCAGAAGCAGCGTGTGGCGATCGCCCGGGCGTTGATGCTTGATCCAAAGCTCATGCTCTTCGACGAGGTGACATCTGCGCTCGATCCGGAGCTCGTGGCCGAGGTCGAGCAGGTGATCCTGCAGCTTGCCCAGCAGCAGATGCCGATGGTCATTGTGACCCATGACATGTGGTTTGCCAGAAACATCGCCTCCCGCGTGATCTTCTGTGCAGGCGGCGTCGTGGTCGAGGACGGGCCACCGGAACAGGTGCTCGGCTCCCCGAAGGAGGAGCGCACGCGTGAATTCATCGAGCGGGTGTTCCACATCAAGCATTGAGGGAAGGGGTCATGACCTACCGTTTCGACTTTGCATCCGTCTTCCGCAATCTTGGCCCCCTCTGGGATGGCCTCATCGTCACGATCCAGCTCACCATCGCGGCGAACGTTATCGGCCTGACGCTCGGCTTTGCCCTGGCGCTGCTCGTCATGAGCCGGTCGGCGATGATCCGCCTGCCGGTGATGCTCTTCATCGAATTCTTTCGCTGCACGCCTGCGATCATTCAGAACGTCTGGTTCGTCTATTGCCTGCCGATGTTGTTCAATGTGTTCCTCGGCTCGGTCACCATGGGCATCCTGGCGCTCGGGCTCAATCTTGCAGCCTTCAATGCGGAGGCCTATCGCGCCTCGATCCAGGCGGTGCCACGCGAGCAGCTCGATGCGGGCATCGCACTCGGCCTCAGCCCCTTCCAGCGCATCCTCCACATTGTCCTGCCGGCGGCGGTGCGAAACTCCATTCCTGTGCTCCTGACCAATGGCATCGGCACCTTCCAACAGAGCGCGCTGGTGGCGATCGTTGCCGTCCAAGACCTTATGTACCAGGGCAAGACGCTTGCCACGCAGACCTATCGTCCTATCGAGACCTTTACGGTTGTCGCCATCGTCTATTTCGCCGTGTCGTTCCCGGTCTCCCAGGTCGTTGGCTATCTTGAACGCCGCCGCGAAGCGCTAGCGAGCTGAGGAGACGAGCGATGACCTTCAACTTCGCCATCGTGCTCAAATACCAGGAGGCGCTTCTTCTCGGCCTCTGGATGACGCTCAAGCTGACCTTGATCTGCATCCTGCTCGGCTGCGCCCTTGGGTTCCTGCTTGCGCTCGCCCGCACCTCGAAGAGCGCGATCCTGCGGGGCGCATCGAGCGTCTATGTGGAATTCTTCCGCGGCACGCCCGTGCTGGTGCAACTGTTCTGGATCTTCTTCTGCCTGCCGCTGGTGCTGGGGGTCGAGCTCTCCAATCTTGCATCCGGCATTATCGCCCTCACGCTTTATATGGGCGCGATCAGCAGCGAGACGTTTCGTGCGTCGCTGAAGGCTGTCGGCCGTGAGCAGCTGGACGCCTGCGTGGCGCTGGGGCTTTCCCCCTTCGTGCGCACGACAAGCGTCATCCTCCCGCAGGCGATATTGCGCGCTGCGCCGACACTCTTGTCCAACTGCGTCAGCCTTTTCAAGGAAAGCGCACTCGTCTCGGCGGTCGGCATGGCGGATCTCATGTTCGTCGGCCAGAACATTTCCAACAACACGGCCCGCCCCATCGAGGTGCTGAGCGTCGTCGCCCTCATTTATTTCGCTATTGCCTTCCCGCTGACGCGCGCCGTCACGGTCATCGAACAACGTATCCTCAAGCGGCTGGCCGTGTGACGCGCCCGCCCGATCCTCGAATGGAGACTTCCATGAAACTGTCAGGCGTCATGCCCGCCCTCGTTACCCCCTTCGATGCCAATGGCCACATCGATTTCAAGGCCTTCGAAAAGCTGCTCGCGCATCTGCGCGACGCCGGCGTGACCGGTTGGGTGCCGAACGGTTCGACCGGGGAATACTTCAGTCAATCGACGGAAGAACGCCGCGATGTCCTCCAGTTCGTCAAGGATTTCGCAAAGCCCGGCGAAGCCTTGATCGCCGGTACGAATGCGCCTGCAACGCGCGAGGTCATCGAACAGACCGCCATGGCGAAAGACATCGGTTACGACACGGTCCTGCTCGCGCCGCCCTTCTATACCCGCCCGACCCAGGCCGAACTCGTCAAGCACTACGAGGCCGTGCTTGCCGCCGTTGATATCGATCTCGTGCTCTACAGCTATCCCGCGAAGGATGGATCGGACATCGGCTTCGAGCTGATGGATCACTTCGCCGCCAATCCGCGCGTTATCGCCATCAAGGAAAGCTCGGGGGTGCTGCAACGCGCGATCGACATTGCCAGCCGCTATGAAGGCCGGATCCAGCTCGTTTCGGGTTCGGACGACATCGCGCTCGATTTCATGTTCTGGGGCGCAGACAGCTGGATCTGCGGCCCGTCGAACTGCATGGCGAGGGCCTGCTGCGATCTCGACAGGACCTATAGGTCAGGCGACCTCCGCAAGGCGCGCGAGATGATGAAGACGCTCTACCGGGCAATGAACATCCTCGAATCCGGCAAATTCGTTCAGAAGATCAAGTATGGCTGCGAATTGCAGGGATTGCCCGTCGGGGAATGCCGTGCCCCGCTCGGCCCGCTGACGGAAGAGGAAAAGGCCGAATTCCGCGCTGCCATGCAGCCCATCCTCAACTGGTAAGCCGGTGTCGACCGGCGGAAGGCCGCCCGGCCGCAACCAGCAGCGGGAGAGAAGAGCATGACCACCGTCGTTGTCGGCGCGGGCATTATCGGCACGACCATCGCCTACGACTTGCAGAAACGAGGCCGGCAGGTCGTGCTTCTCGACAAGGGCGAGGTCGGGCGTGGCGCATCCTATGGGAACATGGCATCGATTGCCGTGACCGAATTCATGCCAGCCTCGCGCCCCTCCATCTGGAAGCAGATTCCGGGCTGGATGCTCGATCCCGAGGGGCCGGTGCGTGTTCGCCCTGGCTACATGCCGAAACTTCTTCCCTGGTTCGCCCGCTTCGTCGCCGCATCGCGGCCGAACAAGCTGCGCCAGCTGGAGGCGGACGGTGCAGCCCTTTGCGGGCGCGTCTACGACGACCTCCTGCCCCTCTTGCGGGAAACGGGCCTGGAGGGCGAATTGACGGAGGAGGGGTGCCTCTCGCTCTACCGTGATGAGGCGGAGTTCCGTGCCGACCGTGAGCACATCGAAATCCTGGAGCGCTTCGGTTTTCCGCACCGGCGACTGACGGGTGCGCAGGCACGCGAGCTGGAGCCCGTGCTGTCCGAAAGCATCGGTATCGCGGTGCTATTTCCTCAGAACCGTAGCTTGCGCGACCCGTTCCGTCTTGTGACGCGCCTTGCGCAGCGCTTCCTTGCACAGGGTGGCGAAATCCGTCGTGGTGATGTGGCTGGCTTCGAGCGGTCGGGCCGCATCACCGCTGTGCGCCTCACGGACGGCGATCGCATTGCTGCCGGCGACGTGGTGATCTCCGCAGGCGCCTATAGCGGCCTGCTCTCGAAAATGCTGGATGAGCCGATGCCGCTGGAAACAGAGCGCGGCTATCACACGCAGATCATGTCCCCCGGCATCGCCATGCGTCATTCGCTCATCTGGCCCGCTAAGGCCTTCATGGTCACACCGACGGCCGGCGGCATCCGTGTGGGCGGCACGGTTGAAATGGCGGGCCTCGACGCCGCACCCGACTACCGTCGCGCGAAGACAACCGTGCGACGGGCGCAAACGGCCCTGCCGGATCTACGCTGTGAGGATTTCTCCGAATGGATGGGCCATCGACCGGCTCTTCCCGATACGCTTCCAGTCATGTCGGCTTCGGCGAAGACGCCAGGCGTCTTCTACGCCACCGGACACGGCCATCTCGGCGTCACCCATGCCGCAACGACCGCGCGCCTGATGGGTGACCTCATCACGGGCGTGGCGCCGCCCATCGACATGCGTCCCTATCGCGTCGACCGCTTCTAACGCGCGGTCGGCAAACCCATTCCTTTTGAGGACACTATGCAGAACAAGCTTTTCATCGACGGACAGTGGATTGCTCCGATTGAGGGAAACACGCTTCCCGTGATCGATCCGGCAACAGAGGAAATCTTCCATCACATCGCCGCCGCCGGCGTTGCCGAAGCCGATGCGGCCGTGAAGGCGGCCCGGGAAGCCTTCGACAACGGACCCTGGCCACGTCTTTCCGGCAAGGAGCGTGCCGGCTATCTTCGCGCCATCGCGCAGGGCATCCGCGACCGTCTGCCGGAACTCGCGCGAATGGAGACCCGGGACAACGGCAAGCCTCTGCCCGAGTCCGAATGGGATCTCGCGGATGCTGCGGGCTGCTTTGATTTCTACGCCGATCTTGCTGAGGAACTGGATGGCGAGATCGAGACGATCAAGCTGGCAGATGCACGCTTCGTCTCAAAGGCCGTACGCGAGCCGCTCGGCGTCGCGGTCGCCATCGTTCCCTGGAACTATCCGCTTTTGATGGCCTCGTGGAAGGTCGCCCCGGCGCTCGCGGCCGGCTGCACCATGATCCTGAAACCCGCCGAAACCACCTCGCTGACGGCGCTCGAGCTCGGCGTCATCGCGGAGGCTGCGGGTCTTCCGGCGGGCGTGCTGAACATCCTTTCCGGCAAGGGTTCCGTCGTCGGACAGGCGCTGGTCGATCATCCCGCGGTCGACAAGGTCGCCTTCACCGGTTCAGGGCCGGTCGGCTCGCGCATCATGGCTGCCAGCGCCAGGGACATCAAACGCATCAGCCTGGAGCTTGGCGGCAAGTCGCCCTTCATCGTCTTCGCCGACAGCGATATCGAGAAAGCCGTCGAATGGATCATGTTCGGCATCTTCTGGAACCAGGGCCAGGTGTGCTCGGCGACCTCGCGCGTCCTCGTTGAAGCCCCGCTATATCTAACGCTGCTGGAGCGGCTGGTCGAAGAGGCAAAGAAGATCACGATCGGCAACGGCCTTGATGCGGGCACGCTGCTCGGCCCACTTGTCAACGAGGGGCAGTATGCAGATGTCCTGCGCCATATCGACCGCGCCGTCGAGCAGGGCGCGACCATCGCCTGCGGCGGCCGGTACGATGGTTTCGACAAGGGTTTCTGGGTCGCTCCGACCATCCTTACCGGCATGGCGCACGACAGCGACGCCTGGGTGGAGGAGATCTTCGGTCCGGTCGTCTGCATCCGGCCTTTCGAAACCGAGGCGGAAGCGATCCACCTTGCCAACGATTCCCGCTTCGGCCTCGCCGCCGCCGTCATGTCGGCGGACGACGCAAGGTGCGAGCGCGTCGCCAGTGCCTTCCGGGCTGGCATCGTCTGGATCAACTGCTCGCAGCCGACCTTCACCGAAGCACCCTGGGGTGGCTACAAGCAATCCGGCATAGGCCGTGAGCTCGGGCGCTGGGGCCTCGACAACTATCTGGAGACAAAGCAGATCACGCGCCTTGTCAGCGACGAACCCTGGGCATGGTATCTGAAATGACCTTCGACAAGACGCTCGATATCCTGCTCGTCCATTGCGAGGGCGAGAGCGGCAACGTCCTCATCGGTGGCGCTCCCGAAATCCCGGGGGCCACCATTCTCGACAAGGTGAACCATCTGAACGCCGTCGATCCGTCGCTGCGCCTGTTCCTGACGCGCGAACCGCGGGCGCAGGTCGTGCACACGACGAACCTCGTCCTGCCGCCCACCCGGCCGGATGCCGACGCGGCTTTTATCGTGCTGCAGCCGGACCGTGCCCATCCGATGTCCGGCTCCAACTGCATTTGCGTGGTGACCGCACTGCTGGAGACAGGGCGCATCGCGATGGTGGAGCCTGAGACGATCGTGCGGCTGGACACGGCAGCCGGGCTGATCGTTGCCCGTGCGCGCTGCGAGAACGGCCGCTGCCTGTCGGTCAGCCTCGACAACGTGCCGGCCTTCGTACACGCACTCGATGTCACAATCGACACGCCGAAATGGGGCCGGATCATGGGGGATATCGCCTTTGGTGGCGTTTTCTATGCCCAGATCGATGTCGACCGTGTCGGATTGCGCATCGTACCCGAAGCGGCCCGCGCGCTCGCCGAGGCAGGTACGGAGATCAAGGCGCTGCTGGCCGACGAGGTTTCCCCGGCGCATCCGGAAATACCCGGCTTCGACGAGATTGCCTATGTGATGTTCCGCGACCATCAGCCGGACGGTTCGCTCGTCACCTGCACGACGCTGAAGCCCGGCCGGGTGGACCGTTCGCCCTGCGGCACGGGATCCTCGGCCCACCTTGCGATCCTTCATGCGCGGGGCCTGGCGAGAACCGGGGACAGGCGCATTTCGCGCAGCATCATCGGCGGCACGTTCACCGCTGAAATCCTCGGTGAGGTTACCGTTGGCGGCCGCCCGGCGGTGCTGCCGCGCATCACGGGCCGGGGCTATGTCTTCGGCCGCCAGCAATTGCGGCTCGATCCGCAGGATCCGTTCCTGCAGGGGTTCGCCCTGTCGGACACCTGGGGATTGCAGGTGGGGGATCTATGAAACTTTCCGGGCAAAACATCCTCGTCACCGGCGCGACAGGCGCCATCGGGCAGGCGGTCTGCCACGCTCTCGTGGCGGACGGCGCAAATGTCGTCGTGCATTGCAGCCGCAACCGCGATACCGCCGAAACGCTTGTGAAAGCGCTGGATGGCAGAGGGTGGTGCGTGTCGGCCGACCTGTCGGATCCCGCCGGCCCACAAGTCCTGTGGGACCAGGCACTGGCCGTTGCCGGCCGGTTGACCGGTCTCGTCAACAATGCCGGCATTCGCTCGGAAGTAGCGGTCGACGCGCCGATGGAGGAATGGCAGCAGGTCTGGGCGCGCGAAATGCGGGTCAATTTCCTGTCGGCCGCCGACCTGTCGAAACTCGCCATCCAGCATTTCCGGACCCATGGCGGCGGGCGGATCGTCAACATGGCGAGCCGGGCCGGCCAGCGCGGCTACTCTTCCAGCGCCATGGCCTATGGCGCTTCCAAAGCCGCCCTGATCAACCTGACAAAGTCCATCGCGCAGAGCCATGGGCACGAGGGGGTGACGGCGGTGGCATTGGCACCCGGCTGGGTGCGTACCGAAATGGCCGAAGCCTACATCGCCGAGCATGGCGAGGCAGCGGCTCTGGCCGGCATTCCCATCGCCAGGATGGCCGACCCGCAGGAAATCGGCGAGATCACCGCCTTTGCCTTCCGTCCCTCGCAGGCCTCTCTGAACGGCGCCGTGCTGGATGTGAATGGCGGCAGCTACATGAGGTAATTTCGATGCGTTTCAAGGACAAAGTCGTCATCGTCACCGGCGCTGCCGGGGGCATCGGAGGCGCGATTAGCGCCCGGTTCGCGGCAGAGGGCGCGCAGGTCATCGTCGCGGACATGAACGGCGATGGTGCGAAGGCGACGGTCGCACAGATCGCTGCCGAAGGCGGCAAGGCGCGGGCATTTGCCAGCGACATCTCGGCCGCAGAGGGGTGCAGGGCAATCGTAGACGATGTCATCGCCGTGGAAGGCCGCATCGACGTGCTCTGCAACAATGCCGGTCTCAACAGGCGCGGCAATCTTCTCGCGCTGACGCCCGAGGATTGGCGGCTAAGCTTCGCCGTCAATATCGATGCGATGTTCCACCTGTGCCAGGCGGCGCTGCCCCACATGATTGGGTCCGGTGGCGGTGCCATCATCAACACCGCCTCTCAATGGGGGCTTCACCCGGCTCCGAACCATATCGCCTACAATGTGACGAAGGCGGCCGTGGCGAGCTTCACCCAAAACCTTGCCCGCGACTATGCGCCGGACAAGATCCGCGTCAACGCCGTCTGCCCGGGCGAGATCCACACGCCCATGCTGGAGGCCGGGGTGAAGCGCTCCGGGCGCACCATCGCCGATCTCGACAGGCTCGTACCCTTCGGCCGGATCGGCAGGCCCGAGGAGGTCGCCGCCCTCGTTGCGTTCCTTGCATCCGACGAGGCCGCGTTCATGTGCGGCTCACTCGTCGAGATCACCGGGGCGCAGGCTGTCGCATGATCCGCCCGCGTCATTCCCGGCCGCCGGAAAAACCGGACAACATCTGAGGGGCAGGAGGCTGCAGGCGCTGCGGTACGCCCGGCACGTTGGATTCGATCCACATTTACGGTGTGCACTCTGCTTTGCCGAATCCACAGAAAGGCGATGAGCCCCATTCCAAACTTTCCGTAACCCCTTGTCCCTGATGGGCGCACGCCCTAGCTTCCCTGGCGATTTCAGCGCGCTTGGCCTGTATCGGCCCGGGCTCGCCCCTTCTGATGAGAGCGCTGTGGGTCAGAACATTGGGAACGTAGGCGTTTCCGATC
>VFQN01001530.1_pt1 | contig 38486 bp, 50 predicted proteins | sample 3512371 | NCBI WGS metagenome assembly VFQN01 (sample SAMN10412370, study PRJNA504923) | tailings metagenome | isolation source: Replicate 2 from Balatoc abandoned mine | place: Philippines: Itogon, Benguet | collected 2017-08-28
ACTACCGCTACTACTACCATTACCACGAATTCGCGTTACTGCTTTCTTCTTCCCCTCATCCACCCTGTTGCACTCCGCTTACCCCAGTTGCACCTGGGCGGCCCCGGGCGGGACATCAACCATGCCTACTGCCCTGGACCTGCCCTTAATCCACCTCTTACCCACGCTTAACCCACCCTTACTGCACCCTCCTCACCCCAGGTGGACCTGGGCGGGCCCGGGCGTCGCGCGTCCGCCAAGCTGGTGGTGACGTTCCCCATCGAGGTGCTGCCGCACCCGCGCTTCCGCCGCGAGGGCTCCGACATCCACACCACACTGGAGCTGCCGTTCGTGGAGTCGCTGCTGGGGTCCACAGTCAAGGTGGGTGCGCTGGCCTGTTTGGCACGTGCCGGCACGTGGCACGCGTGTCTGGGTGGCACGGCGGGACCCGCCGCCGAATTCTCTGCTGGTGGGCGCCCCTGTAGTTGTCTTGGCCACTGCGCCTGCACCTGAGCGCCTCCCGAGCCACCTGTGCCCCCTCTCATGCGGCTGCGTACGGGTCCGCAGTCTCGTCTCCTGAGCAGCACCGTCCGCCCCTCCGCTCTTTCGCTCTACCATGTTGAAACCCGACGTAATCCTATACATTACATATATCCATACTCACCCCTGCTGCAGGTTGATACTGATGCTGCTCTATCTCCTTGCTTCCATTGTATTGTTGCCAATCCCGATCCAGGTCGAGACGCTGGACGGCTCCATGGAGGTCATCGTGCCCCCGCTGACGCAGCAGGGCGACCAGCTGCGGCTGCGGGGCAGGGGCGTGTTCAACCCGCGGAGAGGCATCAAGGGAGACCACCTGGTCAACGTCAGGTGAGAAGGGAAGGGGTGGACGTGGGTTAGGCGAGTGGGTTAACGCCGCTTGTGGGTGTGGAGGGGCATCAAGGGAGAGCACCTGGTCAACGTCAGGTCGGTAGTTGGGGAGGCGCGGAGCGGAGGGTTCAATGTGTCTTGTGCGAAGCTTTGGGGGTAGGCGGGTGTGGTGTGAGCCAGGAGTTTGGGACTAACAGGCTTGCGGTCACACGGACACACGTACGGTGGGTACAGACGGTCTGTTGGCGGGCCTATGTGCCGACGGCTCCGTCAGCGTGACCCGCCTGGACTGCGCTGCGTGTGTGTCCAGCGCTACCGTAGCTTGATAGAATGCTTCCACTTCGCAACAGGCGCGCTTGATCCCTGTCTTTCCTGTCCACGCCTCGCCCACGCCTCACCCTGTTACGCCCACGCCTCACCCTGTTACACATTACTCTTCAATGCTCGCAGCGTGGTGATGCCGTTTGTAACGCTTTGTAATGCTGTCTAACGCTGTGTAATACCCGCAGTGTGGTCATGCCCCGGGCGCTGACGCCACGGCAGCGCGAGCTGCTAATTGAGTTCCAGCGGGAGGAGGAGCGGAGGAAGAAGACGGCGGGGGCGGGCGGGCGGTGACGCAGTGGGAAGGGGGGCAGGGGCAGGTCAGTTGCACTTGAGAGCGGGGACCGTGGGGTGGTAACGAGGGTTCCGGCGGGCGACGGTGAAGGGGTGGAGCGCAAGGCGACGGACGCGGAAGCGGGCTTGGGACTGGAGGAATATGGTGGCGGGATGCGGCATAGCAGAGCATGTGCATGGTGGGTGCGGGCGCCAGGGTCTGTGGCTGGAGTTGAATATATGTTTGGCGGAGCTGCAGGATGGCTGACCAGGGCCGCTTCAAAATTGCGTTGCGTTGGGGGCGCGAACTAAGAGGGAGCGCGTGGGAGTGTGCGTGGGCTGGGCCGGCGAGTGGGTGCGCAGGATGATGAGCGGCAGCAAGGATAGGACGTGGCACGGAGTCTAGACATTTGTGGGCTTGGCCGCCAAGCACGGTCGCTGGCTTGCTGCTGCTGTGTGGGTCAAAGCCGGGGAAGCAGCTGGGTGCTGTGAGGCGGGGGCTAACCGTGCTGTTCAAGGGTGCACCGGGAGGTTGTTATTGCGTCTCCGGTAGGTACCCATGCCTGCCGGAGAGGTTGTGGCCATTAACTCAGGGCAATGCTGGACAACGTTGAGGGCACACGCAGGGTGCAACGGCGCTGGCGGCGAATCAGGTTGGATGCTGGTCAGAATCAAGGGAGTCCTCGCTTGGGGTGGTCATGGTGGCTGGCAAGGCCGCATTGTGCTTCTGGCCCCCCCGCCTCGCCTCCAGCACATCTACCCGCATGGCCAGCTTGTCACATTTTGGCACAGACATGCTTTGTTCCTGCAGCCTACAGTGTAGGCTTGCTGTGTGCTGCGGGTGTAAGGCGCAACTGGGCGCAACGATGGGGTCAGGCCTCACCCTTCGACTGCCTCCACGTGGCATGACGGGCATGTGGCACGTGCAACACCGGCTCCAGCAGCCCGCAGTTCATTAGGGGCGTTGCGCCTAGCACCCCATCCTTCAAGCCCTCACGTCCCCGTACACCACCACTGCTAAGTGGTACAGCTATCCAGTAGTACAACTCGCATGTTGCAAGTTGCAAAGTTGCAATTGACTGAATGGAGTACAATATGCCGTTGGCACCGACTTGTGGATCCGTGTGGACAGGGCTGGGGTTGCCTGGGCAGCTCACCTAAGCCACCAAGAGCCGTAACGGCACAAGCATGTCAGTATAGCTGCATGGTTCGCTGTTGCGTTGCAGTCATTACAGCGAGGTACAGCACAGCGTTCCTTGCGTCACGCACCCCTGTGAAAAGGCAGCCACGTTGTAGGGCAGCGGCATTGCTGAAGATGGCAATGTCTAACCCTTGCATCTCTTGCACTTCACACATGCAGACAAACATACATACCGGATACACCGGGGTAATCTGCTGCTCAGAACCGCGCCCTTCTCTAACACTCCTCTTCCTATCAGTCCGCTGCAGGCCAAGCCCAACGCTCCACTCGTGCTCCCGCTCCGCCCCCGCCTCAGCATGCAGTGCCTGTCCCAAGCTCCCAAGCAACCGCATCCCGACAAATCCAGAACAGACCAGCACTCAGCAGAAACACACCTGCCTGTCTCTCAATTTCCGACCGTTTGCATCATACCTGTCGCCCAATCGCAATGCCACACAACCTGCCCTCCACACTACCCTGTTAAGCCCCTCCGGACACGCCACCAAAGGGCACACCCTAAGCAGCGATACGTGCGCACGCGGAACACGCAACTAACCCACAGCACGCGTCTCGCTCCCTTAACCCACCCTCGAAGCTTCTACTCACGACCACGCCTCCACATGGTACCTCCCCTTGAGCTCCAGCTGCCGTACCCACGCCGCCGCCTCCTCCCGCCCCATGCCCCCATGCGCCGCCGCCACGTCCGCGAACGCCGCCGCCACCCCCGCAGGCATCTTGCTGGCCGACCCGCTCACGTACACCACCGCCCCCTGCTCGGCCAGCAGCGGCCACAGCACGGCGCCCATCTCCCGAATCCTGTGCGTCACGTACACCTTCCCGCCTGTAACCGTCACAACCGCTTCCGACGACCCGCCGTTCGCCGCCGCCCCTGTCCCCTGCGCTGCACCACCCTGCACCCCGGCCGCCTCCTCCACGCCGCCGCCGCCAGCACCACCACTTCCTGACCCACCGTCTGCCCCCGCGCTGCCCCCATGTGGGTCCCTAGAGAACGCCGCCACCAGCCCGTGCTCGGGGTGCAACACACCTGCCCGCGCGTACTGCTCCCACTGTTCCCGGTGGTAGTAATCCGCCGTACGGCTGCGGCAACCGAAAAACAGGTAGCACAACGCCTGCCCCTGCCCCTCCGGCACCCCCTGCTGCACCTCTGCTCCTCCAGCGCCATTGCTGCCTGGCGCGTCCGCACCCGCACACGCCTCGGCGGCTGCGTGGCCGTGGCCGTTGGCGGTTGGCCCGGAGGTGGTTGCCGCGGTTGCATGGTGGTTGTGGTGGTTGTGCGGTTGGGGCGGCGGCAGCAGGGGCGTGAGCGGCCCCCGGGGCGCCAGCCGTGCATAGCGCTCCTCCAGGAAGGACCGGAAGGGCGCCACGCCTGTACGGAAGGTGCGTACGGCAGTTACTAACGCCACATCCGGTCCAACGACAAACTGGCCGCGAACCGGGAGGCCGGGTGTGACACATCGAGGTCCTGCAAACACGGCTGTCTGTCCCAGCGGTGCCGCACCTGTCCCAGGCCCCACGAGGATGAGCGGTGTGGCGGGCGACTTGGGCATCCGCATCGTGCCCCGCTCCGTCCACACGGCCACGCGCACCTGCGGGGTGACAGGCAGAGGCGGCGGGCAGTTGGAGCACCATGAGGCTTTGCGTCTGAGGCATGGCCATATGACGGTGTTGTCACGCGCGCCCCATGCCGTGAGCATGCAAGAGCAAAGCCACGTGGCGCTTTCCTGGTGCGCCCTGCTTTCTGGTTTGCACAGTGCACGTGGCGTTTACTATTCAGACCAAGTGCCGCTCGGATGCTTTGTGTAAAAGCTACCAGAGGTACGGTAGAAGTGCATACTATGCTGTCCACCCAGTTGGACAAACACCGTACCCCCAGGCCGTACTCACGTCGTCATGCGGCCGCAGCCCCTCAAGGTACGAGCTGCACAGCCCGCGCTTCACGCGCTTGTACGGCGTGTTGTACCGTACGAGCGCCACCAGCAGGTGGGCGGTGCGGCCGCGCAGGGCGGGCGAGGAGGCGATGGAGAAGAGGCGCGGGCGCAGGGGCGGCGCAGCCTCCAGCAGGCGCTCTAAAGGGGGCGTGGCGGAGCGGAAGTCGGAGAGCACCTCCAGGGCGGTGCGGCCCTCGCGCTGGTTGTACCTGGGTGTGCAAGGGTGGGGGCGTGCAGCAATGAAGCAGCGTCTGGGTATGGCAACAGGGGGGGTGTTTGGGAGGAGAGGGGCTGCGTGCTGAATTGCATAGGAGGTGGACGGGACACTGGGGGTGTGCGCTGTGTGATGCGGGTGCTTGTGAAGTGACGGCAGCTGTGCACATCGCGATGCAAGCAGGGTGCTTCCTCGCCCCACCTGTACAGGTCGTCGCGGCCCTCCGCTGTGGCGAAGTACGACAGCCGCTCGCGCTCCAACTCGGCAGTGGCGTAATGCCGCAGGACCTGTAAGGGCCGCGGGAAACACACCGTACCGGGGGGCGTTACAAAAAGCAAACAGACACACGTTGGCTGAACAACTGCGGACGAGCAGCAGCTTCTGTCGGCCGTACGGTGACTACAATGCGGCGTGACACGCCTGGCGCAAAGGTAACTCTGATGAGTCTTTCCCACTCAACATGGTGCAAGGCCATTGCCGTGTTGCTGTCATTGGCGTCAGTACTCGGCTCACCTGGAAAAAGTACCTCCGCGGCGAGGCCCCGACAACATCCAGGCAGCCCTGGGGGATGCGGTGATGAGAGTTGGGAGGTTGTAGGGGTGTAGACGCGTGGCATGGTGTTGGCGTTCGGAGGTTTGTCAGGGCATGAAAAAAAGTGCGGAAGGGGTGATGCGATGGGCCTTCGCCTACGCCTCGCCTACGGGCGATGGGCCTTCGTCTCCCTCATACGACCCAAACGCCCGCCCGCCGCAAGCCTTGCACTACTCATGTGCCGTCCACCTCACCATGCAACTCTCACCCAGTCCTCCAGGACATCCCGCAGAGCTAGCCCTCATACCGATGCCCTCCCACGTATGCCCCCCACAAGTCGCTACTCCACCCCACCTGCACCAGGGCCCTGACGCTGGCCACCACCACAGGGCCCTCCGCCGCTCCTCCACCGCCCCCGCCCCTGGCCTCCGCCGCCTCCAGCCGCACCCACTGCTCCCCCTGCAGCCCGCAGCGCCGCAGGAAGGCGTCCACCGCAGCAGGGGAGGTCCTGCGGAGGAGGGAAGAGTACATGATGACCCAAGTTTGCCCGGGTGCATGTTGTTGTGGGAAACAAAGCGCTAGTGCGGGGGTGTGTGCGGAGAGGGGCTGTGTGCGCCCCTTGATCTGTGACACTCGTGCACCAGTGCCAACAGCGCCAGGAGGGCCCACGCCGCCTGTCGCTCTGCAAGCCCCTGCCGGTTGCCGAGGCCTCCGTAGAAAGCACATGCCCCGGCAGCCCCTGGAACCCACCTCGACACCGGCCCTGCCCGTGAGTCCCCTGACTCACCCTTTGTACACCCTCACAGCTCCTTGTACTACACCCCTTGTACAGCCGTACTGCCGTACCCACCTGGGCATGATGGCCAGCAGGTCCCCTGGTTCGTACATCATGCCGCGGCCCGGCATCGCACCCGCCGTCTGCTCCGCGCCCGCTGGCCCCCCTGCCCCTGCGCCTTCCACCCCGTTCCTCTGCTGCTCGCCAACGCCTGCCCCCTCCCCCAGCTGTTCCCCTCCCTGTCCCTCCCGACTCTGCCCCTGCTGCCCCTCCTCCCCCTGCCCCCCCTCTTCATCCCCCTCCGCCGCCAGCTCAAACTCCACGTGCCGCGTGTCCTGGAAGTGGTCCGCCGCCGTCAGGCGGGCGTTACAAACCAGCCGTGACAAGTACGGCCGCCACGGCCCGTACGACGGCCGCCCCTGCTGTACGACAGCAGGGCCACCGGCGTCCTCCCCACCCGCAACATACAGCGCAAGCCGCCGGAAGTCCGCCGCCGCCGCCATCGCCGCCGCCAGCTGCCAGTGCGCCGCCGGCCCTCCACCTCCGCCTCCTGTTCCTTCTCCGCTGCCGTTACCCGAGCCCACTTCTTGCCCCTGCCCCCGATCCCCACTGCTGGAGGTGGAGGCAGGTCCTGCATCTCCTTTCCCTGCCCCATCCCCAGCGTGCTGCGTTGGGGGCTCCAGGAGGTGGTGTGCGTCCCGGGGGTGCAACACGTGGGGCTGCTCCGCGGCCAGGCGCGCGGCCAGGGCGGCACGTGCCTGCGCCGCCTCCTCCGGCCCCAGGGGGACCACACGGTACTTGGGAGGGCCCAGAGCCAGGAGGTCGTCCTCCGTAAGCACGGGCTGGGTGTAAGGGTGTGCAGGTGGGGCGTGGAGCGTGGGTTGACAACGATTCCATGTGCACCACGTCACGACACGAATTACACAATGCACAGCGCCTGCAGGTCGTCCCCCACGACACGAATCATGCCATTTGGGGCGTGTTGGGATGTGGGTGAACACGTCAGCACGTGCATTGCGTCAAGGCGTGCGGGAGGGCAAGCGACAACACGACACCCTAAGGATGAACGGCTGGGCGAGACAGGGTGGGACAGGGCAGGGGCTCCCGGCGCCGCAAAACGCACACGGCAAGCTATAATCGGCACGGCTGCATGTCCCTCCCGCACACCCACACACCACACCAACCCACCTCCGTCACCCCCTCTGGCAGTGGCTGCGCAGCCCTCAGCGCCCGCCACAGCCGCACCAGCCATGTGTCCAGGGCAGCCTCGTAGCCGTTGGGGTGCTGGGGGCAGAGCGGCAGGGTATGGGGCGGGGGTGGGCAGTGCGGTGGATAAGTAAGTGCGGGATGAGGTGCGGCGGTATAGGGAGGCTTAGCAGTCCGCCCTTGCATGAGGTGCACCAGCCGGCGATGCCGTGAGCCGTGTCGGCCGACGCTGATCCCAGAGCGGCAAGGTGCTTGGCACAGGGCTGCGGTATGCGCCCTAGGCCATACCGATATGCAGTGTGCAGTGCGCACTACTGCTGTGTGCAACACGCACCTGGTCATCTCCGAGTCCCCGCTCCACCAGGGGCGCAGCGCCCAGGCCCTCCAGCCGCCGGTCCAGCTTCTTGGCAACCACCTGTCGTGGGGTGGTGTTGGTACGACAAATTTGGAGGTCGCGAGTAGCTGGAGGTGCGCATTGCCCCCAGATGGAAAGACCGCACCATGCCCCCGCAACCCAACACAGCGTATACCATCCATCGGATGGTACAGGGAGCTGTGGGCGGCCGAGGCCACCCAACCCGCACGTGTCAGCAGTCAGAAAAATGGCAATGCAAGGAGTGGTTTCATTCGCCTGGGCATAGCAGCCCCACCCGCAGCACCAGACCCCTACGGTTGCGTCCCTTACGTTGAACTGCGGGTACCCTGAGTCTCCCAGGCCGAACACGGCGTATCGCGTCGCAGCCAGGGAGTCCGGCGGCAGGCTCTTGCGCAGCAGGAAGCGCCAGAAGCGGCGCATGTTGTCCGGGGCCTCGCCCTGGGGGTGCAAGCGCGTCAAGAAGGGATAGAAGATAATTCGGTGGAGGGGTGCGGTGGGGGAAGCTTGGCGTGTTAGGTGTGGGGACGCTGTGCACCGCATGGCATTGTGGGGTTGCGGCCTGGCCGTGAGGATCTGGTGGCACTTGGGACCACCTCCAACCTCCACGCCCCACATCGCCCACGCCAGCACCTGGTGTCCCTACCGCATGCACGTTTGGCCCTTGGCATATATATTTATAGCTCACCTGCCCTGTTGTGGACGCCACGCATACCAGCAGCTGCTCCCGGGGCAGGCCGCTCACGTCGTAGGCATCCATGGACAGCACGCGGGGGGCAAAGAGCCGCAGCCGCGCCTCGCGACCGATGCGCTCCGCGACATCCTGTTGATTGGAGCCACAACAAAGCACCTTGCTGATGCGGTAAGGAGACGGACTCCGCAGCGGGGCTGCAGTCTAGCCGTGCCAAACTTCGTGCACATGGGCGTGTGGCAGGTGCGTGCCCATGTCTCCAACCAATTGCCCACAAAGTAGGATATATGCATAACAATTTTTTTGTTCGATGAAGCCCTATAGCCCGAACCACGGACGTCTGAATTGAAGTGCAGCTGACAAAAGGCCACACCTGCGCGTTGCCCGTTTGGGAGCCATAAAGGATAAGGAGCGGTGTACTCATAGCATCGAGTTTTGTATGAACTTTGTAATCAGGGGCTGCTTGGGCTTGGCATACGCAGCGTGCTGTGCAATTGGGCGATTAGTACGGGTGTTGCAATGCCTACACCACTGCAGCCGCGTGGCGACTGCATAAGCAGCCCATCAAGATCTTACACTCTACTGATATAGTCCCTTTGCCAAGCGGCCGCCAGCACTTCCGAAACCTTTCGTTCCGAAGAAAAAGCAGCTTAGCCATGGCGCACATTATGCCGCAATCAGTTCAGGAGGTGCAAAAGGCAGGTTTCAATACTGCATCGGCAACAGTCGGCGTCGGGACTTGTGAGCTTGACCCACATCACGACGCCGATCGACGCGCCATCGCGCGATCCTGCTTCCTCAGGCTGTTGAGGGCATGATTGAAGACATACAGAAGACAGTCTTGATGCCGAAGCAGAAGGAGGCGTTCCTGTGCTGCGCCAAGTGTTGCGACCAGGTCTCGGGCGTGCGGGAGCTGGAGGGGTGGTGAGTTACTTAACACACTTGCTGCTGAGTCCCCAAACCAAAGACGTAGCTCCTCCTGGCAACCTCACATGGCTCGGCTTCTTAGACATTGTCGTGTGCAGATGTATGGCTCTGTGTCACCAGACATAGACACGGAATTTTCGCCTTGTTGGCTGCTGCGCGCTCCCAACTTTGCCTGGCTGCTGTCGTGCCAGACTCACAGGCCGTCATGCCCTTGGCACGGCATCCCACCGTATACTGTCTCCTGCTGTGGGGCTTTCCCTGGTATGCACATGCCACCCTTGCTTTCCGGGACCGTTCCGCAATGCCTCCTGCCGACTCCCTTGACCCCCCTCCTCCCCCCACGTCGCACCCGGCCGGGGGTCCCACCCCCATCCCCACCCTGTTTCCCATACCCACCACAGCGTTCAGCGCTGCTCGCAATCCAACGCTGAGATGCAGCGCGTCATCCAGCAGAGCCTAGGGGACTTCCAGGTGCGGGCGGGGCGGGGCGGCTGGCTTGGCCTTTGACCTAACGCTGGGGAGGATTGGGAACCCCCATGGCCATGACACCCGAGCCCCTTTCTGCCCCTACTAGCCGATGTGAATGTGAGCTTGGTGCACAGAACCCTGGGAGCTGTACCAACTCCATCAGGACGGAGTTGCAGAGGCTGAGCTGGATGGCGGGCTGTCGCTGTGTTCCTCCTGCTGCTAATTGATGCTGCTGCCGCTGTTGCCTGTTTGCAGGAGCGCTTCCAGCGTGCGGCCATGCGGTGTCAGGACGAGGTCAAGGTGGGGTAGGGTGGCAGCTGGACGGGGGGAGGGGGGTAACGGCAGAGGAGGGAGGGGAGGGGGGTAAGTTGGGGTTGGGTGGAAGCGCGGAGGAGCAGGCATGCCGCGGGGCATGCGCGGTGCCCGTGTCCCCGTGCGCTGTACCGGTATGGGAGGGATGTGGGGGGCAGAAGTGGACTGGGTTCTGGGACGTAGAATCCAACTTGTGTATGGTCTCAACGGGTTGGCGCGGGCAGCAGTACGGTAACGGGGGCTGCCGGACCAAAATGCCGGAAGGTGGAACGAGGCAGAACGGGGGCAGGGAGGCAAGCCAGGGGCACTGGTGTCAGGAGCCCGGTAGAAGGACAGGCGAGGCTCACCGGGATGGGCAGCTGTGCAGGGCCTGGCCCAGCACGACTAGCCACGGCGAAACGACCGCGGAAGCCTGTCCATACGCTTCAATGCTGCTGGCCTTTGACGTGTTGTGCATGTGAGCCGGGCCCGCCGTTCTGCCTCAATACCCCAAACGTATGCAGGAGTCCATGCCGTTCGACCCGTCGCCATCCGAGAGGGCCAAGGGCGAGGTGCGTGGCACGTGGCACGTGGCAGGGACTACGGAGTGTGCGCGGGAGTCATGGCTGCCCGCGCGGGCTTGAATCCTGCCTGTCTTGGTTGCGCCTGTATGCCAGGTTCCCTTTCGGGCACCCTTGGCAACAAGGGCGTTATGGGCGCCTCACGTTGTCGTTTGCAGCTTATCCAGCGGTGTAGCTCGTGCGCCAGCCCGGACCGGGGCAAGATCCTCTTGAGCTTCAACATATACCCTGTCTAAAGCAAGACTGGGCCGTGGCTGTTGCGCTGCGCAGGAGAAGTTCAGCCGCTGCATGGAGGTGCAGGGCCGCGAGTTCCTGTCCAAGGTGCCCAAGCTCAAGCAGGACCTGCTGGCGGCGCTGAAGCGGGCGTAGGGGGTTACCGCATGCAACTCGAGTAGCTAGGGGGGCGTAGTGTGGGGAGCGGGGCTCAGGAAGGACCGGAGGAAGGGCCAGGGGCACCCGAGCGGGCGATTGGGTCTGCGGACCGCGAGGAGGCACAGGCAGGGCACGGCCGCACGATGTCGTACTCGGGTGCGGAGGCGGCAAGGGACTGGGGGGCTTGGTGGGGATACGGGAAGAGCGGAGGATGTACGACTGTGGGGAAGGAGGGGCGGGACAGGGCGGGCCGGGTCCCAATGCTCGTGCGCACATTGACGTGTACTGATTACTGTGGCAGGGGAGGAGTGCGGGGGTGCGTTGCGTGCACACGCTGGAGCTGCTGGGCGAAGGGATACCGACTGTGTGCGGAACTGCGGTGTACCACGGCGGCGGCTGTGCCGTCGAGGCGCTGGGTCCAGGGTTTCAGTGGACTTGACTTTCCTTGGGGGGCGTTCATGAGGCTGCTGAAGTGCTGATGTGCACAAAGCACTCGCGCGGGCGTCATGCATGGTATGCAGATAGATATGGCTGAAACGGTGGACTTGTGGCTTCAGGCTCCCCAACGTGGCACGTGTGACATACGCACGCGTACCTTGTTGGATGCCCCTGGCAAGCGTCGGTGGAACCAAGGATGGAGGGGAGGGGCATGATGCATGCGGGTGCCGACTGACGAGCCGCTGACACTGGCTGCTTGTAATGCACGGTACGGTACACAACTGGCGCACAGCTAGCTAGCAGTGTGAGCATCACAAAGCAACCTTTGGCCAAAGCAGATTGGCATGCGGCACTGAACCAGGCTGACTGCTGCACATCGCTGTCATACGAGTTGTAGACGAGATCAGCAGCAGTTGGTCCTGTAGGCTGTCCCGTGCCAGCAGCTGCAGGCTGGCCTACAAGTGCTGCTCAACCAAGCCCCGAGTGATCAGCCCAACATATAGGCCCCTGATACAGGCATAAAAAGCGTTGGTGTTACAACAGACAGGCGATCTCAGGTCAACAGCACATCCAAGAAACGCCGCCCTGCAACAGCCTATGCAGGCCCAGCCTCAACTGCTCTGCGCGGTCTCTGACACAAACTTAACACACACGAGTGTCAGCTCCAGAACCACGACCTGACGACCTAGTGCGACACTCACTCAACCCTTGAACGCCGCCCGGAAGCCGTTGCGTGCACATTTGCCCTAAACGACAGTGAAAGTCCGACACGCACGTAGTGATTGCATGCGAGGTGGCGATGCGATCAAAGCACAATAGTCATGCACTCCGGTCATTGCGCCGTGCACCTGGGTTGCAAGAACCCAGGCTGTTGGCTTATGCCGTCCCGTGGTGTAGTCTCCCGCCTTGCATCCTACGTAAAATGAAAAATTGAAGGACACCTAGAGGGTAGCTACTGATCCCCAGGATGGCAATGCAGCATCCACTAGTCAGCGGCCAAGCTTGCCGTGTCTGCTGGTGGCCCACGGGCCACCAGGCGGATCTCTAACTACAGCAGTAACAATTCCCCCAGCCTCCATCGTGGATCCGGTGCTCCACTACAGGTTCTTCAACCACTACACAGACACGCCCGTCTTAGACGCCAGGGCGTCTTTGAGCAGCTTGACCAGCTCAGGCTTGTCTGCCAGCTCCATGGGAGTCTTCCCGTCTAGCCCCTTAACAGTGGGATCCGCGCCAGCCCGCAGAATCTCCTGCACCTTCGGAGTGTCGTTCTCGCTGCAGGCCAGCAGCAGAATCACATCGATCGGGTGCAGCCCGGAACTGAGCATGGCCTCCATGCGGTCGTAGGTGCCCTCCGTCGCCAGGAAACCCATGTAGTTGAAGTACTGCTCCACATCGTCGTAAATGTAGTCGCTGCGGCCCTGGCTACCAACAATGCCGGCATCCTCCGCATCCTTCTTGCCGAACTTAAAGAAGTTGGCCGTCACGTTGCGCTGGACCACAGGTGCGCGGCGAGAGCTGACAAAGGGGCGCGCAGAGCTGCGACGAACAGCCCTGGTCGACACAACACGGCAGGGAGCCGCGCCCGAGGCGAGAACTGCAGCCTTCATCGTCGGTGCAGCAACAGCGATTAAAGGGAAAGGGCAAGTGGTGGTTCCAGAGTCGTGCGTTACGATTATATAAAACTGTCTTGCAGCTGCAGGTGGACGATGGGCCGGTGAATTGGTACCGGCATCCCCGGCTTGCAGACGGCAGTACGATTTGATCCCACCTCGCAGGACACAGTGCGTTTGTAAACCTACTGAAGCACCGAACGGTTGCATTGCTGTCTTACACGCTGACCTGTGACACCGCGCTCGTGTGCCTCTGCGATGTTACTGCTGTCGGTGAGCACAGAGGCCGTCCGCTCTGGATCCCTTGAGCCAAACCGGTTCAAGAACATGTAGATCTACGGCTGGGGTGCCGAGTGTCCAAGAGGAGCTAAGACCCAGTTGTCGCTTGCGTCGAGGGGCCCTGCCCCGGCCTCCCCCGGCCTCCCCTCCTTTGCCCTTTGGGCTTTCCCGCGGGTTAACTATCGACGTGTTGCTAATCCAAGGACCTGAGACATGCTCAAGCCTGCACTATGTAGCCGGTTCAGCGTTCTGCTTGGGGACATAGGCAGGCGGCAAGGCAGAGGGCAAAGGGGGCAAGGCAGAGGGCAAGGCATGGTTGGGCAGGACGGGGGCATCCCTCAGCGCCGGTGTGGGAGTGGATTGGCGCTCTTCGGTAAACCCGATACTGCAGCGTAAGCACGTCTTGGTTCTTTGTGGCGGGGGTTGCTTTGAGGCAGCTGCAGGACATCGCGGCCCTGCGGGCTGCAGAGACGGGAGCAGGGGGGCTCCCCTCCTTCTGGGCTTCCCTGGGCCGGAGGTTGTTTCGGAATGCAGGGTGCTACATGGGGGAGAAGCAGAGTACGGAAGTTGGGTACAGGTGGTAGATGCGCGGAAGTTGAGTAACAGGGGCTGTAGAGCACGGTTGTAGGGTATGCCAGGGCAAGGAGGCTGGGCGGTTCTCAGCGCCTCGTCACTCAGTCCCTGCGTATGCTTGCCTCTCTCCCAAGGGCCAGGATACCTTGGCACGTCGGTTCCATGGAAGAACTATGCAGACACTGTCATATTGTGTCCATGCACGCGGGTACCTGCTGCCGATATTGCCCGAGTGCATGGGCCCTTCCCCATGCCGCGTGGGAGAGGTGGGGGAGAGGTGGGGTTGGGGTGGCTCTCGGGCCAGGGGACGACGTGGCCGCCGGCCGTTGCAGCAGCCGAGTCTTGGCGGCTTCTCGGCGGTTGTTGGCAGGCCCAGCAGGCGCTTGAGGGCTAGCGGCCTCGTGTGGTGCTCCTCCTGTGCTTGTAACCCGTGCCTGCTTCGGTATACGTGCCCTGGTCGCCTCGTCACTCGGTCCCTGCCTAAGTATGCTTGTCTCTGTCCCAAGGGCCAGGGTACCTTGGTACGTTCGTTCAATAGTTTGTCGGAAGTTGAAAGGCTCCAGCGAACCCATATCCTGTCGGCACGGTCCCTCCGTCAGAATCTAGAAAGGACACTGACATATTATCATATTAATAATTGTGTGCATATCCAGTACACGTGTACCTCCTGCCAAACTCCAGCGTTGCCGCGCAAAGTATGTTCAGGTGCAACGGGCCGCGCGAATGAGCACCTTCTCAAGCATTCCACAAGGCACAGTATATAGGCTACAGTTAATCGCGTCCAGGATTCTGGCAGGGGCTGTGAGCCCTTCTGAAAGCGAGGAGTTTGAGCGGGAAAGCTTTGCGACTGCTGCCCGCCTGGAGAAGGAGGCCAAAGTGTGGAAACAGATAGCTGGCAATCAAGCAGCCTGGTCACCAGCGCGAGTCGGTGCACTGCTGTCGTTAACGGCAGCCGGCCTCCATGTCCAAGGAGCAAGCCGTATGTTTCTCGACGGCCCGGGAAAACTGCTCTTGCTACATGCTGCAACCAGTTGGATCTGTAAAGTCTGCTGGGCGTTGCCTACCTGCAACCTGCCCGCCGGCCAGCGTAAGGCCGTGGCCGAGGCGCTGCTGCGCGCCAATGTGCTACACGGCTGCAGCAGGCAGCTGGCCAGCCTGGCGGAAGTCCTGGCACCACAAAGCGCTATGACGTACATCCTTTCGGGGCAGCCTCCGCACTCCTCGCCTGAGGTTCGCTTTCTGCAACTTCTTGGCCAGCTGGTGCACAAGCTGTGCTACTTGAGCCTATACGAAATTCCCGGGCCGCACCCGCCGGACCAAGCCGGCAACGGAGCGAGGGAGGATCTGGAGCACCACCCCGACGAGGTGGCGGGGCGGCAGGGGCACGATGACGAGGGAAGGCAGCGTGTGGGTAAGGGGTGCGAACAGGGAGGGACGGAGGAGGTGAACATGCAGCAGCAGCAGCAGCAGCAAAGGCCTGGAGCACCAGGGGCGGGGCCACCGCCACAGACAGGCTGTGCCCCTGGCCTGCTGCAGGAGATGCTGTCCAGCATAGGTTCGAGCTGTGTGCTGGAGCACCTGTCACGGTGCGTGCTGCTGCTGGCTGGCCGGCTGCAGGGTGTTGGGGCGTCAGGCGAGGGACAGGGGGAGCTGGGGACCAACGGGGACCAGCAACAGCAGCGCAGGAGGGACTACGGCGACACGTGCCTCCAGCCCGTTGTGTACTACGCCGGACAAGCGTATCGCGTAACAAGCACCATGGCGCAAAGCCGGGGGCTGCTCGACGGGGATTGCTGCTTCCCAGCTGACCCCGGGTCCTGCCACCCAGGGGCAGGCCATGACATCACGACCGCTGATGAGTTCGATACTGCACCGCTGGGAGCCTGCAACACGCTTCAAGGCCCAATCCAGGTGTCCTTGATCCGGCGCGTGCTCTCCGGCCCGTGTACCCGCCACCTGGTGCTGTGCACCGGGCTGAACGCGCTCAGCGCCCTGGACGGGGGCACCACGTACGGCACGCCGGAGGGCGCCGGCCTGCAGCGCCTGATGCCCACTTTGCCGCCTTCGCCGTCGGAGCACCAGGACCAAGCCGCACGGCTGCATGCAGATTCGCTGCTCAACCTGCTCACGCTGCTGGCCATGCGGCCGTGTGACACGGAGGCGGAGCCGCCAGGCAGGGCCATGCGGCTGCGGCTGACCCTGCGCGTGGCGCGGGCGGCGGTGGCGGTAACCTCTGCCAGCAGGACTGGGGCTTCGCAAGACGGACCGCACTTCTACCTCACGCGGGGTGATGCCGCCTTGGTAGCGGTGCAGGCGCTGCAATTGGCGCTGCGGCACATGCCGCCGCCGGGCGACGGGGACGGGGATGGGGGCAGCGTCGGCGGCAGCCGCCGCTTGCAGGCGTTACGCCGCTGGGCGGCGTTGGCGGAGGAGGTTGCGCGCAAGGCAGCTCCGGGGAGCAGCGATGGGCACTGGAGTGGTGATGTGTGTCGCCGCCTGGGCCTGCTGCTTGGCCTGGATCCCGGTGTGGTGCGGCCGGAGACGCCCAGAGGTGAGTGTTGCCTGGCCCGGTGCGCATGGGGGCGCATGCCTGCGAAGCCACGTGTGCACAGGCGTCCTGGGGCACGGGCGTACGTCTGGAAAGCCGTGCAGCTGCACGGCTGGTAGCTGTGAGGGCCTGAACAATGCAAAGTGGCCACTTACGTATGCGGTCGCCACCAGTGGAAGGGCATTGGGAACAGGAAATGAGGCGGGGCCTCGCATTGTGGACACAAATGCAGATTTGCTCTGTGCTGTTGGCGCGACACAGGACTGCACACGGGTTGAGACTACGTACGGGCACAGACATGCTCTCGGCCTGTGCCGTGGCTAGCCCTCCTGCGTACCACACAGTGCAACCCGCAGTACCCGCTAGCTGGCAGCAGCAGCAACAACACTGCCGGCATCCCGTCTGCCCCTTGCCCTCAGACCTCCCTGCGCTGGCCTCCGGCGGCCACCTGCTCCGTGGGGTGGAGGCGCTGGTGCGGCAGTGCGTGGAGGAGGAGGAGCAGGTGGAGGGGCAGGAGGGCGAAAGGGCAACTGCAGCTGGCAATGCGGTGGAGGCGCTTGCAGTGTTGGCCCAGTACGCCCCCGGGACCTGGCTGAGCCCGCTGGCACACCTGCTGCTGCGCCGAGGAGACGACGAGCCGCTGTACCCGTGGAATGCGGGGCAGGGACAGCAACAGAGACAGGGACCGGGGCAGGTAGGGCACGGTCAGGGACGGGGACAGGGAATGTGGGAGGCACGGCGGGGGTCCCGTGGGCTGCGGGCCGCTGCGTCGCTGGCGGTGGCTCTGGGCAAGCTGCTGTGGCGGTGCGAGGGACAGCTGGCAGACTACGTGGGCGAGTGCTCTAGGAAAAGGGATGCCATTGCGAACGTTCACGGGTCCGCCGGGGTGCTGCAGGTGGTGGGGGAGGTCTCCATGCTAAGTATAGCCCGCGCCGGACTCCTCTCAGCGGGTAACAGCAGGGACGGGGTCTTGGGTGGGAGTGGCGAGCCCGATGAAGAGTCCGTGCGTGCGGCTGGTGTGCGCGACGTTCGAGGAACAGTAGAGCGGCAGGGGCAGCAGCAGGAGGAGCGGCGGCAGGTGTGGGTGTGCGCTTTTGCGGCATGGCGGTGGCTGCCGGCGCTGGCAAGCCTGGCGGGGCGCACGGCGGCGGAGGGCCACGTGCCCCTGACCTGGGACCACGCAGCAGCCCTTGCATGGCAGCCGCTGGTGTGGTGGACCAGGAAGGTGTGCTACCGCTCCCTGCTCCCTGCTGGGGCACCGGCTCGGGAGGCTGGAGCAGTTGCAGGCAGCTGCCAGGTGACGGGCGGCGGGAATGGGGCGGCTGCAGCAGCAGCAGCAGCAGTAGCAGCAGCCGTTATAGAGGGAGCCGGCGGGTGGTGCTCCGGACGGGCCGCCTGCGGCTGCAGCAGCGGATGCACCGACGGTCTCTGCAGCAGCAGGGTGTGGTGCGGTTGCTGGCGGGACTTCCTGCTGCGGGACGTCGGGGTGGTGGAGCTGGTGGGCACCGCCCTGCGGGAGGTGGTGCCGGCTCTGCCGCTGCCAATGGGTGGCGCTGAGGGCACGGGCTCACGCAATGTGGTCATTGACGTCATGGACGCGTGCGTGCTGCTGGCGGCGGCGTTCCCGGAGGAGGTGGCACGGGCTGCGGGGCGCCTGACCTCGGGCGGGTCCGGGGGCACTGGCAGTCCATACAGTGGCAGCTCCACCCGGCCCGGTCATGGAGGCGGAAGCAGCAACCGCAGCGACCTGGAGGCAGGCACCGCCACTGTGTGGCCCTCCCGTGGCTTCGCACGTCTCATGCAGCTTGCGCCCGAAACCCGTGGGTTTGAGCCCAGGGTGCGGGCCCTGCGACTGCTGGAGGAGTGGTGCGGGGCGTGCGCGGAGGCGGGCGAGCCGGTGGCCTTTGACGAGGCGCAGCGGGCGGTGCTGCGTAGGGCGGCAGCTGTCTCCCTAGGCGCACACTGCACGCTTCCTTCCTTCGCAGATGCAGCCATGCTGCCGCCGCTGTGCGAGCTGCGGGGGCTGCTGCGGGCGTGCAGCAACCCGCGCTGTGCGGTGCTGCCGCCGCCGGGGCGAACCGAGGCGGAGGCGGCTGAGGAGGCGGAGGCGGGGCCGGGGGCGCGGTTGGAAGCGTGCCTCGGGGGGTGCGGTGCGGTGTAGTACTGCTGCCGGGCATGCAGGGAGGAGCATGGACGGGCGAGGGACGGGGAGGCGTGCAGTGGGGATGCCGTTCCGGCATAGCGTGGTAGGCCGTTGTGCTTGAGACGATAGAACAGGATGTGGGTTGTGTTGGGAGGCTTGGCGTAAACCCTGGGTGCTATGACGCGTGTTGCGCGATGGATGCTGCGCTGCTTGTTCTTGCAATTCGGACCTGTCGAGTAAAAGCCGTGCCGTTGCCGGACGGAACTCGGTCTTGTGCTTGCATGGCGCAATGGCCCTGCATTGGGCGTAACGAACGAGCGCATTTGCCTTGGACTGCTGCGCTCGATGGCGCCTAGTGAGTGTGTGCCACAACCCGTATGCGCCATCCGCACCCCCACGGTGGACGTTGTGGTGCTAGCAACACAGTAGCTTTTGCGCACCTGGTTAGGTGTGATGGCTACGGTGATGGTTGAGTCGAGCGAGTCAGGACACGCCACTAGTTGTGGCCTGACAGGAGGACAGCCTAGCAACCTCGCACTCCTGGAAGGGGTGGGCTTGGGCTGCTTCCTGGTGTAGCAGGATGAGGTGCAGAGATGTACAAATTTAGAAACAAAACAGAGTTGGCAAGGGGTTGAGAGGAAGGATGGTTACGGTACTAGTGATCGAGGCTGAAGCTGCCGGCAAAGTTGCCGCTGTCCAAACTGACTCAAGCTGTTTCCTGCTGTGGAGCGCCGCCACGTGTGCCCCTTCTCGCGGTGTATGGCGCTCGTGCACGTGGGCACTCTGGGTGGTGCTCTGCCACGGTAGTGGGTGGTGCGGTGCTGGGAGCCCGGAGCGCGGCGGGGATTGATGGAGCCTGAGTCATGCTGCTGCGGACGGAACACACCGTACGTTCCAGTACTTGGGTTGGTGCCGTACACAGCCGGGCTTGGCATGGCGCGAATCTAGGGACGTGCTGGGCTGCAAGGACGTAAGCACTGGAATCCTAAGCGTTGTGGTGTTGAGGAAAGAGTACGAGGTGTCAGATGGTCACATTCATCAGGACTGAGGGTACCTTCAGTGATGGTCACGTGTCTCAGCCAGCTGAGGTGTGGGTGTAACACGTGGCGACGGTGGCGTGTAAGGGGGCACAGCAGGGGCTGCCATCTGCCACGACGAAGCCCGCATACTGTTGGGCGTTTGATACGAGGGCAAGCTGTCGGGCAATGTGGCCCTGCTCTCACGGTCAGCTTCCTGCCTGCATCCTCTGGATGGACTTGTCGTGCTGTTGCTCTGCGGTGCAGCCCCGCCAGGCCCGGCCCTCGCAAGCAGGTCTGAACAATCCACTCCAACAGCTGCGACTCGTGCGCCACACCTGGCTCCGCAGGGTAGTGCGCCATACAATGCACCAACAGTCCACCCAGGTCCACCCCGGCGCCCCTTCACAGCTAGCAGCTGCGTTTAGTGCGTCAAGGAGGGAGGCGTGGCCACTCCCCGTCGCCTTTTGGGCGCAGCAGGCAGCAGTCGTTTACCGTGCACTTTACACGCCGAGTATTACGCAGGACACACGTACCAGCTCAGAACAGCCGTCCTGCTCAGCTGGAATGCTCTTGCGTACGGTAATGGTTGGGCGAGTTGGGAAGCACGCTCTGGGCCACCACGCTGCACCACCCACCACGTGAATCAAGGCCATGCAAGACCTTCATACGTAAACCCCGTGATGCACAACACACTGCCGAAGTCCGTAACTAACGTAACAGGAGGCCGTCATCATTGGTCACATACGGTAACAGTACGTGCTGCCCAAGTTATATACGAAGCAACTGATCGCACTTGCTGGTCTCCTTTTGCTGGCATCTATACCGGATTTGACAGCAGACATGCCAAAGGTGGAATACCGCCAAAGGCCAAACCCGCCAATCGCAGCACAGACTTTGCAAGTCCTCCACACTGCCACCGTGCCACCCTGGTGGCACAGCGGTTAGGATTACTGTATGTTGATGGGGTAAAGGCGAAGGACAACCTAGCAGCACAGCTGGTCTTGCAGGTCCGATGGCTGGGCGCTGGCTGTTCTGCAGCTCGGATATGCACTTGCACGTTGCTAGCTGCTACGTGATATTGGATACCTGTGATAGTGATGGAAGTAGCACGTGGTGCGGTGGCACGTGGCATGGTGGCACTGTTGCACCACGTGCTTCCTCCATCACCACCACAGTTATCAACTATCTCATAGCAGCGCGCAAGCGCTTCTCCTTGATGCAGAAGTGCCAGCGCCCAGCCATCGGGCCTGCAAGATCAGCTGTGCTGCCAGGTTGTCCTTAGCCACCCCAATCACCCTCAACATGCAGCCCTGAACTCCCATGCCACCTCCCATGCAACCTCGCAACCTAGCACAAGCTACACGCGCACGCGCAGCCCAGGCCGACGGCTGCACCTGTGCTGGTAGGGTGCACGACCGCCCCTGCCCGGGCCCTGCCGTGCTGCAATGACCATACACACCGCTATGGACGCCGAGCCGAACTCATGCACACTGACATACACCTTTCGAAAATGCACACCAAACAACTGGTTGGCCGGCAAGGCGTGCGTACACTTCCATGCGCCTAGAACTCCGCCGGATGCAAGCGCAGCAGCCACGCCGCGTCCTCTCTACTCAAGCCCCCCGGACCCTCCTGCAGGTGCACATTGCACCGAAGAAAGCCCCTGCTCCCCGTTGACGCGCCCTGCTCCACCAGCCACCGCAGCACCGGCACGGCACACCCCTCCCGCACCGCATGCGCCAGCAGCTGGTCTGCCCCCTGGCCCCACGGCACGTCCAGCCTCCGCAGGGCCGTCAGTGTCGCCCGGTCGCCGTTCCTGCCCGCAATGATGTAGGGGGACAGACGCTCCTGTCCCACCAGGCCCCCGGGCTGCCCCGCCATCCACACCACCAGCTCCTCGCACCCGGCCGCCACAGCATCGTCTACAGCCTTCGCATCCGGCCAGTGGGCCGGCTGATGGAGGCCCAGGAGGTACCGCACCGTGGCCAGACTGCCACGTGCCGCCGCACGGCCCAGCCCCTGCCTCACGTTGCACTCGGACACCATGGCCTCCGCGCCCGCCAGCAGCTGCACCGCCTCCAGCATGTCCCGGCTGTGGGCAGCTGTGGTGTCGGGCCAGTTCAAGACCGGGTCGCCGACAGACACCAGCCACGCGGCCGCTATCCTCTCCTGCGCCAGCCACCGAAACATCTCCAGGTTGCCGGCCCTTGCAGCCGGCCCGTATACCTCGCACCACAGAGGCAAGCCCATCTGATGCAGGCTTTCTGCCGCTTGGGGGCACAGGCGTGCTGCTGCGGACGCGAAGGCGTCCTGGGGCCCGTGCAGCAGCTCCTCGGAACCGTACACCGACACCAGGTACCGCACCACCTCCACCTGCCCGCCCTCCACGGCCATGTACACAAAGCCCCGCAGGTCGTCTCGGTCCGCGCTCTGCACCAGCGGCGCCCCCCGCTCCTGCAGCCATTGCAGCTTGGCCACCCCGTCCCGCCCCATCGCAGAGGCCCTCAGGAGGCCACTCCAGGGGTAGTAGCGGCCGGGCTCCGCCTCTGGCAGTCTGCACCCCGCCTGGTCCACAAGCCATTGCGCCACTGCCAGGTCAGCGTACCGCAGCGCTCTGCTCAGCATCCACTCTCCGTCCAGTGCGCAGCCGCGGCCCTGCAGCCACTGCAGCCGCCCCAGGTCCCCTGAGCGGGTGGCAGCGAGCGCAGTGCTCTGCTGCAAGCGGCACTCGCTGCCTGCGGCCCCCAGCAGCCACTCCATCTTGGCCGCGGTGTCGTGGGCTGCTGACTCTGCTGCCGCGTCCAGCACCTCCTGCCCCAAGCGAGGGCTGCGGCTCTTACTGAAGCCGTGCCGCTGCAGAGCCTCCCACACCGCCTGCAGGCCCGCCAGGTGGCAGTGCCGGGCGGCGGCCTGGAGCACGTCCGAGGGGCGGAGCAGTGCTGGGCAGTGCTGCAGCAGCCAGCCAAGCACCTGCGGGTGACCGGCCCTGATGGCCTCCACACCGGGGTCGAGCAGCGACATCCGCTCACACCACTTGCTGCTGTGGCTTAGCAGCATCTCGGGGAAGATGCTTGGCTGCAGCACTGCCCAAACCACCTCCAGGTTGACCTCGCTACCGCTGGCCGAAGCTGCGCTTAGCAGCTGCAGCTTGTGCTTCAAGGGCAGCTGCAGTACGTACTGCTGGCCTGCCTCCACGGCCCAAGGCACGGCATGGGGCGGCAGGGGCAGTCCCAGGGACGCGGTGCAGGACTCTGTGCTGAGGGCGTAGAAGGCGTCCCGACACACCATGCGGCCGCTGAGGGTGCGGTCGTTGGGGGGCAGCAGAGCCAAGACGTGCAGCTGGAGTACCGTCGGCAGCTGCCGCTGCGAAGTGCTCTCATTGCCGTCGTAATCGCCCATGCTCATCAACACGAAACGCGGTAAGGCTTTTGCCGGCGATGCCCGATAGGCCCAGGGATGGCCCGCGGAAGGTTGCTGCCCTATGCAACGGTGTCGCAACTGCCAGTCATGTCGACATAGCGTAACATAGCGTAGCTGTGTGCTCCAATGGACTCCGAGGTTTACGCTCGACACACTCGGCAGTCGAAAGGTTTCAACGGAACTCGACGCATAAAAGAGAAAGTGCACGACAGTAATCAAAACAACATATGCTGCCTGACATGCGGGTCGTTGGGCTGCAAAAGCCGTGCTCATACCGTAGTACGAGACATCGAGACTGCTCCTGTGGCAATCCCATCGAGCGAGCTGGTTCCCAGGGCTTGCGTTTGCACCGCCGCTGCACACGGCTGCACTGAGGCAGGGCCTAGTGTAGGTGTTTGACTGCGCCATTGGTCCGTTTTCGCAAGCCCGCATTGGATATAGCAATGAGGGCATTGCAGGGCAGCTGTGAGCAGCCCTCGTTCCCCTGCTCACCTGCCAGGAACCAAGCCCATGCACTTGCAGATGAGGACCCCCGGAAGCGTGAACACGGCAGCAGCGGCTGAAAGCCCCAGCCCGGACATCAGTGCAGTGGCGGGCCCCGTGCCACAACCACCTCTCCGGAGATGAAGGGAAGCAGCCGGTGGCTGGGCGTGGCACCTTCAGGTCAAAGGCTCAGGGGGGATGCCCCGATGCCACTGATTACGACGGCAAGGTTGCGCCCTACCGGCCCTTGTAACCAGCTCTTGCCTGCCTCGCGGTGTCGCGGGTCACGGCCCATCCTCTTGTCGCGACAGGGACGAGGGACCTGGCTACCATGCCTGCCTTGCACCCCGTGCTTGCACCCTGCACACACCCACACGGCCGTCCTTGTCCTTCCCCACACCGACCCCGGTTCGCAGCTGGCTCTGCATACCCGCCCATCCCCTCCCCAGCCTCCCCCACTCAATAACGCGAGCGCCTCGAGCGTACCGGCAAGCACAGCCATCGCACAGTACGGAGGGGAAGGGTCTAAGGGCAGCAGCAGAGGCCTACAGCCGGGAGGCAAGAGGCAGAGGCCTGGGGGGGAACAGTTACTTGAACGCCCGGTCGGCTTGACATACTGCAGGTGGTGACACAGTACCACTGTGTTGTCCAGTTACGGGTCGAGGGGAGGCGGGGTTTAGCAGGCTGGGGCGGCGGCTGGTGGTGGCCACAGGCGTGGTGTGGATGCGCAGGCGAGGGCCGGGGGCTGTGGACAGGGGCCAGGGCCGCCGTCTGCGGGCGTGGCGGGTGTGGGTTGACACCAGCTCGGGGGTGATCATGTGTGCGGAGGGTCGGGAGCGGTGGAGAGGGGCAGAGGCAGCCGTTTGCCGGGACAGTAGCAGCAACAGGACCAGGTTTCGGAGCTGTCCGTGGAGCTGTTGCCCAAACATGTGGGCCTGACTCACCCTGTCCGCTTGCCCAACACCTGTTTACTATGTCGTGTAGGGCACGTGCGATGAGCTTGCGTTGGGGTGGTGTGGAATGGGCTCTGTGCCTTAGTTGCCTTCTCCATGGACACGCGGGATTGCGCCCCGCAGTAACGAAGACCCTGGAAGACCTGATATCTGAGGTCACTGCCCACTGGCATGGACAGGAACTACTTGATTAGGGTTGCTGTCGCTGTTTTCTTGCGGATTGCGACACTCGTCGCACTGGCACGTGCGCGGGGGGTTGGGTTGTAGCCAGTCCAGTGCTCAGCATGCGCAGCAGGAGGCAATCCATGCTGTGGCTGGGACGTGGGAGCACAGCGCGACAGAACAGTAGTTAGCTTTGCGTAAATAATCGTCGCCTTTTAAGGCACAGTGCAGCCGCTGCCGCCCTAACAAGCGAAATGTTGAAGTGAACAACTCCACCCACCAACACTGCGCGTAGACATGCTGAACCAGTTGAGGACAGAGATATCGTAGTATGTAATCGAAACCTTTGCCTTGTGGCTGGGTCAGGGCGGCTTCTTGCTGTATTGGCGCGCTTCGGCGTTCGGGCGTTCGCTCCAATAGCCAACCAGACCGGTAGAGATGAAACGACAAAGGTTAAACAGTCCAGATTCCGGCGGTCCAGCTGAAGATGGCTCGCGGCGGGCAGTGCAACGCGCTTCTACTGTGCCCTTACCCAACGAAGGAGCTGCGACTGAGGCCGTGATAGTGATCGGCAGTCAGGATGATGATGTTCTGATTGTGTCTGAGCTGCCAGCTACTAGCGCACAAGCAGCAGACGCCCGCAGAACCCAGGACGCATCCCGCCGGGCGCCGGTCACAACCAGCAATGCCGCGCCCAGGACGGGAACGGCTGCTAACGGCAACACAGCTATTGGCTCGGGGGCCTCGGGAGGCCGGCGTAGCTCGGCTGCTGCTACCTCCCGCAGCACCATTGTAGTCGACCTGAGCTTGGAGGACGACGATGACGACGATGACCTCGACGACGCCACCATCAACGCGCCAAACCACAGTCGTTTTAGGGGACAAGCAGGAACGGCATACCGTGGGCCAGGCCATGGCCCGGGCGCTGCGGGCACCTCCACGGCACCCCGCGGCGCAGCCATCCCAGCGCTCCACCGCCGTGGCAGTGCAAGCGCGGGCCGCGCGGCTCCTCGTGCAGCAGCGGCCGTCAATCCCTTTGCTCGCACGGGCCGGGCGGAGGGTCCTGCGCAGGAGCAGCAGGAGCACTCCGTGGGCTCCCCTGTGCGGGATGACGAGGATGGCGAGGTGGGGAACGACGCAGGGGACGAGGTGCCGCTGGGTGCACCCACGCAGCGGTACCAGCCCGCGCCCTCATCCTCGCTCCAGGAGGGATCAGGGGCGGCGGAGCGAGGCCCTAGCCTGTTCGTGTACCCTGATGACACCCCGGAAATGCAGGAGCAGAAGTTGGAGGCACTTGGCTGCCAACAGCAGCAACAACAGCGCTTCCAGCAGCAGCAGCAGCAGCGTGGCTCGCGGCCGGGACAGCAGGCCTTGGGTGCCGGAGTGCCAGGCGGTGGCCCTGCTGCTGGTGCTGGTGCCGGGCCGGGCGGCGGCTCGGGCCTGCTGCGGCACCTGAACTCGGGTGGATGGGGCGCACAGCCGCCGTCGCAGCAGCAGCAAGGCAGGGCAGGGCCGCAGGAGGGCGCGGCAGGCACCCCTTTCGGCCCCCACGGACAGGCATCGACCGCCACTGCTGCCGGGCGCGCTGGCCCCGGCCCCGGGTCCGGCCCGTCACGGCCGTTCGGCGCCCTAGCAGGCATCCTGGAGCCAGGGGGCGGAGGAGGGGCCACGGGGGCTGGGGGTGCCGCCGCGGGCGGTGTCGCCGGCCGGCCACCCGGGTTCACCCCTGGAGGCACCGGCATGACACCTGGGGCGCAGACCCCAGCGGCAGCCGCCGCCGCCGCTGCCGGAGACAGCGCGTACAACCCCTACACCATGCCAGGTGTCAGTCCAAGCCCCGGGTATCCGTTCGGCTACCAGCAGGCTCAGGCGCAGCGGCAGGAGGGCCCCGGTGCTGGTCCCAGCCATGGCCCAGGGTTTGACAGGGGCGGGGGCTACGGGCGGGGGCCGGCGTCCGAGGGTGGCGACTGGGGGCGGTCCAACTCGCGCGGGGGCGTGAGCCACGTGACAGACACCTTCGCTGGGCGTGGGGGCAGCGGGGGAGGGGCGAGGACCAGCACCACGCACGTCAGCAACACGGTGGTTCAGCAGGGGTCCGTGGCGGGCAGCTATGGAGCGGGAGGTGGAAGGGCAGGGGGAGGTGCGGGGGCTGGTGCTGGGGCTGGGCCGAGGACGACAATGGACACGGATGAGGTGTCTGGCCCGCAACTGACGGCGGAGCAGGTGCGGGTTGGGGCTGAGGTTGCGGGTCGGGAGCGAGCCGGGTGGGCATTGTTGCGCATTGACGTTCAGCGTGTTTGTGCTTCAAGTTAAGGAGAGGAAAGCAGGCGGTTTTCCAGGGAAGAGGGTTAACAGGCTGACGAGCGGCTCCGAGATTGTAGGGACTTTGGTTAAGCCGCTGTGGACACCACACGGGTGTGCGGAACACCTGCGCGGCCTACCGTCATACCCGTTCGCATTGGGCGAGTTTAGTGTTCTTTGAAGGGTCCGTGTCATGGCTCTAGCGTGTAGCGTTCTTTACTCTCGTACCCGACCGGTGCCCTGTGCAGGAGCAAGTGCTGCAGCTGGTCCGCGACGGCCACAACGTGTTCTTCACCGGCAACGCAGGAACAGGTGAGCGAAGCGTGCTACAGGGCACAGGGACATTGCGTGAAACGCAGGTGCAGAGAGTCCTGTGATGCGCGCTTTGTTGATAGGGGTGTAACCCACACGAGGACGACGAGAGTGGGCACATGGAGCTGGTCCTATGGGGGGCGCATGCGGACGTGGGAACCTGGCTAAGCATGAGGCCAAACCATGAATCATGGCCACAAGCCATTGGACTGCGCGCTCTCGCAAGCTCCGCCGCCTCCACGCTGCCCCTGCTGCTCCAGGCAAGACGTTCGTGCTGAACCGCGTGATCGACCAGCTCAAGGAGAAGTACGGCGCCACGTTCGGGAGTAAGGTGGCGGTGTGCGCCTCAACCGGCATCGCAGCGACGCACATCTCCGGTAAGCTCTTGACGCGATGCCATCATTTTGCTGCGGTGCCGTCGTGTGTGCCATGTCCTGAACTAGTGTTGTGTGCGTGGCGGCTACACACTTTCGGGTGGGGGCACGCGTGAAGGGTGAGGGGACGGTGTAAGGGTCTCGGGTGGGGCGCTGAAGGCCAGGGTTAGGAGCAGCAGCGCCAGGTAAGAAGTGCAGCTGGCGGCTGGGTACTGTGTATTGCGTGGGAAGGATGGAAGAGAGGACAGCAGGGGCTCTCCAGGGCGCGTTGCGGCTGCGAGGTAGCGGACCAAGGGCGAGCATACTGCGATACGGGCCAGCTTGAGGCATAATAAGCCCGGGCTGGGCTTTCGGTGCTGGGGCACTGGGACAGCATACAGCATCTTACTGTGGCGGGCTAGCGCCCGTTACCACGAGGAGTGAACGCCTTTGCCTTAACACACGTTGCTCGGCTAAACGGTGCCTCACAGCGCCGTACTCGAAGCTGCGGTGAGCGCTGCTGTGTGGTAAAGCGCGCTCCCAATCCACACACCGTCCACCACGCTATCAGCGTTGCCGTCACTCCCTGATGCCTTGCATTGTTTCCTCGCGCTCCCAACCCTCACCCCAGGCACCACGCGATTACCGCCGTGCACTGTTTTCTTCCGCTCCCAAACCTCACCCCAGGCACCACGCTACACACGGCGCTGGGCTGCGGCGTGCCTGTGGAGTACAAGGACTTCGGCAACATGTGGGGCGAGCACAGCCGCAAGCGCATACGGGAGCTGGAGGTGCTCATACTGGTGGGGCGGAGGGGAAGAAGGGAGTGCAGTAGTGGTGCGTCGTGCGTGAAGGGGTAGCGGAGCATGTGTGAAAGAGGCCAGGTTAGCAGGGGAAGAGGGCAACGTTGTTGGCAGTCGGAGACGAGGGGTGTGTGGGTTGGGAGCCTGTGCGCCCCCTTTGGCACCTCCTACCTTTCGACACGGCTGCCTCCTGTCTTGGTGTCGATTGGCGGCTTGCGTGTTGACTACGCATGCGCCCTGTGTGACGCCCGCAGGACGAGATATCCATGACGAGCGGCGAGATGTGGCTGGTGGGTGGGGTGGGCTTGCGGTGATGGCGTGCACGGGGCTCGTAACGCTCACGTGAACAAGCTGGCACGTGGTGCATCCATGAGTGTGTCCGCCAGCGATGGAGAATGTAAACAAGGCATAGGTACTTACTACCTATCCGGTATGGACGAGGCGAGCAATGGCATGAACCCTGCATGTCCATCCCTGAAGCGCCCTGACCCAGCCCTGATCCAGCCACCCGGCGATGCTCAGCACACGTGCTCGCCCGTGTACCATGCCCACGCTCCCCATCCCCGTCCTGTCATTACCTGATGCCACCCACGTGTTTATCCGTGCACCCCTTGACCGCCGCAGCGCCTGAAGCTGCCTTTCATTGACGCCTACTGAGTCTGATTTCAGTGGCTACACCTCCCCTGTTTGCGTGCACAGACAACGCCAGTGAAACGTTTTTAGCCTCTATAGAAGCAGTGAGATAACAGCTGAGCTGCTGTGTACATGTAATCCTCCCAACCTTCCGCAGTGCCTGGAGCAGGAGCTGAGCAACATCCGCAGGGATGTCCCGGGCGTGCGGCGCAACGCCCCTGCGGGGGGCCTGCAGCTCATATTCTCGGGGGACTTCTTCCAGTGAGTCGTCGTAGCATGGGGTCATGCATGGTTTCTCCTTGCGCTCACACTCACACTGTCACTGCCTGGGCGACGTGCCCTATTCGCACACTAGTGGGTGCTAGCGGGTTACCGTTGGTTGGAGGCAGGGATAAGCTAAGCAAGGACACGCCTGCATTTAGGATGCCGCAATGCCCCTGCTCGCCACACCACATGCCGACGTGTGGACTCGGCCTCCTGCCTGCGCCACTGCAACCGCCCCGGTGCAGGCTCCCGCCCGTCACCAAGCGCCCTCGCGGCAACGAGCCTATCCCCTACAACCAGGTCCGCGGGACGCCCATGGCTCTTGGGGGTTAACAGTTTGCAGCATGGATGCAAACATGATAGGTCGAGATGGGTCAAGTGCGGGTGAAATCTCGTGTTACTTGCTGAGCAGTTGGATGCCCGCATGGCTCGTGCTTCCCCTTCCTCTCGTTTGCCCCCATACACCCTGTGTGCGCCCACCTTCATGCCTATCACAGTTCATCAACTGGGGCTACCTGTTCCAGTCGCCCGCGTGGCAAAAGTGCAACATGCAGCAGGTTCTGCTCACGCAGGTGCGTGCAGCAGGCACTGGGTGTGAATGCGAGGATCCGTTTGGCGGAGGCATAACGCGGTGGTGTGTGAATATGTATGTATGATTTCTTGATTTGTCAAGGAGTGCAGCTGTTCGGGTTTTACTTTCGTACCTTCTCTTACACCATCGTCCACGTGGCTGCTGCGCCCAGCCAAAGCTTTCTGCCGCGTTCCCGACCGTACACACCTGCCGTACACCCGCTGCCGTTCACCCTCCTTTGCCGTACAGGTGTTCCGCCAGGCCGACGCCACGTTCGCGGGCCTGCTCGACGACATCCGCTACGGCCGCAACGCCCGCGCCGCCATCCGCCAAATAGCCTCGAAGTGCGCGCGGCCCCTCAAGTGCGTTAACGGACGACTGGTAACTGAAGTCAGATGCTTGCTGTATCTGTGGTCTGGGCACATACTACAGATAGTGGTGCCCAGACAGCATGCATGGGTATGGAAGGATCGGCACAGAATGATGGCCGGCAGACTTAACGGCACCTGTCCGTGGTACTGCATTGGTGTACTGCATAGTGGTACTGCATTGTATTGTATTGTGTTGTGGTACTGCATTGGTGTTTGCCGCCATGGTGCACTCCCTACCCTCCGTCGCAGCTGCTCCTTCCATGCTGCCACGTGCATGGCTTCAACAATGGCATTAAGCTCCCGTCGCATTGCTCATGTCCAAAGTCTATTACCTAATGTCATGACAACGAATATATATCTTACCCTGCCTTTCACAGCTTCAACGACGGCATCAAGCCCACCAAGCTGTTCTCCGTCAACGCGGCGGTGGACAACATCAACAAGAGCGAGCTGGACGCGCTGCCGGACAAGGAGGTGCGGGCAGATTGTGACCAAGGGGTGTATCGGGATGTGGGTTTCGAAGTGGGGCAAACAGCAAGCGATGAGCTGGACGCGCCGCCAAGCCAGGAGGTGCGGGCAGGGAGAGAGTGCCTTAAGATGTGGGTCATAGGGGGTTGGTGGTGAGGGCAGACAACCTGAACAGGCGCGCTGCCTCACAAAGGCAGTAGGTGGGTGCAGCGGAGCACAGCCTCCTGGTGTGCAACACCGCACTGCGCGCGGCTACTTGCTCCGTCCTACCTTCGTGGCCCGCTGGCGCCTCTTGCTCGCGTCGGCCCGCGATTTCAGCCCCATTGCCGCCATGCAGCGTGCGGTGGATGGCTGTTGAGCGCAGCAGAGGCTAGGCTTGCCCGCACAGCCTACTCCAGGAATACGGCAGCAGGGTAGTCGGCAAGAACACTTGATTGTAACAGATGTTGAGGTTTGCAACATAGGTTTAACTGCAGCTGTAATCCCACTGCGGCTGTGTGCGCTGTGCAGTACAAGCTGGGCGGGCTGGACGAGGTGGCGCTGGACGAGGCGCTGCTGCAGATACACCCGCCGCTGAGCGCGCAGGTGAGGGATGGGCCAATGGGAGGCGCGGGGGGCTAAAGAAGGGACTATAGGGAGGAGACGGGTGCGCGTTGGGAGGGTCAGTATTGGCGGGATCGGTTGTTGAGTGAGCCTTGGAATGACGGGAGCAGCAGGTCGAAACGGGGCAGAGAGGGGTTTGGAGGGACATGCAGCGAGCGGCAACGCTTCACACCTGCCGGGACAGGGCGCATGATTTCCTTGTCTTGCATGTTGGTTAAGCTGCCGGGTCTGCAGCTCTACACTATCCAGTAATGTTATTGTGCACCCTGCGCCCGCAGGACCTGCGTGAGGCGGAGGGCAGGCTGTGGGGCAGCGACTTCTGGAAGTCCTGCTTGGCGCACCAGGAGTACGGGCTCAAGGTGGGGGGATGAGCGGGGGAGGTGGGGATGTGGAAGTGGTAATAGGTTGGCTATTCCTGAGTTTAGGTGCAATGCGTGATTCAGGAGTACCCAGCAAGGAGTGGGTAAGGCGGGGCTTGGGCTCAACGTGTTGCGCCCTGACCCACAACAGTAGCCACACAGTGCCCATGCAAGGCGCACCAGCACGCCGCCATGCTCCCCTCCTCGAGTTGGCGACCAGGTAGTGCTGTGTGCGCAACCTGACCCTGCCGTACATCACACCGCCCGCCCCTACATGCACTGTCCACATTCAGGTTGGCGCCCAGGTGATGCTGGTGCATCATTTGTAATCCATTCATGTCAAGAGCCCACCAGTCGTCCTCACATGACTTGCCCCTGACACCTCCCATGTGACGCAGGTTGGCGCCCAGGTGATGCTGGTGCGCAACCTCAACCTCACGCCCGACCGCAACCGCCAGCTGGTCAACGGCTCCAGGGGCGTGGTGGTGGGCTGGGCGTCCAAGGTGGGGGCAGGGAGGGCAAACAAGGCCCCCGTAACCAGAAGGGTTCGCGCGACTCGCATCTTGGCGGGGCCAGCTTGTGGAGGGGCCAGAGCTCGGCAGCTGCTCACCATGCTTTGCTATCAGTCCCGAACACGTGAAGTCCGCTACGGACTGTATCTGCTAATCCACACCTGTGGCTTTTGGCGCCGTGGTCAAAATCGCAGGCCGAGATCGTGTCGCGGCTCAAGGGCACCATCTCCGCCAACCACCCGGTGGACAGTGTGCTAGCCGCGCGGCAGGCGGCCATGGAGGCGGCGCACAGGGCCCTGGAGGAGCACGAGGCGGTGGCAGCGGCCGCGGCCGCAGCAGCAGCAGGGTTGGACCCGGAGGCAGCTATGGGGAACGCAAGGGGGCGGAGAGCAGGGGGAGCAGGGGGGAGTGGCAGCGGACTGCCAGGGGATCCGATGGACGTTGACGGGGATGAGGAGTGGGAGATGGCGGGAGAGGGGCATGGGGAAGTGGGGAAGGGTGGCGGGGCGGCGGCGCTGCAGTGGCCGCTGCCTCCGGGGTCTACTGGGGCGTACGGGGGAGGGGTCCTTCCCCGGCCGCTGTCGCTGCCGGCGCCTGGGGGCGTGGACTTCCTGGCGCAGGCGATGGCGGGGCGGGCGGGCGGGAGCCTGGGGGCGGCGGCGGGAGGCCCTGGTGGCGGCAGGAGCGGGGAGTTCATGCTGGCGGGTGTGGACTATGAGGTGCCCGACTTCGGCAACCAGTCGCAGGAGCAGGTGGGCTGGGGGACGGCTGCACGGGGCACGTTGGCCTGAATGCAGCTGGCCTTTATCGTGCACCACGACGTTGGCAAGCACCATCCATCTTATCTCATCTAGTCTACTTGATACCTGTGTCCTGGGTCCGTGTACGGCAACCCGTCCCTGGAAGCACCTTGGTCCAATGATTGAGTCTATACACACGCAGCTTGATGCCCTTGAACCACAGCACATGCCAATCCTCCTTATGGCAGCTGTCAGGCTTATGGTCTGAGCCGTTCGCCACACCATCACCGCCTTTCCAGTATCATCACAACCGCCCCTGAAACACACGCGTGCTTGCACCCGGTATGTCCCCCACACTGCACCCCGCATTCTGTGCGCAGATCCAGCGCCAGATCGCCGGGCTGGAGCGCTGGCGGGGCGACCGCGTGCCGGTGGTGCGCTTCGCCAACGGGCTGACCACGGAGGTGGTGCCGGTGGAGTTCTCGGGCCGCGTGCTGCGGTACGGCACGTGCACACGGCTGCAGGTGGGGAAACGATACGCCTGTGACGTGGGGAGGGGGTGCGCGTGGAAGGAGGGAGCTTGGGGATGGCGAGGCTGGGCTGCAGGTGGACATGATAAGGGCGGAGCACGGGGGTGCAGCGGGGAGGGGTGGATGGGGGTGCACACGGCTGCAGGTGGGGAAACGCTTTATGGCGTGGGGAGGGGGTGCGCGCTGGGAAGAAGCGACCAGGGGATGGCCGGTGTGAGGAACACGGGCCAATAGTAACGTGAGTAAGGAGTGGTGGTGGATAGTTTGGTAATTGGTTATCACCGGGAAGCCTACTGTGAAGGTATTACGAGTTGGGGGAGGGCCCTGCGCGTGCAGGTGTTGAGCGAGTTTGCCGGATAGAGACAAGTGGAATGGGGTGTTGGGTGTCGAAGGCGCACATGTTGGGGGAGTGCACTGGCTAAGTGTGTGGGGATAAATCTGCCTCGCAGGTGCCGCTCAAGCTGGCGTGGGCACTCACCATCCACAAGTGCCAGGGGATGTCCCTGGACCGCGTGCAGGTGAGGGCGGGGACGAGTGGTAGGATCTCTGCACCCGGTTGCAGGGGTGGCACAGAGGCGGAACGGGGAGACAGGGGAGGGCCACTGCAAGCAGCTATTAACGATACAGCACGTGCACACAGGGTAGCGAGGCTTATCCTTGTTTATGGCTGCGCAGCTGCAAAGTACAAGATGAGACAGCAGCGGCACCGTAACGCCATGACCGGAGAGTAGTAGGTCATATGGCGTGCAGCCATTCTCTTCTGTCACCATTTCCGTAACCGTGCCCCTGTGGTGCTCGTCCCCAGGTGTCCTTGTCCAACATCTTCGCCACGGGCCAGGCCTACGTGGCGCTGAGCAGAGCCCGCAGCCTGGAGGGGCTGGAGATAACGGACTGGAACGAAGACTGCGTCAAGGTAGGGGCCGCTGGAGGGCGGGAGCCACACCGTAAGACATCGGGGTACGAGGGTGTGGGGGCATGGCGCACTCGTCTTGCTTGCGATACCGTCACATGGAAGGGAGCAAACGGGAAGCGGTACGGCCGAAGGGGAGACACACCCGGGGCTATACTCAAGGCGCATGAGGAAGGTGCGGCTAATGGTGGTGTGCTTTGGAAACGCCTCAACGGCGGTACCTGCAATTGCGCCCCCCCCCCCCCCCCCCCCGGTCGGCCCCCCCCGTGGGACCTGTTCCCCCCCCCTGCGGGGGGGGCGCCCCCACGACGACGAGGAGGAAGCCGCCTGGCGCTTCTTCCTGCACCACCGCCTGGCCAACCGCTTCCCGCCCGCCTTCCGCCCCGGCATGACCACCTCCGTGCACTTCAGCCTGGACGGGCAGGGCGGGCAGGGCGCGGCGGTCCCGGCTGTCAGCCTGACGCCAGGGGATGGCGCGTTGCCGCAGTGGCCGCCGCCCAAGAGGGAAGACGGGGAGGAGGGAGGAGGGGTTGGGGTGAGACGGGGGCCGGGGCAGGGAGGGGATGGGGTGCCGGGGGCGTGGATGGGGAGAGGAGGAGGAAGGGGAGGGGGACGGGGAGGGGGGATGGGAGGGGGAGGGTTTGGCGGGGGTGGTGCGGGGTTTGGGGGAAGGGGCGGGCGGATGGGCGGAGGGCGGTCGCGGGAGAATGATGTGTGCTACAAGTGCAACCAGGTGGGGCACTGGAGCAGCGAGTGCCCGAACAGGGGCAGGCCGCGGGGGTAGGGGGCCGGCGGTGGGGTCGTGCTGCAAGGAGTACGTGGGAGGTGGGCGGTCGCTGCAGAAATGGGTTTGTAGTTCGACAGTGAAGGTACTGCAGAGGAGGGTGATTCGGCGAGGTGCAGGTGCTACGTGTACCTCGTCGCTAGTGCGTCGCCGCGAGGAATAACATTTGGATGAAGCACCTAGCTGTTCACCAATGAAGTCGAACGTGCTGTTTATGGACTTTATGGTTGGTGGGGTGTGGGCCGGAAAGTTCAGGCCTCGCGCTGGAAGGAGGCAGTGGCTGCCACGTTTACAGTGAACGAGGTGTACCCGTGTGATTGCTGTCCTTATGTACGTGACATTCTTGGTTGTTGTAGGAGCAAGCCCAATCCCGTGGACAGCAACGTTGTCTTCGCCTTGTCAAGGTGGTTGTCAGGTGTGTTGGCAGGGCACTCGAAAGCAGCCCTGCGTCCCGGTGGTGAAATGGCGGATAGCTGTATGAAATAAGTTGCAGGTTCAACCAGTTTGAGTGCGGTTAACTAGGAATATTTCTATTCCCACGACTAAACGTTTGCTAACGTTGGGGCTTAGGGGGTGTACCAGGACTTTGCTTCCGTTCCTGAGCAAGCGGTGGAATGCGCTTCTTACAGTGGTGATATGGGAGCGCCATGCATCAGCAAGTAGATGTGCGTCGGCAACACCTCCCGTGCCCTTGCAGCACACAGTAAGACGCCGTGCGCCGTGCCTTCGAGACGCAGAGGGGTCTCCAGGGGCACGTAAAGCCGGACGGGAACATGGCAGCGCCCAGCTGCCCACCCGAGCTCTTTGAGACTTTGACCCAAGCCACAGGGATCAGTACGATGGGAAGTCGGTAGGGTGGTACAGACGGGCCGCTTCAGCAGCCCGTCCGTTGAGCGCACACCGCACAGGCCAGCTCTCCAACTTGCAGTTGGGATCAGGGGCTCCCCGGCACCGGTTAGGGTGCTCAGAACACGAGCAACCAAACAATTTCTAATAGGGCCTGTGTTGGGTGCAATAGTTGGTCTGAGGCGGAAGAAGGCCGAGGTCAAGGGGTCCTCGGGCGTGAAATGGGCGGGAAACGCAGCACGCAGGACACGAGCTGACCGAGGTGTGAGACCACACGATAGTGTATAGCTGAAAGATAATTTTGGAACACTACGCTGTTCAGATGCCAATTGGAATGTGGTAGTCGCGGACAGCACCAGCTGTTGGGACCATGGATGGCTGTTTCGGATTTCGGGTCATGGTCCAAGATAAGACGCTTGCAAGTGCGCAATTCCGCGTGAAGCCGAGTACTATAGCGACTGTCCTCGGCAGTCATTACATCTCAGCCGCAGCCGGCGACCCAGTCAACCTGACGTTAACAGATGACAGCGACTCTTCTGAATGGCAGGTGCAGCTGACTTGGGATGGAGTTCACCACTACGTGGTCAGCGGCCTAAAGCCGTGGCTAGCGCACTGCAGTGCCAAGGTTGGGGAGGCGATTGAGGTTGTCAGGGAAGCAAACGACTCCAGACTCTACGTCCTCTTGGTGCGCCGAGGTGTCAGCACAGCAGCCAGTGGTCCCCCGGGACAAGACGCGAGTCAACAGAAGCCAGCATCGCAGCGTGACAGTATGCCTGTCTCCGGGTGTGCATCCGAGGGGGAAGCGGCAGCAGCGCGGCCGCCAGAACAGCACGCTGCCGAGGGTAAGTCGGGAGCAGTACAGTGCAGCTGTCTATCAATGAATGGTCAAGGGCGCACTCACACAAGAGCACTGCGTCACGCATAATCAATCATAGCGTATAACACGAGAGCGTCTGGGGCGTGTTAGCAATGCTCGTCCGACCCACATCGTATCCTAGGCCCGCTCCTTCGCATGATCGTGCATCGACACCAACCTGGTACCAAGGGCCCTGTTCATCCCCGTGCCCAACCCCCCGCGCAGCTCCTGTACCCGCGCTGCATGCTGCCGGCTCGCAAGCTGTGCCGCCAGCGCCTGCCGCCGCTGCACCTGCTGAGGGCGTGCATGGCGCCCAGGCGGGACCCTCCATGCCGGAACTCCGCAGCTACTGTGCAACTGCAAGCTACGGCACAAATGCACCGGCCCGCGGTTTCAGCGGCTTCACCACCGGCCTGGCTTCTGCCGTGGTCTCAGCCCCGCCTGACCCAGATGCCGGCAGCAGCGTAGCAGCGAGGTACCCCAGCGGCCTAGCTCAGGGCCCCACCGCCGCCTTTGCACGGCATCCTGGTGTGCTCCTAGCACCGTACGCAGCGGTTGCGGTGCCTCAGCAGCCGGTCCCGGTCCGGGGTAGCGTCAGTGTGCCGTGGGGCAATGGCGGTTGCGGTGGCAGCGGCGTAGCCCCGCCGGCCCCTCACGGCTGGCGGATGTACGGCCACCCGTACGGCGGGGCACCGTTTCAGCCAGTGGATCTCAACCGGCAGCCTCGTATCGCCAACCAGCACGGGCCGCCGACAGGGGTAGCTGGGGTGCAGGGCAGCAATGGACTGGGGATTGGGGACGGACTGCGGCTAAGGCGGGACAGACTGCATCCTGGGCACCTACCGGCCGCCACAGGGATGGCGGCGGGGACTGCAGGGGACGAGATAGCTGTGGGGTCTGGGGCATGTGGGTCAGTGGCGGCGGCAGGGGCAGCGGTCAGGGGCGCTCGTAACGCGCCTGTGGGAGGGGAGGGTGCGGATCTGCAAGGGGCCTCGCCACACGCTTTCACGCCAGACCCTGCACAGGCCAGCTCGCCCCTGGGACCCCTTGCGGAGGGCGTGGGCTGTCCGCAGCCTGAACACGTCGGAGGCGCTGCTGGCGCAGAAGAACCCAGTGGCGGGCTGTGCAGCAGGGGCGGGGCCGGGGGCACAGGTGGCGGTAGGCAGTCGCCAGCGGTATGCGAAGCTGCAGGCGCAGCGGCTCCTGCCTCGTGCAGTGGCGGGGGTGCTCTGGAGGCGGCGGGACTGGCGGCTCGTGGTGCTTGGCCTGTTGGCGCAGACGCAGGCGTGGCCATGCGCGCAAACTGGAACCAGCACAGGCTTTGCGTGCGGCCGCCTGTTGCCGCAGCGCTATGGCCGGGGCTGGCAGAGCAGATGCAGTGCAATCGGTACCAGCAGGTGCTGCTGCACACCGGGTGCACTCCCGCCGCAGTTCGCCAGACGGGTAGCGGTGCGCAAGAGCAGGAGGGGGAGCTGTACGCGTTCGCGGTGAAGCTGGCGAGGTACAGGGCTGGGGATTTTTACCTGACGGGGGTCATGGCGGCCGTGAGGTCCCTGGGCATGAGCGTGGGCGATAAGGGAGCGGTGGGGCTGCGGCGGCTGCCGTGCGGGCGGGTGCTGCTGGAGCGGTGGCAGCAGC
>VFQN01001531.1_pt1 | contig 38453 bp, 58 predicted proteins | sample 3512371 | NCBI WGS metagenome assembly VFQN01 (sample SAMN10412370, study PRJNA504923) | tailings metagenome | isolation source: Replicate 2 from Balatoc abandoned mine | place: Philippines: Itogon, Benguet | collected 2017-08-28
GCGCCGTGAACAGGTCGGCCACAAGGCCGTAGTCCGCCACAGAGAAGATGGGCGCCTCGGGGTCGGTGTTGATGGCCACGATGGTACGGGAGTCCTGCGTGTGTGGGTTAACACACAGGTGCAAGGGTGTACGGTATGCGGGGAACTGTGAAATTACACAGGCGAGGGGATGGGCGCCGCGGGATCTGTTGGTGTACCCGACGAGGGTGCGGGAGTTCTGTGTGTGTGTGTGTGGGTTAGCACGAACCCAACCAACCCGAGGGCTGAGGCATGGGTGCACGCGACTAGTGGCAGAGAGTCTCTGCCCCTAGTCTTCCCTTTTTTGTTAGACCGAACCCCTGTATGGCCACAATGGCAGCTCCTGCTCCTGCCTGCGAACCCGCAATGTGAAGCGGAAACACGCCCGGAGGTTGTCAAGGACACGAGACAATTGGTCGACTCGAGAAACCGATGACTGGAGGGCACAAATAACAGCCAGCGTGCGTCGCTCCATGTCACCATGTGAGTGTGGCGGCTGCTGCTGCTGCTGCTGCCGGTGCCGCTCACCTTCATGCCCGCCAGGTGCTGTATGGCCCCCGAGATGCCCACCCCGATGTACAGGTCGGGGGCAACCACCTTGCCCGTCTGCCCGACCTGCGCATGACAAGCAAAACAGCCAACAGGTAATGAGCGAACATTGGGGAAGGCGCTGCAGTGCGCGGGCCTCACTTGCTGAACCCACAGCTTCCAAGTCCACACGCGTTGAGTTCAGCGCAAGGCCTACACCTTTCATAGGGCTACTGAATGTCCCCTGCCTGACAACGGGTCCACCGCATATTAGTTCAACTTCACGACCGGTCGAGGACAGTCCCTCAAACGCATGCATGCCGGTAAGCGGAGTAACCTCCAGCCTGGGCGGAGGGAGTATCACATGCATCAGCTTTCCACCGGTGCTCGGTATCTTTGGTAACCCATGTTTAATTCAACTGGCAACAGCCAGACGGCAGTGAGGATTGCCCTATTGCCATTAAGACACCTAAGGTAAAATGGCATAGGGCAATCCTCACTGCCGTCTGGCTGTTGCCAGTTGGATGGAACATGGGTTACCAAGATTTCGAGCACCGGTGAGAAGCTAATGTATGTGATACTCCCTTCACCCGGCTGGAGGTTACTCCGCTTAGGCGAATGCAAGCCGCAACCTGACGCCACAAGACTAATACTTGCGATGCCACTCAAGTCTCAACGCCTCCTAACAGCTCGTGCTCCAGGCACGGCGGTCACCACGCAAAACCTATGAGCTGGCCCTCTGCGTCCCTGCCCCTGAATGCACATACACCGCCCCGACCACCTAACCCACCTGCAAGTCGTTGGCCACGTACCCCGCGTGCACCCCACCCCCTTAGTGCACACGCCCATAACACACACGCGCCCACCCACCTGCAGGTCGTTGGCCACGTACCCTGCGTCCACCGCCGCCCGGCTGCCCCCCACGGCGCCCCCCAGCAGGTCCGCCAGCTGCTCTAGCATGTGGAAGTTGTCGGCGCTCTTGAGCGCCCGCCCGCCGCACACCACCACCCTGCGTTGCACACACGGGTTGGCACACGCTTCAATTCTACTGACATTAAAATGGTCATGTGTGACAAGTTAATACCATGGTACTATTGTTATGCACTCTTCAGTGTCGGCCGCCGCACACCACCACCCTGCGTGGGACAGCAGCACGGGTATAATCCCCATGAAGGCATAACAAACTCCCACAGCGCCCCCTTCTGCGCCACCCGATTTCCCGTCTCCCCCCATACGACGCGATCGGCAGACGGCACACAACACACCACCGGCCGTTCACCCCCGCCGCCCACCTTCCGTTCAATTCGGCTGCCCCTGGCACAGCCTCACACCCGCCATAACGCTACCCCAGTCAGGTGGCACCACCCCTAGGCACATCCCGCAAACACCAAACCTCGCCGACTTCCTCCCCATGCCTGCACTCCCGTCTTAACATAAGTTGTAATACCATGATCCCAAGTGTCTCATGGTATACTGGCCAGTATACCCTGATCCCAAGCACCATCCCCTGCTTACTTGGCCGCCCCCAGCTCCGGCCGTCCGCTGCTCTTGACGTCCTGCCCCTCCCACACAGCTGCCCGCACGCCCGCCAGCTCCCCAAGCAGCTCGGGGGGCACTGCCTCCACCTCCGCACCCGAGCCGCCTGCACCTGCACCTGCTGCTGTTGCGGCGGCGGTGTCGGCTGCGAAAGCGGTGGGCCGCACCTGGAGGGCCCGAAGCAGGAGAAGTGGGAGCACATGGGGCTCTGATTTCTACCTACCACTGGGGATGAAGGAATGGGTGGGAAGCCCAGGGCCTGAGGTGTTTGTGTCAGTACATGTATGTTGAGCCGTAGCTGCGCGCGCAGCCAACCGCGGTAGCAGCCACGGCCGGCGACCACCTGAACAGCTGCACAAATGTGGCTGTAAGCATGCCCCTCGTTGCCCGCATTTGTAATGCAATAATGCTACATGTGCTCGATGTATGAGTGCTCACCGTCACCACCCGGACGCCGGGCTGTGTGACCTTGAAGGTTGCGAACGCGTTGCCCGCGTAGATGGGCCTGCGGCGTTGGGTGTGCGGGAAGGACAAGGTTGGAACAGGACCAGGGGTAGGTCAAGGGCAGGAGGATGTGGGTTGCTGCGTGGGGTAGCTGCGTGGGGTTGCTGCTACTGATGCACAAGTACGGCTGCCTTGGCTGACACTGAATCCGAAGCATCTGGCTCCACAGAAAGGCCCAAGGTCCCCCACCACCCCGAGCACGCACAGCGCAGGCGTGTCTCCATCCGCACTTCTGACCGCACCTTTGGTTCAACAACGGCACGGCTTTGCGTTTAGGACGTGGCCCAAACGCAGAGGTGCGGTCAAAAGTGCGGAGTCCTGTACGCAAAGCCGTGCCGTTGTTACACCAAAGGTGCGGTCAAAAGTGCGGATGAAGACACCACTTTTAAATTGCAACTGTAAACTCACCGCACGAACGTGTCCTCGTCGATGATCTTGACTGCGTCCGTGACCGGCTGCACGCCCAGCAGCGCCGCGGCACGCGGCAGAACGTTGCGCCCGGCGGCGCTGCTGGCAGCCAGCAGGTGCGAGAACCCGCCCCTGCGACACGAGGCACGGTGAAAGAAGGAAGAGGCATTACCGACGACGTGCATAGGTGCAGGCTGCTGGTGGGCTGCAGATGCAGACCACGAAAGAGAATGAACCTGACCAAATTCTGCTGTTACCCCAACGCACACAGGTAGGTACCAAGAGCGACGAACCTTCTTTGCACCATCAACGGCACGGCTCTCGTTCAGACAGGACGGTATGCACAGGTGGGCAACGTGCACGTAGCGCACCTCTTCTGCACCAGGGACAGCAGCTTGCTGTGGGGCTCAGCCAGCGTGTGTTTTAGCGTGGGGTCGGATGCGACCAGCACCTGAAGGGCCAAGCGCAGGGCGGGAAGGCATACAGGGAGTGTCGCAGCTTCGTGGCTCGAATGCCTAGCAGGTCAGCGCGCTTGCACCTCGAGTACTCGTGCGGTGATGTGGCAGATTGTCTGGCCTTGATAGACCGTGGGTGCTCATGTGGCGTGCGTGCTAAGTGTGTCGCTTCGTGCACCAGGGGGAAGGTGCGGAGTTTGGCCACTGAATAATAGGGGAACAGCCGTGAGGTGTCCTGGTACGTGATGCATATAGCGAGGCATAGGCGGTCGGTGCTGCGTGGGGCGGGGGGGGGCGTTGTAGGGCCCTGAGCGGTGCACACTATTGAGCGGTACACACTCGAGCGCCTCTTCGCCTGCAGCTGCGACACTCCAACCTCACCTTCCCAACGCCAGGAAGCTTAGCCGCGTTCTCTGCAGCTCTTTTCACAGAATCACCAAAGCCTGCCACCAAAGCTGACAGCTGTCCGGGTAAGTGCTTTGCAGCAGCTGCAGCTGCGTTCAAGGTCGAAGGTGCGACCGACCCATCCTCTGCGTGCTCCACGTATAATAGCGTCGATGCCTGAGTGCCATTCGCAGCGTTTAGTAGTCGTAATACTTGGGAAAGTGTAGTCACGCCAGTAGCGAAACAGTAAGGTCGACACGCACCTGGCGTGTCACCGAAAGGCACCATGCTTTGGTCACTTTGCCGTTGTGCCGAGTCAAGGAAGGCAGCATTGCAATACTGCCTATTATGCAACAGAATAGCTGACAGCGACGTCCCCCGAACCCAAGTCCGCGTCAGGTCCAGCGTGTCTCTTGTCCAGTGAAGAGCCCTACGAGAGAAAAATCGCCATGTGACTTGTATGCAGTTATAATGACGTGGATTGTTAGACCTTGTAAAAAGCGTGCTGCCTTCAGAGTATGACTGTTCCAGTATGCCGTGTCAAAGTCGGGGTCTCCCCTGTCAAGCCTGACTGGCCGGTACAGCACGCGGGAAGGGCGGTTGCCTGAGTTTCCGCAGGTTCCTGCAGTCAACTGCCCACTGTGATAGGGACCCATGTCGACATGGAGACGACGGAGCAACTGATGGAGTAGGGACGCAGGCATGGATGTTGCACGCATGGCAGGGATCCTTGACGGGAACTGTTGGGGCTTTCTAAGAAGCCCAAGGCCCTGCACTACATCCGCCAGCACATCAGAACTGCTTCCCTAAGGTTCCTTGACGCAGCAGTAACTCAGCACGCAGCAGACGAAGCGGCAGCTGCCCAATAGAGGCACCACCTGCCAGCACAGGTGCAGACATGGAATGACGCAGTAACACGCTGACGTTCATGATGCCGTTAGTATTAGGGGATGTGGGATGTGGGCTGAAGCATCTTCGTGCCAGGATGCGTCGAATGTGGCTCACGGTGTCTGCCAGCTGCGTGAAATGCCGCCTCCACGTGTGCGGGGACACGCAACAGCTAGCACACGCAGGTTGGGTGAAGGTGCAAAGCGAGCAAGCAGATATGCAACTAATTGGATGTAGCCACATACTATGGTGCAACACTGTCTTGCGTCGTGTGAGGACGGGCGCTGGTTGCCTGCAGTAGGAACAGCACTCCCAGGTAGACGATGTGAACATGCCCTACCTTCGGGGAACTTGACCGTGACCGGCAGTGTGCGCTCCATTGTACTGTATCTAAGGGAATGTCATGCAAACTGTGTGACTTTGGGCAAACCAGGCTGCAGTGTGCCTGCACGGCGTTCCCGCTTTCAATGTGATGCGTTACACGGCAGGTGACAGGGACGCGCAAGGCAAAGACGCCTGAATACCTTGTAATACAGATATTATTTAAGACGCAGCAGTGTAGCGTAGGTCTTACATCTACTGGCAGGGCAAAAGCGACGGACCTGGGCCCCGCACAAAAAGAGAAAGAATTGTCAAACGCTTGCACAGCCAACTTGTGCTGCGTATTAACTACAAACGTGTCGACCACGCATGACATTTAGCGAAGTCCCCGGGGCTTGCCGTCTCAAGGTCGAGTGTGAGGGGACGCCAGGGCGAGGCGGCAGCGCTCTGACGCCAGGACCAGCGGCGTTTCGCATAGGGAATGGACACCCGCGACTTGCTCTCCTAGCATCTATCAGCGCGGTAGGTCTGGACGACGACGATCAAAAGCGCGGGCCATCGTCAGCCCCGACGTGCTGACGCAAACTGTCTTGTAATGATCTGCAACATAAAAAACATTACCTCGCGTTATAAATGCCCCGGGAGTGGGTAGCCTGCTGCTGCCGAAAGGCTTGACCAACCCAGCTTGCTGGGTGACCTGCTTGCAGGCCCAAACCGCAAAGGATGTGGCCCCAAAGCCCAAGTCTTCGGGCGACAAGCCCCTGCATGACGTGGTGGCGGGGGCGTTGGCTCGGGCGATCAGCCAAGCTACCATCCACCCCATAGACACGCTGAAAGTCCGGATGCAGGCGGGCGCCAAGGCCGCGACCTCGGGTGAGGCCAGGCCCCCTCCCTCCAGCCACGGCCTTGCAAAGAGCGGTTGTGGTGTGGGAAGCCTAGGTGCACGTCGAAAATAATGCCGCTCGCAATCCTGCAGCTTGCGCAGCCACGCACGGATCGGGCGCTCGGCACTGGGGCAGCTGTTGCTTGGGATGTGGCAGTATCCGCACCCACACCTCAGCCCACTCACAGTCGCACTGCTACCCCGCTGCAGGTGGATCAGCAGCTGCCACGGGGGCGGCGGCCGCAGCCCAGCCGGCTGTCCCGTCGGGCTCCGCGGCAGCTGCCGCCAGCTCCCATCCGCAGCTGCCGCTACGGCTGGCGGCGCCAGGGTCGGCCGTGGCGGGTGCGGTAAAGGAGCTTAAGAGCCTGTACAAGGTGCGGCATGAGGGGGTATTGGGGTTTGGCGAGGGAGGTGCTGTGGGGACTGTATAACGAGCTCAGCGGACGCAGGCGCACGCGTGGTCATGCCCAAAGCATTGCGGCCGCTGTCAGCGACGTCGCACCTCCGCTGCACCCGCTTACCCCTGGCACACGCGCACCCATGCCACGCGTGCAACATGTCGTGGCGGTCCGCTGTGTGCGTGCCACTTCCCACGGGTGCGGAGTGTGGCGGGCGCTGCCAGCGAAAGCCCTGCGCCTCCGCACACGCTTACCCCTGGCACGCGTGCCACGTGCCGCTGACCGGTCCGTCGTGTGCGTGTACCGCTGCCGTACCGCAGGGCGTGGCGGGCGCTGCCGGCGGCGCGGGCATCATCATCGGCGCCTTCTTCGCCTTCTACTCCACCAGCAAGCAGCTGCTGCGGGAACGCACAGACCTGCCGGAGGGTGAGTGCTGATGTGGAGAACAACCGAGTTGTACGGAAATTGCGTGGCGGAAGGCAGCGGACGGGGGTGCACGCTCGGGTTTGTCCTCCTTGGGCCGTGCGGGGCACAGGACTTAATGCTGAGCTGCCAAAGAGCGGGGCTTGACTCATGCGAGCCCTACGTGGGGGTAGCGGCACTGTTGTAGCCAATTTGGTCGGGAAAGGTGGTTCTGGCCTGTGGTTACTATCATGCCAGCGCCGACCACCAGCTAGGAGCAGCTGCGGTGGGACCGCCCGGCCGGAGAGGAGGGCGCCGCACGGGACGATGAGAGGATTTCGGAGGCACACATGCCGGGGCACCGCTTCGGTTGAGATGCCAGTGTAGGCCGTGCCCGGGGCCTTGCTCGCTTCTGGGCTCCCGCTCGCGGGAAGCGGGAGGTCTCAGTGTGCGGTCTATACGCCCTGCCGGTGCGCCCGTGGCCCCCCGACTCTTGACGTAGTCGTGTCCAACCACCTCCTGAACCCCACATTCCACCCTATCATGCGCCTGCGCTGCCCCGCTTGCTTCCCCAGGCACCGTTGCCTTCATCGCGGGCGCCATCGCGGCGGTGGGCAGCAGCGTGGTCAAGGTGCCCATCGCGGTGTGCATCCGCTCCGTGCAGGCGGGCGTGTACCCCAACGCGCTGGCGGCGGCGCGAAGCGTGGTGCAGAAGGCTGGGACCAGGGGGCTGTTCACGGTGGGTGCTGCATGGGGTGCACAAGGCGGGCTTCAGGGGCCTGTTCGCGGTGCATGGGGCGGAGGGCTGCCGCGGAGCTGGCTCCGCATAGGGGGCGTTCGTCTAGACAGCTGACACCACCACGTACAACGCGGGCGGGGCCAGGGATTAGGCGTGGTGGAGCTGCATGCACACGGGGCTGACGGTCCGCCGCTGGCCTCTCGCACAAGGTGTGGTGCATTGACAGCATCCCTACGGTGTGACCCGGGCTGCCATAGGGTACATGTTCAATTGCCTTCCTGGCCTACCTTTTCACAATACAATCTCTTTAACTTCTTGCTCAAATCGCTTGCTGCGCTGCAGGGTTTCCTGCCTACGCTGCTGGAGGACGTGCCGGTGGGTGTCCGGCAGCGTGCCCGCGTGTTAGGAGGCTACGGTGCACTCGCCACTCCATGAATGAACCGTTGTGATTATCCCTCAAAAAGACTCGCGCCTACTGAAGAAATAGCCTTCCGGGTTCACGGTCTTGTGCTGTCCACTGCTTAAAATTCTTGCAGTGCGTATGATAGCTAGCCAGCTGGCTGCACGCGCCTGCACGAGCCCTCACAGGAAAGCAGGGTGCTGACACTACCCACGGTGCCGACTCCCAACGGTCAACTGAATGCAGGACATGGCGGTTAAGTTTGCGGTGTACGAAACTCTCCGTGCCGTACACATGCGGCTGCACAAGGACGAGCGGGTGAGAGGCGGCGCGGTGTACCATGCCAGCGCCGAGCCCGGCTGATGCAGCGGCAGTGCTCTGCACATTCTGGGAACGGCGTTGCGCAAGTGTGTTGGGGGATCTACGGTACTGGTGCATGTACCGGCAACGTCCTCGCGGTCTGAGCATCAGCACGACAGGTATGTTGACCCAATGTCGCCACACTTTCCCCATAAACCCCGCAGCCAAGCACGCTCGAGGACTTGGTGATGGGCGGCATCGCAGGCAGCGCCGCCGCCGCCGCCACCACACCCCTAGATGTGGTCAAGACGCGCATGATGTGCACGGCATCTTCACGGCCGACGGTCCTGGGCGCTGTACGGGGGATCCTTGCCGAGGCGGCGGCGGCGGGCGGCACTGGCGGGCCAGCGGCGACGCTGCGGTTGTTCTTCCGCGGCGTGGGGCCGCGGGCACTGAGCAACGGCCTCAACAGCGCCATCTTCTATATGTGGTTCGAGCTGCTGCGGTCGCACATACAGAAGGTGTTGGCGACGCAACAGCAGCAGCAGCACAAGCATATAGAGGTGGGTTGACAATTAAAGCAACCACACAAGTGGTTGGCGCTACCATTTAGCCGATTCGGCCGCTCAGACAACCCACATGCAACCACGCTTTAGCTGGGCCAGTGCTGAAATGTTGCACTCCCATACGCGCATAGGCAGCAGTACAAACTCCCCAGCCACAGTGTTCACTCGAGCAGCTGCCCGTCCCCACACTCGTCACTCACTCCCTTCCTCATCCATCACAGGCCGCCACGCGTCCCGCGCCCGAGCAGCTGCTCCGCTCCCACCGTCAAGAAGACCTGCGGCCGGCGGCGGCGAGCAGCCCGGGACTGGCGGCGGGGGCGGCTGGCGGAAGCGTCGACGGCGAAATGGCGGCGGCGGGGTCTGCGCCGCGGCCGCCGCCGTCGCAGGCAGCGGTTGCCTGCGTCTCGATGTCCCTGTTGGGGCCGGGGCCGCTGTTGGTGCAGCCAAGGCCTGCCACCGCGTGCGACGGAGGGCCGGAGGGGCAACGGCAGCAGGATAGTGCAGGCGGGTACGGGAGCCAGGGGGCCGGGGTGTGCACCGGAGCGGAGGCGGTAGTGGCCAGTTGCAGCACGAGCAGCAGCAGCAGGTGCGCCGGGTGCTCGGAGGGGCAGGATGGCAGTGCTAGCTACGAGGAGGCGAGCAGAGCTGGCAGCGACGGGGAGCAGGGGGCGTGGGGGCAAACGCAGGGGCGGCGGTGGGCGGTGCCCTGCGCAGCCGCAGCGGGGGCCGGTGCGGGATGGGGTTCTTGGGCCGGGGTGCGTGGGGCTGCCGCCTGCAGCGCCGGTCGCATGGAGTGCTTGTCACTGGCGCTTCCGGTGGACACGTGGGAGCTGGAGGTCCCTGGGGGGCAGGGGCAACGGGGGCTGCTGCGGAGGGGGCACCTGTGGTCCTAGCTGCACAGGTCGCCGCCGCACCGGTAGGTAGGCAAGTTGATACATAGCGAGGGACCGGAGGCAGGGCAGGGCGCGTGGGGTGTGGGGCTGCAATGTCTACCTTGGGTTACTGTGAGCTGCGTTGCTGTCTTGCTGGGTCCGCCCACTGTACGTTTTGCGTGGCTTGCCGAGCTTGTGGCCGGGAGTTCTCGTAGTGGGCCGAGCGGAGTTGTGCGGTTTTGCTTGCCTGACGGCGGCGAGTTGTTTGGTGCTACCTGCTACTGCGTGTACTGCCGCCCGCTCGAATGCCGCCTGTGTTGGTGTGTTGTCGTTGGGCCCTCTTGTTGCACGGCTCTGCCGTCTTGTGCCTCGAGTGTTGCTGTGACGATTCGAGCGGGCGTGGGTCAGTGAGCACGTGACAGGGAAGAAGAGATGCATGATGCAAGGGCTTGGGGGTCCCAGTTTGTAACCGTGATGCGTTGACCAGCCAGGACGCGCGCTTGTTGTACCGCCGTACGGCTTGGGCGGTGACGAAGAAGGATTTGAGTTTTGGGTTGGGCCGCCTATCAACAGGTGCCGGCGCTGCCATGCGTGCCGTTGTATGACGTGCTGCCTTACTGGACCACACAAACATATGTTGCCTTCGTCCGTTGTTGGGGTCAGGAGGCCCCCTGCCACTGCTGCTTTAGTCCTGGGGCATGTACTTCATTGGCTGGGAAGGTGGTAGTAGGAATGCGCGCTAGACTGGAAGAAGAACAGGAAGAGGTTGCGGAGCGCGCGTACATCATCGATGCGAAGGACACCGTTGCTGGCTGCGATTCGTGCAGTTGTTGCCGTATTGAGCGTCATGCGGAGGTTGGGGTGCCGCAGGAGGAGGGGCCGCCCATGTGACAGGTGCTGCCAGGGAACAAGGGGCGCCTTATGGCGTTTGGTTTGTTCTGGGCACGGCCTCTGCTGAGAAGTCCATGTCCCGCTATGCCGTTCTGTCCGAACGTATGAGGTTGGTTCAGGAGACAGACGTCCGAGCAGGTTCCCCTGCGTTTGAGTGAGGTGGTGGGGTGAGGCGGTTTGTCTGTCGGTCTGGCTGTGTTTTCCAGATTACCAGCACGTGGTTGCCACTCCTGCTTTGACAGGAACGCCTTGATTTTGCTGGTTAACGGTCTTAACATCCTTTCTGCGTACATCACTCCTTCGGGCAGGGTTCTCGCAAAAGTTCTCACCCTTGATAACGGGCAACGTACGAGCATCGCCGCTCGGCCCATTATGCCCAGGGCAAACCCGCTTCGTTGTATAAGCGTCGCCGAATGGGTTCAGGGTGTTCCTTGTTCAGCAGCGATGCTGCTGAGGTGGCTGCTGAAGGGCCGCTGCCACCTCGCCAAGGGGGTCCACTTATAGGCTTGCCGGTATTCGAGAGCACTGGATTAGGAGGCGTAGATGAGCTGTTCTACGCTGAGTTAGAGCCGTTCGCGGCAGCCACAGCAGCGCTGCATGACTCTTATGCGTCACTCAGACGTGACGTGCAGGCTGCCGTTGGAGTGCTGCAGGCAAGTACATAATTCTGCAATAATATGGCTCGGCCAGGCACCGCAACGTGTGCTGGGCACTGTGAGGCAAAACCCCTCGAATGCCATGGTGGTGTTGCGCTTGCACTACGGACCGCAAGTCCTTCTGCACATAGTCTTTACGTGTAACAAACGGCAATCCAGACGGTCTTGTTCTTCGCCCCGTCGCGGCTTGTCGGCAAGCCCAAGCTTGCCCTCACCGCCTCTCCCGCCTCTCCCGCCTTCCCTTACCTTCCTCCGCTTCTTGCCCCCACCCTCAGGGCGCATTCTCCGTCCTGCTCACCCCCTCCCCAAACACCGACGTGTTCACAGTCGAGATCCTTCGTGTGGATGGCTCCCCGCTGGGCCCCGCGGAAATCGCGCAGCTGCGCGGCCGCGACCACAGCGGCAAGCTGCGCGCTGCAGACTCCGCCCTAGCCCGCGCCCTATCCTCCCTAGCCGACTTCTTTGCCCGTGCCTCCCAAGCGCCCAGCCTCGGCCTCTCCCTCTCCGAAGACGGGACCCTAGTCGCCAAACAGCAGCACCAAGCCGACCAGAAGCAAGGCCGCACCCCGCAACGTGCCCAGGGGCAAGGGCAGGAGCAAAGGCAGCGAAATGGCGATCTGGGTCAGGGCGTAACCGCGCTCCCAGGGCCTGTGGTGCGATTCAATCAGGCCCTGATGGCAATGCGAGAGGCATTGGGTGGTGATTACGCGCTTGCGCTGCACCTGCACAAGGCGCAGGGGCACGGGGCGGGGGCGTTCAGGGTGCAGCTGGTCAAGCCGGCACCTGCGGGGTGCGGGGCAGGAGGAGGCGGTTTGGGAGGGAGCAGTGGGGGCGGCAGCGGGGCGGGGTGTGGGGTAGGAGGCGTTGGGGATGGGGGGGAGGCGGGCGGAGGGCAGCAGGGGGCGGGGTGCGGGTGGGAGGTGGTGACGCCCATGGACGTGGCAGGGGCGCTCAACGCGGAGAGGCTGCAGGTGGGTATTGACGTGTTGCAGGGTTGCGGAGTGGTGGTGGGGGATGGAACTTGGAAACAATCGTCTCGGCAATGGGGGCGTGCACAAGGCTCACAGCAAGGAGGCCCCTACTCGCGCCCTGGTGCCTGTTACACCCGGACGCCACACTACTTGCCAAAGCCGCACCCGGACCACTTCACATCCGAATGGCCTACCGCTCAACACCGCCATAGCCCTCCTCTCTCCCTGGACCTCAGGACGCCCTCCATGCGTGCGTGCACAGCAACTCACGACTGGCCCAGAACCTGGCAGCGGCAGGTGCGCACTTGCAGGGGGTGCAAACCTCAGGCAGATGCAAGGGGGTGTGGATAGAACCTGCAGTGCGGCAATGAGTAAAGCAAGCCCCGTAGCACCCTAGACGCGCTGTGTATCCTCACCTGCGGGCTTTTAGCTGCCGACTACCGGTAGGCGAAGTACTGTGTCTGGCAATGTCTGGTGACCTAACCTTGCGACTTTGTTTTCCACGGCTGCAGGTATACGGAAGGGGGAAGCCGTGGCCCTCAGCTCCCCTTGCAGCCTGGCCCTCAACCCACTCCCCTCCCCAGATCAGCACCCCCCGCACCAACCCCACCCCGGCTCCTCCGCCCAACAGCGCCACACCCACTCCCGCCCCCTAAGACACACCGACTCCTCCTCCACCACCACCTCCAATGCCCGCTCCCACGCGAGAGCCGCTGCCTCCACCGCCGCCGCCGCTGCTACAGCCGGTGCTGCATCAACCGTCGCCGCTGCGCTGTCCGACTCCCGGACCCGCAGCGCGCTGTCGCGCTGCCTGGCGGACCTCAACGGCGCGCTGTACTGCCTGGCGGGCGCGGCGGCGGCGGCGGCGGGGCCCGCCAGCGCTGCGGCGCTGCTGACGCACGTGCTGTCGGAGCTGAGGGACATGGTGGCGGCGGCGGGCGGCGACGCGGCGCTGGTGGGTGTACGGCACGTGTACACAATTGAGCAACAGAGTGCATAGGCTTGTATCGTGGACATGTAGGACGGGGTTGGTGCAGCATGGCTGTGTTGGGCATGACATGGGACAGGGGGTTTAGGGCAGAAGGGCACGTGGAGGCCGCACCGACACGTGCTGTCGGAGCTGAAAGACCTGGTGGCGGGGGCGGGCAGAGGCGCGGCGCTGGCGGGTGTCCTTCTTTCATACAGCCTCTGATGTTATAAGTGTATGATTTTGGACGTGTACTTTGTTTGCATGGCGTGCCACGTGGAGGCCGCGCACTGCTGCAAGGTGGCGGTGCGTGCGTTTGGCGCTGCCCGCTGCCGCGGATACGCCGGCGGGCCCTGAGAACACAGAGCACCAACAGAGCTCTGCCCATACCGGCATGCCCTCTTCACGTGCTCCTGTATGATTTCGCTGCTCCGCCTCGTACTGCCCCTATGCCCCTCCTGCTCCAGGCCGTCTACCGGCCCTCCGTCTCCTTCAGCCGCTCCCCCGACCTGCATCTGGCCCTGGCCCTGGAGGCGCGGCTGGAGCCCGGCTGGGGGCTGCAGCCGTTCCCGGACTGCCTGACACCTCAGGTGCGGTGCGATGTCATGCACATGGCATGTGGGCTTGGAGTCGCAGCTCTAATGCCCAGCCAGCAGTTGCACAAGGCGCGGGTTCCTACTGAGTTCCCGTACCTGTTCACTTCGCACTGACTTCCTTGACTGCCTGACACCGCATGTGCGACACAACGACGAGGGACCCGCTTTTGCTGTTGCCCTATACGCTATACCGGTATATCTGTAGCGAGCATGCCTGCGGGGTTCAGGGCCAACGGCTGTCCGTTCCTGGACCCTGCCGTACCACGCTGCATGGATAAGCCCACGTCATTTTGCTCCATACCTGCTCAATACCCTAACAGCTACAATGACGTTGTGACGCGCCCCCCTCTCCTGTACTTTGCAGGTGCGGCGGTGTTGGCTGCTGCTGCAGGACCTGCTGCGGACCCACAACGCCACGGTGCAGCAGCTGCAGCAGCTGCGGGCGGTGGCGGCGGCGCTGGAGAAAAAGGCCATGTGGGTCAACGTCGGGCTTGCTTGCGCGTATAAGAACATACTGCTGATGGACGTGTCACAGGAGAGCAAGTGAATCACCCTGTGCTGCTGTTCCACCGTCCAGTGTGAGCTGGGGACCGCAAGTCCTACAGTGCCTCCGTTCCCGCTGGCGTTTCATCCCCTTGCAGCACTTCCCTTCCTCCTAACTGCATAGTAAGATGGCAGATATCATTTGTTTACAATAACAATACTGTCACGTCCTTCTGCACCTGCAAATATCCAGCTTTGCCGCAGGGTTCCCGCTGGCATGTCATACTGCCGTACAGTGCCACCCCCCTGGCCCCCAAGCCCCGATCCGCCTGAACTCTCGCTGTCGTCCTAACCTGTTGCATCGCCCCCCTGGCCCGCAAGCCCCGATCCGCCTCAACTCTCGCTCTCGTCCTAACCTGTTGCATTGTTCCCCTGGCCCCCAGGTCTCGATCCGCCTCGGTCCCGCAGGAGGCTGCCGCGGCGGGGCTGACGCTGCGGCAGGCCGCAGGGGCGGCGCGAGCCATGGTGCGGAACGTGGCGGAGCTGCAGGTAGGTGTGCGGTACGCGTGAAGGGCGAGGAAACTGGGTCAGGCGTCCGGGGATCACGGAGACGCTGGTGCCTGCACGCAAAGGGGAAGTGGGTTGACAAGCAGAAGCAAAAACGACGGACACTTGGGGTATGGGGGTAAGGGGGGTGCTAGGGAGTGGTGCGGTGATCGCTGCACATTGTTTGCATAGCACGAGTAGCGGGAACCTGCTATGCGCGGCGCAGGCTCAGCGGAAGTACCAGACGGGGTTGCCAGCGTTCAGTAGCTCAGCCCTTTCGGCCGGACAAGTTCACGCCCTCACACCGCTTTGCACCATACGTGCGCTCGATCGGCCGTGTCGCCCAGCCCGTGGCTGCGTGTCTTTCATACGACGCTCACGGCTTTGGTCTTAGGCTAACACTTATACGTGTGCACGGCCGTGTCACCCAGCCCGTTGCTGTGTGGGTTCCATACTACGCTTACGGCTTTGGTCTTAGACTGGCACATATACTATGCTGCAGGCGTGCTGCCGCGGTGCGCTGGACCAGCTGGCGGCAGCGTGTGGGCAGGTAGCGGAGGAGGTGGCGGAGGCCGCGCAGCTGGCAACGTTGCAATGCGGTAGGTCCTTTGCACGGCATCCCACGAAACGGCTTTACCCGTGTAGCAGCCAATCGGCCATAGGGACGTAGCGGTACTGCTAAGCCCGTCCCCTTCAGCCTTCAACCATTGCCTTTGTGCTGGCACCATACTAAGCCAACAAGGCCCGGCTCCCTGCCGCACTAACAATGCCGCTCATGGCTGCCCGGTGGTTCCTCGTGCAGGCCTCATGAGCCCCCTGGCCTGGTCCCTCAGCCTCGCGTCAACGGCCGTGCCGGGCGGTGGCGCTGCAGCTGCCGGCAGCACCGCCAGTACGACAGGTACCGCATCTGCCGTACGGTCGCTCGGCGCCCCTGGTTTCGGCGCTGCGGTGGACTCCAACAGCTCCGGCCTCCACTCCACCGGGGGTAGCCTCGCCACTGCACTGGCCTTGCAGCAGCAACAGCAGCAAAACCTGCTGCTGCACTCGGGGACAAGCGCGTGCACGGATGAGGGGCGGCGCTTGAAGCCCGAGGGCGGGGTCCCAGGGCCAGGGGCACTGGACCAGCCGTCGCAGGCAGGGTCATGGGGTGACGGGCAGCTGTCGTCCAGGGAGGATGTGCATGGGCGGCCGGACCAGGCGGGAGGGGTCCGGGGCGGGCAGGGGCAGGGGCGGGGCCAAGGGGGTGCAAGGAGCGAGTCGGTGAAGCGGAGGGGAGCAGGGGAGGGCGGGAGTGGCTGGGTGCCGATAGCGGAGGAAGAGGGGCGGCGGGGGGAGGGGGCAGGGGGGCAGGGCGGCCAGGCGCGGCAGCGGGAGGGGGAGAGCTTGACGGAGGCGTATGCGAGGAGCGCGCTGGCACACCTGGAGTACGAGCTTGATGACGTGTGATGAGTCTGCGCCAAGTTGCAGGGGTGGGGGTCTGGGGGATGGGTTCGGAAGGCCGGACGTTGCTGCACAGATGCAGTGCTTTTGCATTGCCAGCGTCCGGAGAGACTGGTGCTGTGCACTGTGAAGTGAGGACTGCGGGGATGCACTGCGTGTTGTGTACTGCACGTACGTAGCAAGACCAAGTTCCGCTCCGGTGCCCTTCGGCTTCGTTTTTTACTGGTGTAAACTGCACGTACTGCACGGGGTGCAGGCTATGAGCAACTGTGTAAGTGTGCTCATGCTGCCGACCTGTTTTGTGGGACTGCTGGTATCAGAATGGGGGCGCGGTTACTGCGGAGCTGGGGATAAGGAACCTGAATGTCGGTGACCTTGCCAGAGTGCGGACTTGCGTGCCGGGCCGCAGAAGCGTGCATGTTGTGAGCATGCACTAAACTGTGTGGCGCCTCGTATCTTGTGACCTGTGGTAGGTATTGTGTTGGGCGGGGTGCTACCGTACACTACGACCCGGCATTACGGCCGCGTGCGGTGCAGCAGCGCTGCAGCAAACACCAAAGGATTAGACTGGATTGCTGCTACCCTAGCCCTGCAGGTGTTCATTCATGTGATGTGCTCGTAGCGGCTTGCAGCGCCTTGCTGTGTCGGCGTTCAGGCAGAAGGGCTAGAAAACCCTTTGTTATTTCTTCTTTATGCCAGGCGTTGCTGGCTTGCCGTATGGTGCTTGGCTGCTCCTGGGTGTTCTGAAGCATCTCAACAGCAGGCGGCGAAAGGGAGTCAAGGGCGCTTGCAGAGTACAGTGGTGGTGTTGCCGCTCACTGTCCAAGCATCTACGCTTCTACGGTATGTGGTCAAGCGGTATCGAGCTGGCCACAGCGGGCCATATGTATGCTTGTGCTCGTGCTTGTGCCGAGCTTATGCTTGGCGCCTCGGGGCACCCTTTGTAAGATGCTTGTGTAGCTGCACAACTGTGTGCCTTATGAGGGCTCCCCTGGTGGCCCTGGTGTCGGCAGCAGGGTAGGTCGTAGGCGCGCCGGACACGTGGCCGGACATGCTCTGTCAAGGTGCGCATTTATCCGCATTCCTATGTGCAGCAGCTCTCGAGCCATGGGCACGAACAGCGCGGATGGTGGTGCAACTGTGGTCACCAGTGTGGTGTTAGGCGGGAACCAGGATTCGTACATGGTCGGCGCGTTTGCAGGATGGCCATGCGCGCCCAACGGAGGCCAGCATTAGTAATGCTGGCTTTTCGGCACTGCTTACGGATGGCCTGCGCCATTCCTGCATCAGCGAATACCCCGAGACCCAGCCCCACGCTGCTTGCGGGACCCCAAAGACTGCAGAATGCATTGGCGCGACGCCAGCGGCGCAGCCAATGTACAACGCACACGAAAGGCCTCGGGAACAGCTGCACCCAGGGAAGAAACACAAGCATTGCGCCTAGTCAGCAGTGCGTAGGTGAGAGATTAGTTGTCTGTGAGCGTAGGCGATGTCAGTCGGTCGGGCCCAGAACTGGAGCTGGGAAGTGCAAATGGGTACCTCGGCACACTCCGCATCGCACAAGTACATGCCCTGGCATCGCAGCTTCTGGCATAATACCTTGGCGTGTCATTTTATGCAAGGCGCCGCCTTGCGTCGCAGTGTTACCGATTCTTTGTTGTTCCTGGTCTTCATTGCAAACGGTGTACGATCTGCCCCTGTGCACGTCATAGCTCAGCGAGCGCTTTGGGTCTTACACTTCCATCTTGTCACTCCTTCCCACAAATATACTGAGCCTCAAAGCAAGACTTGAACTCTACAGACTCATTACCTCGCTCGACCGCCGGCCCTGGTTCGGCGGTCTCACCCAGCACTTCTCTCCACTCACAAGCTCCAGTATCAGCAACATGAACGTGAGTTGCATAAAGCTGTCAGGGGTGCTGGAGCACTTTCGTTGGCCACACGTGCTGGCGAAACGCACTTTTGTGTCATGACCTTTCTTCCTGGATCTCATTTCCATGTTCTTTGCAGCATTTCGAGCTGCTTGGGCGCAGTGGATCTGGTGCGAACAGCAGTGTGTGGAAATGTCGCGACGCACGGAGTGGAAACATTGTGGCGGTGAAGAAAATCGAGGGCGGAGCCAGCCTGAACCAGGCGTTAGCTGAAGCTGCTCTTACTCGTGTTTGCGCGCACAAGCACGTGATCGGGCTGCTGGAGATGCACCAAGGGGCGTCCAGCGGCAACGTCTACTTAATCCTTGAGCACTGTGAGGCAACGCTGGCCCGCGAGCTGCTGCTCAGCCCGAGAGGCCTTCCACTGCCGCGTGCAAAGCTGCTGGCGTATCAGCTGCTGCAAGCCTTGGAGCACCTGCATGTTCGGCAGGTGTGCACAGGGATGTGTCGGGCTGCTCGGCAGTTGGCTCCTCAGCTCCTGCTCGATGCACCGGCACCTGCCTTCAGCCTCACTCCTAGCATCAAAGGGCTGTCACACTTTGACAGCTGTAGGTGTTGTGGCCGACCCAGAACATTTGACACTTGCTTACTAGACATCGCGCTGGGCTGACGAGCGGGTAGACCGACGCGACGCTTCAACTCGCAATTGACAGAGCAGTTGTCCTAAAGAGCCATTCGGCCTATCGTGTCTTGCTTGGCATGCTTGCGGTTGTGTAGTCTCCTCAATCGCCTGGCTTGCCAGCTGTCCCGAAAATCAACAACTGCTACAGCCCTGCTTGTGCCAGCAACCTCCGCCACTCTGCCCACCGTTCACCGCCCAACCAGCACGTCCTCCACTTCTCTTTGCGCTCTGCAGGTCTGCCATCGTGACCTGAAGCCCGGAAACATCCTGTTGGGCCCAGGATACACGGTCAAACTATGCGACTTTGGGTCCGCGTACAGCCCCGTGCTCGGCAGCGACCTCGTGCACGACCCTGCAGCCCAGGGCGGCTCCGCAGCCATTACCGCGGCGCTGGACAACATTGCTTCATCGCCATTTGGCACCAGCAGCGCGGCCGGCAACGGCACGGGTCCCCTTGCGGTGGCGGCGGCCAGCCGCTGGTACTGCGCGCCAGAGTCCCTGCTGGGCGGCGGCGCCAGCCCTGCCAGCGACATCTGGGCGTTTGGTGAGTCGCGTCGCTCGGGCGGGATGCATCTGTGTACGGCTCGGGTCCGGAAGCCCGCACCCTCCACATTTTTTGATCTGGGTCAACGTACACGGTATGATTACAGCAAGAGCGCGATGTGGGTCGGGCGCCGGGGGTAAAGACCCAAGCTTGCAGCGTTGCCGCAGGTACACCTTGTGCCATCGACTTGTCAGGGTTAGTTTCTAAGCACTTTCCTGTCTCTCTACGGGTCAACCACGGCAGCACCTTGTGAACAAGCCCGGCAGCACCTTTCAGACCACGTCTAGACTCCTTCGACCGCTCTTAACCCGCTGTCGTCCTCCTGTGTCTCTCCCCGCAGGCTGCATCCTGGCCGAGCTGGTGACCGGCAAGCCGCTGCTGCAGGGCAGCGAGGAGGACCTGGACCAGCTGTGTATGGTGGTGGCGGCGGTGGGCGGCCTCAGCGGCGCGCAGGAGGGGCTGCTGCGCCTGCTGCCGCACCAGCAGCGCCATCGACTTGAGGAGGCTCGCGCGAGGGGACCGCTCCTGGAGAAGTGAGTACTACGTAGCAGCACGTGGTGCTGTAATAGTGAAGCGGACAGATAATAGGAGACTGAAAAGCTGTGGCGCATTGGCGCTGATGGACAGGTGAATGCGCGACTCGGGGTCTTGACACTGCCTTGTGTGTTGGCTTTAGGCTTGGCATAGGGCAGGAGCTGTGCCGGCTGTCGTCCTGAGCACCAACCCGTCTTGCTCACGTGTTGCTTCCACTGCCCGCAGGATGCCCAAGGTCACGGCCTGCCCCACCCTGCTGGACCTGCTCCGCGCCGCGCTGCAGCCCGACCCCGCGCGGCGCCCCTCGGCGCAGCAGCTGCAGCAGCACGCCTTCTTCGCCGACCTGCGCCAGGCCCTGGCGCAGTGCGACACCACAGGCCACATGATCGCCGCCGCTGCCGGCAGCTGCCTAGAGCCCGCCTCCAGCCTGCCCGGGCCGCTGCAGCCCGCCACCAGTGGCCCCCTGGACGCCCTCCCCTTCCGCGGCTATTCCGCCGCCGCTGTCATGGACGTGGACGGCGCCGCTGGAGTCGGCACGGCAACGGACTGCATTCCCGGTGCCGACAGCCTCCCATCCCCTGCCGCGTCGCCCGGCCTCCCAGACTCGCCCATTCGCCGCAACGACGGGAACGCGCCCGGTACCACCAGCACCACCGGCGCTGTCTCCGGCAGCCTGTCCGCATCGGCGTCCTTCCGTCGTGCCCCGGCAGGCGGTTTCGGAGTGGGGCCAGGGACGGCGTCGGCAGGCGGCATGGGCCCCCGCACCGCCTTCAGCAGCGTGCAGGGGGCGGTGCCGCATGCGCCCCTGCCCCGCGCACGTATCTCGGCGCTGACCGCCACCATCCGAGGGCGTGCATTCGGGGAGGCGGACGGAGAGTATGTGGACCTCATGCCACGTGTGGAGCAGCTGGTCGGGCGGTGGAGCAGCTTCGTGGACATGCCAGCCGGCCTGGGCCCTATTGCCCTGGCTGCCCGCTCCACCTCCTTCGCCCCCGCACGCAGCAGCGACATCTCCTTCCCGCTACCGCTGGCACTGTCGTCCGGGGGCGTTGTCGGGGGAGGCAGCAGCAGCGCCGGGGGTAGCCCGCCCACCCCTGAGGCCGCGCCCATGCTGCGGGCGGCGGAGGCGGGGCACGCGGACCTGGGGCCAGCTGCGATGATGCCGTGTCGCGCGCCGTCCGCCCCTGGGGCTGACCAGCTGCCCATGGACACCCCCATCGCGGCGGCTGCGGGCGGTTCTATGTGCACCTCGGCAGGCGGGTGTGGTGGCTTAAGCAACCAGCCCTTCATCCTGCAGCAGCAACATTCACATCAACACCAACACCAGCCGCAGCAGGTGCCCCTGGCACCTGCATCGCCGCCGCCGCCCTTCGCGGCGCCCTCCGCCGCAGCCCCTATGGACTGCACCCCCAGCCCCCGTGCCCATCCCATCCCCGTCCCCTCGTGCGTGGCGACTGCTCTCCCGACCCGCCCCCAGCCCCCACGGCTACAGGACGAGTGCCCCGCAACCATCAACACCACCGACAGCCCCGCACCCCACGCATCATCCTCAGTCGGTGCCACGCCGTTCCTGGTCCAGTCCGTGGGTTTCGGGTCCAAGCCGTATACAAGCCCTGCATCAGTCAGCGCCACCTCCGCCTCCCAGGCCCGCTCCAGGGCCATTGTCAACCGCGCCCGCCGCAACAACCGCGAGCAGAGCCTGCGCAACCACCTGCTGCAGCAGCAAGCGATGGCAACGACACAGCCGCAACGGCAACAGGAGGAAGGGGCGCAACAGACTGGGGACCTCGCGTCCTCCTGTCCACAGCACGGCTCGCGCTTGGCGGGGAGCCTCAGCAGCCTGGGCCACAGCGCCACGCTGCTGCAGCAGGAGCTTGCGGCGGCGCGCAACGGTTGCACCGGTAGTGCCAACGGCCATGTGTCGGGCCGACCCATGGGTCAGATGAGTCACGCCGTGCGGCGGTCCTTCGCGGACCTCTTTGACCTGTGTTCCGTGGCCGAGTGCGCGCCGCTTGCGATGGACTCTGCTGACTTCAAGCGCAGGCGCAGCGTGCCCAGGCTGGACGTGCATCAGCACCAGCAGCAGAAGCAGAACGGTGGCGGCGGGCTGCCGACAGCGGTGGACTCCAGCCGGAGTCTGGGCCGCAGCAGCGTGGGCTGCGGCGGCCTGGTGGCCGAGTGCAGCCTGCAAGACGCGCAGTTCTCAGTTCCGGAGCACGCCCCGCTCCGGCTGCAAAAAGGTGGTGGTGGTTTTGCGAGCGGAACGGCGCGGGGGGCTGCGAGCCGCCATCGCCGCAGCCAGAGCGGCAGCGGGCTGTTCAGTAACGACTCGCCGGTGAAGATGCTGCAGCTGCAGCAGCAGCAGCTCGTGGCGGGGGCGTCGCGTGTGGCGAGCGCGCCGCAGCCTATCCGGCGGGAGGGCGCGGCGGCGTGTGGGCTTGGGGCGGGTGGCAGCAGCACCCTGCAGTTCTCGCTGGGGGCATCGCTGGAGCAGCAGCAGCCGGCACCGATGGTGTAGAAGGGCGTATCGCGGTGGTGTGTGGGGCTGCGGTAGAGCGGCAATGCACGCCAGCTTTTACATGGTTTGGACGAGTGTTGTGCTTGGGGCGTGCAACGTTGGTGGTGGACGGTTCTCGTGTTGCGCTGAGAGCCTGGGACGGCTATGCAGGGCAAGCTAGCATTCAAAATGCGGTTGTCAGCAGGGCAGCGAGCTGCGGCACCGCGCAAAAAAATTAATCCTGTTCCAGTATCACTGGATATTCTTTGTTTTCGTTGGTCGGCATATGTCTTCGTTATTGTGGCAAGGCAGACGGGTTGCATAGGTGCCTTGCAGAACGGGAAGCCTCGGGGGGCGTCCTGGGTGCATATGGCGCCGAGGGTAATTTGGTTCTTTGCTTTCCGAACGTTTCAGGATGTACATTGCATTGCAATGCACGCCGCAGTGCATTATTCCGGTCACCATGCCAGGTTGCAGGTGGGGCCCACACGGCCATCCGCAGCCCGTGTGGGGAGCTGACCGTAGGCCTCGCTCGGTTTGCACCGCACTGTGTTGTGTGTGGCTACTGGCGCACAGACATTCAGCCATGTAGACTGGTGTCGTGGTGTGCCATTGCGCATGAGTTCGTGTGGTAGTGGAGCAGGGAGCTGGTGAGCAGTGGTGGTGGCATCGAGAAAGGTGTTCTGCCATGCCTTCTGCGTGGTCCCAAGCATCGGCCGGTTTGGTTCTCCCTAGGGCCTACGCACCGAACCCTATGAATAAGTATGCATTCCGCATACATGACATCCATTTACAACCCTACTGAGGGACATTTTTGCCGAGAGCTGTCGTTCGGGTAACTTGTCGCAATTGTCGAGTCATATTCCACATGCGGTTGTGGCTGGGTCCGATGCACGCGGCGTGCACACGGTGAGACGAAGCATGCATACCGTACCGTAGTGATGCCCCTTGGCGGCCGCCCTCTTGGCCTTTCGTCGAGAGTGGTACGGCAGCTAGGTGCTGGATGGTGACGGATGCTGGAGGGGGCAAGTAGGCTTGCTGCTTCTGGCTGTCACGCGCATCTCCCTCTGGTCTGCACCTAACTGTGCTGTTTTTTACGCACTCAGACACGACGCATGTGTGTTGGGGACGTTTCGTGATCTACGCACACAAGCAATGACGGTATCTCGGGGGTCATGGACACGTACCGGTATTGGCCTGCGGACGTTGATGCTAGCCAACGTTTGGCGGGTAAGGAAGAAGACGAGAGAAGTATGGGCACGACGGGCCGAGATTTACTTGTAACGAGGTTTACAAATTGGAGCAAGCTGGAGCAAGTGTCGTTTGCCTCACACCTCGTCGCTCTTCCAGTGCCTCAGCCAGACACATCAACATTGCTTCCCCTTGAGGCCGTAACACGGTTACTGCCCAGCTGTCTCCACGCAAAACTGGTACGGTACGGTACGGTACGGAGAACCCCCTTTGTGTCACCTGCAGCCCCACAGCTGTCCGCTCACAGCCCGCTGCGTCGTTTGTTCCCTCCTGGGCACACGTTGACAATCTCCAGTGTCAGCAACATGAACGTGAGTTGCATGCATAAGGCTGTCAGGGATGTTGGAGCACTTTCGTTGGCCACACGTGCTGGCGAAACGTGTGCGATGACGCGCTTTTGTGTCATCCATGACCTTTCTTGCTTCCCTGATCGCGTTCTCATGTCCTTTGCAGCAATTTGAGTTGCTTGGGCGCAGTGGAGCTGGTGCGAACAGCAGCGTATGGAAATGTCACGACGCACGGAGTGGAAACATTGTGGCGGTGAAGAAAATAGAGGGGCGAATCCAGCCTGAACCAGGCGTTAGCTGAAGCTGCTCTAACTCGTGTTTGCGCGCATAAGCACGTAATCGGGCTGCTGGAGATGCACCAAGGGGCGTCCAGCGGGACAGTATACATCATCTTGGAGCACTGTGAGGCCACGCTGGCCCGCGAGCTGCTGCTCAGCCCGAGAGGCCTTCCACTGCCGCGTGCAAAGCTGCTGGCGTACCAGCTGCTGCAAGCCTTGGAGCACCTGCATGTTCGGCAGGTGTGCGGAGGGATGTGTCGGGCTGTTCGACAGTTGGCTCCTCAGCTCCTGCTCGATGCACCGGCACCTGCCTTCAGCCTCGCGGCGCCCCTAGCATCAAAGGGCTGTCCCACTTCAACAGCTATAGGTGTTGTGGCACTTGCTGGTCCTTACTCGAGGCCGTAACACAGGCTTTGTCCAGTTGTGTGCACACAGAACCGGTAGCAGGCATCGGAAGGCCCCTCACCTGCAGTGCTGTCCGCTAACAGCCCGCTACGTCGTTTGCTCCTTCCCAGGCACACTAAACAGCCAAGTCCTGATCACGATGGCATGCACAATTCGGCCCAAGCGACCGTCAAGGGGACACGGCCCCCCTCGTAAGATTCAGGGTGGCCGCAAAACCGATAGGGCCTTTCGGGTTGAAAGCACCTCACTGTCTGCGCTATTGTGCAATACAGGCAGCAGCCTCTAGTCGGCCAGTGTCCCTCAAGCAGCTTTTCAATGCCGTGCACCAGAACGCGGCCTGTTCCTGCTGGGAAGCATTGGCTGCCGGTGCCATCCGTGCGTTTCCAGCTTTCCACCCCTCGAGCCATGCTACACCAGCGTACCAACTCGGCAGGCATGGCTCCTGCCGCCGTCACACCCGGAACCAACGTGCATCCCCTGCCACCATCGGATCCCTCAGGCACCCTCAGGTCCCAGCCCTGAGCGGTGGGACCCTCCTCACGCCCGCAGCAGCATTGGCAAATCCGCTCCCGCTTGCCCAACACACCAAAGACCCCAGCCATCCCCCCCATCCTGACCCGCTGCCAAGCTCTGTCCCCCACAGCCCCAGGAACTCACCCTGGCCCCTGCTGGCCCCTGCTGGCCCCAACCTATTCGCGTTGCTGCTTTCTTCTTCCCCAGCTTGCCCCCCTGACTCCAGCTCTTCCTCCGCACCACCCCTTTTACCAACCCCACCACTAGCAGCAGCAGTAGCAGCAGCAGCAGCGCCTCGCCACTCCCAGAAAGGCCCCAGCTCTTCCCCCTGCACCGCCGCCGCCACCACGGCTGCTACCACATGAGCAGCAGCAGCAGCACCTCTAACCCCACCACCACCACCACCACCACCACCGCCGGCGCTAAGCCACGCCCAGCTTCCTGAGCGACCCCGCGGGGTCCTCCCTGTACTGCTCCCGGGTGATCCAAAAGTCGGTGTGGTCCTGGTTGGGGGGAGGAGTGGCAGGGACGGGGTACATGTCACGTCAAGACACGTGTGTACCACACAGTGCTGTTGGCGGTATTGCTCCCGGGTGATCCAGAAGTCAGTGTGGTCCTGGGAGGGGAAACGGGACGGAGTATAGGAAGCGGGTAAACCGTATGCCATGTCAGACCACTGTCCACGTAACGCCATTGTGCTTGCGGTACTGCGCCCGAGTGATCCGCAAGTCGGTGTGGTCTTGCCGAGGCAGTGGGGAGTGGCGGGGACGGGGTACATGTCACGTCAAGGCAGTGCTGCTGACGGCACTGCGCCCGGCCGATCCAGAAGTCGGTGTGAGGCGGCTTTGACAAGGGCATGAACGGCTGGGATGGGGCCGGGGTGCGTTTAGGTAGGGCAGCGTGCACACTACCGATACAGTATGCCGTAGTGCTCCGCATGCCGCCCCATGCTGGGTGGTTCGCTAGGCCGTGTCAGGCGAGATTGGGATAGGCGGAGCTTCAAACACCCTTCCATGCTCCCACCACCACGACGTCCTCCGGCACATCCCCGACCTAAGGCAGGCACGTGGACCACGGAGGCTGTACTGCACTGCTAAGTTGTGCAGCCTACTGAGGACTCACGCGAACGCGTCTAACACACTTCGACGTCGGCCAACACCGCCTCACCCAAACCAGACACGCGGACTGTGCATGCAACTCCGGCATCCAGCTGCTCGTTCCCATAAACTGGCTAGCCTACATGCCAACCTCCCCCCACCTTCATGATGTCTGCCAGCACCGCCCCGCCCAGGAACACCATGTGCTTGCGGTTGGGCGGGTCGGCGATGTGCAGCTTGAGCTTGCGCATGCCGCCCACGTCACCCTGCGGGCACGTGCGCGGGGCACGTGGATTAGCAGTTTGTAAATTAATCCGCGCTGCGGATGATTGTCGGCAATGTGCAGCTTCAGTTTGTGCATGCCGTCCACGTCGCCCTGCGGGCGGTTGCAAGGCATGTGCATTAGCGCTGCATTGTTGCCGGTAGTGTGCACAGCCGCCGGGGTGTTGGTTTGGGCACGTTGGGCTTGCACGTCTTCTTGTATTTGGCGTCGGCCGGATGTAACCAGCAAGGTGGTGTTGACAAACTGGTGGCTCACTGGGAACGCCTCTGGTCAGGAGCACACCGTACACTCGAGCGCGCTGCCGTCGTACCTTGAGCACCCGCTGCACGTACAGGTTCCGCATCTCCTTGTCCATACGGGTGGACATGCCTGGGGAGGGGAAAGGCAGGCCGGAGAGGGACACATCCACAGAGTTACAGGACGCCGGTGCTTGCAGCAGAACACTGTAAACCGGTTCCGTTCCCGATGTTTCCTTGTCACGCATGAGCGTCGGCCATAAACATCAGGGATCCTGTACTCATTTCACACGGTACCGCGCGCCTGCCTCACTACCCCCCGCACCTGGGTACATGGTGGACCCCCCGCTGATGACGATGTGCTCGTATAGCATGCGGCGGTTGTCAATGGGCGCGTCCTGCAGTACGACATGGGCACAGTACGGCATGGCATGCGTACGGCATCAGTGACTCAGCAAACAGGAGCACGAGCAGGAGAGACGGTTCTTTCCAGGTCGCAAAAATCACGGTTCGGGGTCTCTGCCAGCCTCGCAGCGTCCGAGGGCCACCGCTGCTCAGGGTTTTGGTGCCCCTGCTCGTGCCCCTAAGCACATTAACTGCTGGCCTGAAAGTAAGGATGTCCGGCCCCGGTGCACGCCTCGACCGCCCCGCGCATCCGGCGGCATGCATCGAGCACCTTACACACCTTACACACACTGTGTGCACCAGAGTGTTCTACTCGCTCCATCTGAAACGCCGTGGCCTCAGCGTTGCGTGCCTCCTCCCTGTGCGACACGAGGCGGCGCACCCCCTGCCCCTCACCTGGATGGCGTTGAAGGCCATCTCGGCGATGCCTGGAGCCTCAATGTCCAGCAACCGCGGGTTGAACATCGCCTGAGTGGGTGGTGGTGGTGCGGAAGGGGCAAATTATTATTAACGGACGTCGCAGGGGCAAGTAAGCTGCTAGGAAAAAAAGGCTGGGCGTCAGCGGTGGGCCGAAGCCACTGTACAGAGGTGAGATAGACTAGGGGTGGAGCTAAACGTGTCTGGTCTCAAGGCGTAGAGCGCGTCCTCGCTGCTTGCCCGATCCCCCAGCCCCCGGCGTCTGAATCCACACCGGTACGCCACCACAGCACACAGTGCACGACCCTCCCTCCCCGACACGGGCTTTGCCGTTACTCCCCTACACGGTCCTGACAACCCCACCCACAAACGGCTACCCGACTGGTCAATTGCTTGCTCTGCTGTCTACTCCCCTCACCTCTGGCGCCATGAACCTCTCTGGCCCCAGGCGGATGACCCTCCCGTCGGGCAGCGTGTAGGAGCGCATCAGGACCGTGGTGTCGCGGGCCAGCTGCGGAACAGCAGAAAAAAAGTATAATATCAATAGTACGAATATTAATACTAAGTAAGTAAGCGCGCCAATAGGTCTCACAGGCTGCACACGGGGGTTGTGTCGGGGGCCAGCTGCGTAACAGGGCCCCAGAGCAACCCAATACCGGTATGATGAGAGGCACCAGAGGCATCAGAGGCACCGGCTACCGGTGATGCCTCGAAAGCTCGAATAAATGGTCAGGCGGTTTGCAAAATACGGTTGGACTGTGCGATTGTGCGTCCTGCTGCGCCCACCAACATCCTACCGTGCACACAACGCCTACTTCGGCGGAACTCCATGTGTGATCCAGTGTTACACTGTGGGCAAAAGCCGGGGGTCCATAACCGTGTGCGTGTGTGTGTCGTTGTCTGATTCGAAACCTCACCCGCACATAACACATACGGTAACCCAACGGCACGGCCTTGTTTTAGACGGATTTAAGTGGCACATGACCCAGTCCTAAGCCACGCACCTTGAGCTCCCTCTGGTAATCGAAGGCCACGTATGCGTGCTGCTCCTTGATGTCACGGACCTGGGGGGCGAGGCAAGGGGCGGGGTTGTGGGCATGGGTTGTGGGTTCAGCCACAGTCCCGAAGAGTCAGAGCGACAGCAAACAGTGTCTTACCGCATTTACTGCTGTCAACTGACATTCACCCGGCGCAGACACCATCAACACAACCACACAAGCGGTAGTACACACCCACCACCCCGTCGTGGCAAACACACTCCTGCTAATACACACCCACCACCCTGTCCTGGCTGGCACACTCCTGCCAATACACACCCACCACCCTGTCCTGGCTAGCACACTCCTGCTAATACACACCCACCACCCTGTCCTGGCTAGCACACTCCTGCCAATACACACCCACGCACCCACCGTGTCCAGGTCTGCCGTGCGGTTTAGATGGTACCCGCGGCGCTGCAGCAGCTCCAGCAGGTGGGCTGTGACGTGGCGCCCCGCCACGTTGAGCCGCTTGGTCTGGTGGGGGAAGGCGTAGCCGTCAACCACAGCCACCTGCATGTGCACGTGGGGGCAATACGGCCTTGTTTGCTAGGGGGTGCCGTAACGGGGCGTTGGAGTAAAGCAAGCGGTGCCGAGCGCGCTGGTGTTTGTAGGCACAGCTCTTAGCGTTCCGTTTGAAAAAAGGGGCCAAGGACTGTGGGCTGGAGGTCCGCCTATTCCCGCACACAAACAGTCCCGCGTTGCGGGTATCCCCAACCACGAACCAACTGACCCGCTTCACGCGGTACCCTGCACCCATCCCCGCAGGCCCACCCTGGGTGCGTTTCCAGCTTTTGTCTTGCTCCTTGCCTGCTGCTAACCTGCACCCAGCCGCCCTGGCCCCGCATCCGTCTTCACTCACCGCGTGCGACACGCCATCGCCTGAGTCCACCACCAAGCCTGTCAGCAGGCCTGAGGGCGCGGAAAGGGAGGGGGATCGAGGCAGGGGCAGCAGGGTCAGAGGCGGCCGCCAAAACGTGTCCCTGGCTGTCCAGCACGCCACGCCCCGGCTACTGCGTTCAGCAGGGCCGGCGCTACCGTATGAGTTGGTAGGCAGGCACCTCCAAACCCCGCCTCCTGCTCAGTCCCCAGCCTGACCGGATTACCGCTCTCCATATCAGCAGCACTACTGTGCCGCCATGGCTAACCTCTCCCCGTCCCCCCGTTCCTCAGCAGCGTGACTCACGCCTGCGTACGACAACTCACCCTGCGCGTACAGCGTGAGTACGGCCTGGATCTGCATGTTGGCGCCCGCCACGCCGTACGTCTCGAACATGACCTCCAGCATTCGTTGGCGGTTGGCGGTTGGGTTCATGGCGGGGTCGGTAAGCAGGATGCGGCACTCGGAGGGGTCCACGTGCAGCTGCTGCGGGCCGAACGCGTGGTCCCAGATCAGACCCATCTCCTCCCAGCTCTGCAGGAGAGGGAAGGCAGAGGGCATTGCGGAGCTGTCAACACGTCCACCGGTATGTGTCTTAACCTCCCCGCAACAGCTGAACACCTGGCCGTGGTGCTGTCGCACACCTCGTGTATGGTGTTCTATGAGTACGGACCCTACCCCGAGCTCATCGCGGACTTCGCCACCATCATCGCGCTAGGCTGCCTGGCGCAGCTGCTGCAGGCTGCCTAGCGCGATGATGGTGCCAAAGTCCGCAACGAGCTCGGGGTAGGGTTCCGTACTCATAGAACACCATGCGCAAGGTGTGCGACAGCACCCCGGCCAGGTGTTCAGCTGTTGCGGGGAGAGCTCTGCGGGGCGGGGTTCGTGCTCCTGCAGGGGAGGGAGGGGGTAGAGGATGGAGTGTAGAGAGAGACCTGCTGCCAGACCTGCAGGCGCACAGCGACGATGCGCGCTAGGAGGCGTTAAACCGAGTCCTAACGGTCACGCTGGTGTGCTCGCTGTGTGCCCGCACAGCTTACAGTCGCTTGCAGCTTGGCGCTTCGCGCTCCTGCCAGGCTGCGTGCGTCGCACCGGTGGGGCACGGGGGCCAGGCCAACACCAACGGGCGTGCGCGCCAGATGACACGTCCAGTAGTGCCCGTCAAGTGCTGCATTGCCTGCCCTCTGATGCCATACCCACGCGTAACATGTGCTAATGCATATAACGCCACGCACCTGCCGGCTTCCGTGTAGCTGGCACACACCCAACACACACGACACACCTGCACGATGCCATTCCGCATGGGGTAGCTCAGCTCCAGCTGCTGCTTGTTCCGGGCCGCGTCCGTGCCCACGTAAATGTCCTGCGGCGCTCGCCAAACAAGGCAGCACAAAGCACAACGCGTCACAACACCTGTGCAACGCCGGCGCCGTGGTTGCACAATAGCGGCGAAGATACCCGAGGGCCGCGTGCGCAGCGTTCTTGCGCGGCTTGTGTATGTATCGCTCGGCCCTGAACCGGAAGATAGCCTGGGGCATAGGGTGTGCCCTTGGCGGTACCACCTCGTCTGTCGCCTCTACTCGGCCCCAGCCCCGTGCCGTACAGCGTACACCTAGCACAATGGGCTTGCTGCTTCAAGCCTCCATCCTACCCCTACTGGGACCTTACCTGCAGCGACTGCTGCTGCGAGAAGGGGTCATTGAGGCGGAAAGTGGGGCGGCCCACGAGGCATGGGAAGACGGCTCTCGGGAAGCTGTCGCCGGCAAACCCGCACTTCACCAGCTGCACCGGGGGTCAGCAGGCTGGGTTACGGAGGGGGGTGGCGAAGCTGTCGGAGTTCGCAATTGGGAGCGCTAATTACTTACTCCTGTTCCATTGTCACACACTATCACTCGGTTCCGTGGAAAGTCTGTCATCTTCGGTCGCAGCTAGGCAGGAAGAGTCACAAGCTACATGGTAACTACGCGCCCGTTCCAACGAAGATAGAGGAGCACCTATGTTTGTCGCAAGAAAGCTCATGTCACAGGGGAGCGGGCTCGGTGATCGGAGTCTCCCGCGCTTGGTAATGCATGCGGTTAGCCCCATAACGACCCACCGCGCACGGCTTGCCAATTTGCCACTGTGTCCCACTGTCCTTGGCTATTCTATCTTAGAACTCTGATTCGCATACCTATAGTTGTTACCGTCGCCGAGCTGGTTTTTCGTAAGCGCTGAACGCTCCATGCCAGGCGTCCTAGCCTAAGATGAGCACCAAGCTAGTTAAGAAGCTTCTGAATTCGCTGATTCAGGAGAACCAGGCCCCTCAGGAAGTAGCAAAGGCGCAGAAGGCGAAGGCTAAGAAGAGGGCGGCGAAGGTTGCCAAGAAGCAGAAAGAGCTGCAGAAGGAGGCGCAGAACCTGAAGGCGCAGAAATTGATTGCGAAGAAGAACCTGCGGTACTTCCAGGAGACCCAGAAAACCAGCGCGCTGAACGCAGAGTTGATGAACCAGCTGCTGAACGGCGGGGCCAAGAAAACAAAGTAAAGCGCTTGGCTGCCGGGCCCGGCGCACTGGACATTCTGCAGCGCCAGCGAATTGTGGCCATCAGGCCTGGCGTTGACGCGTGCGTTCTGAAGCCGCCAGCGGTGCGCTCAACGACGACGACCATGTGGCCCGTAGCCAGCCCCCTCGGCGCCAGGCCTCGGGCACACCCTTGCCCAGCGTCTCAGCTTGGCGCCAATCAGCACCGACAACTCCGTTGCCACTCTCTCGTACACCGGCAACTTACCGGAGGGGGCCCCAGCACCTCTTCACCCGTCCCCCCTCCCTCCTCCCTCACGTCTCCCCACCTCCCACACCGCACACCCACAACCTCCCGATGCCGGGCCCATACACAACACACGCCCCGCCGCTGCAAACACCTCGTCGTCCCGCAAGCAGCTGCCGAAGGCAGCAGCAGCACCAGCAGCAGTAGCGGCGCCGGCGGCAGCGGCACGGCATTCGGCGACCCCAATACACTCGTAGGCATGCTCATGGCATACGCGGTGCAGCTCCAACAGGAGCAGCAGCAGTCCGCAGCTAACCCACACGCCGGGGCGGAGGTGCACGTGGAGGGCATTACGTTCCACCCTCCGGGAGCAGAGTCTCCCCTGCTTGACAACGTCAGCATGGTCCTACCGCCCAACAGCTTGGGGTTAGTCATCGGGCGGTCGGGGTCGGGCAAGACGACGTTGTTGCAGGTGCTGGCGGGGCTAACGGAGCAGTCTTCCGGACGGATACGGATTGTCAACCTGGGGGCAGGAGCTGCAGGCAGCAGCAGCAGCAACGGCAACGGTGTTGGCGGCTACGGCGGCGGGAGTGGGAATGGCAATGGGCAGTACCCGGCGGCGGGGCCGGGGGCGGCGGCAGGGGCGGCGGCGGGGTCAGGGCCCGGGGGACTGTCCGTGGAGGACCGCATGCAGCAGGTGGGTGGGTGGGGTGGTGGCTGGGCGCGTGTGTTTTAACCTTCCGGTGGGTGTACGTGGTTGCAGCAGGTGGGTGGACGTCGTGCTGACTGGGCGGGTTTGCGGCGTTGTACAGCCCTGTGCGGCCCTGTAGGCGAGGAGTGGGTTGAGGTTGGGTGCATGGGGTGCGGGTGCGTGCGTGAGGCTGCTGGTGAGGGTCGACGTATATGCAGGGCTTGAGCGGCACACAGCGGGCGCACCCGCGAGTTCTTGTAGATGGCTTTCCTTCCTACCTGCGTCTTACACCTTCACCACACCTTCACCGAATATTGCATCCCACAGACATGCATCCTGGCCCGGCCACCATGCAGCTAACCACGCATGCGCACGCCCGTACCCTCTGTTGAAGGGTTGCATGATGGGCGGCTCCCCTCCCACTCCCCTGCCATGCACTTGTCCCTCCCACCACCCCTTGCCATTCCCTCCCTGCCGCAGGTGGGGCTGGTGTTCCAGTTCCCCGAGCGCCACTTCCTGGGGTCGGACCTGGTGCAGGTGCGGAGGGGAAGTGGACCTGGTCCAGAGGGTGGGGGTGCGGCGTGCAATGATAGTAACCGCTTGCAGAAGGGAAGGGGGGAAGGAGGTGTGTAAGGCCTGCCAGGAACGGTACGGCATCAGCTGTGCTGCCTGCAACACACCGCCCTACACAACTGCTGTCCCCGGCTCATCCTATTCCAGCGCAAGTGCCCTGGTACCCGCTGCTTGTGTCACTTTCCTCCCCAGCCTCCCTTCCTGCCTCTTGCTTGGCTCACAATGTGCTCGTCCCTCCCCTTGCCTTACCGTCCGCCACCTCCCCCAGGAGCTGACCTTCACGTGGCCTCGCCTTCCGCAGTACTGGGGGGAGCGGCAGCTGCTGTCGGCACGCATGCAGCAGGTGAGTGTGCGTGTGTGCGATTGTGCGTGGGTGTTTGAGTGCTTAAGCGGAGGGCATGGGTTGCGGCGAAATGGGATGGCATAAGCGGCCGCCGCCGCTGGTGTGCGTGCAGCACGGGGGGGCAGGGGGGTGGTGGGGTTGGGAGGGGGGTGTAGCGGGCGGGTAGGGGTCGTAATGGGGGCAGTATTACAGTGGGGTACGCGCACGGAGGAACGCAGTGGGTGGGTTCGAAAGGGGTGTTGACATTGTACAAGCAGCGCGACTGCCGGCAGCACAACCTGCTGAACTTCTCCCGCCTGCTCTGCCACCCCTTATACCACACATCGTCACCATCCTTTGCTGCCCACACGCCACGTGCAGGTGCTGGCGGCGGTGGGCCTGTAGCACATCTCGTCGTACATTCCCGCCCTTTCAGCCCACACACCCTGTCCCGCACCATCCAATACACCCCCATCCTGTCCATAAACCCACCCCCCAGGTGCTGGAGGCTGTGGGCCTGCAGCACGTCCCGCTGCACGTGCCCCCCTGGGCGCTCAGCGGGGGGCAGCAGCGGCGCCTGGCCCTGGCCATCCAGCTGGTGCGGGGCCCTGCGCTGCTGCTGCTGGACGAGCCGCTGGCGGGGCTGGACTGGGTGGCCAGGCAGGAGGTGGTGGCCATTCTCAAAAAGCTCAAGGTAAGCTTTCACTAGGGCAGTGGGACGAAGCGTCGCGGGTGGGACGGTCTTCGGTTAAGGGGCGGTCGGCGCCGAAGGGTGGGGGCCTACAGTTGGTGCTGCCTTGAAGTACGGCATCATCCGTGTACCCTGACTGCTGAGGAGTGCTTGAGAGGGCGTTGTTGACCGATTAGCATTTGCCCTTGCCACGCTGACCCGCACAGGAGCAATGCACGGCGCTGATGGTGTCGCGCATGCCACTGGGCTGTACTCAATACACGTTCCCCCTACACCTCTGCTAACCCACACAGGAGCAGTGCACGGTGCTGGTGGTGTCGCACGACCTGGCGGAGATCGCCCCCCTGGTGGACTGCGCGTGGCGCATGCGGCTGGGGGGCACATGCGAGCCGGTGGCCTGGCCGCCGCCGGACCTGGCGGGGCTGGAGCAGTGAGGCGGAAGCTGAAGGAAGCTGGCGGGGGTTTCGTCAGAAGCTGGCGGACGCTGGGGTGGAAGCTGGGAAGAGCTCATGGGGAGGGTGCAAGGGGAAAGCGTGGAGGCCGAGGAGGGCATCACGCGGCGGTGTGGGCGTTGCATTAGCTGGGGGCGTTTGACGTGATGAAGAGCTGCATGGATGGAGAGCCGCATGGATGGAGCGGGTGGCTGAGGGACGTTTCGATATGAGGGCGTGGGTGAGGTGAGGCGGTGTGAGGCGGCGGGTGCTGATGGTGGTGGCTGTGGTCGATCGTGCGAGCGGGGCGTAGCAGGGCCCAAGGCGTAAGGCCCGCTTGCTGTCATGGGCGCGTGTGGCAAGGGGCCAGACGGCCAGGGGTGCTGCGGGGTAGCTGTGAAGCGCGATAGCAGCCTCTGGCGGTGGGGTGGGCAGGATCTAGGCTGTGGCCATACCTTAGGTCCGGGGCACCGTTGCAAATATGACGTCAGAGCCTTTACATTTATTCATCTGAAGGTTGCAGGGGCTTGCAAAGTTGGAATCCGATCCTGGCAAGCACACGTGGGCAGATATCACGCCTCACCAGCCACAGCGACCTACTCGACTCGACCTACTCGACTTTGAAGGACTCGCCGCACTACCTGCTATCAGTAAACCAGAGTAAACTCACAAACAGGGGACAGGGGACTGGGAAAGGAAACGGGAAACCACTGTAAGCGGCACTCAGACATGTCTCCAAGGGCAGGTCAAGGGCGCTCACCACAGGCCCAGGCGCAACCCAGGCAGCTCCACTACCGAAGGTTATTTAATTAAACAGAGGCTTTCAGCCTTTTTAGTTACCCCTCGGTGTACCGGCACAGCGCACATGCTTGTGCGTGCATGCGTGCAGTGTACTAACCCTCAGTTATTCAGCTCCACAGTACCCACTGAAGTCGAGATCACATTCATTTTTTGATCGACGTTGTCGCGCCTTACCGCTTACGCACTTTTGGCTCTGCTGGCCGTACGTCCTAACGTCACGTCACGTCAAGTCAAAGTGGGCACGCGCACTTCCAAGCGCGCTCGTTCCCCTTGTCATGTGTTTATAAAACATCAACATCCTGCCAGTCCTGTTCAGCAGCGCTACAAGTCTGCTCATGCAGTGGGTCCTTAATCCTGCTTTCAAGTTGAACTCATACTCCGCGCCACCCTGCCTGTACCAAAAGTTCCCGAGGACATATAGCTGCCGCTAACAGAACGCGAGCGCGCGAGAGCAACAATGTTTAGAGGCTTGCTTGGAGGCTTGTTCGGTGTAAGTCCTATCGCCGTCATTTCCACGACCAAACGCTGCGGCAGTGGCTCGCTATTAGTCTCAATTATAATGCGCCCACATGCGCGAACAATGTTTTGCACGGCCCCCTCTCCGCGTCCCTGCAGAACAACGACAATGGCCCGCCGGGGGGCCCGCCGGGGGGCCCGCCTGCTGAACAACAAAACAACAATCCCAACAATCCCAATAAAAACAACAACAACAACAACCCCATGTGGATGGTTGCTGCTGCGGGGGGCGTAGCCTTGGGCGCAGCACTCGCAGCCAACGCGTTGCGCAGCCGACACCAGCAGTCTGCCGTTGGCGACAGCTTGTGCGTATCCGACAGCGTGTGCGCCTCTACGCTACCATCTCACCGGCAGGGCGGCCGATGCCCGCTGCCTGACAGCAAGGACGAGGACTGGGCCGCCCTGTGGTCACTCATATGGCCCGACGGGTCTAGGCCGATACCGGACACGGATATCGGCAAACCTGCCATGCTGCTGGCTGCGAAGCCTTCAGAGCAGGACCTGGCAGACTACGCCATCAAAAGGATGGGTAAGCGGCTCAAGCTGCTGCACCAGGAATGGGAGGTGTATGACGACGACAATGACCGCAACGTGGGCGACTTGGTCTTTGGTGGCCTGTCGTTCCACGGCCACGATGTCCACGTGGTTGTGGAGGTCAAGTACCTCGACTTCAGCAACGAGGGAAAGACTGCGCGCAGCAGGCGGACAGCCCAGCGGAAGGAGGTGAAGGACCAGGCCACAAAGTATGCGCGGCTGTGGGCTCATCAGAACCATGGGAGCGGCGTTTCATACCCCCTGATGGTCATTGGTGTGGCCCTCACAAACGAGGAGCAGCTGCCGTGTGTCTGGCTGAAGCAGCAGAGCTGCTCTGACCGCATCATTCAACTTGCTGAACCGGCCTGGGACGGAGCAGGTTGGGTGTGATAGATGACACCGTCTAAAAAGCGAGGGTAGCTAGGGGTTGGGCTCAGGGCACGTGCAGGTACTGCACATACGTACGATGGCATGGAAGGACAAGTGATGTTGAAACCGTTGGTAGCTTTACCATACATGTCAATTGTGAACTATGTATAATGTGAGCAAGCAATGCCAGTAGCTGAGACGATCATATATGGTACGCTACTGTGGTTATGTATGTGTCAAAGGGGGTGTAGTTTACATTCACCTTCGTTGCTTGCTTGTCTTAAAGAAGTATAATTATGGCGGCTGACGGTTGGGTTTGCATTGCACGAAGTAGCATAAGTAGTGTAAGTTCCGTCTTGTGTGTAAAGGACCTAGTGTGCCGTTCTTTGCCATCTTGACAAGTTGAGACAGTCACGCAATACATCAGGTTGCCAACCAGGTTGGCCCCTTGCGCTTGCTGGGCCACGGCACTGCAGATTTTGCTTGGTTGCAAGGAAGGCCATACAGTACCGTATGTAACTGGACGGTAAGTGATTCCAACAATCATATTTTGTCTCTAAAATAATTACGAACGGAACGATGCCATAGCGTCTACTTCTGTCGTACCAAACCAAGGAAGGGGCAGATACGAGGGGCGGGGGCACAGGGCTGGGGTCATGGGGTGCAGGTGCGTGCATGCACAGAACGGCATTGTAGGGTTGATGATAGGTCATAAGATGATTGGGTAATGAATAGAAGCTCCGGCAGCTGGGTTGCATTGCGGCAAAAAAATGGGGTAGTAGTTGGGTCCCCCACACCTTGCGTAACCCACGCAGCACAGTCTGTACATACCATGCAAGATAGACCGCCACAGCCAGGGGCCTCCCCTGGCCACGCTACTTACTTTTGGGGCTGGCCGCACATGCATGCCCAACAACTGAGACAGATTGACTGTGTGCCAGTACCACCGTAGTAGTCACGTAGCAACGCCCAACCAAGCGCTGAAAGTCAACCGCGTACCGGTACCAAGTCTGGGCAAGCAGCAGAGGAGGTTTCCTGCTGGTCAGGGGAGGCCATGCAGGCCAGGGGAGGCCCCACAACTAAATAGGCTTTGGAGCGCGAAGCTGTGACTGTTGCATGGCAGAGAAACACCTGCACTGATGGATATCTGGCCTTGAGCGTCAGCGCTCGTAGGCTGACCATTCGGAAAGACTGAACTTTGGTCTCCTGCCCGCCGAACCCCACATGCCAAGGGTGGCCTGTTGCGACCATCAGGGTTAGGTTAGGTTAGGTTAGGCTAGGTTGTCTACAGGGGACCCCTACCGGTTGGGGTGTCGTACCACACCCACCACCCCGAGAGGGCAATGGGACAGCCCTTCCAAAGCCCAAAAGCTCGCTACTGCCGCACAAGTACCGGTATGATGACCGCAGG
>VFQN01001532.1_pt1 | contig 38449 bp, 34 predicted proteins | sample 3512371 | NCBI WGS metagenome assembly VFQN01 (sample SAMN10412370, study PRJNA504923) | tailings metagenome | isolation source: Replicate 2 from Balatoc abandoned mine | place: Philippines: Itogon, Benguet | collected 2017-08-28
GTTTTAAGGTGAAGCTTCTATTCTTGATCTACTAATATTCTCTAATAATGAAACAAAACACCTTAAAGTGGTTAAGCTGTAGTCTGATACTACTATTCATTCTTTCCTGCAAAAAACAAAAGGGAGCTTTGGATGACTTCGATTCCGGAAGATTTGATTTTGTTTGTATTTGGAATAAAAATGGTGTACAAGATACAGCCACTGGTGAGGTGTCCGGACCATATTCACAATCACCATATTATTATTTTCGAGTAAAACAGGAATTGGGAGGAATTAGTGCCCTGAAGGATTTTGAAGTCGGATCATATTCAAAAATGGTAAATGAATCTTTTTATTCTGCAGGATTGTTAATAATACATTCAAAGATTACTTATGAAGAGCATGATTCGGATCATCTGCTGGTTCATTTTCAATCATTAGAAACCTCAAGTGATACATTGAATGGGACATTTAAACTAATCCGAAAAGAATAAGAATATGTTTGGAATGAGAATAATATCTTTTTTACTGATTTGTGTATTTCTGGCAGGTTGCCATAAAGAAAACGGAAAGCATGAGTATGAAATGCGTCTGTTATTTGACAGTGGAGATGTGTTTACAAGTAATGGAACGATAAGGGAAAATAAACTAAAAAGAAGAAAGGGCCAGGAGCTATATATTGATATGTTTAATGGGTATATGTTTCTGAAAGTAAAAGATAATAAATTTGTATGCACTGACCCACTTTACTTAACCAGCAGTACTCCGGTAGCTTTTGCAAATGGACAAACAGGATCTTTTAAAGGGGATGTTTATTTTGAAGGAAATTATACCCAAAAAGGAAGAGCTTATACGGTTGATGATGGAACTTTTGAATTTATATGGCGGGACATGACAACCGGTCAACCTGTTAATAGTATTGTATACAAAGGCAAATGGACCTTGAAACGAAAATAAATTTGTTTTTGAAATGCTTCACCTTGAACTCGTTTTAAGGTGAAGCTTTCTATTCTTGATCTACTAATACGCTCTAATAATGAAACAAAACATATTAAAGTCGTTAAGTTTTAGTTTGATCCTGCTCTTTTCCTTTTCTTGTAAAAAAGAAAAAGGGGTATTAGACAGTCTTACTTCTGGTAACTTTGATTTTGTGTATATATTGAACAATCATTCAAATCAAGACACCATTATAGGTGAATTGACAGGACCTTATATAAAATCTGGTTTGTATATTTTTAGGGTAAGACAAGAATTATCAATGGACAAACAATTGAAAGCTTTCACAGTTGGAACTTTTAAGAGTGTAATTAATGGCTATTTTATAGCTCAGGTTAATACAGACGCCACAATAACCTACGAAGATCATAATTCTAACAATTTGCTTGTTCGTTTCGAGTCGGGGGATACATTATCGGGTAGTCTCAATTTAACCAGAAAAGAATGAAAACAATGATAAGATCAATATTAATAGCCTTTTTACTTACCGGATTTTTTGTTTCCGGATGCCTCAAAGAAAAAGGGAAGCATAAATATGAAATGCAATTACTGTTTGATAATGGCGAAGTATACAAGGACGAGGGGATCTTAGATGAGACTAAAATACCAGAATATAATGGTAAAGCCGTATATACAACTGTCTTTAATGATTATTATTTCCTGAAAGTAAATGACAAACTTGTCTGTTCGGGATCTCTAATTATTATTAATGGAAAACACGGGGATATTTACTTTGAAGGGGCTTACACTCGAAAAGGAAGGGCTTTTATAGTGGATGACGGTTATTTTGAAGTCATTTGGCGCGATAATGCTGGTGATCCTCTAACTAATTCAGTTCTGACTGGCAAATGGACCTTGAAACGAAAATAAATTTGTTTTTTGAAATGCTTCACCTTGAACTAGTTTTAAGGTGAAGCTTCTATTCTTGATCTACTAATATTCTCTAATAATGAAACAAAACACCTTAAAGTGGTTAAGCTTTGGTTTGATACTACTATTCATCCTTTCCTGCAAAAAGAAAAAAGGCGCCCTGGATGATTTTGATTCCGGAAGGTTTGATTTTGTGTGTATCTGGAATAAAAATGGGGTTCAGGATACATTAACAGGTGAAGTAACAGGACCTTACACGCACTCCATGAGCTACTATTTTACGGTCAGACAAGAACCGGGAACTCCAGTCAAAAGCTTTTGGGCAGGAGGTTATGAAGGAATGGTAGACGGTCAGTTTTCTTCCCAGGGTTTGTGGTCATTGAGTGGAAATATTTCTTACCCACCGGCGGGTTTGTGGATCCGTGGAAAAATCATATACGAGGAACATGATTCGGATCATTTGATGGTTTCTTTTCAGTCTAAAAACGATACGATAGATACAATGAGTGGACTATTTAAACTAACCCGAAAATAAAGAAAGAATGATTGGAAACAGAATAATCCCTTTTTTACTGGTTTGTATCCTTTTAATTGGAGCTTGTAAAAAAGAGAACGGAAAATTCGCGTATGAAATGCGTTTGATGTTTGACAGTGGTGATACGTCTGTCGAGACAGGAGATATTAATGAAAAAAGCAAGGATAAGCGTTCTCGGGTAATGCACGTAAACATTTTTAATGAACTTATCTTCATCAAAGTGAAGGACAAGCAATTGGTATGTTCGGATGAAATTGCTTTCCGTACGACGAAACCTGCGAATTTTTCAAATGGAACAAAAACCGGGTTCTACGGTGATATTTATTTCGAAGGAAATTATTCACAGAAGGGGCGGGCTTACACCGTTGAAGATGGTTACTTTGAATTTGTTTGGCGGAATCCGACGACAGGTGCTCCTGTGGACAGCATCGTACACAAAGGCCGATGGACCTTGAAACGAAAATAATAAATACTACTATGATACAAAAAACATACAAATGGCTCATTTTAAGCCTCTTTTTTTCACTGGTATTGTCATCCTGTAAAAAAGAAAAAATGGCTAAAATGAAAAGAGGGAAGTATGAAATGATCAATATTCGTACGTTTCCTGGTGGAGAAAAAGACACCATATCCTGTTTTGTTTATGGGCCGAGGGTGTTGGAACATCATTATTATTTCACCACTGAAGTGGACAATAAAGTGATCGATGAAATTGATATTGGAGTAAACAGAAGAAGAATGCTGACGAAGGGGCCTTTTGCAAAACGAGTAGAGTCCACGAGTATCCGTTTTTACTCGGATAATTTTGCATTGCCGGGATATTTTGGAGGTCCCGTCGATTCCTATGATTTGCAGGAATCCAAATTAACAATGAATTATTCGAATTCAGGAAATAGTTATACGGCTTCACCAGAAGAAGCAATGTATACCGGATATGTTGAATTTAATTGGGTTGAGCCATGAAAATGTTATCAGTAAGTGCAGTGCTCATCTTGTTGATGAGCATGATACATGCATGTAAAAAGGAAAATGCGAAAGAAAAATATGTGTTTCGCTTAGAGTTCAGCTCAGGTGATGTATGGGAAAAGGAATGTTACCTGTTTGAAAAGCACAAACGAAATAAACGTTATGAAAAGAGCGGAGTGAAAGAAGTGGTGGATCTGAAACGCACAGAGAATGTCATTTACACAGATGTGCTAAAAGGGGAAACGGTTTTGTACAAAGTCAACGACAACATGTTGATCGGGGCAAGTAATGCAAATCTCATCGTTTCAGATTTCAGTATCTTGAACCACCAAAGCGGTTTGATGCAGGGATTCATGGAGTTGGAAGGAAATTACGAGCAGCACCGAAGAGAATACCAGGTCGAAAACGGCACCTTTAAGTTTCAATTACACGGAGCACTTTATAACATACCGGATTCTGTTTATACCGGCAAATGGACTTTGAAGAGAAAATAATCCTTGCTAAATAACAGGCTATCTGCGTTCTCTTCCGGGAATGAGGCAAAAATCCGTCTTAGAATAGATCACTTTTTGTTTCATGCGGAAAATTGTTCAGCTCAGGGAGATCTGAATCCGGCGCAATGGTGAACGAGATCGGGCACCTGTGCAGGAAATAACAGGTAAATTTCTCATCCTGTTTGAGGAGGAACGACGAGTTTGATGAGAAATTCTGTTATGATCTGCTTACAGGTCGATCGGTTTACCGCGCCTGGATTTTTTGTTACTACCTCAGCATTTAGCTTTTCCAAAGCTATGCTTCGTCTTCACCAGCAATGCCGGTTCTTTCATCAATGGAAAAAGTGAGGGAAGGGAAGTAATCATGCAAGATGTGCAATTAAATGAAGAATCCCCCTTTCAAACGTCTGAATTAGTTACTAATTTCCGGCGCTTTTCACCACCTGTTAAAATCATAACTAACTGATTTTTATTTTTAAAAGCCGGATTTCGTTGAGTGAATAGCATGTTTCACTTTCTTGTTTTTAGTTAAAAATCTGTAATCAAGGACTATCTTTGCGCCTCAAAACTGAGATAACCTAATTATGTTCAGATTTTTACAACTTTTCCTGCTTGCGTTCCTCCTTTCTTCGGCAAATTACGTTCTTGCTCAGAGAGATACCGTTTTTTGGTTTGCAGCACCTGATGTTTCCGCCGGAGTCGGACAGGTTCCCATCATGCTTCGTTTTCAATCGTACGACCAGGCCGCAACAATTACCGTTTCGCAGCCGGCAAACGGAACCTTTATTCCTTTAACGCTAAGCATGCCGGCATTTTCAAGCGACAGCCTGAATCTGAGTTCCTTCATTGCCCAGATCGAAAGCCCGAATGGTGATGTGATTTCCAACAACGGCTTGAAAATTTCATCCAACGGGTTGATCAATGTGGTTTACGAAGTAAATGCTCCCAACAACAAGGAAAGCTTCAGTCTCAAAGGCTCAAAAGCATTGGGAACAAACTTCTATACGCCGTTTCAAAAATACTGGAACAATGCGGTCACGACACCGGCAACCTATTCCGGAATCGAAATTGTCGCTTCAATCAATAATACAACCGTGTTGATCACGCCCAGAACCGGAATTACAGGACATGCAGCAAATGCAACCTTCTCAGTGGTTCTCAATGCAGGACAAACCTATAGCGCGCGCGATGTAAATGTATCGGCTGCAACTTCGCTTGCCGGATCTATTGTTTCCGCGAATAAGCCTGTTGCAATTACCTTGTTTGACGGTCAGTTGGTACAATCAACCTGTTCGGATATGATCGGGGATCAGATGATTCCGACACCTTCCATCGGGACGGATTATGCGATTTACAAAGGAACATCTGCCAATGACCGGATTTATGTCCTGGCAACTCAGAATGGTTCGAATATCGATGTAACCGGAGCGAGCATGACTTCCACGCTGATCAATTCAAGTGAAACACTGGAAATCCCGATGACCGATGAAATCCTGTATATTAAAGCGAGCAAACCGGTTTATGTGTACCATGTTTCAGCTTTCGGTTGCGAATTGAACGGGGCAATTGTTCCGAGTCTGAACTGTAAAGGAAACAACAACATGGCCTTTTCCCGTTCAAGTTCTGATTCGTTGGGAATTGTTTTGGTAACCAGGAGCGGATACGAAGGAAATTTCCTCTTAAACGGAAGTTCCGGTTTGATTACAGCGGGAATGTTTCAGAATGTTCCGGGAACCATGGGACAATACAAAGCAGCACGCATCTTTTTTAATACCGCTCAGATTCCGGTCAACAGCCACAACATGATCGTAAACCTGGCAGATATTTTCACCATGGCAACGATTACCGGCGGTGGTACAAATACCGGTTCAATGTACGCTTACAATACAGATTTCTATGCAACAGCTTTTTCACATGCCGGAGCAGATGATACGGTTTGTGCCAATGTGAATTATACCTTATCCGGAAACGTTGGCGGTGGTGCGGTAACGGGTTCCTGGTCAAGCAACGGTTACGGTTCTTTCCAGAACGGCTTGAATTCCGTTCCGAATATTTATGTTCCGAGTCCGTTGGACACCTTGATCAGCCCGATTCGGGTGATCCTTTCCACAACCGGTTTTTGTCCGACAGCGCGTGATACGATGTACCTGGAAATTACTCCGGCACCGATTGTCAATGCGAATACCGATCAATCCATTTGTGAAAACAATTCGGTCATTCAACTGAACGGAATGATCAGCGGTGGTGCCGCAACCGGAATCTGGAGCACTGCCGGAACCGGAGTTTTTCAACCGAATGCTTCTGCATTGAATGCGTTGTATGTACCTTCTGCGGCAGATCTTTCCGCCGGATTATTACAATTCGTACTCACTTCAACCAACGCGGTTTCCTGTGCAACAGTAACAGATACGATGAAAGTACTGTTTACTCCGGCTGCTGCAGTTCAGGCAGGGGCAGATACGATGATTGTTTGTGCGAATAATTCCAATGTTTCACTTTCCGGAACAGTCAGCGGGCCAACCACAACCGGGAAGTGGCTGACAAGCGGAAACGGAATTTTTTCTCCGAATAACAGCTCCTTGAATTGTACCTACATTCCAAGTGTGGCAGATACGACAGCAGGTTTTGTGTGGTTGTATCTCGAATCCACATCCAACGGAAATTGTTTGCCGGTGCAAGACAGTATATATGTATCGATCAACAGCGCTCCGAAAGTAGATGCCGGCCCGAATCAGTTAAAATGCTCCAATAATTCCCTGGTTCAGTTGAACGGAAGTGTTACAGGCGGACCTTTTGGCGGAATCTGGAGTGGTGGAGCCGGAGTTTTCACTCCTTCCAACACCGCAATGAATGCAACATATAAACCAACTGCCGCTGAAGTTTCTGCGGGAAGTGTGGTATTGACCTTGACTTCTACGAATAACGGAACGTGTACGGTTGTTTCGGATGCCATGCAGATCAATTTCGTAGCACCTCCTTTTGCGAATTTCAGTGCCACAAACGTGTGTGAAGGTTTCCCGAATGTCTTCAGCGATTTCTCGCTTCCGGGTTCAGGTACTTTAACCAACTGGTCGTGGAAATTTGCAAGCGGGCAAACAGCATCTGTTTCAAATCCTACATATAGTTACCCTTCTTCGGGAACTTACCCGGTGGAATTGATTGTAACCAATTCAAACGGTTGTAAAGACACGGTTTCAATCAACGTTTCCGTTTTTGATAAGCCGGTAGCCAATTTTACAACAGTCAATTCCTGTCCGAATAACCAGGTAACAGTAGCATTTACAGATGCTTCGGTAAGTTCCGATGCAATCAATTACTGGTTCTACGATTTCGGAGGACAAGGATCCGCTGCAATGGCAAATGTGAATCAGCAATTCGCCAGCGGAGGAACATATACGGTCACACATATTGTTTCGACCACAAATGGCTGCTCGGATACGATTGTTCTTCCGGTAGTCATTGATCCGCTTCCCGATGCAGGGTTCTATTACAATTCGAACGGTGGAATGAACATCGGTGCGGTATTTAACTTCATCGACACGTCGGATTATGCAGTAAGCTATTCCTGGTCTTTCGGTGACGGCTCAACGTCAGCTGCTACCAATCCGAGTCATACCTATTATTCGAACGGAAATTACTACATCGTTCTGCAGGTAACAAACGCTTTGGGGTGTACGGACAGTGCTGTTCGTTTCATTGCCATTAATACGGTAACAACTGAAATCACCACCTTGATTCCAACGGTTATTTCTCCGAACGGAGACAGCTCGAATGATGTGTGGAAACTGGATTTCCTCAAATTGGGATATCCGAATGTGCACATTGAGATTTACAATGAGTGGGGCCAAACGATTTTCACTTCCGACGGCTATGAAGAACCTTGGGATGGAACATTTGACGGTCAGCCCGTTCCGGACGGGAATTACCTATTCGTCATTCAGCTCAATGCGAATGCAAGCCCGGATATCTACAAAGGAGTATTAATGGTGTTAAGAAAAAGAGACTGATATGAATAAGAAGTATTTTATTACAGGCTTGTTTGTGGTTTTGCTCTTCGTTTCTTTCGGACAACAGCAAAGTATTTTCACAAATGTATTGGCAAATCCGCTGCATTATTCGCCCGCATATGTAGGAAGCACGAATTACCATGAAGTGAGTTTTTTCAACAGGAGTCAATGGGTTGGATTTAAAGATGCCCCGCGAAACTTCTATTTGAATTTCCATGGATCCTTCAAAAACAGGGCAAAGCACGGATATGGCGTTCAGATTCTGTCAGAACAAACAGGATTGCTGAGCAGAACCGGAATTTATGTGAATTACGGCTACCAGATTAAAATGAGTAAAAAGTGGAAAATGGGATTGGGAGTTCGTCCCGGTTTTGTGCAATACCGCATTCGTTTGTACGATGCCGTTGTTGCAGATGCCGGAGATCCGATTTTCACAGGAAATACCTATTCGGGAAATGCATTCGATGTCAATGCAGGTTTCCGTCTTTACAGCGATAAATTTGAATTCAGCGGAGGAATTGACCATTTGATCGGGAAAGATCTGAATTTGTCTTCCTACAACCAAAACCTGCAATTCCATTACACCTTGATGACTTCCTACAAGTTTCAGTTCAAAAAGAATTGGGAGTTGAGACCGGCACTTTTGTTCCGATACACGAAACCGGTTCCTTCACAACTTTCGATTATGGCCCAATTGTCCTACAAAGACAAGTTTTTCGGAGGTCTGAATTTCAGAACAAAGGATGCCATCGGGATTTTCCTTGGAATCCGTTTGAAAAACCGTTTGAGTATCACGTATGGTTATGATTACAGCTATACGAAAATCAGGAAGTACAGCGCCGGTTCGCATGAAGTGGGAATTTCCTTCATCATCACCAAAAACAGACCCTCGCTGGAAGAAGAAGATGATAAATTGAATAATAGTATTCTTGAAGATCTCCAGAAGGAAATCGAAAAGGATAAATAGTACGATGAATTTAGAGCTTATGAAATTACGTCGAATAATAGTACTGTTAGCGTTGATTTTTACGGTCGGATCTTTTGAAAGTAAAGGTCAGATTGATTCCGTTTTTTGGTTTGCAGCACCATGGGTCACACCGAGCCACGCCGGAAACACGCCATTGGTTTTGAGAATTTCAACCTTCAATTCGCCTACAACAGTACGTGTATACCAACCTGCCGGAACCTACGATTCTACCTTTGTAGTTCCTGCAAACTCCCTGAATTCTCATTTCCTGACTTCAATTGTTAACACGCTGGAATCAAAACCTGCAGACAACATATTGAATTACGGGATTAAAATTGAAGCGGATACCTTGATTACGGTAGTTTATGAAGTGGTTACAAACGTCAATAACCCGGAAACATACTCCTTGAAAGGACAAAATGCCGTTGGAACCGAGTTTGTCTGTCCTTTTCAAACAAGTTGGGGAAACGGGAGTTATTCTCCGATTCAGCCGAAATCCATGATTTGTATTGTAGCAACCGAAGACAACACAACTGTCTGGATTACGCCGAAAGCAACAGTAGTCGGTCATCCGGCGGGAATTACCTATTCCGTTGTGCTAAATAAAGGACAAACATATACGGTCGAAAATACTTCGCAGGCAACCAATACTCCCGGAAATAACCTTGGCGGAACGATTGTCGTCGCCAATAAACCGATTGCAGTTACAGTTTCCGATGATTCGGTAACCAACTCAGGCGGTGGCTGCCGGGATTTGATGGGAGATCAGATTGTTCCGGTAGATGTGGTCGGGACGAACTATATTGTGAACCGCGGAAACATGTTTGCGAATTCCCAGGAAGGAATTTTCATCGTTGCAACACAAAACTTCACGTCGGTAACTGTGACCACCTCTTTGGGAACTTTTTCACAGCTTCTGAACCAGGGAGATACCTGGAAATATACATTGACAGCAACAGAAACATTGGCATATGTGGATGCGGATAAAAACGTGTACGTCCTTCAGGCAAGTGGTTTCGGTTGTGAATTGGGTGAAGCATTGCTTCCGCCGATCAACTGTGCAGGATCAAGCCAGGTGAGTTTTACACGGACCAATTCGGAGACCTTTATCCTGAATATTTTATGTCCTACGGCAGCAATCAATGACTTTTTATTGAACGGAAGTGCAACACTTGTTCCCGGTTCTGCTTTTAACCCGGTTCCCGGAACAGGCGGATTCTGGAGTGGTGCGCAAATCACATTCAGCACGACAAACATTCCGGTAGGTTCATCCAACCTGATTACCAATTCAAGCGAATATTTCGGAATGGGGGTAATCAACGGTGGAGCAGGCTCGGGATGTTATTATCACTACATGTCATCTTTCAACCGGAAAGTCTACGTCAAAGCCGGAAACGATACTACTTTGTGTAACGGAGATCCTTCTGTATTACTGAATGGTTCGGTGGAAGGTGGAACAACAACCGGTCAATGGTCGGTTTTGAACGGAGCAGGAACGTTCGTCAATTCGGTAGATTTATCCACTTCATACGTTCCTTCAGCATCTGATTATACGCAGGGAACATTGACTTTCCTCTTGACCTCTACCGGGAATTGTGACCCGGTGAGAGATACGATGGTCGTGAATTTCATTCAATCACCGGTGGCAAATGCCGGAACGGATGATTCGTATTGTAAGAACAATGTGGGAACTGTACCGATTACCGGTGCGTTTTCGTATGCGGCCGCTGCAACCTGGAGCGGTGGAAACGGAGGTTCTTTCGGAAACAGTGCTTCTACTTCGACAACGTATACGCCTTCTCCTGCTGATATTGCTGTCGACAGCGTATTGTTGTTTTATACAACTGCCGGAAGCTTCTTCGCTTGTCCGAACAGGCAGGATACCGTTGTGCTTCGCTTCACGGAAGCTCCTTTTATCGAAGCGGGAGGTGATCAATTGGTTTGTTCGAACACCACGGAAGTGGCATTAAACGCAGTGATTTCAGGAATTACAAATACAGGAGTCTGGACAGCGAATGGAACCGGAGGTTTTTCCCCGTCTCAGACGAACCTGAATGCAAGCTATGTATTATCGACAGCGGATATTTCCAATGGTTTGGTGACCTTGTACCTGGAATCAACGAATAACGGAAACTGCTTGGCGGTACACGATAGTTTGCAGGTTCAGATCATTGATTTCCCGGTGGTGACCATTACTTCGATGGATTCCATTTGTTCGAATAATGCCGCTTTAGGGCTTACAGGAACGGTTTCTGCCGGATTCTCTACACAATGGACAACTTCCGGATTCGGAACCATTACAGATCCGTCAAACTTATCTACTTTTTACAGCATTTCCCCGGTGGATGTTACCAACGGATTCATCGATATCATTTTATCGACAACCGGAATCTGCCCGATTGCACACGATTCATTGCGGGTGACCTTTGTTTCTCCGCCACAGGTGAACGCAGGAACCGATCAAACGTATTGTCAAAACCAATTGGTTCAGCTCAACGGACATATTATCGGGGCGGATACAACCGGAACCTGGTCTACGCTGGGAACCGGAACATTTATTCCCGGACCAAATTACCTGAACGGCTTGTATGATCCTTCTGCCGGAGATGTTTCCGGTGGGCCGGTTAGTCTCGTTCTGACTTCGACTTCCAATTTCGGATGTCCGCCGGATAGAGATACAATCATTATTACCTTCAACAAGATTCCGACTGCTGACTTTACGTTTACGAATACCTGTCAGGCAAGCAATATGCCATTTGTGGATGCTTCGACCTCGAGCTCCGGCTTATCTTCCTGGTCCTGGTCTTTCGGAGACAATACCAATTCGATAGCTCAAAATCCGCAACATGCTTATACAACTGCCGGAAACTTTAACGCTCAGTTGGTGGTTACGGGAAGTAACGGTTGTACGGATACAATCGTGAAACAGGTAACGGTTTATCCGCAGCCACAGCCTGCCTTCAATGCATCCATTGCCTGTGAGTCTTACCCGACGAATTTCACGAATACCTCGTTTATTTCTTCCGGAACAATTACTTCGTATTCCTATGATTTCAACGGAATCGGGTCGAGTACGCAAAGCAATCCTTCTTTTGTATTTCCTTCCAGCGGAATTTACAATGTGAGTTTGACAGCAGTTTCCAATTTCGGTTGTACGAATACGGTGATTCAACAAATCAATGTACACGCCATTCCGACTGCTTCTTTTACGGCATCACCCAATCCGGCATTGGTAGAACAGGACATTACGTTTACGGATGTAACTCCGGGAAATATTGTTTCCTGGCAATGGAATTTCGGAGACGGAGAAGGGGATAACACTGAAATCACCCATCACAGTTACGATGACGGAGGTGTTTATGTGGTGACGTTGACAATTGTGGATGATATCGGTTGTACGGATACAATTTCCAAAACCATTTCGATTGCACTTCTTCCTGTGCTTCCAAGCGGATTTACACCGAACGGGGACGGGGAAAACGATGTGTTCATTATTCGTGGCGGACCATTCAAAGACGTGAATTTTAAAGTATATAACAATTGGGGACAGTTGATTTTTGAATCAACGGATTCCGAAGTAGGCTGGGACGGAACATACAAAGGAGAACCAGTTCCTTTGGGTGTTTATACCTGGACTTTTGTCATAGATATGGGAAGTAATTATGTTGTCAGGGAATCCGGTGACGTAACTTTAATTCGATAAACCATGAAATTCAGAATTAGTTTATTAGCCGTTTTGTTTACAGGCTTGTCTTACGGGCAAGATGCACATTTATCGATGTATGATGCAGCACCTTTATTTTTGAATCCGGCTTTAACCGGGGTTGTGGAAGGTGATTTCAGAGTGCATGCGCAATACAGAACGCAATGGAAATCGGTGAATTACAAACCGTACACTTCAGCACTGGTGAGTTTTGATATGCCGATCAAAAAATGGGGATTTGGGATTCAACTCAATAATTTCAGGGCAGGAGCCGGAAATTTCAACGTATTCCAGGGCTTACTTTCTGCCGCGTATTATGTCCCGTTGAATAGGAATAAAACCCACATTGTAAACTTCGGATTGCAGGGCGGAGTTACCCAGAAATCAATTGAATATCAGCTATTGTCTTTCAATAATCAATATACTTTGAACAATGGCGGAGAATTCGATCAGACAATCGTTTCGGGAGAAGATTTCGGAGCTCAGTCGAAGTTTATTCCGATGCTGAACGCAAGTGCTTTGTACTATTATTCCAAATCGCAGGCAAGATTGAATCCGTTCATTGGTGTTTCATTATTCAATTTAACGCAGCCGAACGAATCGTTTTTCGGAAGAGAAACCAAGTTGCCGCTTCGCATGTACACGCATTTGGGAACACGCATAAACATCACGGAGTTGTTCTACCTGATTCCGAAAGTACTCATCATGAATCAGAAGAAATTTCACGAGCAGACCTATGCGCTTGAAGCCGGTTATTTCATGAAAGGAAGTGCGGCTTATGTGTTGGGAGGTGTCATTTTCAGAGCAAAAGACGCGATGATTGCCACAATCGGTGTAAAGAAAGAACAGTTCATTATCAAAGTGGGCTATGATTTCAACATTTCATCTTTGACTGCGGCTTCAAAAAGCAAAGGCGGATTCGAATTGTCCTTCACTTACATTCACAAAAAACAAAAACCGGTTGATTACAAAATCTGCCCGCGTTTATAATATTTCGTTGTTAATATGAAATCTACGATCAGTTGCTTGTTGTTTTTAGTGATATCCGGAATATCGCTGGCGCAATCGAAAAAAATGTATATCTATTTGGGCGATGAGCATTTCAATAAACTGGATTATGTGAATGCCGTTGAACAATACAAATTGGCTTTATCGGATTCCGTGGCAAATTCAACAATGGTTTACCCGTACGAAATCCAGGTTACGAACCGGAAATTGACTTCAAGACAGAAAGTAGAAGTCGACAGCTCGCTGAAAGTCACTTTGGAACAATACTTACATCACCAGGTGGCCTGGTGTTATTTCCGGATGCACGATTATCCGAATGCGGAGAAACATCTGAAAAACACGGCTGACGAAAAAGCTTATCCGCACGATAGTTATTACCTGGCACAGAGTTATATGAACAACAATAAGTATGACGAAGCCATTACCAAATTCGAAGATTACATCCGTTCTCCGCAGGCAGATGATGAATTGATCCACGCAGCGCAGGTTGCAATGACCGGGTGTCATTTGGCGAAAGAAGAACTGCATAAAACCCGTGAAGTCAGCGTAAAACTGGCAGATACGGCGATTTTCAACAAAGGAACTGCGAATTTTGCGACCATGTATTTCGACAAGGATCAGAAACTGATGTTCACGTCGGCAAGAACCGGAGGAGTGATCCTAAATGAAAAACAACAATCCGAATATCTGTGTGATTTGTATTGGGTGGAACTGAAAGAAGACAGCACCTGGTCAGCAGCAACAAATTTCGGACGCCCGCTGAACAGCGCTCAGAATGACGGCGCAGGTTCGTTCAATAACAACAACGTGATTTTCTATACCCGTTGGAGCGAAGAAAAGCGTACGGAACAGAATATTTACCTGGCGCGGATGATGAATTTCAAGTTCTTTGAAGCATATAAATTGGATTCTGCAGTAAATTATCCGGGTTACAAGAGCATTCAGCCCTATGTTTCGATGGACGGACGTACTTTGTATTTTTCGTCCAATCGTCCCGGAGGTTTGGGTGGAATGGATATCTGGAAAATTGCCATTGATTCGGCTGGAAATACACAAGGTCAGCCTGAAAACCTGGGAGCTTTGATCAATTCGGACCAGGATGAGGTGACACCGTTTTTCCATGAAGTTTCATCCACCTTGTTTTTCTCTTCGAACGGACATGGAAGCATGGGAGGTTTGGATATTTTCAAATCACTTTACGACCGGGAAACACAAGCGTTCAGTGTTCCTTCCAATTTGGGAATGCCGATTAATTCAAGCAAAGACGATGCATACATGATGTGGGATTCCCGCTTGTCAAAAGGATTTTTCTCCAGTGATCGCGAACCGTGCAAAGGTGGAAGCTGCTACGACATTTACGAAGTGGTCAACGAACCGATTCACATTTATCTGAGCGGATATTCGTACAACAAGGAAACAGAAGAAATCCTGCCGAATACGAAATTGACGTTTAAAGATGTGCGCGGAGTTTTCCCGCCATACACCATCGTTACGGATTCAAACGGGTTTTACGAAAAGGAATTGACTTACGGGGTCGAATTGTTCATCAAGGCGCAAAAACTGAATTATTTTGCCGATGCAACGAGTGTAAATACCAATAAGATTACACAAACAACCAGCATCACACGTGATTTTTACCTGAAACCGATTCCACAGGATGAAATTGAAATTGAAGGAATTGAATACGATTTCAACTCCGATAAATTGAGACCGGCGTCACAAGCTGTCCTGGATAAATTATTCGACTTCCTGGAACTGAACAACAACATTTCGGTAGAAATCAATTCGCATACGGATGCCCGTGGAAAAGATATTTACAACCTGGATCTTTCCCAGCGAAGAGCAAAGTCTTGTGTGAATTACCTGGTTTCAAAAGGAATTGATCCGTCGCGTTTGATTCCGAAAGGATATGGTGAAACGCAGCCGAACCAATTGTATGGACCGGACAAGAAACCGGTTTTGGATGCGAACGAAAAACCGATTCTCTTGACAGAAGCTTATATTGAAGCCCTGAAAGTAAAAGCTGAACGGGAAGCATTGCATCAGAAGAACCGGAGAACGACTTTTAAGGTGATCAATCAATAATTGAAAAAGGTAAAATTGAAAAGTTAAAAGTAAAAAGGCATTTCGACTCCGCTAATGCTCTTTTCACTTTTGAATGGATGACTCTCCCGTCACTTCTAGTGTCCGGACATTTCAGTCGGGATGTATTGAGAAGGAGGGAGAAGCAAAGTCGAAATATCTTTTCACTTCTGAACAGATGGTTTTTCTCTCTTTTCGGTTTGGGTTGGCTTTATGCTGACTGAGCTGAGTCGAAGTCAGCTTCAACAAAAAAAAGCCGGATTTCTCCGGCTTCAAAAACTTTTACCTTTTCAATTTTCACTTCAAACTACATTCCCTGGATCAGGAAGTCTGTTCTACGATTCTTCGCCTTGTTTTCAGCAGTATCGTTGGCAACTTTAGGCTTGGATTCTCCGTAACCTTTTGATTCGAGCCTGTCTTCTTCAATTCCAAGGGAAACAAGATAACTTTTCACTCCTTTGGCACGTCGGTCGGAAAGATCTAAGTTTTTTGCATCGTCACCGTCGCTGTCGGTATGTCCCTGGATCATGATTTTAATCGTCGGGTTTGATTTCAGGAAGCGGGCAAACTCGCGTAGAATGAATTTCGACTTGTTTGAAAGAACATCTGAGTTGTAATCGTACAAGATGTCGTTTAGTGTATAGGCTTCACCGACTTTCAGTTCTTTCACTTCCAGTTTGTTGTTCACACGGTTTTCTTTCTTCGCAATTTCTTCTTTCGTGATCAGTTTCGAATCGAAAGCTGCGCCGTCTTTTTTAACCGAAACCATGATATCCTGAGGTTTCTCCGTTTTCACAACAACAGCAAATTTTCCGTCATTTCCGTTTACGCGAACCTGGTCAACTTTATCCGAATTCTCGTAAGAAACTTCAATCGTTGCATTTTCAATCGGTTTTCCTTCCGGATCTTTCAAATCTCCTTTGATGATCGTAACCGGTTTGGGGCGGGCTTCTTCATACAATTCGAAACCGTAAATATCCCAGTTTCCTTGCTGCTTGGAAGAGAAGTAAGCCAGTTTTCCATCCGTTGAAACGAAAACTCCCAATTCGTCTTCCTTGGAGTTGATCGGGTAACCGATGTTTTTCGGTTTGCTCCATGCTCCGTTTTCTTCACGCATGTAGAAAATATCCAAACCTCCAACTCCTTTGCGATCGTCCGAAACATCAGAAACAAAGTAAAGTGTTTCACTATCCTGGTGCAGGAACGGACTTTTATCTTTTCCGGCCGTATTGATTTCATCAAAAGGTCGTGGAGCGCCCCAGGTTCCGTCAGCATTACGTTTCACGATAAAAACATCATTATCTCGTGTACTAGCGCGGTTTGCCGTGTAAAACAAGGTGTTTCCGTCAGCCGACATGGAAGGTTGTCCTTCCCAGCCGTCAGGAGTATTGATTTTCGGACCCAAATTGATCAGTTCTGACCATTGATAATCAGAAGGATTCGGACCGGTTTTCTGGTAAGTTGTCGAATACAAATCACAGTTCATGTAAGCTTGTCCTTTCACCTCCGTTTTTTTACAGGCGCAAATGATCATTTCCTTGTTATCGACAGACATGGTTGCGGCGCCATAACTTTGGAATGTTCCGTTGTTAAAAGGTTTCGGGAACGCTTTTCCGGCATCGAAAGACAAGCCTTCATCCGTGCGGATAGAGTAGGTGTAGACCTCCTGGATATTGGAAACGATATCTCCGAGATTTTTCAAATCCTGTTTGCGGGTGTAAAACATCAACAAGTTATCGGGAGAAATCATCGGGAAGTACTCGTCATTTCCTGTCGATACGTTCGGAACTTTTTTCGGGTTGAAGGGAACGACATTGCTCAACATATCCTTTTCCTCTTTTTCAGTTGCCAAAAGTGCTTTTACATCGCTCAATTGCTTGGTATACGTTGCTCCGTAACGGGAATTATCGGAATGTTTGAACGCAATGAATTTTTGAAACCACTTGGTTGCAATCTCCTTCTGTTCCTGCGTATAATTGATGACTCCGAGGTAGTAATACATGTCAGAATGATAATCGGGACACAATTCTGCTGCTTTTTCAAACAATTCTTCCGCGCGTTGAAAACTGCGGTCACCCATTGCCGGGTTGGCAGATGTTTCGTAAGATTTCACCCCGGAATTGTAGGCGTATAATGCGAATTCAAAGTAAGCAGCTGCATTATCCGGTTCGGCTTCCATCGCTTTACTGAAATTTTCGGCAGCGGTTCTCGCATCCGGCGCATTTTTTCCGGCGTCAATGAGTTTGAGTGTTTTTTTGGATGGAGGCAAACAAGACGGATCTTCGTCCTGCGCATGTAATGAATGAATGGAAACCAACGTAATTCCCGCAATTAATAAGTAGTTCTTCCACATAAGTTTTATAAATACAGTTCTGGCGGGCAAAGATTATGCCCAAATAACTATATCGTAATTTCGGCGAAAAGGTTACTCTTTTTTTCATTTTGTTGCGAAAAAAATCTCTGGTATCTCTTGATTCTCACCTATGAAATGTTCATGAGTATGTTGATAGTTCAAATGTTCAAATGTTCAAATGTTCAAATTGATTTAATTAAACAACTTCTCTCCCGATAGCTATCGGGATTTGAATTTTTCATTTTGAATTTCGTTTACACTTTTCAAGCGGATATTGAGTGAAGTCGAAACATCGCTTTTCAATTCTCCATTCTCCATTGAACCTTTTTGAACTCTTTCAACTCTTGAACTCTCCAAGCCGAAGCATGGCGTAATATTTGTTCTCTCAAAAAATCTGGTTCCTGATTTGGAAGCAGTATTGGCAGATTGTCTGCGTTTATCATTACATTTAAAAAACAAAATCACATCCATGAAAGTTCGGTTATTCAGTATTCAGGTTTGTTTCCTGGTTTTAAGCGGTTTTTTTGCTAACTCACTTTTTGCGCAATCGGATTGCAAGGAGGAAAAGGTAGGACGAAGCTATCTCAGTATTTGCCCGGAAAATATCGTTACGGAAAAGAAAAAGTTGCTTTTAACCACGAAAGCGCTTCCAAAGAAAATCGATGGGAAGAATACTTACAAAGTCGTTCATTACTATGTTGCGGACCGGAAAAAGGTCGAAACAGATGATGTGTTTTTGGAATACAGCAAATTTCTCCGCAACCTGGAAATCCTGACATTTTATGTCAACGGAAAGGAATTTACCGGGGTCTTGAAAATCGCACTTCCATTCAAAAATGCAGGTGTCAGCGCACTTTACAGCGGCTATGACTTATTGACCTATGAATTCAAAGAAGGAAAATTCGTCTTGAAAAGCAAAGCCAACGACGTGGAACTGGAAAAAGAAAAAGCGGTTATCAGACCAACATAGATAATTGAAAAGGTAAAAATGTAAAAGTTGGGTCTTCATTTTTACATTTTAACTTTTCACTTTTACCTTCTAAATTATTTTTTTCTGGCAATCATAATCCCGTCACGGATCGGAAGCAGGAGATTTTCAACACGTTCATCCCGGTGGATCAAATCATTGAAATCTTTCAGTAATTGCGTGTCTTTATCGATTTTCCCTTCTGTTTGAATCACTTTTCCCGACCACAAGACATTATCCGATAAAATATATCCTCCCGGTTTCACTTTGTCGAAAACCAGGTTGTAGTAATTGATGTAGTTCATCTTATCCGCATCAATGAAAACCAGGTCAAATTGTTCGTCAAGCTGTGGAATTTCTTCCATAGCGTTACAAATGCGGTAATCGATTTTCGAAGCGTAATCACTTTCCGAAATGTACGAACGAACAAAATCTTCCAGCTGTGCGTTGATGTCCAGAGTGATAATTTTCCCGGTTTCAGTCAATCCTTCGGCCATGCAAAGCGCCGAATAACCGGTATACGTTCCGATTTCCAAAATGCGTTCCGGACGGATCATTTTCGAAAGCAAACTCAGTAAACGTCCCTGGAAATGTCCGCTCAGCATGCGCGGCTGCAAAATATTGACGTGCGTATCGCGGTTCAGTTTTGCCAATAATGCAGATTCTGCCGTTGTGTGTTCACAGCAGTAATCGTCCAATGCCTGATCTATGAATTCCATTTTAAACGCCGAATTGTTGTAAATGATGATCCAAATGCTTGTACATTCCCATTCCCCATTGTTCTTTGGTTATATTCCCGAAGAAAGAGTGAGGAGCAGCCGTACATTTTTCAATTCCACCTTCCTGGAAAGCCGTTAAATGGTCGATCAATTCCTGTTTTGCTTTCTCGAAATCGGAAGTAGTTGTAATGATAAACGTTTTATGCGTCGGACTGTTTTTTGGAACCGGTTTGTCGTTGTAGAACGATTTCTTCATCATTCCTCCCAACACGTAACTTAAAAAAATACGTTTCAATTCTTTCTGTCCGCGAGCAACTTTCATCGTTTCACTGCAGTGATCCAACATTTGGGAAGTGTTCATTTTCCCCCAATTAGGCTGTTGATTCGGCTGTAATTTCTGAATGCGTTCAATGCTTTTATCCAAAGCTTCTTTTGAAAATAGTGTCTCCATAATATCTATCCTTTTAAATATTCCCAATCTTTGATTTCCTGGAACTTTGCTTGTCCGGCTTTTGCTTTCGGATGCCACAAAGTTGATTCGGGTGAGATGGTAGGAAGCTCTTCCAAAAGTAAATCTTTTCGGATATATATTTGATTAATTCCCAAATCACTTGCTCCGACCAAACGATAGCCTTTCTTTTCAGCTAGTTTGTTCATGGCTACAACACTTGCTCCGTGATAGATAGGGTGTTTTCCGGGATACATGTAATCCGGATCGTAAGGAACCACAATATTTTCAGTTCCGAACTCGGTATGTGTTTCGATAACAACCACTTTCGGTTGAACAACAGTCAATGCGTCCCAAACCCAATAATCGTTTCCGTCGATATCAATGGAAAGCAATTCGATTTCTCCGGATAAACCTGCTTTTTCAACCAGTTGATTGATGTTTTCGCGTTTGATGATTGCCTGAACGTACTTCGGTTTCGGGTGATAAGGCGTTGGAATTTTAGAATAGAATTTCTCTCCGCGTTGGATCAACCTGGAATCTCCTTCGAAAAACAATCCAGACCAACCGAAATGAATGGCTAAGTTGCTGCAATTGCTGTTGATTCCATCGTTCGAACCGATTTCGATAAAGGTTTTGCTTCCTTCACCGATCAGGGAAAAAAGAAACAGTAATAATCCGTCTTCTTCGAATTGGGAAAAGACCTTGAATCCTGTTGTACGAAAATCAGGAACTTGTTTATTTGCCTGTGCAACCAGGTATTGCTGCATGAGCGCGCGCTGCTGAATTCCAACTGAAGGATGCAGTTTGTCGCGGTGAATGCGTTTGCTGAAGTGATATTTAACCCAATTTTTTATCCAGGACATGCCGCGAATTTAGAGGAATTTTAAGACATAAAGAGTCAAGACAAAAGACTTTAAGACTAAAATTTGGTATCAAGCTTTAAAGTCTTGCCTTTTTCGTCTTATTATCTTGCCTCTAAAATCAATACATCAAATGCTTCTTGCTATTATTGACCCAGCCTGCCTGACTTTCATAATCTACGAAAAAGATTTTCAGATCGGCCTGGCTTTCATACTGCACAAAATAAACGGTCTTTTTTGCCTGACTCTGATAATCGGTGAAGAACCATTTTCCGTCATTTTCACCTGCTTGAGAAGAGTATTTAAGTTTGTAGACTTTCAGGTCGGCTTGTGATTCGTATTGAACAACAAAAACTTTCACATCTGCCTGGGATTCATAATCTACGGAATAAACCAATTGTGCATTTACGCTATTCGAAGCGAAAAAAAGAAGTAGGATTGTAACCAGATTTTTCATGTTTTTTTGTTTGGCAAAATTCAATGCAATAATGAGACCAAAATAGTTTTTTTAATTACGAATTACGAATTTTCATTTTAGGCTTTACTTCTTCAATTTTGAATTTTTCATTTTTCATTTTGAATTACCTCATTCCCGTTTTTTCTTCTTCTTCAAATCATAAATATCTGTTCTCCGGTCTTTGAGGTTTCTAACCGACCCGAATTGATTCAATTCCCGCAACAAGGTAATGTCGACATCTGCAATCAAGATCATCTCGGTATTCGGAGTGGCTTCCGCCTTGATTCCGTTGGATGGAAAGGCAAAATCGCAGGGAGTAAACACAATTGATTGAGCGTATTGAATATCCATGTTGTGTACGTTTGGCAAGTTTCCGACACTTCCGGCAATGGCAACATAGCACTCATTTTCGATAGCGCGGGCCTGCGAACAGTTGCGTACACGCGAATAACCGTTTTGCGTATCTGTCAGGAAAGGAACAAACAAAATATCCATTCCTTCACCGGCTAGTAAACGGCTCAATTCCGGAAATTCCACATCGTAACAGATCAGAATCCCGATTTTTCCACAATCCGTGTCGAACACTTCGAGGTGATTTCCACCTTCCATTCCCCAGATTTTTGCTTCATCCGGAGTGACGTGAATTTTTTCAAAACGCTCAATTCTTCCGTCCCGGTGACACAGATACCCGACATTGAACAAGCGGTCGTGCTGTATTTCGGGCATGCTTCCCGTAATGATATTGATGTTGTAACTGATGGCGAGCTTGGAAAATTGCTGCACGATATCGTGTGTGTATTTCGCTAATTCGCGAATCGCTTGTGGTTCTGATAAATGATTGTTTTCCGCCATTAACGGCGCGTTGAAAAACTCCGGAAACAACGCAAAATCCGAACGATAACCAGAAACGGCATCGACAAAATATTCTGCCTGCTGCATCAGGTCTTCCATGTTCGAGTAAGGGCGCATCTGCCACTGAATCAATCCTAAACGAACCACCGTTTTAATGGCACTCGGAGCTTCGCTTTTTTTCTCGTAATACAAATTATCCCATTCCAGGAGTACGGCATAATCTTTTGAATGTGAATCGCCTTCCAGGTAATTTTTCAGGATTTTAGAAGGGTGAAAATCGTTCGACATCTGGAAATCAAGTACCGGATCGTGAATTTCTTTCCGTTTCACTTTCTCAATGTATTCGCGCGGAGTCATATCCTTTGCATAATGGTGATAATTCGGAATGCGACCGCCAAAAGCAATGCTTTTTAAGTTCAATTTCTCGCACAATTCCTTGCGGTAATCATACAAACGACGTCCCAAACGCAAACCACGGAATTCCTTTTTGATAAACACATCAATCCCATAAAGTACATTTCCATCCGGACGATGCGTTTTAAACGTATAATTCCCGGTAATCTGTTTGTAGGTATGTAAATGCTCGAATTTGGAAGAATCCACAATAATAGAAAGTGCCACGCCCGCAATTTGATGGTTCACTTTAATGGCAACCTGTCCTTCCGGAAACTGGTTGATCAGTGTTTCGACCTGTTTTCGTGTCCAGTAAGGATTTGCCAGCCCGGTGTAGGATTCCACCATGGCTTCTTTCAATGCTTCGTAGTCTGTAATACTTAAATATGTGAGTTCAATATTGTCAACGTCATCCATAAACTTTGTTTTCATAAAAGATACCTAAAAATCAAATGTACCGGACGAATGTTGGGTGATAATTAAGGAATTTTAAAAGAATTCGCTTCCGATGGCTCCTATTTAATTTCGGACGTAATATTGCGGAATTACGTCAATTTTTTTTACTAAAAGATCTCAATTTTGTAGACTTTACTTGATCAATTTGAAATCAAACAGAATCATGAAGGACGTAATATTACGTGCGGCTTTGTTTGTGTTTTGCTTTCCCCAGAACTTTCTGTATTGTTGAAATACAAAGAATAATCTAACGAATATCTTGTGTTCTTTGTGTCTTCGTGGTAAATTACTTACCACCATCAACAAAATACAACACCACCAAACAAACCGGCAACACCACAAAATAAAGCATCGCTGCATTCAAAACGAATAAATGATACTTTGAAATCCCTTTCTTCTTTCTCAAACGAATTGAAATCCAGGCCATCAGAAGCGGAGCAACAAAAACCAGGAAAATCATTCCTAATAAAGCCACTCCCGACCAGCCCCAAAACAAAACCGATAGAAAAACGATGACTAAAGTTCCATAAATCCAGAAAATTCCGAATAGTTCTTCGACCGGAGAATGGGCTATTTTTTCCCTTTTCATCTTCTCACAGAGATGCAAAAAACCGATCAACCCACAAATGGGAAGAAGGAGGTAAATTGTTGCAACACTGATGATTTCCAGGGATGTCATCCGATCTTTTTAGTGCGAATAATGAAAAAGCGGAAGTTTTATTGCCCGGAGATCGATTTAAAATGAATCAGATAATCCGAAATCTTTTCAATTTTTAATTAAATAATTTTGAATTAAACTGTTTACCTTTTCATTTTTGCCACATTAGAATCAAAATGCCTTTATGATTGAACCTAAAGACATACAACAGGAATTGAAGCAGCTGTATCGGAAATGGCCGGATGTACGGAAATTTTTGAAGACTTTGGGCTGCGATTCGCTGAGTGCGGAAGATATTTTTCAGGAAGCCTTGTTGATTTATGTACGGAAAAGAGAATCGTCCGACTTTGAATTGACCGTAGAACCTTTTTTCTACGTGCGGAATACCTGTAAATTATTGTGGTACAATCAGGCCCGGAAAGAGCAGAAGAGCGGGACAACTGAATTGCAAATGGAACTTCCGGCGCAGGAAGATCAGTGGATGGAAAAAGAAATGAAGATCCGGGAAGTGGAATCCACACTGGGAAAATTGGGAGCTCAATGCCAGGAATTACTGCAGTTGTTTTATGGTTTAGGGTGGAATATGGTGGATATTGCCAAAAAAATCGGATTGCGAAACGACAAGGTTGCGAAGGCACAAAAATACCGCTGCTTGCAGAAAGCGAAAGAATTGATTAATGAAAACGAATTACAGGTTGAACCAATTAAACTTTAAGGCATGGAAACAAATTGGAATCAACTGATCGAGCGCTACCTGCAAAATGAACTTTCGGAAGAAGGAAGAATTGCTTTTGAACAGGAATTGGCCGGAAACGAAGCCTTAAGAGAAGAACTGGAACTGCATCAATTGGTTCAGTCGGCGGCAAAAAGAGCTTCACAACGTATCATGGTTCAACAGGTCGGAAAATCGTATTTCAGAAATCTGCGAATCAAACAATTTACCATTGCAGGCGTACTCACCATTGCAGCAACAGTTGGAATTGTTTATTGGACTCAGGATAAAAAAACAGGGAATAAATCACACCAAATCAATCAATCGGAAGCATTCCCGGATCAGCAGAATAACGCTGCGCTATCAGCAGATGTATCAACAAATCAGCCCAACCTTTCAGGAGATAAAAGTTCTCTTATTCACTCTTCTGATAGTAGTTCTGACGAATTTTCGGATTTGAAAATTTCTGCAACGCATAGCCTGAAAAAAGGAATTGCTTCCGACGCGAACCGTTCAATGAATGAAACAAATTCTCTGAGATCTGTTTCATTGAAACCGGGAGTTGATACAACTTCTTTACCGAAACCAACGACGGTTGTTTTAGGATATACGGAAGACAAGACGCATGATGAAGTAATTGAGTCAAAAGGGGTTCCGGAATGGGGGAGAAAGTATGACAGTATTGGAAAATTCAATGATTTGTATTGCGGATATGCCTTGGTGATGGACAAAGCTAAATTTGGTTTTGTGGACAATTACGGAAAGGTTTTTATTCCGCTGGTTTACGATCAGATTGTTGTAACTACAAACATCAAAACTTCCAGACAGAAGGACAAGCGTCAGAAAAAGAAAATTTTGTACATTCCGAAACGCTCCGGAAAGGATGTGAAAGATTGTGAAGAAGGTCACATGTTTTTAGAAAAGGAAACTTTAAAATGATGATCCGATCCGGATTCAGATGACTCTTTAACTTCATTTCTATGGCAACTTTGTTGTGCTAAAACGATACTGTATCGCTTATGAATAGAGGGCTGTTCGCAATATCGCGAACTTGCAACCTGCCTAATAGTTTAGTTGTTGATTTTATGCGTCAAAGTACCATACAAGATCCATTTCATTTTCTGTTCGTCGAATGACACATCACCTGTTTTCGAAGTGTTTCACTATCCGTTTGATGTTCAGTGCGCTGATTTGTCTCAATCTTCGGACTTAGGTAAGGAATTCCGAGATTGGTTCCGCGCAGAATCACCAGGATTCCGATTAAGGTCAGTAAATACGGATAGACATGTGTCAATTTACCGCGGAAAGATTGTCCCATTTTTTGTGCGAAAAAAGCTACACTGATCATCCCCGGAAGCGTCCCCAAGCCGAAAAAACTCATTCCCAATGCAGTTTCCCAGGGATTGGAGGCAAGTAGGGAAGAAGCCAGGGCTAGAAAGATCATTCCGCAGGGAAGTAATCCGTTCAATAAACCAATGAGAAATAGCCTGAAAGTTCCTTGTTGTTTGAGCAGAGTTCTCATTTTCCGGGAAGTCCATTGATTCAGTGTGTGATTTCTGAACTCCAATTTATTGATCCATTGCCGCCGCCAGGCAAGAACGATCAGAGCCAATCCGAAAAGGATACTTCCGACCTGGAAAAAACGAAAGATACCAAGAGAAAAACCGATTGTTCCCAGAATCAGCCCTAAAAGCGTGTAAGTTACCATTCGCCCGATGTTATTCGAAAGAATTCCCCCGATGAGCGTTTTGTTCGACTGCCTGTTCAGAGGTAAAGCCATAGAAATCGGTCCGCACATTGTCATGCAGTGAAACGAGCTTGCCAGCCCCAAAAGAAACAAACCCAGGTAAAATGTCATAACACAAGTTGTTGGCTCATCTGGTATTTTTTTCCCTGGTACATTCCGGAAACCGTACAGTTGAATTGACCCTTTTCAATGTGTTTCAAGGGAATTTTCACTTGCTCCCGCACATCAATCGTCAATTCAATATCTTGATCCTTATTGTTTGGTCGTTGCAGTTGAATACTCGCTTTCCCCGTTTGAAAATCGGCCGGAAAATGCAGAAACAAAGTATCCGCTTTCGGTTCGATCTCAATGGCTTTTTGCGCACTCAGGTAATTCGATTCCGCTTCGTATTGTTTGTTGTATTCCAATTCCTGCTGGTAATAATCTTCCTGAACCAAATCAATATCCTGGCGCATCATAATGGTTACCAACGTAATGATGAATCCCATAAAGAGCGCCATCCCGATAACAATTCCTTTTCCCCAATTCATAGTTTTTGTTTTTTGTAATGTTGCTTTCGACTTCGCTCAATCAACCTGATCAGTACACAGAGCGGGACCGAAGTGTATTTCTTTATTCAGATGTTCAAAATTGAGTTTAAACAACTTTTCAATTTTCAATTTTCAATTTTCAATTTTGAATTTTGAATTTTTCATTTTGAATTCTTTTAAAAACTCGGTCCGATCAATTTAATCGCAACCCGGTCAATTTCTTCTCCGTTCCCAATCACAATCACATCAATTTTCTTTGTTCCATGTTCGATCACTTTATACGGAAAACGGGCAATGAAGCGTTCCCGCAGGTGTTTTTCTCCTTTCAAAGTAATCTGATCACTTGCAATCTGGAACTTCACATCCGGATCTGATGAAAGCAATTTGACCCGGAAGGAATGCTTGGTTTTATTCGTCAAATCAATTTCAAAGATGTTGGTGATGTGATTTTCCGCATCAATCTGGAAGGTAGAACCGCGCTGCCGGAGAATCGTCGTGCTGAAATCTGAGCGATTGACAAGCAAAACCGTCAAAACACCGATTAAAATCACCAAAACGGCCGTGTAAGAAATGACGCGTCTGGTCCATTGAAAACGTGTGCGATTCACAATTCCGTTCTCGGAAACAAAACGAATCAAACCGCGCTCCAAACCAACGCCATCCATCATCGTATCACAGGCATCGATACACGCTGTGCAATTCACGCATTCAAGCTGTGTGCCGTTCCGGATATCAATTCCGGTCGGACATACGTGAACACACTGATGACAATCAATGCAATCTCCTTTTCCGCTTTCAGGTCGGTTTTCATTCTTCTTAAACTTCGCTCGTTGTTCACCGCGCACATGATCATACGCCACTACCATCGAGTTTTTATCAAGTAAAACTCCCTGTAATCTTCCATAAGGACAAATGGTCGTACAAACCTGTTCTCTCAAATAAGAAAACACGAAGTAGAACAAGGTTGTGAAAACGATAATTGAGATGAATCCGCCGATATGCTGGCTTAACGGCTCAGTTTGAATACGAAGTAATTCTTTGGAACCGATGATATAAGCCAAAAACACATTGGCAATTACAAAGGAGATCAGCCAGAATATTCCGTGCTTCAAAATGCGTTTTCCCCATTTTTTGGCATCCCAGGGTGCTTTATCCAAAGCCTTTTGATGATTCCAGTCTCCGTCGATCCAGTATTCGACCTGCCGGAAAACAAATTCCATGAAAATGGTTTGCGGGCAAATCCATCCGCAGAAAATCCGGCCGTAAATGATGGTGAAAAGAATGACGAAAACAATTCCGATGACCAATAAAATCGCGAAGATGTAAAAATCCTGCGGCCAGAATGTTGCCCCGAAAATGCTGAATTTACGTTCCAGGATATTGAATTCAAGTAATTGACTGCCATTTACCTGGATCCATGGTGCGACGAGCAGGAAGATCAGCAGGGAATAACTAACCAGCTTGCGCCTGTTAGTGAAACGTCCACTTGGTTTTTTCGGATAAATCCAAACGCGCTTTCCTTGCTCGTTAACTGTTGCGATATGATCTCTGAAATCTTCCATAATTGAAAAAAAGTCCACCCGCAAGGGCAGACTTCGATTTTATTTTTTTGGATATTCTGTTCCTTCCGGCTCTTTACCCGGGATATATTTTAAGCTCAAAACATAAGATGCTACGTCCTGGAGCTGAACGGGATTCAATTTGGAAGCATGTTCCGGCATTCCGTTAGAAGTTCCGTTCTTGACCGTTCCGAAGACCGTTTTGATATCGTTTCCGTAAAGCCAGTAATTGTCTGTCAGGTTCGGACCGATATCACCGCTTCCGTCTTTATGACACGTAGCACAATTGGCCTGGAATATGGATTTTCCCTTGTCAAGATCAGCCGGATCAGTCAGTAAAGTCACATTGCTTTCATCCACATTCATTGCCGCTTCTTTCAGGTATGCATCAATTTCCTTTTGTGCCTGCGCCATGGAATTGTTGTATTCCGTAAGTTGGGATGGACCGTTGAACACGTGATAATACAAAATGTATCCTACCGCAAAGAGAATGGTCAGATAGAATCCCCAAACCCACCACGGTGGAAGGTTGTTGTCCAATTCGCGGATTCCGTCGTATTCGTGATCCATCAAAATACTTGCTTCATCTTCAATCGGAACGGAATCAACCAACACTTTGGCAACTTTACCTTGTTTTTCTTTGACTTTCTTTTCTTTCCGCTTGTAAACCATGTAATAGAAACTGTTGAACAGGCTTCGCAAGTATATCACTACGAGAAGCAAGACGACATTGATGCAGATCAGGATATAAATATCTACGTTTTCCACCTTCAGCCAGGGCATTTCCAGTTGGGTTGGATCAGTCATATCTGGCGTCGAAAGTGCCAATACATCATTCGGGATAAACAATGTTCCCAAAGCAACCAGGATTAATACCAGGTTGGTTAGTCCCCCGGAATCTTTCTTGTTTTCTTCTTCTTTCAATTTTGCTTTGAATAAGTCGGATTTTACAAAGGTCAAAATGGAATTACTCATCAGGATAATGGCAATCAGCAAGACAATAATCAATCCGATTAAGGCATAAAAAATCGTCAGATTGCTGTGATAATCCGGAAGAAGTTCAACGGGTTCTCCCGGGGTTTCTTTACCAGGAGGTGGCGGCGGTGGCGGAGTATAACTGTCCACGTAATCCAGGATCTGATCGACTTCTTCCGGAGTTGCTTGTTGCGGAGCCATATCCGTCTTGGAAAAATCCTGGATTGCCAATGCCATTTTACTTTTTCCGCTAAGAATCAGTTTTTTGGAATCTTTTACCCATTCGTACAATAAAGCACCTTCTCCGGCATCGTTCCATTTTGCTTTAACACCTTTCAGCATCGGGCCGGTAGAGTTTTTATCAACCGCGTGACAGGTATTACACTTGGCCTTGAACAATGCTTCTCCCTGGCCAATAACCGGAAATCCTATTAAAAGTCCGCATAGTAATGTGATCAAATTCTTTTTCATTGGATTTCATTTTGTCGTGTAACCTCGTCTTTAGCTAAAGGAATGTTGCTCAGTTCCTCAATCGTTGATTTTTTCATTCTCCAGATGCGGATCAGAACGATCAGGAAGAATAGCACGAAGATTAACAGGGAAAGCATTCCGTAGAATTCTACTCCTTGTTCGCTTGCTAAATGATGTTTGATGAATCGTAACATACGGTGCTTATTTAGAAGGTTTTGCTTTAATATCAGTTCCGATGCGCTGCAGATAGGCAATCAATGCAATAATCTCTTTCTGTTGCAGTTCTTTGACTTTCGCTTCCGGACTCATTCCGTTGAGTGCCATTTTTGGCATGTTTTTCACAATGTCTTCTGCAATGACTTTTGATTGCTTGTTCAATTCTTCCAGTGCGATGTCTTCATAGCCGGGTTTGTAAGGAACTCCCAGTTTTCGCATTGCCCCGATCTTCTTCACAAGCAGGGTAGTATTCAGATTGTCGTCACGAAGCCAGGGATAAGCCGGCATAATAGAACCCTGAGACAAGGCTTTTGGATCGATCATGTGTTTGTAATGCCAGAGATTTCCGCGTAAACCACCTTCGCGTGCCAAATCCGGTCCTGTGCGTTTGGATCCCCAAAGGAACGGGTGATCGTAAACGTGTTCTCCCGCTTTGGAGTAATCACCATAGCGCGCAGTTTCAAAACGCATCGGACGAACCATCTGAGAGTGGCAGTTGTTACAACCTTCCCGGATGTATAAATCGCGGCCTTCCAGTTCCAACGCGGTATATGGTTTCACACTGCTGATCGTCGGAACATTGGATTTCACAGCGATTGTCGGAATAATTTCTGCAATTCCTCCGATTGCTACCACGATGATACTCACAATCATGAAACGAACTGGTTTTCCCTCAATGCTTCTATGCCAGTATTCGTTTTTCTCCTTGTGATTCCGTTCGTCTGTCACCTGAACCACTTCATTTGCAAGGAATGTTCCGGCTTTCACTGTTTTGAATACGTTGTAAACCAGCATCAAAGCTCCGAAGATGTATAAAGCTCCACCCAAAGAACGCAGAATGTAATAAGGCTTCATATTGATCACGATTTCTAGGAAATCCTTGTGAACAAGTGTTCCGTCCGGGTTGAAGTATTGCCAGCTCAAACCTTGTACGAACCCGGCAATGTACATCGGAACAGCATAGAGAATGATCCCAAGCGTTGCAATCCAGAAATGCTGATTCGCCAACTTTGTAGAGTATAATTTGGTTTGGAACAAACGCGGTATCAACCAGTAAATCAACCCGAAAGTCATCATTCCGTTCCATCCCAATCCGCCGACATGAACGTGTGCAATGGTCCAGTCTGTAAAGTGGGAAATCATATTTACGGATTTCAGGGAAAGCAGCGGTCCTTCAAAAGTCGCCATTCCGTAACAAGTCAATGCTACAACCATGAATTTGAGCATCACATCGTCACGGACACGGTCCCACGCACCGCGCAAAGTCAACAATCCGTTCAGCATTCCTCCCCAGGAAGGAGCGATCAGCATGACAGAGAACACAACTCCTAAACTCTGAGCCCAGTCGGGAAGAGAAGTGTAAAGCAAATGGTGCGGACCGGCCCAGATGTAAATGAAGATCAACGCCCAGAAGTGAATAATGGATAAACGATAGGAATAAACCGGGCGATTGGCTGCTTTCGGAACGAAATAGTACATCAATCCCAGGTAAGGAGTTGTGAGGAAGAAAGCTACGGCATTGTGCCCGTACCACCACTGAACCAGCGCATCCTGAACTCCTGCGTACCAGGAATAACTTTTCAGGAAGGAAATCGGAAGTTCGAATGAGTTGAAAATATGCAGAATGGCAACCGTTACGAACGTAGCAATGTAGAACCAGATTGCAACGTACAAATGCTTGACTTTCCTGTTCAGGATCGTTGCGAACATGTTCCATCCGAAAACCACCCAGATCACGGCAATCAGAATATCGATCCACCATTCCAGTTCGGCGTATTCCTTACTCGATGTAATTCCGAAAGGCAGTGTGAGAACAGCGCAAACAATGATAAACTGCCAGCCCCAGAAGTTGATGTAACTCAAACGGTCACTCCACATCCGGGTTTTAAGCAAGCGCTGCAGGGAATAATAAACTCCCATAAAAATCCCGTTTCCTACAAAGGCAAAGATGACCGCATTGGTGTGTAGCGGCCGGATTCTCCCGAAGGAAATGTATCTGAAGCCTAAGTATTCATTAAAAAATTCGGGAAATGCCAGCTGCAAAGCTGCAATTAATCCTACCAGCATGCCGATTACGGCCCAAAGAATTGTTGCGTAGGTAAAATACTTGACAATTTTATTGTCGTACTTCACTGTTAGTTGTTCCATCGTTTTCCGGATTATTGTGATTTGATTTTTTTTCGTCCTCAAAGAGAATTCGGACACTTGGGGAATAATCATCATCGTATTGCCCGCTCTTAGCCGCCCAAAGGAAAATTCCCAGGAAAAAGACCGCTAAACAGAGACTTACAATCAGCATTATGTAGATCATTCCCATAGTGCAAAGGAATTAACAAGTCACCGGAAAAAACATGATCTGGAAGGTGCAAAAAACATGACTTAAATCAGGTTTTTAAAGAGCACTCATTTGCCCTGAAAAAAAGGAAGGATTGAATCAGTTTTTGTAGTGGTGCCTCATTTGTAAATAGTTAGTTTTCAATGGTAATATAACGGAGTTTGTTGAAAAATCAAAATAGAACAACTTATTTAGTTGAAATCTAAATAGATGGAATAGGGAAAAGGGATGGAGAAATCTGCGGGAGATAGACCAAGAGGGATTTTTCTTTTGAATAGGAATCTTAATTTTTCAATTTCTGCATTCTTCTGCGTTCTTCTGCGATCCTCTGCGGGAGATAAAACCACAAAGACATCTGGGAATTTGGTTTACGACCGATATTCGCCGCGGAAACACTATTTTTGTTCCATGAAGACGACATTCAATATCCACCCGGGATTAGTAAAACGAATGGACGAATTGGGATTTACATCTCCGACGCCGATTCAACAACATGCTTGGAAACACTTGTTTGAAAAACACCAGGATTATGTGGGACAGGCACATACCGGTTCGGGAAAAACCATTGCGTACGGAGTTCCTTTACTTCATCGCATTGATCCGAAAGACAAAGATGTACAGGCTTTGGTCTTGGTTCCAACCCGTGAATTGATCATTCAAACGTCCAAGACTTTATTCAAGTTGTCGAAGCATCTGGATAAGTTTTTCATTGAATCTATTGGCGGTGGCGAAAGTATTGACGAACAAAAAGCGCGTTTGAAAAGACCTACGCAAGTCATTGTGGCAACTCCCGGAAGATTATTGGAATTGATTCGTTCCAAAGCGATTTCGCTTCGAAGAGTGAAAACCATCGTGTTGGATGAAGCGGATGAATTGTATGCAAAGGGTTTTATGAAGGATATTGATAAAATCCTGGCAGAAACGAACGATTTTCATAAAAAATGGCTGTTTTCGGCTACGATTCATGGAGAATTGACCAAATGGATCAAAGCAACGTTGCATAGAGATGCTCCGAAAGCGATCGTTTCGACAAAGGAAGTCATGAATCCGCGCATTGAACACCAGTATGTAGAATGTCAGAAAGAAGATAAGCAAATGCTGTTGCTGGATTTCCTTCAAACGATGAAAAAAGCACGCGGAATCATCTTTTGTAGAATGCAGGGTGACGTGGAATCGGTAGCGAAATTTCTTCGTGGACACGATCTGAAAGTGACGGAGATTTATGGCGAAATGTTTACCAAAGAGCGTGAAAAAGCAATTCGGATGTTCCGTCAGGAGCACACGCAATATTTGATTGCCACAGACATAGCCGCACGTGGAATGGATTTCGAAGACCTCGCTTTTGTGGTTCATTACCAGCTTCCGGATGATCCGGATTATTACACACACCGGAGCGGAAGAACGGCCCGTGCCGGAAAACGTGGAATTTCCCTGAGTTTAGTGGAGCCGGTTGAACGCAAGAAACTGCGCTACATCCAGGATTTATTGCATGTGGATTTTATCCAATTGTAAAACATAAAGGAGTCTGATTAACAATACTATGTGAACTGATGTGTCCTATGTGGTTCTTTTAAACGCAAAGGAGCAAAGAGCGCAAAGTGAAAAATCATCTGCGTTCCTCTGCGGGAAACAAACCACGAAGACATTATTCTGTTATAACGGGGAATTTCTTCCTCACTGTGAGTAAAGTTGCCAATGAAACAACGGTAATGGAACTCAGCGGCATTAAAACCGTTGCAACGAAAGGTGTTAAAGCTCCTGAAACCGCAAACCCGATTCCGGTGAGATTGTAACAGATCGAAAAGGCAAAACAGATCTTCAAAAACTTCTTTCCGTCTCGGATGAAGCGGAAATAGGCTGCTAAATTACTCAAATGCTGTGCTTTCAGAATGGCATCCGAAGCAGGAGTGAAGCGAACCAAATCTTCCGACAAGGCAACTCCGACAAAAGCACTGTTCAGCGCTCCGGCATCGTTCAATCCGTCTCCGATCATCAGTACGTAGTTTCCGCTTTGCTGCAACTGATCCACAAATCCTTTCTTTTGTAAAGGCTGCTGCTCAAAGAGAAAGGTTGTTTTTTCAGGGAAAATCGCTTTCAATAGGTCGTGATCTTTTGATTTATCTCCTGAAATAACCGCCAATTGGTAATTTTCGGCTAATTCCGGAATAAGTTTTTCCAGGTTATTGCGCAAACTCGACTGGAATACAAATTTCCCGAGAATGGTATCTCCTTCAGCAAAAAACACCACGGATTCATCGCTGTCAGGGTGTTTTGCCCCGGTAAATTCTGCCGAACCAAGTTTGTAGTTTCCACAAGTGATTCCTTTTCCGGGAATTTCAATCGGCGTATCGGAAAAAGTGGAGGTTTGAGTTTGTTTCAAAGAATCGTGAATGGCCTTTGCATACGGGTGAACCGCATGTTTGGTCATCAGGTAAAGAATCGCTGTTTCCGTTTCGGATAAGTCTTTCCCTTCAAAATGAATGTGCTTGTGATCCTGTTCCGTCAAGGTTCCGGTTTTATCGAAAACAACGTAATTGCATTGCTGAATGCGTTCGATGATGGCTGTATTTCTGAGGTAAAAACCGTTTTTTCCAAGTACCCTCAGAATGTTTCCGTAAACGAACGGAACGGAAAGTGCCAAAGCGCAAGGACAAGCCACGATCAATACCGATGTAATGATCTCCGGAATTTGAATCGGATCAATGAACCCCCAAACCAAAGAAGAAATCCCGGCAATAGCGATTACAGCTGCAATGAAGTATTTTGAAATACGGTCTTGCCGTGTTTGAAAAGCCAGTTCTGTTCGTTTGGCATGCCGTTCGTTCCAAAGCTGTGTTAGCGTGCTTCGTTCGGTGGTTTTGGAAACAGTGAGTTCAATCGTTTCTCCGTAACTTTTTCCGCCGGCATAGATGAAATCTCCTTTTTTCTTTTCAATCCAATCGGATTCACCACTCACGAAACTGTAGTCAATGGTGGCTTTTTCGGAAAGCAGGACTGAATCGCAGGGAATAATTTCCTCGTTTCGAATGGCAATTTGATCACCGACTTTCAATTCATCGATCGGGCAGAGTATGGAATCTTCCTCGTCTTTTTTGATCACAGCAACCGGAAAATAGGAACGGAAATCGCGCTCAAAAGAAAGCCATTGATAGGTTTTTCCCTGGAACCATTTTCCGATCAGCAAAAAGAAGATGAAAGCTGCAAAAGAATCCATGTAGCCCGGACCTTCGTTGGTGAAAATCGCCACACAACTTCGGATGTAAAGCGCCAGAATCCCGATTGCAATCGGAATATCGAGGTTCAGTGTTTTGATTTTCAATGCCCCGATAGCCGATTTGAAATAATCTCTTGCCGAAAACAGCAATACCGGAATGGAAACCGCAAAGGAAAGATACGAACTCAGATTCCGGACGCCGGCGTATGTTTTGTCGATTCCAAGGTATTCCGGGAAACTCCAGAGCATGATACTACCGAATGCAAAACCAGCAACTCCTAATTGAAGTAGCAAGCGTTTGTCAAAAGTAGCTGCCGTTCTGTCGATGGATTTGAAATCCGGTTCATAACCAATTTTCGTAAGCAATAAAGCAACTTCCGAAAGTTTAATCTTGTCCGTATTCACCGTAATCGTTGCAGTTCTTTTCGGGAAATGAACACTGGAACGGATAATTCCTTCGTCCAGTTTATGTAAGTGCTCAAGCAAATAAATACAGCTTGCGCAGTGAATTTGAGGAAGATGTAAGGTCACGCGAACAGTTTGCTGTTCCTGGAAATCGACAAAACGTTTTCTCAATTCCGGATCATCCAATACGGCAAAAGCTCCTTCCTGGATGGCATTCGGACGAATTCCCGCCTGTTCATCCTGTTCGTAATAAGAACCCAAAGCATGTGCCGAAAGCAATTGATACACTTGTTTGCAACCGTTGCAGCAAAACGAATGTCCGTCCAGGTAAAGAACCGAATCTTTTAACGGATCGTGGCAGTGAAAGCACCTTGTATCTGTTTTTTGTCGTTCCATTTTGCCTGGTGATTTAGATGGTCATGCTGAATTTTCTTGCCGCAATATCGTTCTCAAAATAAGCATCGAAAGCCATACAGCAATTCCGCACAAATGGAATTCCCGCTTCGGAAATTGTGATTGTTCTGTCTTTGATTGTCAATAAGCCGTCGTTTACCATTTCAGTGAGCTTTTTTGCTGTTTTTTCCCGGTTCAATGTGGTTGTTTCGGGAAATGTTGTCTCAAAATGACACATCAAATTGAGAATATGTTGCCGGATTTCCAAATCGGATTCACTTAACTGATGTCCTTTGGTCATCGGAAGTTCATTGTTTTCAACGCGATTCAGGTACTCGCTCACGCTTTTTTCATTTTGTGCAAAACCGAGCTTGCAATCCGAAATCGCCGACATTCCCAAACCAATCAGCAAGGAATTCTGAGTAGTTGTGTAGCCCATGAAATTGCGGTGAAGTTTCTTTTCGGATACTGCAAATGCAAGCGCATCATGCGGTAGAGCAAAATGATCCATCCCGATTTCGATATAACCTTCTTGCAGGAAAATATCCTTGGCGTATTCGTATAAACGGCGTTTCAAGTCGGGATTTGGAAGATCTGCTTCGTCAAAACCTCTTTGGCCCGTTCCTTTCACCCAGGGAACGTGTGCGTAGGAGTAAAGCGAAATCCGGTCAGGCTTCAGCTTCAGTGTTTGTTGGACCGTATCTTTGAATCCTTCCATGGATTGTTTCGGAAGACCAAATACCAAATCGTGGGAAATACTTTCGTAACCGATTTTTCGGGCATTTTCATGGCAGAAAAGCACCTGTTCTTTGGATTGAATCCGGTGAATGGCTTGTTGAACAACCGGATCATAATCCTGGATTCCGAAACTGATGCGTCTGAAACCAAGCGCATGCAATTTTTCCAGGTGTTCGGTCGTTGTGGAATTCGGATGCGCTTCAAAACTCATTTCTGCGTGTTCGGAGAACGGAAGAATTTGCTTCAATCCTTCAATAAGCCGAACCAATTCATCCGCAGCGAAAAACGTAGGAGTTCCACCACCTAAATGAATTTCTTCAATTTCACTTTCCGGATCAAGGTTTTCAGCGATTAAACACCATTCTTTCAGAACAGCATCGATGTATCTGCCTTCTACTTGGTGATTTTTAGTAATGTGCTTGTGGCAACCGCAAAAAGTGCAAAGTGAGTCGCAATAGGGCAGATGAATGTAAAGAGAAAGCTTTTTATCAGCTTCCAAGTCTTGCGCCTTTCTGACAAGGGAAAGCCAGTCATTTGTCTGCCATTGCTGTATATTCCAATAGGGAACAGGCGGATAGGAAGTATAGCGCGGTCCGGGAACATTGTACTTTTGGATTAACTCACTTGCTGTCATACCGGAATTTTTTGCAAAAGTAGATTGTTCAAAACCTTGAAAAAATGATGTACATCAGTTTTCAAAGAATTCGTTAAATTAGCTACCTTTGCAGGAAATAAATTGACGAAGACAAGCTTATGGTGGAAAAATCGCATAAACATGTGAGTTGTGACGCATGTGCAGCCAGAACAAACAGTCTTTTCGGGCAATTTACCCCTGATGAAGTCACGAAGTTAAATCACCACAAATCCTGTCAGTTTTATAAAAAGAACCAGACGATTTTTGTCGAAGGAAGTTTTCCGCGCGGTGTTTTCTGCATCAATCACGGAAAAGTGAAGGTGTACGCTTTGGGCGATGAAGGGAAAGAACAGATTGTCCATATCGCAAAAGCGGGAGAAGTTATTGGTTTCAGAGCGATGTTGAGTGGTGAGCCCTACAAACTTTCAGCTACAACACTGGAAGATTCCAATGTTTGTTTCGTTTCTAAGGATGATTTCCTGAACATGATGGATACCAACGTCAGTTTGCGTAATTCATTGATCCAGGAATTATCGAAAGAATTGGGTGAAAGAGCCATTTTCATTACGAACCTGGCGCAAAAAACAGTGCGTGAACGCCTGGCTTATTCATTGATGATTCTTGCTGATATTTACGGCGAGGAACCGATCAACCTTTCGAGAGAAGATTTAGCGAACTTCGTAGGAACTGCGACTGAAACCCTGATCCGTTTATTGAAAGATTTCAAGGAAGAAGGATTAATCGACA